>Ga0160428_1002437_pt1 | contig 11313 bp, 10 predicted proteins | sample SolpanmetagenomM_FD_108198 | JGI IMG/M metagenome (GOLD analysis project Ga0160428, IMG submission 108198) | Solar panel surface microbial communities from Lawrence Berkeley National Laboratory, California, USA - M | ecosystem: Engineered > Built environment > Solar panel > Unclassified ...
AAGATCAATTCGGGCGACCTCGTGTCGATCGCCGAAGTGGTCCGCGACCTGTTCCGCGCGGACGACCAGCCCGAGCAGAGCTATTCCGAGCGGCAGATCTTTGAAGGCGCGACCAGCCGCCTCGCGCGCGAACTCGCCGCGATGGAGCAGGTCGACGAGCCGACCGCGCAGGAGAAGATCCTCGACATCCTCCGCAAGGCGGCAGCGATCCACAACAAGGACAAGGCTCCGGCCTGATCTTATTGCGGACGATCGCGGTATGAAAAGGGGGCGGCCGGCGACGGTCGCCCCTTTCTCGTTGGGGCGGGGCGAAGCTGTCATAACCGGCGTCACCCTGAACTCGTTTCAGGGTCCACCGCGCCACGATGGCGGTCTGCCGTTGTTGCGCACTGGATGCTGTAACGAGTTCAGCATGACGGCGGGAAGGGTGGAAGGGCGGTTCTCAGTGCCGCGCGAACAGTCCGCGTCCGCTGTGCCATCGACCGAAACCAATTCGGCGTGACGTCAACGGGGGGTTGCACCAGCTATCCGAAGGTGTATTGTCGGGGCAACACACAGGAGGTAGCCCATGCGCAGTCTGTCCTTGATCGCCGTTCTCGCGCTGGCGGGGTGTTCCAACACCAGCGACGCCGCCGAACCCGCCGGGGCTGGCACGACGCGCACCTTCGCCATCAGCGACTTCAGCGCGGTTTCACTGATCGGATCGGACGATGTCGATGTGCGCGTGGGCACCGGCTTCTCGGTCCGCGCCGAGGGACCGCGCATCGAGCTCGACAAGCTCGAGATCACCCGAGTTGGCGATATGCTCAAGGTCGGGCGCAAGAAGAACCTCGCAGGGTTCAGCTGGAGCGGGGGCGGACGCGGCGTGAAGGTGTTCGTGACGATGCCGCGGATCGTTGCCGCGAAAATCGCAGGCTCGGGGGATCTCGCGATCGACCGGGTCGAGGGACAGCGGTTCGGCGGGGAAGCGGCGGGGTCGGGCAATCTGACGATCGGTGCGCTGAGCGTTCCCGAGGCACGGCTTTCGGTTGCGGGATCAGGCGACATCGCCGCCAAGGGGCGGGTCGAGCGGCTGATGATCGATGTCGCCGGATCGGGCAATGTCTCCGCGCGCGGCGTCACCGCGCGAAGTGCGACCGTCTCGCTTGCGGGATCGGGGGATATAAGCGCCGAAGTCGCGGGGCCGGCGTCAGTCTCGCTGATCGGGTCGGGCGATGTCGATCTCGGGCCGCAGGCGCGCTGCACGATCAGCAAGACCGGGTCGGGCACCGTCCGCTGCGGCGGCTGAATCACGCGCTTGCTTACGCGATCGATCGCGGCGATGCCAGTCGGATGATCCTTGCCCGCCTCTTCGCTTTTCTGCTGCTCGTCGTACCCGGTGCTGCATCGGCGGCGGCGGGGCGATCCTATGTCGTCACCGATTATGACCGGATCCGGATCGACGGGCCGTTCGACGTCGCACTGACCACCCGCACCGCCCCCTCGGCGCGCGCGGATGGCCCGGCGGAGGCGAGCGACACGATCGATATCCGGGTCGAGGGGCGGACGCTCGTGGTGCGCGCGGGCAGCCGCGGCTGGGGCGAGGTTCCCCGGCGCGGGGCGGCGAAACCGCTGGTGATCCGGCTGGGGGTTCCGATGCTGCGCGCCGCGACCGTTGTCGGCGGAGGGCGGCTTGCGGTGGCGGGGCCGTTCCGCGCGCAGCGGGTCGACCTGCAGGTGACGGGGAGCGGCTCGATCGACGCGCCCGCGCTCGACGCTGACGAACTCAACGCGACGATGCTCGGGTCGGGCGCGATGACGCTCGGCGGGCGGGGCGGGCGCGTGCGGCTGCTGACCAGCGGGACCGGGGGGATCGACGCGACCGCGTTGCGGAGCGACGCGCTGACGGTGCGGCTCGACGGATCGGGGACGGTTACCGCGACCGCGCGGTTCACTGCGGATGCGACCAGTACGGGGCTGGGTGCCGTGACGATCTACGGGAAGCCGACGTGCCGGGTTTCGGCGGCTGCGAGCGGGCCGATCCGGTGTGGGGTCGGTGCGGTGCCGTAAGACCGCCCCTCCTTCCGTTCGTTTCGAGCGTAGTCGAGAAACCGGGCACGGCGCGGGTTTCTCGACTTCGCTCGAAACGAACGGGGGGAGAGAGTGGTGGGATCAGCGCGCCTCAGATCAGCCCCAGCGCCGCCAGTTTCCCGATCAGCGCGGCGGGCATCGCATCCCCCACCACCACGTCACCGCCGAGATCGGCGGGCGCGTCGCCCGGCTCGAGATAGCGCCAGCCCTGGTGCGCGCGCTTGGGGCGGCCTTCGGTCAGCACCAGCGCGGGATCGATGTGGATCGCGACTCGCCCGCCCTCCGCCTCGCCGAAGCCAAGGATCGGCGAGCGCGCGACCAGCGTGTGCTTGATGATCCAGTAGAGCGATCCGCCCTTTTCGCCCTCCCGCACGATCTCCTCGTGCCGCTTGGGCAGGTAGCGCGTGGTGAGGAACACCGGGCCTTCCGCGCCGCGTTGCTTGAGCCGTTCGGCGAGATGGTCGAGGCTCGTCGCGCCGAACGCAACCTTGGTCAGATGCAACATGCGGATGGATTTGGGCGCGGCGGGCTCAGCCGCCAAGCCCCCACAGCGTTGCAAGTCCCAGAAACGACAAGAAACCCATAACATCGGTCATCGTCGTGACGAACACCGCGGACGATACCGCGGGATCGACACCGGCACGTTCGAGCGACACGGGGACGAGCACGCCCGCCAGCCCCGCGACGAGATTGTTGATGATCATCGCCATCGTGATCACGACCGCGAGCCCGACATTGCCGAACGCCAGGTAGGTCCCGCTCCCGACCAGCACCCCGAGCATCGCGCCATTGGCGGCGGCGATGCGGAACTCGCGGAGGATCATCCGCGCGGTGTTGGAGCTGGTCAGCTGGTTGGTCGCGAGTGCGCGCACGACGACCGCGAGCGTCTGCGTCCCCGCATTGCCGCCCATTCCCGAGACGATCGGCATCAGCACCGCGAGCAGTGCGAACCGCGCGATCTCGCCCTGAAACGCGCCTACCACCGACGCCGCGAGCATCGCGGTGCCGAGGTTGACGACGAGCCAGGTGATCCGTGTCCGCACCGTCAGCAGGATCGGTTCGTTGATGTCGCCATCGCCCGCGCCCGACAGGCGGAGGATATCCTCGCCCGCTTCCTCGGAAATGATGTGGACGATGTCGTCGACCGTGATCATCCCGACCAGCCGCCCGCCCGGATCGACCACCGCCGCCGAGATCAGCGCATATTTCTGGAAGCGCAACGCGACCTCTTCCTGGTCCATGTCGACCGGGATCAGCGTCTGCTCGCGCTGCATCACGTCGCCGATGCCGATCCCGCGCGGGGTGCGCAGGATCCACGACAAGGCGACGGTGCCGATCGGCTTGTGCGCCGGGTCGACCACGAAGATTTCCCAGAAATCGGTGGTCAGCGCGTCATGCGTGCGGAGGTAATCGAGCGTGTCGCCGACGGTCCAATGCTCGGGCACCGCGATCAGCTCGCGCTGCATCAGGCGGCCCGCGGACTCCTCGGGGTAGCTCAGCGCCTCCTCGATCGCGGCGCGATCGTCGGGGTCGAGCGCGCGGAGCACTTCGCGCTGGTCCGCGGGCTCCATGTCCTCGATGATCGCGACCGCGTCGTCGGTGTCGAGTTCGGACGCGATATCCGCGACCTGCGCCGCCGACAAAGAATCGATCAGATCCTCGCGGACGTAATCGTTCATCTCGGCGAAGACGTCGCCGTCGAGCAGGTCGGTGATCGCGGTCGCCAGCGCGGCGCGGCAATCCGCCGGGGTCAGCTCGAACAGATCCGCGATATCGGCGGGGTGGAGCGGTTCGACCAGCGACCGGGCCGTCTCGGCGTCGCCCGCCTGCACCGCGTCGAGCACCGCGCGGACGAATTCGGGCTTGAGCCGATCGTCCTCGTCGAGCTGGGTGGTGTCGGTTTCGGGTAGGAGCTCGGTCTCGCTCACGGGTGGACCTCCTGATGCCCTCAAGGCGCTCGTCTAGCCCGATATGGGAACAAAGCCAATCGGTGACGATTTGCCTCCGTAACGCTGCATCGCTACGGCAGCGTCGTCCCCATTTCAGGAGCCCTATCATGGCCGATCTTCCCGAAACCCTGACGCTGACGCTCGACAGCGGCGATGTCGTGATCAAGCTGCGTGGCGATCTCGCGCCGCAGCACGTCGCGCGTGTCGCCGAGCTGGCGAACGACGGCTTCTACGACGGCGTCGTGTTCCACCGCGTCATCCCCGGCTTCATGGCGCAGGGCGGCGACCCCACCGGCACCGGCATGCACGGGTCGGACAAGCCCAACCTTCCGGCGGAATTCTCGAAGGAGCCGCATGTCCGCGGCGTCGCGTCGATGGCGCGCACCAACGATCCGAACTCGGCGAACAGCCAGTTCTTCATCTGCTTCGACGACGCACGCTTCCTCGACGGCCAGTACACCGTGTGGGGCCAGGTGACGTCGGGCATGGAGCATATCGACGCGCTGCCGAAGGGCGAGCCGCCGCGTGCGCCGGGGAAGATCGTGAAGGCGACGGCGGCTTAAATCTGTCTTAGCCCCTCCCCGTCAGGGGAGGGGTTGGGGGTGGGGAAGTGCCTCGCAGAGAGTGCAGTTCTGCTGGACTGCCCCACCCCAACCCCTCCCGCGAGGGGGAGGGGGAGGGGCCAAGATAATCACACGCTCGGATCCGCGATCGTCGCGATGAGCCAGTCGTGGAACAGCTTCACCGGTTTCTGCATCAACGCGCGCGGGCGGCAGGCGAACCAGTAGCTGTACGGGCTCTCGACCGAAATATCGAACAACCGCACGATCCGCGAATCCTTGGCATCCGCGAAATGGCTCTCGTGCATGAACGCGATGCCGAGCCCTTGCGCCGCCGCCTCGAGCATCAGCGCCCCCGAATCGAAATGATCGACCGCGAGCGGCTCGAGATCGTTCAGTCCGGCCGCCGCGCGCCAGGCGCTGAACGTGTCGGGCATCTCGCGATGGACCAGCGCGGTGAGACCGGCGAGCTGGTCCGGGCGGACCACCGGGTCGGGCCCCTCGATCAGCGATTTTGCGCCGATCACATAGACCTGGTTGCGATCCAGCCGCCGCGAATAGAGCGCGGGATCGATATCGCGGGCGAGCGCGATCACCGCGTCGAGCCCTTCGCCGAGCCGCGAGATGTTATGCGTACTCGTATCGATATCGAGATGCAGTTCGGGATGCCGCGCGCGCAATTCGCCAAGCCGTGGGAACAGCCGTTGCGACGCGTAGAGCGGCAGGATGCCGAGCCGCAGCCGGAGGACGTCGGTATTGCTCGTCATCACCTCGACCGCGTCGGACAATTGGTCGAGCGCGGGCGCGATCTGCTGGAGCAGCCGGTCGCCATCCGCGTTGAGCACGACCGCCTGATGGCGGCGTTCGAACAGCGGCCGCCCGATAAACCGTTCGAGTGCCTGGATCCGGCGGCTGAGCGCCGGGGGTGACAGTGCCAGTTCCTGCGACGCGGCCTTGATCGACCCGGTCCGGGCGACCTGGACGAACGCTTCGATCGCGGTGAGTGGCGGTAATCTCCGCATGAGGAGCCTTTCCCAAGCCAAATGGTGCGACGCACCATGTTGCTATCGTTCAATTACAGAATACGCGGCACGCGCAATCGATAGCGGCAATTGCAGAAAGCGCAATCGTATCCAATCCTTTCGCACTTGCAACATAATCCCGGTGCGGGCATTCAGACGGTGCCTTTCAGGCATCCTCTCCTAAAACTTTCAAGGCCGATCCTCCGGGGTCGGCCCTTTTTTTGTCCGTCGCTGATCGGGGCCGGTCTGGCGTGCGGCCTCGTATTCACGGAACCGACCCCCTATCTCGCGCGCTCATCAGCGGGTTTCGTAAGGGTAAAGACTATGGCGGACGCCGAGGCGCCGATTCGAAAATTGCAAGTTGCCAATGCGCGCGCGGAAGATAGCGGGCGTGGCCTGGCACACGTGCCGCGCTCGATGCTTGCCACGCTCGGGATCGGCGAGGGCGACGTGATCGAGATCGTTGGCAAGTCGACCACGCCTGCGCGCGCGGTCGCCCCTTATGCCGAGGACGAGGGGCTCGAGATCATCCGGATCGACGGGCTTCAGCGTGCGAATGCCGGGGTCGGCTCGGGCGATTTCGTCGAGGTCCGCAAGATCGAATCGAAGCCCGCGACGCGCGTCGTGTTCGCACCCGCACAACAGAACCTGCGGTTGCAGGGTTCGTCCAATGCACTCAAGCGCACCTTCTTCGGGCGGCCTTTGTGTCAGGGCGACGTCGTTGCTACCGCAGGGCAGCAACGCGTCGACAACATGCCCCCGGGTGTCCAGAACATGCTGCGCGCGCCGGCTTATGCGCTGCAGGAAATCCGCCTTGCGGTGATCTCGACCGTCCCCAAGGGCGTGGTGCATGTCGACGAGACGACCGAAATCGAGCTTCGCCCCGAATATGAGGAGCCAAAGGAAGCGCGTCGCGCCGATGTCACTTATGACGATATCGGTGGAATGGGCCCGACGATCGACCAGTTGCGTGAGATGGTCGAGTTGCCGCTGCGCTATCCCGAACTGTTCCAGCGGCTTGGTGTCGATCCGCCCAAGGGGGTGTTGCTGCATGGGCCACCCGGCACCGGCAAGACGCGGCTTGCGCGCGCGGTTGCCAACGAATCGGCGGCGGAATTCTTCCTGATCAACGGACCCGAGATCATGGGCTCGGCCTATGGCGAATCCGAGGGCAGGCTGCGCCAGGTGTTCGAGGAAGCGGCCAAGGTGGCCCCGTCGATCGTGTTCATCGACGAGATCGACTCGATCGCGCCCAAGCGCGGGCAGGTGTCGGGCGAAGCCGAGAAGCGCCTCGTCGCGCAGTTGCTGACGTTGATGGACGGGCTCGAAGCGCGTGCCAATGTCGTCGTGATCGCCGCGACCAATCGTCCCGAGGCAATCGACGAGGCGTTGCGGCGTCCCGGCCGGTTCGACCGCGAGATCGTCGTGGGCGTTCCAGATGAACGCGGGCGTCGCGAGATCCTCGGGATTCACACGCGCGGGATGCCGCTCGGCGACAAGGTCGACCTCGGCGAACTTGCACGGACGACCTACGGCTTCGTCGGTGCCGATCTGGCGGCGCTCGCGCGCGAGGCGGCGATCGAGGCGGTGCGCAAGCTGATGCCGCGGCTCAACCTGTCGGAGGGGACGATCCCGCCCGAGATCCTCGACACGCTTGCGGTGACGCGCGAGGATTTCGTCGATGCGCTCAAGCGCGTCCAGCCGAGCGCGATGCGCGAGGTGATGGTCGAGGCCCCGCGTGTCCGCTGGGACGATGTCGGCGGCCTCGATACGGCGCAGATGCGATTGAAGGAAGGCGTCGAGCTTCCACTCAAGGATCCCGACGCATTCCGTCGGCTCGGCATCCGCCCGGCGAAGGGCTTCCTGCTGTACGGTCCTCCGGGCACCGGCAAGACGCTGCTCGCCAAGGCGGTCGCGCGCGAGGCGCAGGCCAATTTCATCGCGACCAAATCGTCCGACCTGCTCAGCAAATGGTATGGCGAGAGCGAGCAGCAAATCGCCAAGCTGTTCGCGCGCGCACGGCAGGTGGCCCCGTGCGTCATCTTTATCGACGAGCTCGATTCGCTGGTGCCGGCGCGTGGGAGCGGTGGTGGCGAACCGCAGGTGACCGAGCGCGTCGTCAACACGATCCTCGCCGAGATGGACGGGCTGGAGGAACTTCAGTCGGTTGTCGTGATCGGTGCGACCAACCGGCCCAATCTGATCGACCCGGCACTGCTCCGCCCGGGCCGGTTCGACGAGCTGATCTATGTCGGCGTGCCGGATCGCGCGGGGCGCAAGCGCATCCTTACGATCCAGACCGGCAAGATGCCGCTTGCCGAGGATGTCGATCTCGATGTCGTCGCAGAGCGGACCGATCGCTTTACCGGCGCGGATCTCGAGGACGTGGTGCGGCGCGCAGGGCTTGCGGCGCTCCGCGAATCCATGTCGGTCAGCCAGGTGACGATGGCGCATTTCGAGACCGCGCTCGGTGATTCGCGCGCTTCTGTCACGCCCGAGCTGGAGCGCGAATATGAAGCGATGTCCGCACGGCTCAAGCAGGATGCGACCGCGCTACAGCCGATCGGTTTCGCCTTCCCGCCCCGTGCGAGCGAGGGACCACGCTGACGGCTCGCGTAAGGTGACGCGGCAATAGACGAGGAGCACCAGCATCGCTGCCCCTGCCACGAGGTAGGGCAGCGCATGCTGGGCTTCGTACAGCCCGACCCCGATCGACGGCCCGAGCACGAACGCCGCACCGTTGATCGACGTCACCTTGCCCGCGACCGATCCCTGCGCATTGTGCCCCACCGCGAGCGACGCGCCCGCGGTAAAGGCGGGACGCGTGAAGCCGAACCCGACCGAGGCGAGCGCATAGGCGCAGGCGATGCCGTAAAGCGACGTCGCCACCCCGGTCAGCGCGCAGCCGACCGCCGCGATCGCGAGCCCGACCAGCATCATCGCGCGCGGGCGCAGGTCGAGGTTGGGAATGATCCCCCATTGCACCAGCAACGCCGCGAGCGCGCCGATCATCAGCACGATTCCGGTCGGCTGGAGCGCGGTCGCGGGAAGCAGGTGCAGCCGGTCGATCACGAGAAAGCCGATCGCCTGCCCGGTCATCGCCTGCCCGTGCCCCGCGACGAGTCCCGCGATCAGCCAGGGGCGGATGCGGGGGTCGCGATAGCCGACCTGTTCGGCATTCTGTTCGGTTGCGGGTTCGGTGGCGGCGACGATGCTGGCGCCGCCGCTTTGTCCGCCGATCGAGGGGTAGGCGTTGGCCGCGCCGTGCGTCGCGGTGTCGGGGTGGAGGTCGTTGGGGAGCAGCCGCCGCACCGCAATCCACACGCCCAGCCCGAACAGCGCGAACAGGAAGGCGGGGCCGGACAGCCCGATCTCGACCCCCGCGATCGTCCCGAGCACAAGGAACGGCGCGATCGTCGGCCCGAGGATCGTCCCAAGCCCGAACGCGGAGCCGAGCAAGGTCAGCGCCCTGGTCCGTTCCTCGCGGGTCGTGTTGCCCGCGACCAGCGCCTGGACCGCGGGGGGCGCTGCGCAGCCGAAGCTGCCGTAGATCAGCCGCCCGAGGATGAAGCAGACGAACGCGGTCGTCCCGCCGATCCGGCCGTTGATCCCGGCGGCGAGGAACACCCCGCAGACGAGCAGCGACACGCAGAACCCGCCGACCCCGAGCAGGATCATCGCGCGCCGCCCGTGCCGGTCCGACCGGCGGGCCCAGAACGGCGCGGCGATCACCCACAACAGCGCGGAGACCGAGAAGGCGGCGGCGACCGCGCTGTCGGGGACCTTGAGCGACCGGCCGAGCGCGGGAAGCACCGATTGCAGCGCGGTGTTGCCCGCCGCAATCGTCAGCATGACGACGAAGAGCAGGCCGAACTCGCGATTGATCCGTGCCGATTTCACCGCTCGGGTCCGAAATTGAGGCGTTTGGTGATGTTATAGTCGAGCACGGTCATCACGAAGAAGGCGGCGGCCTGCTTGACCCGCATCCACGGGCTGGTCCGCGCCTTGTACAGTTCGGGCGTGATCGCCTCCGAATTGGCGACCTCGCCGTCGACATAGCGGCGGACGTGCGCGGCGAAAGCATGGTCTTCGATCCGCAGCATCATCTCGAGATTGAGGAACAGGCTGCGGATGTCGTAATTGGCAGAGCCGATATAGACGACGTCGCCGATCAGGAACAATTTGGTGTGCAATTTGGTCGGCTGATATTCGTAGATCTTGACGCGTTTGCGCAGCAGCCCGGCATAAGTGAAGCGCGACGCCCAGATCGCAGCGCCGTGGTCGTTCTTGGACGCCAGCACGATCCGTACGCGCCCGCGCATCCCGACCGTGTCGAGCCGCCGCAACATTCCGGGGTTGGGCGCAAAATAGGCGGAAATCAGGTCGACCTGAGTCGCATCGCGCATGTCGCGCTTGACCGCGCGAGCCCATGGCGAAAGCCGCCGTGTCGGGCCGCCGAACAGCCAGCGCACGGCACCCTGCGGTTCGCTCCACGACGACAACGCGCGACGCAGCGTGCGGAGCGGCGGCTTGGGCTGCCCCGCCCAGCGCCCGAGCGCGTCGAAATAGCCGGTGATCCGCTGCGCCGCCGGCCCCTCGACGATCAGCCCGAGATCGCGCCACGCCTGTTCGGCGACGGTGCCGAAATAGCTGTCCTGGACGTTGAACCCGCCGATGATCGCGCGCGGATTGGCGGTTTCGCCGTCCGCCAGCGCGAGTTTCTGGTGATTGCGGAGCAGGTAACGTCGTCCCCAGCGCGGGACGAAGCGGCACACCTCGACCCCGCCCGCGCGGAGCGGATCGAAGAAATCATGCGCATCGGCGGCCTCGCTGCCGAGGCCGTCGACGATGAGCGACACCGCCACGCCGCGCGCCGCCGCACGGAGGAGGGCCGCGCGGACCGCTTCGCCCGCGTCGTCATCGACATAGATATAGAAGATCACCCGCAGCGAGCGGCGCGCGCCGTCGATCAGGCCGATCAGCGCTTCCAGCCGGCGTGGTCCGGTATCGAGCATCGTCAACCGGTTGCCCGCCACGGTGAAGCTCGGCTGGGGGGCGGGCTGCGTCATCGCAGAGAGTGATGCCGCCAAGCGTCATGGGCCGCAAGGTGTTGAAGCCGCACGCATGGCCGATTTTCTTGACTCCTGTAGGGTTGCCGCCTAGGAGATCATCTTTCCGAATACCGTCGTTTGCGAAGGAAGCCATTCATGGCGCGCGTCACTGTCGAAGATTGCGTCGACAAGATCCCCAACCGGTTCGATCTCGTCCTGTTCGCCGCGCAGCGTGCGCGGGCCATCTCGGGTGGTGCCGACCTCACCGTCGATCGCGACCGCGACAAGAACCCGGTCGTCGCGCTGCGCGAGATCGCCGAGGAGCGCGTGCGCCCGGCGCATTTGAAGGAATCGGTCATCAACGGTCTCCAGCGCGTCCAGGTCGACGACGAGGACGAAGCGGATGCGGTCGGCAGCCTGTCGGCTTCGGCCGAGGCACTTCGCCTCACCGCCGCCGCCCCGCCGCGCAACCAGAATCTGGGTGCCGATTACGAAGGCTGAGGCTTTTCTGAGCGGCGTTTGACCCCGGCGTTGCGCCGGAGGCCTCGACTTCGCTCAGCCCGAACGGATGTGGTGGCGACATTACATGCGTTTGGGTGGCCGCCATCGCGGTATAGTCGACAAAACTACCGTTCGCCCTGAGCGAAGTCGAAGGGTCCGC
>Ga0160428_1002438_pt1 | contig 11312 bp, 10 predicted proteins | sample SolpanmetagenomM_FD_108198 | JGI IMG/M metagenome (GOLD analysis project Ga0160428, IMG submission 108198) | Solar panel surface microbial communities from Lawrence Berkeley National Laboratory, California, USA - M | ecosystem: Engineered > Built environment > Solar panel > Unclassified ...
AACCCCCCGAAGGGCGTCCGTACGGGCGCCTCAGCCCGCCAGCCGCGCCCGCTCGTCGGTCCGCGCGAGGCGGGCCAGCAGGTACTCGACCTCGGCCTTGGCCCGGACGGTCAGCGCCTGCGACGGCTTGCGCTGCGCGTCGGACGCGAAGATCCCCCGGCGCATGAACACGTACTTGCGCACCGCGAGGCCCAGCGGTCCCTGCTGCTGCTCGTAGCGGAGATAGGGCAGGTGGGCGTCGAACAGGTCGTGGGCGGCGTCGCGCTCGCCCGCCCGGCCGAGGCGGACCACGTCGACCAGCATCTCCGGGAAGGCGTAGCCGGTGTTGGCCCCGTCGGCGCCGCGTTCGGTCTCGAAGTCGAGGAACAGGCCGCCGTTGCCCACGAGGATCGAGATGTGGCGCATCGAGCCGTCCGCCTCGAAGCTGCGCAGGGTGGAGATCTTCTCCAGCCCCGGCCAGTCCTCGTGCTTGAGCATCACGCAGGAGGGATTCTCGGTGACGATCCGGCGGATCACGCCCGGGGTCATCTGCACCGAGAAGGTGAGGGGATAATCCTGCAGGACGAAGGGCACGTCCGGCCCGATCGCCTCGACCGCGTTGCGGTAGTAGCCGACCACCTGGTCGTCGGTGCGCAGCGTGTTGGGCGGGGCGATCATCACGCCGGCCGCGCCCATCTCCATCACCTCGCGGGCCAGCGCCCGCATGGCCGCGAAGCCCGGCGCCGTGACGCCGACGATCACGGGCAGCCGCGTGCGCCCGAGGACCCGCTTGGCGACGGCGAGGCCCTCGCCGTGGTCGAGCTTGCCGGCCTCGCCGAGCTGGCCGAGGATGGTCAGGCCGTCGACCCCGGCGGCGCCGAAGAAGTCGGTCATCCGGTCGAGGGAGGTCTCGTCGATCCGGCCGTCCGGGTGGAACGGCGTCGGGGCGATCGGGACGACGCCGCCGATGTCGCTGGTGAGGGGCATGCCGGTCTCCGCGCTGCTGCGGCGGCCGCCGGCCGCCGGGTGGCATGCCCCATACTAAAAAATCCCGCGCGGCGCGACGCGCCCGGGCCGGGATCGGACCCGGTCCGGCGCATGCGCTCCACCCGCTCGATCGGCCCGGCAGCTCAGCCGAGCAGCTTGTCGAGGGTGATCGGCATCTCGCGCACCCGCACGCCGGTGGCGTGCCAGACCGCGTTGGCGATGGCCCCCACCGTGCCGGTGATGCCGATCTCGCCGACGCCCTTCACGCCGAGCGCGTTCACCACCGCGTCGTCCTCGTGGACGAGGATCGCCTCCAGGGCGGGCACGTCGGCGTTCACCGGCACGTGGTACTCGGCGAGGTTGTCGTTGAGGAACCGGCCGGTGCGCGGGTCCATCTCGGCCCGCTCGTGCAGGGCGAAGGACAGGCCCCAGATCATCCCGCCGTAATACTGGCTCTGGACGAGGCGCGGGTTGATCACCCGGCCGGCCGCGAAGGCGCCGGTGAGGCGGCTCACCCGGATCTGGCCGAGGTCGGGATCGACCTTCACCTCGGCGAAGACCGCCCCGTGGGCGTGCATGGCGTAGGAGGCCTGCGCGGCCGGATCGGCGCCGGCCTTGCCCCGGCCCTCGATGCTCGACCGGCCGGCCCGCCTGAGGATATCCGTGACCGACTCGCCCCGGCCCGGGTCGTCGCGCCGGGTCAGCCGGCCGTCGGCGGCGGTCACGCCGGCATTGCCGGCGCCGTAGAGCGGGGAGGCGGGATCGTTGGTGGCCAGCTCCGCGAGCTGGCGGATCACGTCGCCGGCGGCCGCGTGGATCGCGCCGCCCGCCGTGGCGGTGTGGCCGGAGCCGCCCGCGATCCCGGCATTCGGCAGGTCGGAGGAGCCCATCCGGAAGGTGAGGGCGTCCATCCCGATTCCGAGCCCGTCGGCGGCGATCTGGGCGAGCGCCGTCCAGGCGCCCTGGCCCATGTCGATCGCCCCGAGCTCCACCGTGCCGGTGCCGTCGGCGCGGATCTCGGCCCGGGCCATCCCCTCGAAGATCAGCGCCGGGAAGGTGGCGGTGCCCATGCCGGTGCCGACCAGGAACCCGTCCCGGTCCCGCGTCTGGCGGGGCTGGACCGGCCGCCCGGCCCAGCCGAAGGCCTCGGCGCCGCGGCGGTAGCACTCCCGCAGGGCCTTGGAGGAGAACGGCTTGCCGGTGAGCGGCTCGACCTCGGCGTAGTTGGCGAGCCGGAACTCCAGCGGGTCCATGCCGAGCGCGAAGGCCATCTCGTCGAGCGCGCTCTCCAGGGCGACGCTGCCGGAGGCTTCGCCCGGCGCCCGCATGAACAGCGGCGTGCCGGTGTCGAGGCGCACCGCCTCGTGCCGGATGGCGATGGCCGGGCTCGCGTAGAGGGTGCTGGTCGCCCGGCCGGCCGGCTCGAAGAAGTCGTCGAAGCTCGACGACGCGGTGCGGATGTGGTGGTCGAGGGCCGTGAGCTTGCCGGCGGCGTCGGCGCCGAGCCGGATCGTCTGCCGGGTCGGGCCGCGATGGCCCATCGGGCCGTACATCTGGGTCCGGGTCGGCACCAGCTTCACCGGCCGGCCCACGAGCTTGGCCGCCATGCAGGCCAGCACCTGCGGGCCGGCGGGCACGCCCTTCGAGCCGAAGCCGCCGCCGAGATAGGGGCTGTCGATTTGGATGTCGTCGGGGCGGATGCCGAACAGGCCGGCGAGCCGCCCCTGCGACATGGCGAGCGCCTGGGTCGGCATGAGCAGCGTCAGCCGGTCCCCCTCCCAGCTGGCCACCGCCGCGTGCGGCTCCATGGCGTTGTGGTACTGGGCCGGCGTCTCGTAGGTGGCGGCGATCGTCTCGGACGCGGCCGCGAGCCCGGCCTCGACGTCGCCCTCGGACTGCACCGGCGGGGCGCCGACGCCGACCGAATCCGGCGTGAAGGGCTCGCCGGAATCGAGGCCGATCCGCGGCGTCTCGGCCGCGTAGGTCGGGGCGAGCAGCCGGGCGCCCTCGGTCGCCGCCTCCAGGGTCTCGGCGATCACCACGGCGATCGGCTGGTTGGCGTAGCGGACGCGGTCGTTCTGGAGGAGGTCGAGGCGGAACGTGAACGGCCCGTCCTTGGCGTCCGGGTCCTTGGCGAGCGCCGGGGCGTGCCCCGGCCGCATCACCGCGACCACGCCGGGATGGGCCTCGGCGGCGGCCACGTCGAGGCCGGTGACGCGGCCCTTCGCGATCCGGGCGACGCAGAGCGCCGCGTGGAGGGTGCCGGGGGGCAGGTTGTCGGCGGTGAAGCGGGCTTGGCCCGTCACCTTGAGGGGGCCGTCGCGCCGGGTCAGCGGCTGGCCGATGCTGGAGCCGTGCCGGACCGAGCCGGCGGGATGAGGGCTGGGCGTGGAGGTCGCGGTCATGCGGGTCTCCTCAGACGATGCCGAACGGGGAGGCGGGGAGCGCCGGGATCCGGGCGGGCGTCCCGGCGGCGGCCTGGGTCAGGGCGCGGACCGCCACCCGCCGGGCGAGCTCGATCTTGAAGGCGTTGGCCGCGCCGGTGGGCTCGGCGCCGGCGAGGGCGGCGTCGGCGGCCTTCGCGTAGGCCTCGGGGGAGGGCGCCTGTCCGGCGAGCGCCGCCTCGGCCTCCGCCACCCGCCAGGGCTTGAGCGCCAGCCCGCCAAGGGCGAGCCGCGCCCGGCCGATCCGGCCTCCCTCGAGGGTCAGGGCGGCGGCCGCCGACACCACCGCGAAGGCGTAGGAGGTGCGGTCGCGGACCTTGAGGTAGCGGGCATGGGCTCGGAAGTCGGCGGCCTCCGGGGGCAGCCGCAGGGCGGTGATCAGCTCGCCGGGCCGCAGGTCGGTCTCCCGCTCCGGATGGTCGCCGGGCAGGCGGTGGAAATCCGTGAGGGGCACCGCCCGGTCGCCGTCCGGCCCGGCGATCTCCACCACCGCGTCGAACGCGGCGAGCGGCACGCAGAAATCGGACGGGTGTGTGGCGATGCAGTGCGCGCTCCAGCCCTGGACCGCGTGGATCCGGGTGGCGTGCCCCAGGGCCGCGCAGCCGGAGCCGGGGGCGCGCTTGTTGCAGGGCGAGACCGCGTCGGTGAAGTACGGGCAGCGGGTGCGCTGCATCAGGTTGCCGCCGACCGTGGCGGCGTTGCGCAGCTGCGCCGAGGCGCCCGCCAGCAGGGCCTCGGCCACCATCGGGTAGTCCTTGGCGAAGGCGGGGTCGTGGGCGAGGTCGCTGTTGCGCACCAGGGCGCCGACCCGGGTGGTGCCGTCCGGCAGCCGCTCGATGGCCGAGAGGCCGGGCAGGCGGGTGATGTCGACCACCCGCTCCGGGGTGGCGACGCCGCCCTTCATCAGGTCGACGAGGTTGGTGCCGGCCGCGAGGTAGGCGGTGCCCGGATGCTGCCCGGCCGCCACGGCCTCCGGCACGCTCGCGGGGCGGATGTAGTCGAAGCGCCTCACGCCGCGTCCTCCCGCTGCTCGGTCGCCCGGCCGGCCGCGTCCTGAACGGCCTCCAGGATGCCCGCATAGGCGCCGCAGCGGCAGAGATTGCCGCTCATCCCCTCGCGGATGCGTTCGGGATCGGTGCCGGCCTGGCCCTCGCGGATCAGGCCGACCGCGCTCATGATCTGGCCGGGGGTGCAGAAGCCGCACTGGAAGCCGTCATGGGCGATGAAGGCCGCCTGGACGGGATGGAGCCGGTCGCCCTCGGCGAGCCCCTCGATGGTCAGGATCTCGGCCCCGTCGAGGCTCGCGGCCAGCGTCAGGCAGGCATTGATCCGGCGCCCGTCCACCAGCACCGTGCAGGCGCCGCACTGGCCGCGGTCGCAGCCCTTCTTGGCGCCGGTCAGGCCGAGGCGCTCGCGCAGGAGGTCGAGGAGGGTGACGCGCGGATCGTCGAGGGCGATCTCGCGCGGCTGCCCGTTCAGGGTGAGCCTGAGGGGAATGGTCATGGCGGTCCCGGCTTGCAAAGGCTGGAACCGTTACAGATAGCCGCCGCCCGGCCCGCGGCGAGACGTCGAGCGGGCGGCGATGTGCGCAAGCTCACGGTCTCGGCAGGTTGCGCGGTTATGCAGACTTGACCGTGACCTCCGAGGTCGACTTCAGCACCGTCCTGCCCGTGGCGGTCTTGATCTCCAGGGCCGGCTCCGCCTTCGAGGCCTCACGCTTCACGGTGCTGCCCTTGATGGTCTTCTCGACGTCCTGGGTGTGGACCTTGGTCACCGAGCCCTCGACGGTGCCCGTCCCCCATTTGTAGGTGACATCGTCCCCGGTCTTCACCTTCGCCTTGGCGGCCACCCGATCCTCCTGCGCTGCGTGCGGGGACAAGCGGGTCGGAACGGGGCCGTTCCCGGGTGTCCACGGCCAGGTGGCCGCAGGGCCGCCACCCGCGCCTCGACCGTCGCCGGCGCGGTCTCGCCCAGGCCGATGGCGGCGCCGGGAAATCCGCGGGGGTGCGACGACGGGTGCGACCCGCCCGGCGGCCCGGCATCGCGCCGGCCCCGCCTTCCTGCTAGTCTCACCGCTCCCATGACCGACCAGACTGACTCGACCGCAGTGGAACCCAGCCCCGAGGCAGCCCGCGGGCCGGCGCCCCCCGATCTCGACTATCGCCTGCGCCAGCAGGTGATCCTGTCGGAATTCGGCGTGGAGGCCCTGCGCGGCACCGATGTCGACCACCTGCTGCAGCGGGCCGCGGAGCTGTGCGCGGAGGGCATGAACGCCGAGTTCTGCAAGGCCCTGGAGTACCGGCGGGGCGCGGACACGCTGCTGGTGCGGGCCGGCGTCGGCTGGGGCCCGGACGTGATCGGCAAGGCCCGGGTCGGGGCCGACCTCGCCTCCCCGGCGGGCTTCGCCCTCAAGACCGGCCGGCCGGTGATCTCGAACCACCTCGCCGACGAGACCCGCTTCCGCACGCCGCAGCTCATGGCCGACCACGGCATCCGCCGGGCGATCAACGTGCTGATCCAGAACCGGGACGGCGCCTTCGGGGTGCTGGAGGTGGACGACACCCGCGAGGGCGTGTTCGCGGAGGCCGACATCGCCTTCATGCAGGGCTTCGCCAACCTGCTCGGCGGTGCCATCGAGCGCCAGCGCACCGAGAGCCTGCTCCGCGCGGCGCTCGCCCGCCAGGACCTGCTGGCCCGCGAGATGAGCCACCGGGTCAAGAACAGCCTCGCCATCGTGGCGAGCCTGCTGGCCCTCCAGGCCCGCGCCGCCGAGGCCGAGCCCGCCGTGCAGGCGGCCCTGACGGACGCGCGCAGCCGCGTCGAGGCGATCGCGGGCGTCCACGACCAGCTCTGGCGGCAAGGCGACAAGGACGGCGACAAGGATGGGGGCGAGGACGGGCAGGGGGTGCCCGGCGAACTCGATCTCGCGCCCTTCCTGGAGAAGCTGGTGGCCAACCTCGCCAGCGGCGTGCCGGGCCAGCGGCTCGCCTGCACGGCCTGCCCGCAGCGGATCTCGGCCGACCGGGCCATCCCGATCGGGCTCCTGGTCAACGAGCTCGTCACCAACGCCCTCAAGTATGCCTACCCGCCCGGGACCCACCCGGAGGGCGGCGAGATCCGGGTCCGGGCCGAGCGCCAGCACGACACCCTCGTGGTCGAGGTGGCCGATGACGGGATCGGGCTGCCCGCGGGGTTCGAGATCGGGCGCGCCTCGAAGAGCCTCGGCATGCGGGTCGTCGGCAGCCTCATGCGCCAGCTCGGCGGCAGCCTGACGATCCCGGATCGGGGGAAGGGGACCTGCTTCCGGCTGGCCGTGCCGATGACCGGGTGAGCGCCCGCCGGGTGCGCCCATTCCGGGGGCGACGGGCGCCGGCGATGGCCGGCGCGGTCGCGGCTCCCGGGCGCGGCTCCCGGGCGCGAGGCCCGCACGAGCGCGCCGCCGAGGCCGGCTCGGCGCAGGCGCGCATCCCGCACAGCCCGCGCATCCGGGCCCGGGGCTGGACAAATGCCCCGCGCCGTCGCGATCTGCGTCCGACGGCCCCGGCGAGATAGAGCGGATGCAGTGAGCGGGATCAGGGATGCGGCGGCGATCCTCGCCGAGCGGCTCCACGCCTTCCGGAGCCTGGGCGACAATTGCGAGTTCGGGTTCGTGCAGCGCTACGGCGGCGTCGAGCCCTCCGGCCTGCTGCGCTTCTCCTACACGCCGCTGGAGGACCTGATCCGCGGCCTGCGCTGCGGCTTCTCGGATTTCGGCGTGCCGGGCGACCTGCGGCTCTCGGTGAGCGCGGGCGGCACCTATTACTGCCACAGCGTCGCCTACAACATCTGGGCCAATACCGGGCACCCGGCCGGCTCGATCGCCCCGGAGGCGCTGCTGGAGCGGGAATACGGCCGCCTCGCCCATCTCAAGGGCAAGTTCCTCGAGGACCTCGCCGACGGCACGAAGATCCTGGTGCGCAAGACCGGCCGCGACGACCCCGAATCCGATTTCGCGCGGCTGGCCGAGGCGGTCTGGGCGCACGGCCCCTCGACGCTGCTGCGCGTGACCGAGGCCGGGCCGGGCTGGGTTCCGGAGCCGGCCCGGCGCGTCGCCGACCGCCTGATCGCCGGGACGGTCCGCCGGTTCGCCCCGGCGGAGCAGGCCTGGGAGGTCGATCTGGAGCCCTGGATGCACCTCGTGGACGGCGCCTACGCGCTGGCGCGGGGCGCGGCGCCGGCCCGCCTGGACGCCGACGCCTTCCCGGAGGTGCTGCCGCTGCCGGGCCGCCTGCGCCGCCACGTCGGCCGGCACCGGGAACCGGCGCTCAGCGCCTACACGCGGGCGGTCGACCCGGTCGCCGTCCGGGGCGACGCGGTCCACGTGTTCTCGAGCTGGGTCTGGATCCCGGAGGACTTCGCCGGGACGCGGATCTTCGCGGCGGCCGGCTACGCGCGGCTGGGCTGGCGCGACGCCGACCTGTCCCGGCGCGGCTGCTGGCAGCGCGTCTGGGCCGCGGGCCGGCTGCGGCCCGAGGCGGCGCGCGAGCCCGTCGGCCTCGGCATGATCGGCACGCGCCGGGACGCCTTCTGGTCGGTCGGGGCGCGCTTCGCCGAGGGGCCGATCCCGGGGGAGGGGCCCGCGCCGGCGCTGCGGATGCCCCCCGCCCGGTTCCCGGGCCGCGACCTCCTCGGCCGGCTGGTGCCGCGGTTCGCGTGACCGCGCCGGGCCCTCACGGGTGCTTGTGGATCGGATCGACCCAGTAGACGGTCTCGGGCGCCTCGGCGGCCGCGACGTCGGGCAGGTTGACCACCACGGCCTCGTTGTCGGAGCGCACCAGCACGCAGTGCAGGGGCTCGTCGGTCGAGGCGTTGATCTCCTGGTGCGGCACGAAGGGCGGCACGAAGATGAAGTCGCCGGGCCCCGCCTCCGCGACGTATTCGAGCCGCTCGCCCCAGCGCATCCGGGCGCGGCCCGAGACCACGTAGATCACGCTCTCCAGGTCGCCGTGATGGTGCACGCCGGTCTTGGCGTCGGGCTGAATCGCCACCGTGCCGGCCCAGATCTTCTGGGCGCCGACCCGGGCGGCGTTGATCGCCGCCTGCCGGAACATGCCGGGCGTCTGCGCGGTGTTGGCGTCGAGCCGGTCGCCCGGGATCACCCGCACGCCGTCGTGCTTCCAGCGCTCCGCGGCGCCGGACGGGGGGCTGTACGGGTGCGCGTCCCCGTGCGCGTGCCCATGCGCGTGGGTGTGATGATCGTCGCCGCTGTCGTGCATGTCGGGTCCTCCGGCGCCATCATGACACGCCGCCGCCGGTTTGCGAGACGCCCGTCCGGGCCCTGACCCCGGCGGGACGATGATTCGCGCCGCGAAGACGAGCGACAGTGTAGATCTCGCCCGTTTTGGACAAATGGCAGAACACGGTCCTGTATCCGTCGGAACATCGAAGGCTCCGTTTCCTTGAGGGAGGCCCCGGCGGTCAGTAAGACCGGTCGGGCATCTCCCGCGAACAGGCCATCGAACCGTCCATGACCGCCCCGTCCCGCCGCACTCTCCTGGCTGGTGCCTTGGCCGGATCCCTGATCCTCGCCGCCGAGGGGCGGGCGCGCGCGGCCGGACAGGCCCTGCGCGTCGTGGCGTCGTCGGTCCCGCACGCGGAGATCCTGCACTTCGTCAGCGAGACGCTGGCGCCCGACGTGCCGCTCCAGGTCATCGAGATCAGCGGCGACCTGCGGCCGAACGCGCTCCTGCGCGACGGCGATGCCGACGCCAACTTCTTCCAGCACGTGCCCTTCCTCCGGGCCGAGGAGGCCGCGATGGGCACGCGCTTCGCGGTCGTGGCGACGGTGCATGTCGAGCCCCTCGGGCTCTACAGCCGCCGCGCCAGGGCCCTCGCCGACCTGCCGAAGGGCGGCACCGTCGCCCTCCCGAACAACGTGACCAACGCGAGCCGGAGCCTGACGCTGCTCCAGGAGAACGGGCTGATCCGCCTGCGGCCGGGCGGGGCCGGGATCTTCGCCAGCACCGACGACATCGCCGAGAACCCGAAGGGATTCCGCTTCGTCGAGATCGCGCCGCCGCAGCTGCCGCGCGCCCTCGACGACGTGGCGCTCGCGGTGATCAACGGCAACTACGCCCTGGAGGCGGGCCTCGAACCCGCCCGGGACGCCCTGGCGCTGGAGCGCGCGGAGGGCAACCCCTACGCGAACGTCCTCGTCACCACGCAGGCGCTGGCCGGCGACCCCCGCATCCAGCGGCTGGCCGCGCTCCTGACCTCGGCCGAGGTCGCGGATTTCATCCGGACGCGCTACCGCGGCTCCGTGGTTCCGGTGCGGGCTTAACCCGGACGGGAACCGATCGGCAGCCCCGTTCTTGCCTAGCGGGCCGCCCGGGAAGGCGCCCGTCGCGGGGTCCGATGCCCGATTCCTTACCCGACTCCTCACGCGAGTCCTCGTCCGTTTCCCGGCCCGACCGCCGGTCCCTTCTCCTCACCCTGGGCACGACCTCGGCGTTCCTGGCGGCCCGGGGCGCGGCCGCCATCGGGGCGCCGGAGCGGATCCCGCTCTGGCCGGGGGAGCCGCCGGGCGGCGGCGGTCCGCAGGGGCCCCTCGTCCGCGACGACAGCGGCGCGGTGACGAACGTCGCCCTGCCGGTGCTGGAGGTCTACGCCCCCGAGAATCCGACCGGCGTGGCGGTCCTCGTGGCCGGCGGCGGCGGCTATGCCCGGATCGGGATGGTCAAGGAGGCCCTGCCCGCCGCGCTCTGGCTCGCCGCGCAGGGCATCACGGCCTTCGTGCTGACCTACCGCCTGCCGCGCGAGGGCTGGACGGCGGGGGCCCTGGCGCCGCTTCAGGACGGGCAGCGGGCCCTGCGCCTGATCCGCGCCGGGGCCGCGCGCTTCCGGATCGACCCGGCCCGCCTCGGGGTGCTCGGCTTCTCCGCCGGCGGCCATCTCTGCGGGATGCTCGCCGCGCGCGCCGCCTTCCGGGCCTACGACCCGGTCGATGCCGCCGACGACCTCTCGGCCCGGCCCGACTTCGCGACGCTGATCTACCCGGTGGTGAGCCTGGAACCGCCCTACGACCGCACGACCACCCGGCGCGTCCTCGTCGGCGAGGCCCCGAGCCCGGAGGCGAGCCGGGACTGGTCGCTCCACACCCACATCCGGTCCGGCTGCCCCACGCTGTTCCTGGTGCAGGCCGACGACGATCCCGTCATCAGCCCCGAGCACAGCCGCGTGCTCGACGCGGCCTGCCGCGCCGCGGGGGTGCCGGTGGAGTACCACCGCTTCGCCGTCGGCGGCCACGGCTTCGGGATCGGCCGCTCGGAGGCACCGGTCGCCCTCTGGCCCCGGCTCTGCCGGCTGTGGCTGACCAGCGTCGCGGTGATGCGCTGAGCCGGCGCCCCGGGAGCGTCGTCCGCGCCTCCGGATCGCGGATGGATCCCGGGCGACGCCCGATCGGTCGCCCCGCACGCGGCGGGGCCCGCACCGCGCCCGTGACGGACGCTGACCGAACGATCCGCCCGGCGGTCCGCGCAGCCGTGGGCCCTCGAGCCGGCCTGGGGGCCCGGCCGGGAGGGCAGGGGGCCGCCCGATCCCGGCGGCGATCCGGCCTGAACGGCCCGGCCCCTGATCCGGCCGGCCGCGCGGCGAGACGGCCCGGGAGAGCGGGTCGTCCCGGTCTGGCGCCGTCCCGGATCGCGGCGCCGCCCCGCCGCGGGGAGGGGCGTGCGCGGCCCAATCCGTCCCTCAGCGTCGGTCGACGCCGCGCTTCCGGCGCCCCTCCTCCGGGCCGGGCCACACCCGATCGGGTCGACAGGCCACGTCACCATCCCGGGCTGAGAGCCCCGAGGGATGGCGCCAGGACCCGCACGGCCGGCCGGAGGTCTTCCTCGAACGCTCCTTCGAGAGCTCCTTCGAGAG
>Ga0160428_1002439_pt1 | contig 11305 bp, 8 predicted proteins | sample SolpanmetagenomM_FD_108198 | JGI IMG/M metagenome (GOLD analysis project Ga0160428, IMG submission 108198) | Solar panel surface microbial communities from Lawrence Berkeley National Laboratory, California, USA - M | ecosystem: Engineered > Built environment > Solar panel > Unclassified ...
GTGCTTGCCGTGGGTAACGGCGTGTTCCAGCGCTTGGACTTGCGTGGCATCCAACGAAATAGGGGCTAGTGGTAGCATGACCCAAAACTACTACTCGATTACTTATGCACGAGTACTTAAAAACGTGCTGGCCGTGCTGCCCGGCACTACCAACGCGAGCGAGTACGTTATTTACTCGGCGCACTGGGACCATTTTGGCGTGGGCAAACCCATCGCGGGCGACTCCATCTACAACGGGGCCGTGGACGATGGCACCGGCTTGGCCGCTTTGCTCAGTATTGCCCAGGCTTTTAAAAACGCCCCTACCAAGCCCGCCCGCAGCATCGTATTTCTGGCCGTGACGGGTGAAGAGCAGGGCCTGCTGGGCTCCACTTACTACGCCCAGCATTCGCCCTTCCCGCTGGCTAAAACGGTGGCCGACCTTAATATGGACATGCTCTGGCCCTACGGCCCCATGAAGGACCTCACCGTCATCGGCTATGGGCAGTCGGAACTGGAAGACTACGCCCGCGCCGCCGCCCAGGAGCAGGACCGCTACCTGCTGCCCGACCAGACGCCCGAGACCGGCATGTTCTACCGCTCCGACCACTTCAGCTTTGCCCACGTGGGGTGCCCTCGCTCTACGCCAGCGGCGGCTTCGAGAGCCGCACCCAGGGCAAAGCCTACATCGCCCAAAAGCGCCAGGAGTACACCACCAATATGTATCACAAGCCCGCCGACCAGCTCGACCTCACCTGGGACCTGAGCGGCGTGGCCCAGGATGCGCAGCTGTATTTCCGCGTGGGCCAGCGCCTGGCCAGCGAAACCACGTTCCCACAGTGGCGGGCGGGGTCGGAGTTTAAAAGCGCCCGCACACCGGCCTCGGGGCGCTAAGCACTGCCGACGCGTATCTCAACCATAACATCTAACTATTTATTTGCCCAGCAAACCAGGTGGTACTACGCCCGCGCTATTTTTTCGAGTAGGGCCTTGGTTTTGCGAATGCCGTCGGCCTCGCTCAGGGTTTCGCCTTCGTACTCGATACCGACAAAGCCTTTAAAACCAGAGGCTTTGATGATGCCGAACATTTTGGGGTAATCCGTTTCGGTGCAGTTGCCGGCGGCGTCGAAGTCGAAGGTTTTGGCGCTGACGCCTTTGGCGACGGGCATCCACTCGCGCACGGCCTGGTACTTGTCGTACTCTTCGAGGCACTTGCCGCGGTAGAGGTCGCCGGTGTCGCGGCGGATGCAGAAGTTGCCAAAATCGGGCAGAATACCCACGTTGGCCTTCGCTACCTGCCGAATGGTGGCGAGCAGCCACTTGCCATCGGAGGTGTAGCTGCCGTGGTTTTCGACTAGCACGTTGAGGCCGGCCTGTTGGGCGTACTCGCTCAGCCGGCTCAGGCCATCGACGGCCGCTTGCTGCACCTCCGCGGCCGAGCCTTTGCCAAACGCATTTACCCGCACCGTCTGGCAGCCCAGGTAGTGCGCCGCATCGATCCATTTGTAGTGGTTTTCAACCGCTTTCAGCCGCTCGGGTGCGGCCGGCGCGCCCAGCTCGCCTTCGCCATCGATCATAATGAGGTGGTTGCGCACCCCATTATCGTGGCAGCGGAGCAGCAAGTCGCTCAGGTACTGCTTATCCTGGGCTTTGTCTTTAAAGAACTGATTGACATACTCTACTACGCTAATACCAAACTCCTTTTTCGCCATTACGGGAAAATCGAGGTTGCTCATCTTATTGCCGAACAGCGCTTTGTGCAGCGACCACTCGGCCAGCGAAATCTCGAAGAATGGCTGGGCGGCCAGGGCGTTGGCCGCCAGGTGCGGCGCGAGCGCGGCGGTAGCGGCCAGGGCAGCCGTGTTTTTCAGGAAGTGACGACGGGAAGTGGCCATGCGGGTGGGAAGCAAGTAGCGTGAATACGGCCGAAAGTACTACCGGCCTGCACAATACTCCTCGCGCCGCATATAAGCGCCTCGGTTCAGGAAGTGAACCAGTCGGCAGGCAGTAGCTTGGACTTTGTAGTCCGAGTGCGAGCAAAGCGAGCCGGTAAGATTAAACGACTTCAGACGCCGGATGCTCGCTTTGCTCGCACTCGGACTACAAAGTCCAAGCTACCTCATTATTCCCTGCCTTGCGCTAAGCGGCTGTAAGACAGAGGCGCCAGCCATTGCTTACGGCCACTTAGTGCGGCTAGCTGCTGGCTGCGACGAACCTCAAAGGGCCGAGTACGCGGTGGGCCGCAGGAACGTGATGTCGATGTGCGACACGTTGTTCTGGTACTCGGGCTGGGCGGATAGCTTTTTCCACTCGGGGTCGTTGCCGAAGGTTTTCCAGTGCGCCTCGCGCGCGGGCATGTTGGCAAACGACGTCATGTACATCAGGTTCGGCATTTTGGCGCCGAACAAGACTTCGCCGTAGAAAATGGCGTTGAACCCGAGCCGGTCGAACAGCTTGATTTCGCCGCCCGCGTTGAACATCTGCACTTTATTACGGAATATTTTCTCGCTCGCGCCTTCGTAGCTGCGCAGCTCGTACACGCGCTCGCTCGCAGGAGTACCGAGCTGAGGGGCGGTGAGGCCCTTCATCTCATCAAAGGCTTTGATGAAAATAGTCTCTAAGCGGCTGTAGGCCGGGTTGTTGTACGCGGCATTTTCATAAGCGCCGCCGGCGGCCAGCAGCTTGCTGGCGGTTGCTTGCCTGACTTTTTCCCAGTGCTGAAGCGAGGAAAAAGGCGTAAAAACGTAGATTCGGCGGTCGGCGGCCGTGTCGTTGCCGATGGGCTTAAACACGCCGACCGTAGGAATGCCCGCGGCGCGCAGCGTAGGCACATATTGGTGCTGCAAAAAGCTGTCAACCAGCGCTTCCTGCCGGGCGCTTTTGAGGTGATATACTTTCAGCTCGAAATAACCCGGGCGCTCGGCCGAGGCCGAGGGGCTAGCCACGGCGCGCCCGCTAAGGAGCCAAAAACAGCAAAAGGACAGAACGGACCAGCAAAAGAGCTTTTTCATGCAGCGCAGAGGATTAAATGGACGGAAATTTTCCTACGTAAAACTGCCCTGCGGTGCTGAAGCGTCGGGCTGCGCCGCGGCTTCTCTACGGCACCTTAATGGTGCGCACGCGGCGCGAGTGGGCACTGAAGTACCCGAGCACGCCCCCCGAAAAGTTAGATTTGGGGTTGGCGGGCGTGGTGCTGGGGGCGCCACCGGCAGTCAGAATCTGGTTGAGGGTGCGGAAATATTCGTAGGCGCCGGGGTCGAGGTTTTGCATTTCGACCCGCAGGCTGTCGCCCGACACGAGCTTATCGAGGTCGTTGGTGGCGTTTGGCCCGCCCCCCGCGGTGCGCAGCACCTGGCTTACGTGGTTGCCGTCCGTAGTTTGGTCGTTCTGCAAGAAAATAGTGGTATTGAGGCGGCCGTTGCGATACTGGCGAAACAGGTAGCTATTGCCCAGCCCGGCGGGGTCGGTGTAATCCACCACTGCCTGGATATTCTTGGTACCCACCACACTAACCTGGGTGCTCAGCTTTTCGAAGGGCACTACCGGCGCCGGCAGCGTGGAAAGGGCCACGTAGGCCGTACCGCCGGTTTCGACGCGCAGGGTGTAGGCGTGGCCTGGCACACCGGTAATGGTGACGCCCACGTACTGGCCCGGCGTAGCCTCGCGCAAGGTTTCGAGGCCGCCCACGTTGTCGGCGAGCGTAACCGTGGCGGCGCTTACGGGCGCAAACGTGTTGGTAGCGGTATAGTTAGCCGAGGTACTCAGGCTGACTTGGCAGGGCCGGCCATCATCGGCCAGGTTGCCTTCGATCACGAGCTGCGAAGCCGAGGTTTTAAGGTCGAGGTTGATCACCTTTTCGCAGCCGGTGCTGGCTAGCAGCAACGCGGCGGCTACTAGTGAGCAGAGGCGCGTGCGGCCAATTGATTTTTCGAACATATACAAAGCGGCAGAACGTCATGCTGACGGCAGGAAGCATCTTGGCTGCTTCGCCCACCCTGGCGCTAACACGCCTGACAAGATGCTTCCTGTCGTCAGCATGACGTTGTTTTTAATTTATAATTGCTTAAAAACTAAAGTTGTACGTAGCCGACGGGATGGTGCGAAACAGGGCCGTTTGCACGGCCTGGGTGCGGGTAGCGTCGTTGGGGTCGGGCTGGAAGCGGATGCTGTAGGGGTTTTCGCGGCCCAGCGCGTTATATACCGAAAACGACCAGCTGCTGTGGAAACGGTGGTCTTCCTGGTGGGGCTTTTCGTAGGTGGCACCCAGGTCGAGGCGGCGGTAGCTGGGCAGGCGGTCGGCGTTGCGCAGGCCGTAGAGGCTCACTACCTGGCCGGCCACCTCGTACTTACCCACCGGGAAGGTGGCGGCGTTGCCGGTGCTGGCCAGGAAAGTACCCGAGAGGCTCCACCGCGAGTTGAGCTGGTAGATGGCGACTACCGACAAATCGTGGGGCCGGTCCTGGCGAGCGTTAAACCACGCGCCCCCGTTGATTTGGGCAAACTGCCGCTGCGACTTACTCAGCGTGTAGCCGAGCCAGCCGGTGAGGCGGCCCACGTCTTTGCGCAGCAAGAACTCGATGCCGTAGGCCCGGCCGATGCCGTAGAGTAGGCTGGCCTCCACGTCGAGGTTGCCGCGCAGCTGCGTGCCGTCGCGGTAGTCAATCTGGTTTTGCAGGGTTTTATAGTAGGTTTCGACGGTCAGCGAGTACGCCTTGTTCGGGCCCAGCGTGCGGTAGTAGCCGGCCGAAATCTGGTCGGCCAGCTCGGGCTTCACGTTGAAAGTGGTGGGCACGTAGAGGTCGGTGGGCAGCGAGGTGCTGCTGTTGCTGAGCAGGTGCAGGTTTTGCACGTTGCGGGCGTAGCTGGCCTTGAGCGAGCTGGCCTCGGTGAGCTGGAAGCTGGCGGCAAAGCGCGGCTCCAAACGCAGGTAGGTTTTCAGAAATTTGCCCTTGGCGTAGGTAGTGGCGTTGAGCACGGTGCCGGCCGCGTCGTAGGTCGAGTAGGTGCCGGGACCGAGCAGGCTAAAGCCCGAAAGCCGCAGGCCAGCGGTGAAATTGAGCCGCGGCGCGGCCTGCCACTCGTGCGAGGCGTAGGCCGCCGTTTCGAGCGAGTAGTTGGTGCGCTCGGCTGCACTATTCGTCGACGAGCCGGCGTCGGCCGTGACGTAGCCCGGCGTGATGGTGTGGTAAATGGCCTGCGCCCCGAAGCGCACCGTTTGGGTGGTGCTGGGCGTAAACTCGAAATCCTGCTTCAGGTTCAGGTCCTGAATCTTGGACTTGATGACGAAGTTCTGGGCGTTCGAAGCAATATCAATCTCGTAGTCATACTTGCTGTAAATGAGCGCCGTATTGGAAAACACCCGGTCGCTAAACAAGTGGTTGAGGCGCAGCGTGGCCGTCTTGTTGCCGTAGTACTGCCCAAACGTATTGGCCAGCCCCAGCGCATCGCGCCCCAGGTAGGCGCTGAAATAGAGCCGGTTGCGGTCGTTGAGCACGTAGTTGGCCTTGGCATTGACGTCGTAGAAGTACAGGCTCGAATTGCGGGTCGTTTCGTTCTTGGAGAGCTTGAGAAACACGTCGGCGTAGGTGCGCCGGGCCGTCACCAGAAACGAGCCCCGGTTCTTCACTAGCGGGCCTTCGAGGGCCAGCCGCGAGGCAATGAGCCCGATGCCACCGCTGCCGTGCAGCTGCTGGTTGTTGCCATCCTTCATCCTGATATCAACTACCGATGAAAGCCGGCCGCCGTACTGCGCCGGCATCCCGCCCTTGTACACGGTCAGGTCCTTGATGGCGTCGGAGTTGAAGGTCGAGAAAAAGCCCAGCAAGTGCGAGGCATTGTACACGGGCGCCTCATCGAGCAAGATCAGGTTCTGGTCGATGGCCCCGCCGCGCACCGAAAAGCCGCCGCTGCCCTCTCCCGCCGACTTGATGCCCGGCAGCAAGGTCAGCGTTTTTAGCACGTCTTTCTCCCCAAAAAGCACCGGCACCTTGGCTATCTGCTGAAGGTCGAGCTGCTCCACGCCCATCTGGGCTTTGCTGATGGCGGCATCGGCGCGGCGGCCGGTCACCACTACTTCAGTCAGCTCGCTGCCACCTGGTTTTAGCCGAAAGTCGAGGCGCTGGCTGGCACTCACCGTGAGTTGGCGCTGCTGGGTAGCGTAGCCGACAAAGCTGACTTCCAGCGTGTACGCACCCGCCGGCACCGTGAGGGTAAAGAAGCCGTAGGCATTGGCGCCGGCGCCCACGCCGGGCAGCTCACGCACCCGCACGGTGGCGCCGGTGAGATTTTCGCCCGAGGTCGCGTCCTGCACCGTGCCGCTGAGCGTGATGCGAGTTTGGGCGGCGGCCGGCTGCTGGGTTAGCCAGAGCAGCCCCACCAGCCAAAGCCCAAATGGGTACACGTGTTTTTGCATAAAAAGGGATAAGAATCGCCCAGCCCAGAGGAGGGGAAGCCTAAAGGTACAGCCAGCCTTTGCCGTCCAGCAGGCCTTTAGCCTGGGCCGGCTAGCCCGCCGGGGTCGAAAAAGCTTCCGGGCCGCAGGCTCCCCACTGCGGGCAGCGACAGCAGCCTCAATTACAGCCTCCCTCAGAAGCTGGAAAACTTTCGGCTGGCCGCCCAAAAGTCAAGCCCTTGGCTTGCTCCTGAACGTATGCGCTAAGCAGCCTTCAGCTGCATTTCCTGTTCTATTTTATCTGCCCACCCTTTTGCCCCAATTTCATGTTCACCTCCGTACCAAAAACAATTTTTGCGTTGCTTTTCGCTTTGTTGGCTACGCCCGCGCTAGCCCAGCAGCTAGGCGTTTTTGAAAGCCAGCAAACCATCGGCTCGGAAGCTAAGCCCGGCACGGCTACGTACTCGCCCACCACGCAACAGTACAGCATCACGGGCGGGGGCACCAATATCTGGGGCGACCACGACGATTTTCACTACGTCTACCGCCAGCTGAAAGGAGACTTTATTCTGTATGCGCGGGCCGAATTTGTGGGTGCGGGCGCGGAAGCCCACCGCAAAATGGGCTGGATGGTGCGCCAAAGCCTGGCCCCCAATTCGCCCCACGTAAGCGTGGCCGAGCACGGCGACGGACTCACCTCCCTACAGTTTCGCCGGACGGCGGGGGCGACCACGGAAGAAGTTCGCGCCACCGTGGCGCACGCCGATGTGCTCCAGCTTGAGCGCCAGGGCACCACGTACACCATGCGGGTAGCCCAGTTTGGCCAGCCCTTCGTGACGGCGCAAGTGGCGAATGTTGAGCTGGGTTCCGACGTATTCGTGGGGCTGTTCGTGTGCGCACACCGGGCCGATGGGCTCGAAAAGGCAACGTTCCGCGATGTACGCCTCACCGTGCCCGCGCCCGCCGGCCTGGTTCCCTACAAGCAGTACCTGGGCAGCCACCTGGAGGTGCTGGAGCTGGCCACCGGCCGCCGCGAAATCATCTATACATCGCCCGTCTCCATCCAGGCGCCCAACTGGCGGCCCGATGGCAAGAGCCTGATTTATAACAGCGATGGCTTGATGTATAACTTCGACCTGGCAACGCGGCAGCCGGCCGTGCTGCCCACAGGCGACGTCAAAAACAATAACAACGACCACGTGCTGGCCTTCGGGGGCGCTATGCTGGGCTTGAGCAGCGGCGTCGAGCAGCTGGGTGGTTCGGTGGTGTACACGGTGCCCGCGGCCGGCGGGCAGCCCCGCCAGATTACACCCCGCGGCCCTTCCTACCTGCACGGCTGGTCGCCCGACGGGAAAAGCCTGCTCTTTACTGGGGAGCGCAACAAGGAGTTTGATATCTACCGCGTGCCGGCTGCGGGCGGCCCCGAGGTGCGCCTTACCACGGCCACCGGCCTCGACGATGGCGCCGAGTACACGCCCGATGGCAAGTACATCTATTTCAACTCGAACCGCACCGGCACCATGCAAATCTGGCGCATGAAGCCCGACGGCAGCGCCCAGGAAGCCGTGACCACCGGCGACTACCACAACTGGTTTCCGCACATCTCGCCCGACGGTAAGTGGATCGTGTTCGTGTCCTTTCTGAAAGATGAAGTGCCGGCCGGCGACCATCCGTTTTATAAGCACGTGTACCTGCGCCTGCTGCCCATTGGGGGCGGCCAGCCCCGGGTTATCGCCTATATATATGGCGGCCAGGGCACTATCAACACGCCTTCGTGGGCGCCCGATGGCAAGCGCCTCGCCTTTATCAGCAACAGCGCCGAGCTTCGGTAGCGTAGGCCAGTGGCGCCATACCCACCCTGCTGCCGAAATTTGCCAGGGAGTAAGACCTGGCAGGTGGCCTGGCCTCTTTCCTTATAGAACGTACGCAACAAGTCGTTCGTCATTGCTTCGCGTTACTCGCAATGACGAACGACTTGTTGCGAATCTTACCTTAGCTCCTCTCCCATTGCCCGTTACCGATTTTCCTACGCCTTCGCTGGCTGATTTTGCCAGCTTTTACCTCTACGGCCTCACCAACAATCCCTACCAGCAATCGACGGACCTCGCCAAGTTTGGGGAGTTGTACAACCTGGTGGTGGGTGAGCACGGCGGCGTGGGGCTCAGCAGCTCGTTTCATCCGTATCAACTCCTTAACCAGGCGGGCGTTACGGTGTGGTACGCGGCCTACGCCCAGCTGTATTCGCAGCCCGCTCGGGCCGCGCTGTTTACGGCGATGGCCGAGGAGCAAGCGCGGTTTGTAATAGCGCCGCCAGCCTCGTTCAGTGAGTTTCATGTGTGGCCTGATACGCGGCTGACCAGCGTAGAAAACCCGGTTTTCAGCCACTACATCCCGTTTGTGCTGCCCTTTTTGGTGCATAAAGGCCCGGCCGCGCTGCGCTGGGATGCCGAGGTGGCCGCGGCCAACGGCGACCCAGCCCGCCTCCAACCTTACCTCGAAGCCGTCACGGAGGCTATTCGGTTTGTGCAGCCCGCACCGGCGTTTGTGCTCGGCTTCGCGGAATTTGACGAGCAGCAGCCCGCACGGCTGATTGAGCGGTTTATGGACGTGCGGCCGACTTTGCTGACCCACTAGAGCCACCCTAGCCGGCCACCTGAGTAGCCAAGGCTGGCGTCATTTCTACCCGCGCCCCGCCCAAAAACTCGCCGTACCAGCGGCCCGAATCCTTGATAATGCGCGCCTGCGTTTCGTAGTCGACGTGCACCAGCCCAAAGCGCGGCCGATAACCCTCAGCCCACTCAAAATTGTCGGTAAAGCTCCACGGAAAGTAGCCATTGACGCGTACGCCGGCGCGGCGCGCGCGCAGCACCTGGCCAATGGCGGCCTGGTAGTAGGCCAGCCGCTCGGCATCGGGCACGCGCCCGGCCTGCGGCTGGTCGGCAAAGGCCGCGCCCGACTCGGTGATGATGAGCTCGGGCGCACCGGGGTAGGCCGCGTACTGCTTGAGCATTTCATAAATCGACTCGGGGTAAACCTCCCAGCCCATTTGGGTGGTGGGCACGCCGCGCTGGCTGGCCGGCACCAGCGCGGCGCCCAGCAGCGGCAGCCAGGGCGCCCGGCGCACCACCTCGCGGGTATAGTTCTGCACGCCCCAAAAGTCAAAGTCAAACTGCATCCGCTCCTGGTCGCCGGCCTGCTGATAGCGGCGCAGCAGCCAGCCCAGCAGCGGCAGCTCGGCCGTGGGGTAGCCCAGCCCGAGCGTGGGCTCCACAAAAAACCGGTTGAGCAGCGCGTCGGCGCGGCGCGTAGCCGCCTCGCTGGGGCCGTGGCCGGGCCGCGCCGGGGTGAGGTACGAGCACGAAAACGTGGTGCCGATGCGCGCCGTGCCCGGCAGCGTCGCCCGCAAAGCCCGGCCGCCCTCGGCCTGGGCGAGCGTGGCGTGGTGCGCCGCCGCCAAAAAGCCCGGCAGGCTGCGGCGCCCCGGCGCGTGCACGCCCAGCGCGTGCCCCGCGCCCACAAATACCATCGGCTCGTTGAGCACCATCCAGTGCTGCACGCGGTCGCCGAGGTGGCGGGCCAGCACCTGCGCGTAGCTGGCGAGCCAGTCTACCACGGCGCGGTTGGCCCAGCCGCCGCGCTGCTGCAAGGCCAGCGGCAAATCCCAGTGGTACACCGTGAGCCAGGGGCGAAGGTCGCGCTCCAGGCAGGCATCCACGAGGCGGTCGTAGAACTCAAGGCCCCGGCGGTTCACGGCGCCCACACCCTCGGGCAGCACCCGCGGCCACGACGCCGAAAAGCGAAAATCCGTCAGCCCCAGGCTTTGGGCCAGATCCAAATCCTGCGCGTAGCGCGTAAAAAAATCGGTGCTTACCCGCGCGTGCTCGCCCCGCTTGATGGCCCCCGGCCGGCGCGTAAACTCATCCCAGATGCTCGGGCCCTTGCCCTGCTGCTGCCAGGCGCCTTCTACCTGGTAGGCCGCGCAAGCCGCCCCCCAGTGAAAGCCGGGCCCAAAATCAGCCCGCGAAAAAGAAGCGGGCGAGCTCGCCGGGAAAAAAGCCGGCGGCAGCAAAGCAGGGCGTAGCGGTAAAGCAGATTCGTCAGGCATTCGGGCAGGGGCAGGCGAGGCCGGAGAGTCGAAAGGTAAAAAATGAGCGGGCGAGCGGCCACAGCTAGCTCCTCGCCCTGCAAAGCCCGGCGCCCGGCCGATAGTTCGGGGCGCTCCTTACAAAGGTTGCACCACGCGGCGCGGCGAGTAGCTAGCGAGCCCCACGCCCGTGCGGCCGGGATCGTTTACGGGCACCGGCTGGCCGTATCGCAACCACTCTCCACGAGCTAAGTGCTTATCCCTTAGGCGTCACAGCAGCGCAGCAGCGTGACCGCCGTAGGTGACCAGGTGCACGCCGCTCCCTACGGCTATGGCCCGGCGGCACTTCTTGCGGGGTAGGCTAAGCGCCGTGCTCATGCCGCGGCGGGATAATTTTGCCAAGCAGTATCACGGCGGGCAGCTTTGGGCCGGCGCGGCCGAATGGGTGACTCAGGGCCCCAAAGCTGCCCCTGCGCCGAGCTGCCGCCCATCGCTGAGCGCAGCCCACACCGTAACGGCCAGCTCAACACTAGCCACCACCCCAGGGCTACCAACCAGCGCAGCAGGCCCGGCCCCAAACCACCCGGCCGGCCCGGAAGCAGTACAGAAATACGCATAATCAAGGCTGTTCTTAATACGCCTCAAAGCTCCGAGCCGCTTGTAAATCCTATATTACGAACGCATTATATTTTTGGTGAGTATGGGCGCTAGCTCAGCCCATTTGGATACTTTTTAAACTCGTCACAGAATGGTCTGCGACTCGAAGAGGTGGAAATTGAGGGTGAGTAAGGACGCGAGTTCTTGCCCAAACTCGTCGAGTCGGTCAAAGAAGCCGAGTACCGCTTGGCGAA
>Ga0160428_1002440_pt1 | contig 11302 bp, 10 predicted proteins | sample SolpanmetagenomM_FD_108198 | JGI IMG/M metagenome (GOLD analysis project Ga0160428, IMG submission 108198) | Solar panel surface microbial communities from Lawrence Berkeley National Laboratory, California, USA - M | ecosystem: Engineered > Built environment > Solar panel > Unclassified ...
ACTCAAACGCCTAGCGCGCAAAACTATTTGCTTCTCTAAAAAGCAGTTCTTTCACGACGGATTAATTACCCTATTCCTATTCCATTTCTTCTTTTAACTAGCTACGCGCTCAACACACGACCACTAAAACTAATATCCCTGAAAGAGCTATAAAAATATTATTTTCAGCAACAGTACCTGCGCGCTTATTTATGCTCTATTTTAATCACCAGCCGGCCCCCGTGGCCGGCTTTTTTTGTACCTTCCGGCCCGTATGGCTACTCCTGTTACTACTGTTTCGGCGGCCACTATGGCTGCTCCGGCCCGCTCCTACGCCGGGCCGATGGTGTTGATGACCTGCTTGTTCTTCTTGTTTGGGGCGGTCACCAATTTTAATGATGTGCTCATGCCCTACCTCAAGGATGTGTGCCAGCTCACTGACTTTCAGTCGACTGCCGTGCAATCGGCTTTTTTTGGCGCCTATTTCCTGATGTCGCTGCCGGCTGGGTGGGTACTCAAAAAGCTGGGCTACCAGCGCGGCATCGTGGTGGGGCTACTCGTGATGGCGGGCGGAGCGCTGCTCTTCATTCCGGCGGCCGACTCGCGGGCGTTCGCACTGTTTCTGACGGCCTTGGCGGTGCTGGGCGCCGGCATTACGCTGCTGCAAGTGGCGGCCAACCCCTACGTGAGCGTGCTGGGGCCAGCGCGCGGCGCCGCGGCGCGGGTGAGTGTGGTGGGCGTGGCCAACAACTTCGGCGGCAGCCTCTCGCCGCTGGTGGGCGCACTGGTGCTGTTTGGCGGCTCGGTGGCCCTCAAGGCCCGACTGGCTGCCCTGCCGCTGGCCGAGCGGCTAGCCGAAGAGTCGCAGCTGGTGAAGGCGCCCTACCTGGGGCTGGCCGCGTTTTTGGTAGTGCTGGCGGGCGTGTTCTTCTTCCTCAAACTACCGGATATCGACAGCATTCCGGAAGAGCAAACCGAAGAGGCGCGGCCCCTGGCGGCCGAGCGGCGGTCGGCGCTGGCGTTCCCGCATTTGCTGCTGGGCATCGGGGCCATTTTTGTGTACGTGGGCGTGGAAGTCGGGCTCGGCTCCTTCCTCATTCGCTACGGCGAAAGCCAAGGTATTCAGCAGCTTTCGGCTTTCACCCAAAGCTTGGTGCGCGGCCTGAACGTGGCTACCAACTACGCCGGCACGCTGTTTGGCCAAAGCCCGGCGCCAATTGACACTACGGCGGGCTTTACCAAGGCGGTGGGTGCAGTGCTGGTGTCGTCGTACTGGTTTGGCTCGCTCCTGGGGCGGGTGATCGGCATTCCCCTGCTACTCAGGTTTCACAATCGGGCCCTGCTGGTGGCGGTGTGCGCGGCCGGCGCGGCGCTGGTAGGCGCTTCGGTGCTGAGCCAGGGCGAAACGGCGCTGTGGCTGGTGGTACTCTGCGGATTGTGCAACTCCATTATGTGGCCCGTTATCTTTCCGCTGGCCATCACCGGGCTGGGCCGCTTCACCAAGCAAGGTTCGTCTTACCTGATCATGGCTATCGTGGGCGGGGCGCTTATTCCGCCGCTTATGGGCTTCATTTCGACGCACGGCGGCGGCCTGCGCGTGGCCTTTATTGTGCCCGCGCTGAGCTACACCTACCTGCTGTTTTATGCGCTGAGCGGGTACCGCGTGCGGTAAAAATCGGCAGCGTTACTTCCGTCTGTTATGCTTTCCTTATTTCCCAACGGGCCGCTTCTCCTCATTCAATAGCTTCAGCAGCACACCGTTGGTCCAGCCGAAGCCGTCTTGCAGCGGGTACTCACCACCACCGGCCAGCGATTGCGTGTTTTCTACGTTGTATTTCTCCAGCAGCTTGCCAGTTTGGGTGAAGACGCGCACGTTGAGCGCCGTCCAGCGGTGGGCGATGGTGTCGGCCAGGGCCGTTTGCTGGGTGCGGCGCAAGCCTACTACGGCCAGGTATTCGAGCGGAGCCCAGGCGTTGGGAGCGTCCCACTGCTGGCCACTGTGGTTGGTGGTGGTGAGCAGGCCGCCAGGGCGCAAAAACTCACTTTGCAAGCGCTTGGCCACCTGGCTGGCCTGCGCCGGCGTGGCTACCCCGAAGGCTAGCGGAAACACCCCGGCCAGCGTACGCACCGTCGCCAAGCGCCGCCGGGGCAAGTCGTAGTCGACGTAAAAGCCCACCTGCGCATCCCAGCAGTAGCGCCGGATGGCACTGGTGCGGGCCCGCGCCGCCTGGCGAAAGCGCGGCGCCGCGGTCGAGTCGCCCGCCTGGTGGGCGGCCTGGGCCAGGGTTTGCTCCAGAGTCAGCAGCAGGCAGTTGAGGTCGACGGGCACGAGGTCAGTGGTACGGATGCTGCTTAGCCCCTGGCCCGGGGCAAACCACCGCGTGCTAAAATCCCAGCCCGAGGCCGCAGCTGCCCGCACATTGCGGTAGAACGTGGGCCCGGGCTGCGGGCTAAGCTTCGCTGCCGCCACGTCTTCGCGGTACGATTCTTCGCGGGGCTGGTCGCTGGCGTCCCAGTAGCGGCTCAGAATCTCGCCGCCCGGCATGCGCACGGCCCGGCCGGCGGCCGTGCCCGGGGCGAGAGCGGCGCCGCCGGCCGTCCAGTAGTTGTATTCCTGCTGAAGCTGAGGCCGGTAGGTTTGCAGAGCGCGACTGCCGGGACCTTCGGCCTGGGCCAGCAGCTGCACCATGAGGGCAAAAAATGGCGGCTGCGAGCGGCTCACGTAGTAGCTACGATTGCCATTCGGGATGTGCCCGTACTGGTCGATGAGGTAGCCAAAGTTGGCCACCATATCGCGCAGCAGCTCGGTGCGGCCCGCCTCGCGCAGCCCCAGCATCGTGAAGTACGAGTCCCAGTAATACACCTCACGGAAGCGCCCGCCGGGTACCAGATAGGGGTGCGGCAGCAGCAGCAGCGACGAGTACTGCCCAGCCTCGGCCTGCGCGGGGCGGCGCAGCACCGTCCACAGTGTATCGAGGTGCGCCCGGATACCGGCCCCGACATTACTGCGATACGCATCGGTGGGCACCGCTGGCGGCGTGAAATAGCGCGCCACAAATGCCTTTAGGTCGAAGCCCGGCTGGGTGCGCTGCTGGTAGGCGGCCACTATCTCGGTAGGCGCGGCATTGGGTAAGGCATCCACAAACGTCTTATTATCAACGTATACCTGACCAATCTGCACCGCCTCGAACAGGCCTGGGTAAAGCTGGCGTGGCGTGAGCGGCGGCGTAGACTGGGCCTGGGCAGCCCCGACCAGTAGCAAGCTGCCGAGTAGAATAGTTTTCATGGAAGGAATAGGTGGAAAGGAGGTGCTAACGTGCCACTGCTCACCCCGCTGGGCGGACTAGCTTGCCTTCGCAAAATAGCTGGTCGCCCGCTGGCTCGGGCAATTCAACGAAAAACTGCTGCATTCCCAGCGCACTGGCATATTTATTGGTTATGCAAAAAATACTTTTTAGGACCCCTTTATTTACCCTTGAATAAAACTTATTTGTGAAAAAATACCATTTCATTTTACTAGCCGTCTTGCTAATTGGGGCGGCGAACTGCAAAAAGATTGCGAGCTTAATCACGTTTCAGGTCAATGACTCCAGCAGCTTTACCGTGCCGGGCACCACTTTCGTGCCGGGCACCCCGGCATTAAGTCTTCCGGGCGTGACGGTCACTTCGACTTCGCAGAGCACTTACAAAAGCAATAACACGTCGGCCGACTACGTGCAGGACGTGACCTTGGACCGCCTGACGCTGACCGTCACCAACCCGAGCACCCAAAACTTCGACTTCCTCAAGAGCATCAGCATCTACATCGCGACCGATGCGGCTGGCTCCAACAAGGTGCTGCTGGCTTCCCTTGCCAGCGTGCCTACGGGCCAAACCAGCATCACCCTCGATCCGGCAGGCAACAAGCTCGATATGTACCTGAAAAACAGCTCTTACACCCTGACTACCACGGCCGAGCTCGCCAAGACGCTGAGTCAAAATACCGACGTGCGGGCCGACTCGCGCTTCAACGTGCACGCCAACCTGCCGTAGGTTTTGCAGACGCCTGTGCAAAGGGTAGCCGGCTAGCGCGGGCTACCCTTTTTGCTAGCTGCTGGGCCCGGCAGCTCGCGCACGTACTGCGGCGGCACGGCTTCGGTGAGCCACACACCGTTGCCAGAGCGGTAAAATACGCCGCCGACCGCGTGCAGCGTGGCCGCCTCTACGGCTAACAGCACGGGCCGGCCGCGGCGCTGGCCCACCCGGCGGGCCGTGGCCTCATCGGGCGAAAGGTGCACGTGGTGGCGGCTCATTTTCTGCAAGCCAGCCTGCCGAATGGCGGGCAAAGCCGCCGGCACCGTGCCGTGGTAGAGCACCGGCGGCGGCACAGCGGGCGCTAGCTGCAAGTCGATTGCCACGCTGTGGCCCTGCTGCGCCCGCAGGCGTCCCCCCGTCTCATCAAAGGCAAAGCGCTGCTTATCATTGTCTTCTATTAAGTCTTCCAGCTCGTCGCGCGTGAGCGGGTGGCCGTGGGCAGCGCAAGCGGCAAGCAGGTCGACCACGTTTACCCAGCCGCCGGCTTGCAGGGTGAGGCCAATAGCTGCGGGCTGGTGGCGCAAGTGCCGGCTCAAAAATTTGCTAAGGCGGGTGGTGGCTTTGGGGTCCATACGGCCAAATGTAAGGGGCCGTAGCTTAGCCTTTGCGAGTCTATGAAGCGCGTAGCTTGGCAGCCCGTGGCCGGGCGCTGGCTCACGGAGTTTGCGCCCCGGCCCGACCTTTGCGGCATGCTGCTCGAAGAACACGTTTCCCTCCGCCCCTACAACACGTTTGGCCTCGATGTGCAGGCCCGCTATTTTGCCCGCTTTGCCTCGGCCGATGAGCTGCGCCAGCTGCTAGCCCAGCCCGCAGTGCAGGCCGGGCCGCTGCTCATCCTGGGCGGCGGCTCCAACCTGCTGCTGACGCAAGATTTTGGCGGCGTGGTCTTAAAAAACGAGATTAAGGGCCTCGAAATCATTGCAAAAGATGCCGATACGCACACCGCTTTGCTGCGCGCTGGCGCCGGCGAAGACTGGCACGACCTCGTCGAATATGCCCTCGACGAGGCCCTGAGCGGCATTGAAAATCTCTCGCTCATTCCGGGCACGGTGGGCGCGGCCCCGCTCCAAAACATCGGCGCCTACGGGGCCGAGCTGCAAGACACCTTCGAGCGACTCGAAGCGGTAGCCATCGGCACCGGCGAGCTGCGGGTGTTTGGCACGGAAGAATGCGGCTTTGGCTACCGCGAAAGCGTGTTTAAAGGCCCGCTCAAAAACCAATTTGTGGTGACGGCCGTGGTGCTGCGCCTGCACCGCGCCACGGCCCAGCGCCCCCTCAACGTCGGCTACGGCGCCATTCAGGATACCCTCGCCGACCTGGGCATCGACGGCACCGAGCCCACCCCGCGCGATGTGAGCCAGGCCGTGGTGCACATCCGCCGCTCGAAGCTACCCGACCCCACCGAAATCGGCAATGCCGGCTCCTTTTTCAAAAACCCCGAAGTCTCGCAACGCAAGTTCGACGAGCTGCGGAGCCGCTACCCGGCCATCCCTGGCTACCCCGTGCCGGGCGGCGTGAAGGTACCCGCCGGCTGGCTTATCGAGCAGGCCGGCTTTAAGGGCTTGCGGCGCGGGCCCGGCGATGGCACCCACGGCGTGCACGACCGCCAAGCGCTGGTGCTCGTCAACCACGGCGGCGCCACCGGGCAGGAGCTGCGCGAGCTGGCTGAGGAGATAATCCGCTCGGTGCGCGACCTGTTTGGTATCGAACTGCACCCCGAAGTCAACATTTTATAACTAAGCGGCCGCCTTAGTTGAGAAGCTATTTGAGCTATTTAGAGCGGTTGGTGAGCGGAGTAGCCCCAGCACACACTTTAGCTAGCGGGGCAGTGCGGGAATGCCTATTTACTAGCTTTGGCCGTCCTTTGCGGGCCCTATCATTTCCTCGCTATTTATGCCGGCTGACCTTGCTTTACGAACCGTAGCGGTAACGCGCTACATCACGCCGCTGCGCGAGGGTGGCTCGCTGCCCGCCCTGGTTGAGGCCGACGACGGCTTTATGTACGTGGTCAAGTTTCGCGGGGCAGGGCAGGGCATCAAGGTGCTCATCGCCGAGCTGATAGTGGGTGAGCTGGCCCGCGCCCTCGGGCTGCGGGTGCCGGAGCTGGTATTTTGTGAGCTCGACGAAGCCTTTGGCCGCACCGAGCCCGACGAAGAAATCCAAGATCTACTCAAAGCCAGCGTGGGCCAAAACCTGGCGCTGCACTTCCTGGCCGGCGCCAGCACCTTCGACCCGCTCGTGACGACGGTGGCACCCGCACTCGCCTCGCTTATCGTGTGGCTCGACTGCCTGACGCTCAACGTGGACCGCACCGCCCGCAACACCAACATGCTGCTGTGGCATAAGGAGCTGTGGCTCATCGACCACGGCGCGGCGCTCTACGTGCACCACACCGGCCCCGAGTGGGCACAGCCGCGCCCGCGCGCTTTTCCGCAGGTGAAAGACCACGTGCTGCTGCCCCAGGCTAGCGAGCTCGCCGCCGCCGATGCCGAGGGCCACGCTCGCCTCACGCCCGAGGTGCTGCGCACCGTCGTGGCGCTGGTGCCCGACGAGTGGCTGGCCGATGGCTCTTCCGCGCTCACTGCCGCCGAGCGCCGGGCTGAGTACGTGCAGTTTTTGGAGGCCCGCTTGGCGGCTTCCGCGTCTTTTGTTCAAGAAGCCCAAGCTGCCCGCCATGCCCTTATTTGAGTACGCCGTGCTGCGCGTGGTGCCGCGCGTCGAGCGCGAAGAGTTTCTGAATGTCGGGGTCATTCTTTTCTGCGCGGCCCAGGGTTTTCTGCAAGTCAAGTTTGAGTTGAATGAAGCCCGGCTGCTAGCCTTCGCTGGCTCTCAGCTCGACCTCGCCGACCTGCACGCACGCCTGCACTCGTTCGAGCGCATTTGCCAGGGCCGGACGGCGGGCGGGCCCATCGGCCAGCTGGCAGTGGCCTCACGCTTTCGCTGGCTCACGGCCCAGCGCAGCACTGTGGTGCAGACCTCGGCCGTGCACCCAGGGCTGTGCGAAGACGCGGCGGCTACGCTGGCGCAGTTGTTTACGCAGCTGGTAGGGTAGCCATAAATAAGAGTGATTTGCAGGTTGGTGTACCGGCGATGTGTACCGACTATAAAGCTGTTCTAAGCCAGTTGTCATCATTCGCTTTGCTAAGCAATCGGCTTAGAACAGGTACCATACTAGCGCATCTCGGCCATACCCACCCGGGTAATCACGTCGAACGTGCCGTCAATTTCCATCTTATAGCTCTGGGAGACATCCAAGTCTTTGAGGTAAGGAATTTTATCCACCAAAGGCTTTATGTTAGCTTCCAGGCGAATACGCTTTTTGAAGGTAATCACCCGTGAGTTCCAGCTCACGCTCGTGCCGGAGAATCCGTCGATTTCTTCCACCTTGGTCCAGGAAACACCTCCCGTGAACACCCGCACTTCGGCGTTGGTGATTTTGGTTTCGACCTGCCGCGTCCCGGGTACCAACTTGCGCTCCTCGCTCCAGGCTACCGAGCATATGAGTTTCGGCCAGCCATCGGAGAGCGTAATCAGAATGTCATAGGTCTTATCGAAACCGTTGTGGTTCAGGTCATAGCTCTCGTGTACGTCCACGAATCCCCGTGAATAGGGCTGGCCCAACTTACGAGTCGAAGTAACTCGGGCTGCATGCGCCTTATGTGCCATTACCTATGTAGTTAGAGATTGGAATGATGGGTAAACGTGGAATCGACGTGCTGCTGGAACCGTACTGAATCGGCCCCGTGTACCAAGTGCGCGCCCGGACTCGTGGCCGTGATGCTAACCACGCGAGGTGGCCCGGCGGGCAGGGTCAGTAGGGCCGAAAGGCCCAACACAAGCAACGTAGTCAGGGCGCCGAGCAGGAACCATACACTTTTAGTTTTCATGGCAAAAAGGTAAAGTAAAGACGGGAATAGTTCTACGAAGGTAGTCGGAAAAGGTCTTCCTAACCCTCTTACTTACAACGGCTAACCTAGTGAGTAGCATGTCTAACACGATAAAATGGCGGTTCTTGGATACTTTTAGTAGAGGTGGCCTATTTTCTACTTAGACATTTTAGCAACTAACTGATTTCGAAAAGCTACTGTTGCCAGTAGTTGCCGAAGTAACCAGCCTCCACTAAAAGTCTCCAAGAACCAAAATGGCAGGCGCACTACCCCGACCCAACGGCATGCTGCGACGCTAGTGCACTCTTATCTTTTGACGCCAGAGTCGGGCAGCTATGATCGTATACAGCATAATCGCAAATCTACATTATGTGTAACAAGCTCCTCTACGTGAACGAACATTTTTACGAGTTAACCGCTTTCGTGCTGTGCCTCAGGCTGCTGAACTGAGAATCGCCGTAGCAACCGGCTTAGAGCTCTAAAATTCAGCCTACTTCAGCACGGCGAGTGTCACGCCGTCGCCGCCGCGGTCGGCGTGCTCGTCGCCGACGCTCGCCACAGCGCGAGTCTGGCGCAGGTAGTCGCGCACTACCTGGCGCAGCACGCCGTTGCCGCGGCCGTGCAGGATTTTCATTTCTGGAATGCCGAGCATTACCGCGTCGTCTACGAAGCCCATGAGCCTGGTAAGGGCGTCTTCGGCGCGCTCGCCGCGCAGGTCGAGCGTGGGGCTGAAGCCGGCCATGCGGCCCGTGATGTCGAGGCTCTGGCCGCTGTGGTTGGCCGCGGCGGTTTTGCGGGCGGCGGCTTCACGCTCGCGCACTTCGGCCCGGCTCAGCTTTTCGAGCAGGTTGACTTTCACCAGCGTTTTCATGCCGCCGAAGAGCACTTCGGCGGTTTTGCCTTTCACGCTCACCACTTCGCCGTGGCCTTCCTGGCCGAGGATGGCCACGCGGTCGCCGGCGCCCAACGTGTTGGGGTCGGCCAGCTCGCGGGTGGGGCGGGCTTTGGGCGGCTCGATTTGCAGCTCCTGGCGCACGAAGGTGTCTAGCTTTTCGCGGGCCTGCTTGGTCGTTTCCTTGTCGGCCTGGCTGCGGCGGATTTCACCGATGGTAGCTTCAATTTGCTGGTTAGTGCTTTGGAGCAGCTTCTTGGCTTGCTGCTTGGCCTCGCGCAGGGTTTCGAGGCGGGTGTCTTCGAGGTGCTGCTTTAGCTCCTGGTACTCGGTGGCGGCGCGCTTGAGGCGGGTTTGCTGCTTTTCGGCGTCGCGCAGCCGGGTTTCGAGCTCGGTCTTGTCTTTTTCGAGACCTTCGAGCAGGCGGTCGTAGCGGATTTTATCCTTGCCTACCAGCTGCGAGGCGCGCTCAACGAGCTGCTTGGGCAGGCCAATCTTACGGGCAATCTCGATGGCAAACGACGAGCCGGGCTTGCCGATTTCGAGGCGATACAGCGGCTGCAAGCGCTCGGGGTCGTAGCGCATGGCGCCGTTTACCAGCCCGTCGGTTTTCTCTGCAAAGTTCTTGAGGTTGGTGTAGTGCGTGGTGATCACTCCAAACGCGCGCTCGTTGTTGAGCTGCTCCAGCACGGCCTCAGCAATGGCGCCGCCCAGGCTGGGCTCGGTGCCCGTGCCAAATTCGTCGATCAGAACCAAGCTCTTCTTGTTGGCTACGGTCACAAATTGCTTCATGGCCAGCAGGTGCGAGGAATAAGTCGAAAGGTCGTTTTCGAGGCTCTGCTCGTCGCCAATATCCAGCAAGATATCCTCAAACATGCCGGCCTCGGAGTAGTCGTCGCACGGAATGAGCAGGCCGCATTGCAGCATGTACTGCACCAAACCCACCGTTTTGAGCGACACCGACTTGCCGCCCGCATTCGGCCCCGAGATGACCAGGATGCGCTTTTCGGGCGTCAGCTCGATGTCGAGCGGCACCACTTCGCGCGGCGCGGCGTCTTTGCCGGCGGCCTTGTTTTGCTCCTTAAAAGTGAGCGCCAGCACCGGGTGGCGCACGCCGCGCCAGCGCACGAGCGGCCGGCTGCTCAGCTCGGGCAGCTGGGCGTCGAGCTCGCGGGCCAGCCGGGCTTTGGCCCGAATGAAATCGAGCAAACCCAGGTAGTTGTAGGCCTTGCGCAAGTCGGGCAGGTGCGGGCGCAGCTGGTCGGTGAGGCTGGTCAGAATGCGAATCAGCTCGCGCTGGTAGGCGTTTTCGAGGTCCTTGATGTCGTTGTTCAGCTCAAAAACCTCCGACGGCTCGATGAATACCGTTTGGCCCGACGCGCTTTCGTCGTGAATGAGGCCGCGCACGCGGCGCTTGTGCTCGGCCACTACCGGCAGCACCAGGCGCCCGCCGCGGATGGTGGGCTCGGCGTCGCCGGGGATCCAGCCTTCGCTTTTGGCGTGGCGCAACACGCTGGCGATCTGCTTGCGCAGCTGGCCCTGACGCTGAATGAGCTCCTGGCGCACCTGGCGCAGCAGCGGCGAGGCATCGTCGCGCACCTGGCCTTCGTCGTCGACTACTTTGTCGAGGCTGGCCAGCAGGTTGCGGTCGGCCTGGACGCCAATGCCCAGCAGACGTAGGTTGGGGTAGAGGTTTTCGGGCGCGTGGGTGAAAAAGGTGAGCGCCGCGCGGATGGTGCGCAAACTCATCTTCACTTCAAAAAACGCGGCCACGTCGAGATAAGCCCCTGGCAGCGAAGCGCGCTTGAGGTGCACCCGCACGTCGTGGTAGTGCGCCCCCGGAAACTCGCTGCCGCCCGCCAGCAGCTGGCGAAACTCGTCGGTTTGCTCCAGCAGCTTCAGCAGCTGCTCGTGCTGGGTGGTAAACTGCATTTTGGCCACGTACTGCCGGCCCAGGGCCGAGAGGCAGAGCTGCTCCAGCAGCTCGCGCAGGGTGGCGAAGCCGATTTTGGCTTCAAAGTTTTGGGGTACTAACAAATCGAATACAAGCGGGGAATCTGATTAACTAGCCGCGAAGGTAAAACAGCGAAGCGGGCGGGAAGATTCGAGGTCAACGTGCTAAAGCGGCAGTTTGGCGGGCAGCTAGCGCCAAACGCGGGGTTGGCTTAGTCTCACCTGAAGCCGGTACGCTTTGAAGCGCCGCTCGCAGCTGATTGCCATTTTTCTAAAAGCTGTTTGCGCGTAAAAGCTGCGCAAAAAAACCTTAATGCCATCAGGTTAAATGATACGTAGCCAAGCAACACCCTTGGCTGTACCATAAATACAATCTACTACCGCGTCGTAAGACATTAGGGCCATTGCACCAAACGCATAGTTAGCGTTTTCTGGTTGAGCTTAGAATAATCAGGTGTCACTTTCTAGCTTGCAGGGCCACTTTTTGGATTAGAATTCTTCAAAATCATTTGTGAAT
>Ga0160428_1002442_pt1 | contig 11299 bp, 10 predicted proteins | sample SolpanmetagenomM_FD_108198 | JGI IMG/M metagenome (GOLD analysis project Ga0160428, IMG submission 108198) | Solar panel surface microbial communities from Lawrence Berkeley National Laboratory, California, USA - M | ecosystem: Engineered > Built environment > Solar panel > Unclassified ...
CGGCTGATCGCGGCATAGGCGCCGATGGCGGCCACCATGTTCATCGCGCTGCCTTGGGCAAAACCGAGCACCACCTGAGGCCGCAGCACCGTCCAGCGCCAGCCGCCGGCGCCCTGCCGCGCGTGCAGCAGGTCCTCCTGCTCCCAGTAGAAATTCGGGTGTAGGTGCCGCGGCGCATCCTCGCGGGCGGGAACGGGGATCTGTCCGAGATGCACGCCATATGCCTTGGCACCCTGCAGCAGCGTGACGTGGCGTAACCCGGCCTGCTCCAACGCGTCGAGCAGGTTGCGCAGCATCAGTAGGTTGGTCGCGATCTGGTCAGCCTCAAGCCAGCCGGCGCCGAGGTCGGGCTTCTCGAACAGCGCGGCATAGACCAGATGGCTGACCCCGCGCAGATCGCCCAACGCGGCCCGGCACGCTGCCGTATCGGTCAGGTCGATCGCAATATGCCGGCCCGCCATCTCCGGCGGAGGCCGGCGCGACAGGCCGATTACCTCGCGGCCCCGAGCCGTCTCGTGCCCGGCGATCGCGCCACCCACGATGCCAGACGCTCCCGCAACGATCATCCGATCGGCCATGTGTAGCCTCCCCTCTTTCCTTACGCCGGAGCATAGGCAAGGGTGGGCGCTGACATAAGCCGCAACGACGGCGAAACAGGGGGAACGAGATGCGGCGACGTAGCCTAGTGCTGGGCATGGCCCTGCTGGCCAGCATAGGCGGGACCGCCTTTGCTGCCGACCCAGTGAAAGTGGGCGTCATCTTTCCGCTGAGCGGCGGTGCCGGCCGGCAAGGACAGGAAGTGGTCAACGCCATCACCGCCATGGCGACCATGATCAATGCCGATGGCGGCGTGTTGGGTCGCTCGATCGAGTTGGTGATCCGCGACGACGAGAGCACCCCGGCCGTCGGCGTTTCCAAGGCGAACGAACTCGCCGGTCTCGGTGTCGCCGTGGTCATCGAGGGGTGGAACAGCCCGGTGACCTTGGCGATGCAGCCGATCCTGGCACGGGCCGGCGTGCTGGACATCACCGCAGTCTCCAAGGCCGACGGCATCCTGACCAGCGCGTCCAACAAACTGGCGATCCGGCTGAACAGCTCCAATGCGCAGGACAGCGACGTCATCGCCAAGTATCTCGCCGGCCAGGGCAAGACCGCCCGGCTGGCCTTCGTCACCGAGAATGATGCCTACGGCAACGGCGCGCAAGCTGGGATTGAGGCAGCGCTAAAGCGCGAAGGCGCCACCGGCGAGATCGCCACGGTGCAGAAATTCCCGTTCGCGCAGACCGATTTCCGCGTGGAGATCACCAGCCTGCAATCGGCCAAGCCGGACCGCGTGGTGGTCATCAACGCCAACGAGGGCGCCGGGCTGCCGGCGTTCATCCAGCAATATGCGCAGGCGAAGCTGACGGCGCCGCTGGTCTGCTCGGTCGGCACGCTCAGCCCCAGCGTCGTCGAGACCGCGGGTGTCGCGGCCGACGGGCTGGTCAGCGCGGACATCTACTTCCCGCATGCGGAGCCGTTCGCCTCCAACAAGGTCAACGGGCGTTTCGTCGCCGAGATGACCAAGCAGTTCAAGCAGGAGCCGGAGAAGTTCGGTGCCCTCGGTGCCGCCGCGCTGCAGGTCTGGGCCGCAGCGGCCAACGGCGCCAAGAGCCTCGACCGCGACAAGGTCGCCACCGCCATCCGCGGCCACGAGATTCCGGACACGATCTTCGGCACCGCACGCTTCGCTGCCGACGGCCAATTGCAGCACAGCTACGAGCGGTTCACCGTCAAGGGCGGGAAGCTGGTCATTGGCGACTGAGCCGGTCTACGCCGCGGAGGGGCTGAGCGTCCGCTTTGGCGGGTTTCAGGCGCTGCAGGACGTGTCGTGGTCGGTGCGGGCCGGGTCGATCCTCGGCATCATCGGTCCGAACGGCGCCGGCAAGAGCACGTGTTTCCAGGCCGCCACCAACATGGTCCGTCACACCGGGCGGCTGACGCTCGATGGGCGGGACGTGACGGCGCTGGCGCCGCATCTCCTGCCGCCGCTCGGGGTGCGCCGCACCTTCCAGCAGAACGCGTTCTTCGGCGGCATGACGGTGCGCGACAACCTGGTCGGCATCCTCGGGCGGACCGGCGGCAGCCCGCTCGCGCTGACCCTGGCGATGCCGTGGATCGAGGCCAGGCGTCGACGGGCGATGGAGGCCCAGGCCGAAGCGCATCTGGTGGCGTTCGGGATCCCGCCAGAGGCCCACGGCAAGCTTCCCGGCGAGCTGCCCTACGGCGCGCAGCGGCTACTCTCGATCGCGCTGGCCTGCGCGCCCGGAGCGCGGGTGGTGCTGCTGGACGAGCCCGGCGCCGGGCTGGGCGGCACGGATCTGGCGCGGCTCCGCGACCTGCTGGTCCGCCTACGCGACGAGGGCGTCGCGGTGGTGCTGATCGAGCATCATATGGATCTGGTCATGGGCGTCGCTGACGAGGTGTTGGTGATCGAGGCCGGTCGCGCCATCGCCTGCGGACCGCCCGACGCGGTGCAGGCCGACCCGGCGGTGCTCGAAGCCTATCTGGGCCGCGCGGCATGAGCGCCGTCTTGGCGGTCGAGGACCTGCTGGTCGCCCATGGCGGCCTGCCGGCCGTCGCGGTGCCGTCGCTGTCGCTCGCGCCGGGGACGCTGTCGGGCGTGGTCGGCGCGAACGGCGCGGGCAAGAGCACGCTGGTCAACGCCGTCGCCGGCTGGTCTCGCGGCAGCCCGGCCGTCAGCGGCCGCGTGCTGCTCGAAGGCGAGGATGTCTCGGCCCTGCCGGCACACGAGCGGGCCCGCCGCGGCATCACGCTGGTGCCGGAGGGGCATGGCGTGTTCCTGCGCCTGTCGGTGGAGGACAACCTGCGCGCCGTGCGGGCGACGGATGCGCCGGGCCGGCGCTCGTTCACGGTGGCCGAGGTGTTCGGCCTGTTCCCGCGCCTGCAGGAGCGGCGGGCCAATCCGGCTGGCTCGCTCAGCGGCGGGGAGCGGCAGATGCTGGCGCTCGGCCGCGCGCTGCGCATGGGGCCGCGCGTGCTGCTGCTCGACGAACCCTCGATCGGGCTGGCGCCGCGCCTGGTGCTCGCGCTGCTGCAAACGGTGCGGCATCTCGTGGATGACGGGCTGACGGTTCTGCTGGTCGAGCAGAACGTGCGCGCGGCGGTCGAGGTCGTGGACACATTACTGCTGCTTGAGCGCGGCCGCGTGGTGGCGAGCGGCCCGGTCGGCACCATGCGGGACGACCCACGGATCATCGACGCATATCTCGGGACGTCGCACGGATGAACTACCTCCAACAGGCCATCAACGGTCTCGTCATCGGGCATGCCTTCGCACTGGTGGCGGTGGGGTGGACGCTGTTGCTCGGCTCGGCGCGGCTGGTCAATTTCGGGCACGGGCAGATGTACATGATCGGCGCGTTCGTCGCCTGGTGGGTGATGCGCACCACCGGACTTCCCTATCTGCTGGCGGTGCCGTGCGCGGTGCTGGCCGGTGCGGCGTTGGGCGCGCTGATGCAGAAGCTGATGCTGCGGCTGACGCTGCAGCAGAACCTGGTCAGCCTGATGATCGCGACGCTCGGCTTCGGCCAGTTACTCGAAGGCGCCGCCGGCTTCGCGTTCGGCCCACGGCCGCAGATGATCGCGAGCCCGCTGCAAGGCATCGAGTTCCGCTGGGGCGAAATCTGGTTCACCGCGCAGGACGTGTTGCTGGTGGCCGCCACGATCGCCGTGTTCCTGCTGCTGCATCTGGTGTTGTCGCGCACGGTGTTCGGCTCGTCGGTGCGGATGGTGGCCGAGGACCCGAAGCTCACGCAGCTGGGCGGGCTGAACGTGTCGCGGGTGTACATGGGCATCTTCGCCTTCGAGGGCGCGGCGGTGGCGTTCGCCGCCTGCCTGGTGGCGCCGCGCACGCCGATCCTGACGTCGATGGGGTTTGAGCAGGTGATCATGACCTTCGTCGTCGTCGTGCTCGGCGGCATCGGTAGCGTCCGTGGGTCGTATGTCGCCGGGCTAGGGCTCGGCTTGTTCACCGCTTTCTTCGGCGCCCTGGTCTCGCCGGCCTACACGACGGCGGCGGTGTTCGCCGTGCTGATCGCGGTCATGGTGCTGCGACCCGGCGAGTTATCCTCGGCCGGCGGGTTCGCCCGATGAGGCTGCTTTGGCTAGCGGTCGCCGTGTTCGGCTTCTTCACGCCGGTGCTGCTCGGGGGCGGCGCGCTGGTCTATGGCACGCTGACGGTGGTCGCGATCTTCGCCGTGATGGCATATGGGCTCGACATCATCCTGTCCGACCTCGGCGAGGTCAGCCTGGCGCATACCGCCTTCTTTGCCGCCGGCGCGTATGCGGCCGCTCTGCTGGCGGTCGATCACGAGTGGGGCGCCTGGGCAACGCTCGGCGGCGCGGTCGTAGCCTCGAGCGTGCTGGCGCTGGTGCTCGGCCTGCTGACGCTGCACACACGGGAGTTCGCCTTCTCGCTGGTGACCTACGCCGCCAGCGTCGTCTGCGCTGTGGTGGCGGCGAATTGGTCCGCGCTCGGCGGGTCGGACGGCGTGGTGGGCGTGCCGCCGCTCGACCTGTCCATCGTCGCGCCGCCGGCGCCGGCGAGCACCAATGCCCAACTCTGGCCCTATGCCTATGGGCTGTTGCTGCTGACGATGTACGTCGTATCCGGCTTTCGCCGGTCCCGGTTGGGACAAGCGGCGCTGATGGTGCACATGAACCCGCGTCTGGCGGTGATGAGCGGGCTCGACCCACAGCGTATACGGCTGCAGGTGTTCCTGCTCTCGGCGCCGATCAGCGCGGTGGCCGGCTGGCTGTATGCGTATCAGCGCGCCTATGTCGGGCCTGACCTGTTCGACAATTACTTCCTGGTACTGATGCTGACGGCGGTGATCCTGGTCGGGCGCCGCATCCTGATCGCGCCGGCGCTGGGCACGGCGCTGCTGGTCGGCCAGACCAGCTTCGCCTCTCTCGGCAGCTACGGCGACAAGGTATTGCTCGGGGTCGTGCTGCTGACGATCCTGTGCTTGTTCCCAGGCGGGCTCGCCAGCATCCGGCTCAGGCTGCGTAGTTGAGCTTCAGCCCGGCCGTTGGCTACGGCATGGAGACGAGCTGACCAATGCGGGACAGGGTACCGAACGCAGTCCGCAGGTCCGGGCCGCCGAAGCATATGTTGGTGGGGCACCGTCAACTTGTTGGACCGAGGTCGCAATGGGACGCGACAAGTACGGCGTGCCCCTGGTTATGCCGCAGCGGCGACGCCGGTGACGTCGGCCCAGACTTGAAAGGCTTGGACCCGGGCAGCTCGATACCGGGTGGCGGGCACTTGATTACGGCGGAGGTGGAAGAGGTTGTTGATCCCGTCGTGGGCGGACGAGAAGCGCTGTGCCTGGCCGGCTGACTTGAACCGCTTCATCTTGAAGGTTACGGCGGACGCAGTTGGCACCAACATGATCGACGAAGCTCTTGATCGTTTCGGATTGCGCCGCGATGTCGTCATGTCCGTCCCAAGCTGGTTCGAGATACGGCGGGTCGTGGCGGAAACCGACATGATCGCGGCGGTGCCGCGGCATTGGATGATAGATCCAACCCTCATCGCGGGCTGCGTCTGTCATCACCTGCCTCTATCGGCCGTGGTTCTTTCAGTAGATTTGATGTGGCACCAGTCGGATGTCGATGATGCCGGCGAGATTTGGTTGCGAGACATCCTGGCGCAATTGCTCAAGCCGCAGATGGAGGCAGGTGCCTGAACCGAGGATCGACGCTGTAGGCCCACCCACCGTCATGATTACGCACAGATCGCAGCCTTAAATCGTGGAAGCTGGATGTGCTGTGGGCGCGGTTCTTTTCTGGCCGACAGTATTGCTGAACGCGCCACATTTACATTGCGGCATCCTCCACGTTGTAGCGGAACAGCCAGTCGTAGCGTTGTCGAACGCGCTCCTCTGCCCACTCCCGGTCAACGTAGGCGGCTGCACCGGCTGGATCTGCCAAAGCTGGATTGTGGAAACGGGCAGCGTTCTCGGCTGAACCACGTACTACTCGCGCGGTCCGGTCTTTCCTTGCTGCCTCGTAGCGGTCCAGCGCCTCCTCGACTTCCTTGACCTCGGCCAAGGCACGGCCGAGCATGAAGCCATCCTCGATTGCCTGCACGGCCCCTTGCGCAAGCATAGGCAGCGTGGGGTGGCAGGCGTCGCCCAGCAAAGTGATGCGGGATCGCCCCCAGCGCGGCAGCGGATCGCGAACCATCAATGCCCACTTATTCGGCACGTCGATAGCATCGATCAAACAATGCACGTCTTCGTGCCAGCCCACGAAGTCCGTGGCGAGCTCAGCGGTCGTTCCCCGCGCCGTCCAGCTTTCAACCTGCCAGTCCGACCGCTCCACGATCCCGACAAAGTTCATCAGCGCGCCACGGCGCAGTGGGTAGTGGATGACATGGCAACCCGGTCCAATCCAGTTCGTGCCGACCGGCTTTGCGAGATGCGGTGGTAACCGCTCGGCAGGAACGACGCCGCGCCAAGCGACCAATCCGCTGAACTGCGCCTTTTCCTGCCCCCACAACCCGTGCCTGACACGGGAATGAATGCCGTCGGCACCAACCAGAACGTCGCCCTCAACCGTCGATCCGTCCTCGAAGCGGACATATACTCGGCTGCCTCGTTGCTCGAACCCGATCAAGCGACGCCCTAGCCGGATCGTTCCCGGCTTCTCCCGCTCGACAGCCTTGACCAGTATGTCGAGAAGGTCAGGCCGGTAGACGGTGAGGTAGGGAAAGCCATAGTGCCGCTCCGACTCGGCACCGAGGTCGAAAAGGGTCCAAAGCTGGCCCGTGCTCCACAAGCGAATCTCCTTGCCGCTCGCCTGACAGGAACAGGCCATGAGCGGTTCGGCCAGACCCAGGGCGAACAGGGCGCGGGCTCCGTTGGGGCTCACCTGAACGCCCGCGCCGATCTCCTCAAGCTTGGCCGCCTGTTCGTACAACTCCACGTCGATCCCCCGGCGCAGCAGGGAGAGTGCGGCCACCAAGCCACCGATGCCGCCACCCACGATGACGATGCTTGGACCTGCCATCAGATCGTCTGTTGGCCTGCAGCCCGGCGGAGGATCGACGCCGGGTCGTCCGCGCCGAGGCCCGCCCACGCCACGAACTGGTCGGGCCTCACGAGCACCAAGGGGAACGCGTAAGCTTCCCGGGCCTGCATACCCCCGTCACTGACAATCCGGAGCGGAATGCCAGTCTCCGCTGCAGCTTCCCGAAAGCCGTCGGCGGATGTCTCGTTGCCAAAGCAGAGCAAGGTGAAATCCTCTCCCAACGCCTCGAACACATTGCGTCCATCGCCAAGCTTTTGCGGCGCCAAATGGTGCCCGGCCCGCGCCTCGAAGCGATGCCCGCCCTTGGCACTAGGCGTGCCCTCGGTCTCGCCGACGACGATTGGCGAGCCCTCATAATGCGGTTCGAACGCATTGACCTCGCCCTTGGCCCCGCCGCCCCGCTCGGCCCAGCGTGCCTCGAAGGCGGCACGGTCGCGCGCCGGGTCATAGTCGCGTAGAAACTCACGATCCGTTTCGATGGAGTCTGCGATGAAGTCGCGCGCCGTGGAGACGAAGACGGGACGGCGTTCGGCCTCGTATGAATCCAGTAGAGAGGCACCACCCCAGCCATCGAGCATCGCTGCCAGTTTCCAGCCTAGATTGGCGGCGTCCTCGAAGCCGGTATTGATGCCATAGCCCCCATAAGGCGGATGGCTATGCGCGGCATCCCCGGCGATGAACAGGCGGCCGGACCGGTAGTGGTCCGCTGTCGCGATACGTAGGTCCCAAAACCCGACATGCTGCATTTCCACGTCGAATTCCGTGCCTGTGGCCCGCCGTAGAAGCGCCTCAAAATCGAAGTTGTCCCGGGTGGTGCCGAGCGGCACGGGAGCATGGAAGAACCAGGTGCTACCCAGGTCGACGCGGCCGAAGAATTGCCAATATCCGTTCAGGTCCGGATGCAGCACGTTGAAAAACGACTTACCCGGAAAACGCTCCAGCAAGCGGTGCAACTGCTCTGAACGGAATACCAGCAACACCATGAACCGGTCGTGGTCTTGCCGGGTCTCGGTGATGCCCGCCTTGTCCCGAACGATGGAGCGGCTGCCGTCACAGCCCACGGCGTAGGCCGCGTGAACCGTTCGGCGGCCAGGCCCGGCTCTCTCGGACATCTGCACGCTCACCCCGTCGCCGTCCTGCGACAAGTCCGAGACCGACCATCCGAAAACGGTCTCCACGGAGGGTAGCTGCGCCACGCGTTCGCGCAGCACGGCCTCGGTCGCGTATTGCGGCAGGCGCTCGTTGTCGGTGAAGTAGAACGGCTTGACCAACTCGCGCTGCAGCCAGTCGTAATGGTAGTCGCCGAGCAGCGTACCGTAGCTAGTCATGCCGCCGATGCCGAATTCTTTTGGCACGGTCCGGGCGGCGCGCAGCGCCTGTTCCGCACCCCAGAAATGGAAGTGCTCCATTGTCCGGTTGGTGAGGTTCTGGCCGCGCGGAATGGGCTGCGGGTTCTCGTAACGCTCGATCAGGAGGCAGCGCACGCCGCGCTGCCCGAGCTCAACCGCGAGCCCGAGCCCGACCGGTCCCCCGCCCGCGATCACCACGTCGGTTACATGAAGGGCGCTCATGTTCGGATTCCTCTCATCCGGAAGCTTAAAAAGATGGCGGCCAGTGCGGCGCCAAGGGCCGGAACCGCCGCAAGCCCGAACAGGCTCTCCGTGGACCAGTGTAACGATAGCAGTAGGCCGCCCAGCAGCGGCCCCACGATGGAGCCGACCCGGCCGATGCCCAGCGCCCATCCCACGCCGGTCGCACGCGCCGTGGTGGGATAAGACCCGGCCGCCAGCGCGTTTGCGGCGATCTGGCCGCCCACGATGCAGAAACCAGACGCGAACACCGCTGCCGTCACCCCGGGCACCGAACGGTGCATCAATCCGACGCACGCCACCGCGATCGCGGCCAGCAAGTAGGTCGCCGCCAGCGCGCGGAAGGAGAAGCGGTCGATCACGCTGCCCAGCGCGAAGGTCCCGACCAACCCGCCGATCTGGAGCATGGACCCGATGAGCGCGGCCGTCGAAACCGACGTGCCGAGATCGTTCAGGACGGTCGGCAGCCAGTTGGAAAGGAAGTAGAGGTCCACCAGGCTCATGAAGAAGACTGTCCACAGCAGGAGGGTGAAGCCGCTGCGCCCATCTGCGAACAACTCCCGTACCGGCATACCGCGAACCGCTGGTTCTGCCACAATGAAGCGTGTTCCGGGCGACAATGCCTGGTCGGGGAAAAGCCAAGCCACGATGCGTGCAACCCGCGCGTCCTCAGTGCCTCGAAGCGCTAAGAACCGAGCCGACTCCGGTAGGGCGCGGATCAGGAATACCGCAAGCAGCAATGGCACGACCCCACCCAGGACAAATACGGAGCGCCAACCCAGGGCAGGCACCATCGCCGCTGCAATCAAGCCGCCGACTGCAGCGCCGAGCGAAAAGCCGCAGAACATGGCCATCACCATGGTCGCCCGTCGTCGGTGCGGACTGATTTCCGCCGTGAGCGCCACCGCATTCGGCATGGCGCCGCCCAGTCCCAAACCAGTCAAAAATCGCAAACCGGTCAAGCTTATCACGTCGGGTGCCAACATGGTCGCGAGCGACAGCAGCCCGAAGGTCGCCGTGCTGCCGACCACAATCCACTTGCGTCCCACCCGGTCCGCGATCGGGCTGAAAATGAGCGAACCAAGCAGCAGGCCGAACAGCCCGGCGCTGAACACGGACCCAAGTGCGCCCCGACTGAGATGCCACTCCCGAGCCAGGTCGGGCGCGACGTACCCGATGGCCTGCGTGTCGAAGCCGTCGGTGAACAGCACGGCAGCACACATCAGGAGTAGCTGGATTTGCCGTCGGCCTACAGGCTGGGTTTCGATAAACCCGGCCAGATCGACGACGGACCTCTCCTGCATGGAACCCATGTCTCCTCCCCTCGGTAGGAGCTTGCCTCCCCGCTTTGACCGAACTTGCCATGAGCGCGGCACACGTCAAGAACCATCAGACGTCTGATGATTGGAGCATAATGACAGCCGAGCCAGAGCCGCACGACACCACCATCCTCGGAGAGCTTTACGAGCGTCCGGGCTTTATGATTCGTCGAGCACACCAGATCGCGACATCGATCTTCATGGAAGTCGCGGCCCCCGTAGGCGCGACGACGACGCAGTACGGAGTGCTGACCATTCTGAGCGCGTGTCCCGGCGTAGACCAAATTTCGCTGGCGCGCCGCATGGGCTTGGACCGGTCCACTGCCGGGACGGTGCTCCAGACACTGGAGCGAGACGGGTATGTGTTGCGCGTCGTGGGCAGCGACCGTCGTCGGCGGTCGCTGGAATTGACCGAAGCCGGGCGGAAGCGGCTGGCGATGCTTCAGGAATGCGCTGCGGAGGCACTGACCCGGCTGTTGATGCCACTGACTCCCATGGAGGCCACCAGCCTATGCGCTCTGCTGGCTAAGCTCACCCAGGCACATAACAAGACGTCTCGAGTGCCAATCTCCGATTAAAGCTGGTCTCCAGTTGCATTGCACTTCCACCGCGGCAATCAAAGCGCGAGTGTTAAAAGTTCATGCCGCATCGCAGCTGGTCCACTCGCTTCAGATCGGAGCGAAGCCAAGCGCGGCGCGGAAGCGGTTCTTGATCAACGACCCGTCTCGTGGCGGCAGCACCCGCGGCGGGTTCTCCGCCCTAATCTTGATCGTGGCGAGCGCGAGGCCGTTCTTGGCGTCCACCTGGCGGCGCAACTCCGCAACGCCTGCCATGTCGGCGATCGCTGCTGTCCACGCAAAGCCGCAGGTCTGCGCCACCCGGTCCAAGTCGATGCCGCGCCCGGCATGACTCACCTGCATCCCCGTCTCCGCATAATGCCCGTTATCCAGAACCACGACCGTGAGGTTGGCCGGTTGCTGCAGCGCCAGCGTCGCCAGCGCGCCGAACCCCATCAGCGCCTCGCCGTCGCCGGTGATCACCAGGACCTTCTTGCTCGGCTGCGCCTTGGCCAGGCCAAGCCCGACCGTCATGGCGCTGCCCATGGCGGCCCAGAGATAATAGTTGTTCTCATGGTCGCCCGCCGCCATCACGTCGTACGACGGCGACCCCAGCCCGGTGACGACAAGGATGTCCTCCCGGTCCCGCAGCAGGGCGGCGACCACCTCGCGCCGGTCCAGCGGTCCCCCGGCCGTGCCCTGATGCCCCATCGTCACTGCACCCACTTCTTTTCTC
>Ga0160428_1002443_pt1 | contig 11299 bp, 9 predicted proteins | sample SolpanmetagenomM_FD_108198 | JGI IMG/M metagenome (GOLD analysis project Ga0160428, IMG submission 108198) | Solar panel surface microbial communities from Lawrence Berkeley National Laboratory, California, USA - M | ecosystem: Engineered > Built environment > Solar panel > Unclassified ...
CCACTCATCAGGCGCTGAAAGGAGTATGTGCAATAAGTTTGGTCGCTGTTGTTTGCTATCTAAATTTATAGGTTTAGATCTTTTGGCAGAAGGATCTTCGTATGCGTGACTCTGATTGGTGTTAAGTCGAAAACCAAAAAGAAATTGAGACCTTTTTTTTATTTTTCTAAAAATACCAAATTCCGGGGACAGCCTAAAGCAGTTAATGCCAAATCTACGCATGAAACAATAAAAGTATATGGCCTTTCGTAATGGATAAGGGTATGGCAATAAATTAACGGATTTATCGAAAGATTGAATGGGCTATCGCGGATCTAAGTTGACTCTATTTTTACTATAAAATATAATCTCAAGTATGATTATGTATAGTAGATAGATCATAAAAGAGCAACGAGCAGATGGTATTTGTAGGTCCACTGGTTACTAATAGTAATCGAAAACGGAAATTGTTCGTTTTACTACGTATGGACTTTATTTTCGAAGTCTAGGTTCTGAATAGTTCCAAGGTGGAATATTAAGGTGTGCTCTAAATAAAGTAAAAATACTTTAAATTGCTTCGTCTCAGATCTAAATACAAGGTAAATACTTTGTACATGATTGAAGAAGTATTAACTGATACGGTTCGGGTTGGGGAACTAGCCCGGGATAAATTTAGATTAACGATACACCCCAAAAAAAAAAGGACTTATTTTTAGTCTGGAAGGAGTTATATATAGCTGTTTCAAGGGTGCAAATCCCTTAGTCCTTAATGAAAAGAATAATATTTAAAATAGGATATAATAACTTTGGTCTCTTTTTGGTTAGCGTGTTACTAGCTATTTTTGTTCCCTTTACTTTTGTCCTTTACTTTTGTCCGTTATTTTCTATCTGGGGATGTTTAGATGATATTGTTTTACTTTCAACTTTACCTATTGTAGTAAAAGAAGATAGTAAATTACACAATGAATATGTGGTGGGGTTATGTGATGCGGAGGCAACATTTACTATCTCTGTTACAAAAGACAATAGGGTAAGAAAATCCTCTCGTCGTTCATTATATAATTCTAGAACCATTTACTCTGTTCATCCTTCTTTTGCTATTTCTTTGAATATTAAAGATTGATACCTTATATGTAGTTTACAGTCATTTTTTGGAGTAGCCCCGGCCGTCGACGTTAAGCGGCGACTGGGGCCATGGGACCCCTCATTCAAATGAACAAGACCATTACTACCCGGACGGTTCCTATCCTCCCTTTTCACCTTTTGAAGGGACACCTCATTCAGCTCAGGAGGAGATGGATTGCAAATATCCTCCTGAAATTATTCAGCACATGGACAACAGACAAATTGTATCTCAACCTGTAATACATTATGGACTTACCCCTCATGGTCTACCAGACACAACAGAAGTGGGCTTCAGCGAGGACAATTTATAGGGGTTTCGTATAGGTCAGCTGGAAAATGGGTTCAAGGGCGTTAAAAAAGAAAGATGAGCTAAAAGGTGTCTATGATAAGAAAGTATATAAATACATATAAATGTAGTACCTACTCTAAGGGTAAATTTACACTATAAGGGTTAATTTACACTATTTTATTCTTATTAGTTTAATGGCAAAAAATATTTTTCTGAATTATAGGTTTAAGTTCAAATCTTAACTAGGACAAAGAGATATTACCTTATATTTTTATACAATGAATTTATCACTAATTTTATTTACCATTGGTATTTTAGGCTTTGTTTTAAATAGAAAAAACATAATTTTAATGCTTATTTCCATAGAAATAATGTTATTAGCTATTACATTTTTAATTTTGGTTAGTTCACTTAGCTTTGACGATATATTAGGTCAAACTTATGCTATTTATATTATTGCTATAGCTGGAGCAGAATCTGCTATAGGTTTAGGTATTTTAGTAGCTTTTTATAGATTAAGAGGTAGCATAGCAATAGAATTTAAATAATGTATCTAGCCATAATTATCTTTCCACTATTAGGATCAATAGCATCTGGTTTTTTTGGTAGAAAAACCGGAGTCTCAGGAGCTCAAGTTTTTACATGTCTAGTGGTTGTATTAACAACCCTATTCGCTGTAGTAGCTTTCTTTGAAGTTGGATATAATAATATTCCTGTATCTATTGAGGTATTTAGATGAATTGACTCTGAATCATTAAATGTATGATGAGGATTTCATTTTGATTCTTTAACAGTTTCTATGCTTATACCTGTACTAATAGTTTCTTCTTTAGTGCATATATATTCAATAGGTTATATGTCCGAAGATCCTCATAACCCGCGTTTCTTTAGCTATTTAAGTTTATTCACTTTTATGATGGTTATATTAGTTACAGCTAATAACTATTTATTAATGTTTGTCGGTTGAGAAGGTGTAGGGGTTTGTTCATATCTTTTAGTTTGTTTTTGGTTTACTAGAATAGCAGCAAACCAAAGTGCTCTTTCAGCCTTTTTAACGAATAGAGTGGGAGATTGTTTCTTAACTGTAGGTATGTTTGGTATTATATGATCGTTTGGTAAGAAAAAAAACATGAAAGTTTCTAAATGCAAGGGTAGCTATGCTTACCCTCTGAAAAATAATAAATCTATCTTTTATAATCCAAAAAAACAATATTCTACTAAAGTAGGCAGAAATTGTTTTCTTGCACCCTACTTAGCTGGATTAATAGAAGGTGATGGCTACATTGGTGTTCAGAACCCTAAATATAATAAAGTTGTTTATTGGCCAAAAATTATTATTGCTTTTAACATTAATGATAGACCTCTAGCTGAAAAATTATCTTCTGAATTAAAAGTAGGTAAAATTATTGATCGAAATAAGGCAGGTCATGTATTACTGCAAATTTTAGCCAAAGAAGAAGTTTTAAAAGTAATTCATTTAATTAATGGAAATATGCGTACACCTAAAATAGAAGCTCTACATAGAGCTATCCATTGAATAAATAAAAAAAATAATACAGCTATACCTTGTCTAGGTTTAGATTTATCCCCTTTAGACAGTAATAGCTGATTGGCTGGGTTTACGGATGCAGATGGTAGTTTTAATATCACAGTGTATGATAGAAAAAAAAATGGAGTATTTTTAAGAAAAAGTGTTCAAACCTCTTTTCGTCTTGAAGTGAAACAAAATTATTCTAAAGAAGTTACTCAAGATAAGGGAGCAAGTAGTTATTTTAACATTTTAACTGAAATAGCTGCTTTTTTTACTGTTAATCTTTACACTAGAACTCGAAAAACAGAGGATAAAGTATATTATGCTTTTATGTCGGTGGCTCATAACTCTAGAAGTCATGAAATTGTTCGTAAATACTTTGATCGTTTTCCTTTATATTCTTCTAAGTATTTAGCATATAAAGACTGATGTCTTGTTCAAGATCTTCATAGAGGAAATCTAACTAAAGAGAAGTTGGATAAGATAAAAATTATAAAAAATAATTTTAATAGTAAAAGAAAAGTATTTAATTTTTCACATTTAGATTCTTTGCATTTTCAATAAATTGCCGTGAGTGGTAGTAATATCACTCTTATTATATAACTGTATCGCTGGAAACCCCTAAAATCATTTTATAGGACATTGTGGAAATATATTTTTATATACGTACACAGGCCATAAACATTAAAATGAATAGATCTTATTTAAATAAGTGAAAATGGACAATCAGCAGGAAACATTAAATATGTAACATATATCGAGGATCCTCAGAGACTGCGCGTTATACACCCTTTTATTTTTTAGAAACTAAATAACAATATTTAGGGTGAAGATACAGTCCAAATTATAGCTGAAAGGTTATAAGTAAATTGAATTTAGATTATGCTACTGTATTTTCTCTAGCTCCTTATATGAATGAAAATGTTGTAACTATAGTGGGAATATGTCTATTAATAGGAGCCATGGCTAAAAGTTCACAAGTTGGACTTCATGTCTGACTCCCTATGGCGATGGAGGGTCCTACTCCAGTGTCCGCATTAATACATGCTGCCACAATGGTAACGGCAGGTGTATACCTTTTAATGCGTTCATCTCCTTTAATAGAATACAGTTCAACTGTATTAATGTTATGTTTATGATTAGGTGCTATTACAACTGTATTTAGTTCTCTAATTGGTTTATTCCAACAAGATATTAAAAAAGTTATAGCTTATTCCACTATGATTCAATTGGGGATGATGGTTATAGCTGTAGGTTTATCTTGTTATAATATAGCATTATTCCATTTAGTTAATCATGCGTTAGATTTATAGGGCGCATGTAAAATTTGCCTATATGCTGGGATACCTCTAAAATTTTATCTAGTCGTATCGTAGTCTAGTTCTAAGGTTTAGAGGCAATCAGCAGGGAAGATCTGTATAATATAAATACAGAAACCCTCAACGACCATACGTCAAAAATATTAGATGTAGTTTTATTAAAAACAGCTATTAAGTGTTTCCTTTATAGGTGACCTAGTAGATAAAGTTTTTTAGCATGATTCTATATTATAATATGGTCTAAAGAACATAGTGATATGTCGCAAGTAATTAGAATCTATTTCCTTAGCGCTGTAATGGAGTAAGAAGTGTTTTGCTCCTTTTAATCCATTACCATGTGTATCTATCTGTCTTTATTTTTGTTACTAGATCCCTGTTAGCCTTTTTTGGTATCATATTCTGGTTAGGAAAATAAGTAATAGATAGCCAAGGCTAAGAAATATTTTATAGTTAAAGTTAAATTAACGCCTATATTATTTGCAACTTTACATTTGTTGCTGGAGGTTTGTTAAATAATTTATATCTTTATAATATACTTGAGTTTATTATAAGTTATGATTTATTTGATTTAAGTTCAAGTTCATTATTCAGTACATCTTTTCTCATTACCGGTAGAAATAAAAGGGAAAACGGTAAAAAGAATTATATTCCTTATTATATTCCTTATTATATTCCTTATTATATTCCTTATTATATTCCTTATAAAATCCATTCTTCTTTTTATACTATACTAAATGACAAGTCTAGAGGAGGGGTGTTATTAACTAAGGTTATAAATCATATTCATGATCAAAATAGATTAGATTTACCTTTATTCTTAACATCCAAAGGTATAAAAGCTTCACATGATTTAATTAATATGATTAATCTTTTACCTGAAAATAATAATTCTGGTTTTAAAGGAGATAATATATTATTCGAGTTTTTAAGGAACAATTCTAAGAAATTATTTAGATTCAATATGCAATTAACTTTAAAAACAATAAAACCTAATATTATGTATGATTTACCCCTTGGATTTCAAAAAGTTATAGATGGAGATTGTTCAGGTGTTTACTCTTTTGTGCACAAAACGGGTAAATTTGGAATAGGTTCAGCTATATCTTTCCGAAATCGTCTTAATGATCATATGAATAGTTTTTATGGTAATCGTTTAAGATCTGATTTGCATGATTGAGTTATAGCCAATGGAGATATTTCATCTATTAAATGAGCACCCATTATTTCATATGATAATATAGTTCAAGAATGATATACTATTAATTATGCTTTTCCTTTAAGTCAAGGAGGTGCTAAAATACTACAAGGATTTGGACAATACCTTAGTCGTATATTAGAACAATGTATTTATACTAAATATAAACCCTATTTTAACATTAAAGACGAACAAAAATTAAAAGATATTATTTTCTTTAATTTTTCTTTTGAAGCTAATGAATTATCATTAAGTTTAGATCAAACACATGTATATCAAGCTTGATTAAACAAAGAGGGTACTATATTCTTGGCAGAATCTAATTCTTATAATTCATTAGCTGATCAACTAAAGATATCTGTAGGTACTGTTAGAAATAATATGAATTGATATAAAGGTATAACTATAATAAATGATAAAGGGGAAAATAATTTTATATATTTGAAAGAAAAAGGTGTACCTTTTAGACATGAAAAAATTAATTCTCAATTAAAACCAAAAGATAAATATTCTTTAATTGAATTAAAAGATAGATCTTTATATGATTTAAAACCAGGTAAAATCTACGCTATAAATACAGATAACTTTGAAGTATTTGGAATATATAAAAATAAACGTGAATTATGAATGAACTTGAACCCTAAATCAGGCGTCGCCTATTTGGAAAAACTAACTCTAACACAACAAAGAAATTTTCTTGATAATAGAATAGGTAGATATTTTAATTTGGTTAAACCAGGTGGAATTAGCACTGAGTTAGGTTATTTTTATTTTTGTAAACATCCTGAGTATTTGCCCGGATTGACCAAAAAAGCTTCGGGTTTTTTTGCAGTTAATACATTGACAGGGTTGGCAAATTATTTTGCGAATAATTCTCAAGCGGGCGACCGGGGAACAGTAAGGCGTAATAGAAATAATAATACTATTACAAGAAATGGTATTAAGTACATAAATGAAGATATCTTTATTGATCATTTTTCAGGCGCACTTAGTAAACAAGGTGCTATATTTCAACTTAATAAACAACAACTTGTTAATTTACCTGATAACCCAAAATCTTAAAGATTTAAAGTCTATAAAGCATTGTTATTTTTAGGAGCTGGATCAGTTATTCATGCTGTAGCTGACAATCAAGATTTTAGAAGATATGGTGGGTTAAGATCTTTCTTACCACTTACATACTCAGTAATGCTTATAGCATCCTTAAGTTTAGTAGCTTTCCCTTTCATGACAGGTTTCTATTCAAAAGATTTAATTCTTGAATCTGCATATGGACAATTCCATTTCTCTGGTACAGTTGTTTATATAATAGCTACAATAGGAGCAATGTTTACTACATTGTATTCTGTAAAAGTATTATATTTAACGTTCTTAACTAATCCTAATGGACCTTCTATTAATTATCACGAACTAAATAATACAGAAATTCTGTATACTAGCCCACCTTACCATATTGAATCGAAATATTTAGGGGAACATTTAGGGGAATATGGTAGAACAAGGATGTATCTTGTACATCCTTTGGGTGAGTCTTTCTTAATGGTCGATAAACGAGCACATGAAGGTGATATCTACATGAGCTCACCTTTAATGATATTAGCAGTATTCTCTATATTCTTTGGTTTTGTAACCAAAGATATGTTTATTGGATTGGGTTCAGGATTCTTTTCAGATAATGCTTTATTTATACACCCTATCCACGAAATACTATTGGACACAGAATTTGGAGTATCAACCTTGTTTAAGTTATTACCTTTACTATTTACTATTTCATTGAGTGTAATTTCTATAGTCTTATCTGAGTATTTACCTCTTATACTAATTTATTTTAAATTATCTAGAGTAGGTTACAACCTATTTAGTTTCTTTAATCAACGGTTTTTAATAGAACTCTTCTATAATAGATTTGTTACAGGTCTTATCTTAAAGTTAGGAGGTCAAACAACTAAAGTACTAGATAAAGGATCCATAGAATATTTAGGACCGTATGGACTAGAGAAACTTCTACTAAACATAAGTAGTAATATAAGTAAACTAAATACTGGGGTAATTACATCTTATGCGTTATATATTTTAGTAGGGTTAATATTCTATATTTTATTTTACTCATACTTTGATAATATTGTAATTATATTAGCTCTTCTTATTTCTTTATCATTAGTATCATGGAATAACTATTCTACAGAGCTTTTATCTATTGAGACTACCACGTATTATAGTGACAATAACCGTATTGAATCTCGTGTTTGTCTGTTTACTATTATCTATCTGGTTATTCGTCTATTTAGTGCTTATTTACTCACACTTAAAGATAAATCAGCTGGTTTATTAAATTGAGAATTAAAAAACGTTCCTAAACCCCATGGATTTTTGTTGTTTACCTCTACTAAGCAGTTTAAATCCTAGAGGAGGTGGGGATGACCCATTAGGAAAAGAGTTTGCAAAATATGTATAATATACTCACGTAGTTCGTATTGGTGTAAATCGGGGTAATAACCCAGATACTAGCGATACTAATAACGATATTTCTCAAAGGTCAGATACGGATAATAACCCAAATACTAGCGATACTAATAACGATACTTCTTCTCAAAGCCCAGATACTTACAATGTAGGTCGAAGAGAACCAACTGAGGATGATCTAGAACGTAAAGATCTACATGAACACCAGTTAGATAAATATCATGAACATAATTTAGAAGCAATAGCTGCAAAAGCGGATAGAGGTGAACCACTTACCACTGCTGAGCGAGGAACTTAAGCTGATGCTGATCAAGATAGAGATGGTGTTGAGGGAAACCTTGGGGTACCTTCTAAACATAACTTAGATATTGCAAAATCATTTTCTCAAAAACTTGTAGACAATGGTGGATTTTTAGATTCTATTGATGATCTATTAATCTTACCAATATTAGGGCTAGGTTTAACTGAAATACCTGTTTTAAGATTCTTGTACATATTTGTCTCTTGTATAAGTAACCCTTTTATTAGAGTTTATTTAAAAAGTTTTTTTAAAATAGGTAAATAAGCTCTTTTGGCATACTCTTGAGGAGTTACTAAACTATTCAGTAATTATTTACGTATATTTAATAATACAATAAATAAATAAAGAGTTAATGTAGTAACAGATTCGTTGGGTATAGTTTGTATATACATTAATGGAAATTTATCCTAATCATCCTTAGCCAGGTATTTATAAATACACTTATATCAACATAAACTTGTTATTCAAAAGCGATTGGTATATAAAGATTAGTCTCTTAAAAAAAAATAACAAATCCCAGTTTATTTATTAACATATAACTGGAAAATTACATGATAGGCTGCGCTTGGATTGTAACGGGAGAAGATTATTTTTAAAGATTAAAATTTTACTATGATTAAAGCCCAAAAATTATAAATTAGCTCAATTGGTAGAGCAGCCGTTTTACACGCGGCAGGTTAAGTGTTAGAATCACTTATTTATTGTCACCCAACGGGCGTCCAGCCCCTAGGTAGATACCCACGGGTGTGGGTATCTATAAAAGATATTAGCTCAACGGTAGAACAGTAATTACCTCAATGGTAGAACAGTAATTACCTACATTATCTATTTAAGTTTGAGTCTTGTATAAAAATAAAAAAGAATAAATTATAGAATTACGTTTTTTTTTACCTTAATATATTTATGGTGTGACTAAATTATTAACGGATAGATTATCCGTTAATATTATTGTAGTATTGTATAGCACTGATTACGGTTATGGGATATATAATCCTATATACAGAGGTACTTATCCTTTTTTTTTATAAATGTTGTTACTATCCTTACTTTTAATTCCCCTTTTGGGTGTACTTGCAATTGTAGTGAATAAAGATAATGGAGTTTCATTAACCAATGTTAAATGAATAGGGCTAACTGCTTCTATAGTTAATTTATTTAGCTCTTTAATTATTTTCATTTTATTTGACTTTAGTACAAATCAATTTCAATTTGTACAAGAATACCATGAAATAAGTTATTTTGATTTTTATTTAGGTGTAGATGGTTTATCTATTTATTTTGTATTACTAACTACAATAATTATCCCTATATCTTTATTATCTAATTGAACATCGATTTCAAAAGATGTAGAGTCGTATGTTATTATAATTCTATTGTTAGAAACTTTATTATTAGCTGTTTTCTTAATGTTAGATATATTACTTTTCTATATATTCTTTGAAAGTATATTACCACCTTTATTTATATTAATCGGTATTTTTGGGTCAGATAATAGAGTAAAAGCGAGTTTTTATTTATTTTTATATACATTGTTAGGTTCACTTTTCTTATTACTATCTATATTGGCAATGTCATCTATTATGAGTACTACAGATTTTGATACCCTTTGAAAAGGGAATTTCATTTATGTAACACAATTATTTTTATTTTATGGAATATTTATAGCATTTGCTGTGAAAACACCTACTATCTTTTTAAATACTTGACTGTTAAAAGCTCACGTTGAATCACCTTTAGGTGGAAGTATTATTCTAGCTGCAATTGTTCTTAAATTAAGTCTCTATGGTATCTTAAGATTAATCTTACCTATATTACCTAAGGCTTATATGGAGTATACTTATATTATTTATTTAATAGGAGTTATAACCATAATTTATGCTAGTCTTAGTACTTTAAGAACAATAGATGTTAAAGAACTGATAGCATATAGTTCGGTTTCTCATGCAGCTGTTTATCTTTTAGGGGTGTTCAGTAATAGTTTACAGGGAATAGAAGGAAGTATTAACTTAGGGTTAGCGCATGGATTGGTTTCACCTGGTCTATTTATATGTGCAGGGGGTATATTGTATGACAGATCACATACAAGATTATTAGCTTGCTATAGGGGTATGGCTCAGCTTATGCCGCTATTTGCAACATTCTTCTTTATACTATGTCTGGCTAACTGTGGTGCACCGCTATCTTTAAATTTTATTGGTGAATTCTTATCACTTTATGGGGTATTTGAAAGATCCTCATTGTTCGGTGTGTTTGCTAGTTCATCTATCGTATTTTCAGCAGCCTATACTATATATATGTATCAAAAAATCAGCTTTGGAGGGGCATATTCAAGTATGTTTACTGCAACTCTACCAGATATAAATAAAAGAGAGTTTATGGTATTATTACCTTTAATAGTACCTACCGTTCTCTTTGGAATATACCCTGCAGTTCTATTGGATGCAATACATTATTCAGTAACTACTTTAATATATTCGTGGGATTATATTGTAATTAAATGTGATGCCCCTGTTATTCCAAGTATTTCAGAGTTTGAATTACCAGTTCCTGATTTGGGCCCTAAGTACATAATAATTTGAAATACAATTTTTGGTTTACTTTCCTTTGGTTTAGGAATATTAGTGATTGCTCTATTTATGAAGCGTATAGACCCCCGAATTTTCTATAGCAAAAAAAATGATGATAAACCTGAACAAAGACCGGTTTGTCGCCACCCTATATGGGAGAGAAGACATCTAATGCCCGGTGATTATTTGATGCTTACAAATGTAAATAAAAGGTGCGATGGTGGGCGAATTTTGATGATTCAACCTAATGACAATAGTGGTTCTCAATGTACTAGATGTAGTAATTATCACTGTTCAAATCATGGTTGCCAATGCCATCTGCCTAAGCCGTTGTCATCTGCCTAAGCCGTTATATAATTAGAAGCCGTAACCCTAGTTGCGAATACCGCATATATAGACAGGTTAGGTAGAATACGTTATGACCAACTTATGTCTTATGGTTGAACTGTTTTATTACCAATAGTTATCGCCTTTATTATTCTAGTTCCTTGTATTTTATATAGTTTTTATATTACACCTTGTAATATTCC
>Ga0160428_1002444_pt1 | contig 11295 bp, 8 predicted proteins | sample SolpanmetagenomM_FD_108198 | JGI IMG/M metagenome (GOLD analysis project Ga0160428, IMG submission 108198) | Solar panel surface microbial communities from Lawrence Berkeley National Laboratory, California, USA - M | ecosystem: Engineered > Built environment > Solar panel > Unclassified ...
ATAGGTTCGTCACAACGCACGACTGGAAGGTCCTTCAGGCCTGTGACGAAGTTGCTGCGAAAGCGGCGCGGCGGCGCCACGATTTCGAACCCGTCGACACGTTCCGCCAGCAGGCGTAAAGCGATGCGCAACTGCAACTCGGCGAGAGCGATCCGACGCAGGCGTGTTGCCCTCGCGCCAAAGCCGACATGGAGGCGCGCCGCCTTGCGCGTCAGATCGAAACCATCCGGATCATCGAACACTTCGGGATCACGATTGCCCGAGGGGTACCACAATACGACCTCGTCACCCCTGGCGATCGCCTGGCCGCCCAGTTCGGTATCGCCCGTCGGCGCATGTGGAGGACTGGAGACGCGTGGCGCACCATCTCCGCCGCGCCCGTCTCCAACACAGACGGAGCATCGCGCACCATGCGCCATTGGTCGGACCGTGCGGCAACGCCGGCAACGGCGTGGCTGATCGAGTTGCGCGTCGTCTCGTTGCCGCCTACCAGCCCGAGGATCAGGTTGCCGATGAAATCGCGGAACGGCACTGGCGCCCCATCGATCTCGCCATTGGCGAGCGAGGAGGCGAGATCACCGGTCGGCGCCTCGCGACGGCTTTCGAACAGTTCCTGCGCGAAGGCGAAGAATTCGCCCATCGCCGCACCGGTCGCTTCGGGAGATTGGCGAAATCCGGGTCGCCCTCACCGACGAACACGTTGGCCCAGGTGAACAGGCGTGGCAAGATATTGACCAGAAGGCCGAGCAATTCGGCCAGCGTGGGCAGCGGAAGCGGCGCGGACAGCAAGGAGGCGATGTCGACCGGCCGTTCAAGAGTGATTTCCGCGATCAGAGCGGCGGCGCGCTCGGCGATACGCGCCTCGATCCCGTCGAGCCGATTGGGTGCGACGGCGGGCATCATCAGCTTGCGGTATTTGCTGTGCACCGGGGTATCGACTGCGACAAACGGGATGCCGATCGCAGTCTCGGCCGCCCCGGTCAACCCGACCTCGTTCTCGTTGAAGAGGCGATGTCCGCCATTGGTGTGCGCCGAGGAAAACAGCTTGGCATCACGCGATACCGCGACGATATCGGCGTGGTGCCGTACCGCCCAGAACGTGGCGCCATCGCTTTCCGGGTTCCAATAAACCGGGCAGTCGCGGCGCAACTGCGCGAACACGTCGTAGGGCATGCCCTGCTGAAAGAGGCCGGGATCCTTGAGATCGGGTCCATCCACCGTCTTGTCCTTCCCAAGCCTAGAAGGTCAGCACGACCTTGATCGCCTTGCCGCTGTGCGCATCCTCGATCGCCTGGTTGATCTGGTCGAAGGGATAGGTCGTGACGAACTTGTCAAACGGCAGCCGGCCCGCCGCGTGATGTGCGATCAGTTCGGGCAGGAAGGTGTCGGGGTTGCTGTCGCCCTCGACGATACCGCGCACCGTGCCACCGGTGGTGATCCACTGGATCATCGGCACCGGCAGCGCGGCATCGAACGACCCCGGAATGCCGACCAGCCCTAGCCTGGCCTTGTTTGCCATCATGCCCAGCGATGCGGTGACCGTCGGCATATGCCCGCTGGTGTCGAGCAACAGGTCCACTCCGCCCGGCAGGATCGCACGGATCGCCGCCACCACATCGCCTGCCATCGGGTCGATCGCATAGTCCGCTCCCAGGCTCAGCGCCAGATCGCGGCGATATGCCTGGGGCTCGATCAGGATCACCGGCGAACAGCCCGCGATCTTGCCACCAAGCACTGCGCTCAGCCCCACCGATCCGCCGCCGATCACCACCAGCGACTGGCCCGCCTTTGCCTCGAGCGAGTTCATCACCGCGCCCGCCCCGGTCTGGATTCCGCAGCCCAAGGGCGCCAGCGCGGCCAGATCGGCATCGGCCGACAGCTTGATCACGTTGCGCTCGCTGGCCATCGCCTTGCTGGCGAAGGACGACTGGCCGAAGAAATTGGCCGACAGGTCCTTGCCGTGCTGATGCACCCGCGACGAACCGTCGGGCCGCGCACACAGCATGTTCATCGCAGTGAATTCGACGCAATAGGAGGGATCGTCATCCTTGCAGCGAACGCATTCGCCGCAACTGGCGAAGGTCAGCAAGACCTTGTCGCCCGCCGCGACCTTGGTGACGCCCGCGCCCACCGCCTCGACGATGCCTGCGCCCTCATGTCCGAACACCGCCGGAAACTGCGTGCCGAACGCGCCGGACACCATCACCAGATCGCTGTGACAGACGCCGACCGCCTTGATGTCGACGAGGATCTCGCCGGCTTGCGGGGCATCGATCGTCACGTTTTCGATCGAAAAGGGCTGGTTCGCGCCTGGCATGATGGCGGCGACGGCTTCGGTCATAGTCTGATGCTCCAGTCAGGTGGGATGATGGGCTATGATCAGCGGCACGATCTCCAGCGTCGGACCTTGGCTAGGCGCTTGTGCTCGGCACCGCTCACGTCCTTCGCAACGATCCGCTTCTGTGCAGCACGCCGAGCTTACCAAGATGCTCTGTCCCCCGACTTCAAGTGAGACCGGCAGGTAAATTAACAAAAATCGGCCGATATCCTGCCGCCCATCCTATGCCGACCAAGGTGGTTGCCAAAGACCATCCTTCACAAATTAAGATTTGTATCGGACAAGTCAACACCTTTACGAGTTCGCGGATATCGTTCATTGTTCGTCCGACGTCAGGGCTTTCAGCACTGTCGATCGCTCCCTGAATCACCGCGTCGCCGGTGACCGTCCACGCCGGAGATATTGATAGATGCTATTGCTTGGTAGTCAGGTCCTCGGGACCGCAACGCAATGGGTCGAGATCAGACGAGACGATATCGGTTCGGCATAAGGGGCAGGCAGCCGGTGCGGGAAGCCTCGCTCGGGCAAGGCATCGCACTGGATTATCTACATTACGATAAGATGTTCGACGCGAGTACGCGCGGGCAATCTCAAGGAGAGAGACATGAGCCTGAATCGCGACGCATTCTTCATCGACAATCAGTGGGCGAAGCCTTCCACCCCGCGCACCTTTGCCATCGTCGGCGCCTCGACTGGCGAGGTGATTGCCAACGTCCCGGAGGCCGCCGAGGCTGACGTAGATGCCGCCGTGGCCGCCGCGCGTCGCGCGTTCGACGCCAGCGGCTGGCCGACCATGCCAGCGTCCGAACGCGCCGCCGTGATGCAGCGTTTCATGGCCGCGCTTGCCGCGCGCGGACCACAGATTGCGGAGGCTGTCAGCCTGCAGAACGGAATGCCGATCACCCTATCGAACCAACTAGAGGGACAATTCCCGCTCGGCTTGTTGCAATATTATTCCGAACTCGCGGGTGCACCCGCCACTCCGGATGTCCGCCCCTCGCAGATGGGGAAGGAGACGTTGGTCGAAAACAAGGCCGTCGGAGTGGTCGTGGCGATTGTGCCATGGAATTTCCCCGTCACCCTGGCGATGAGCAAGATCGCGCCGGCCATGGCGGCGGGATGCACGATCGTGATCAAGCCCTCTCCCGGCACCGTACTCGACTCGTATCTTGTCGCCGAAGCCGCGCTTGAGGCGGGCGTGCCGGCCGGCGTGCTAAACTGGGTCGCGGCTGACCGAGATGTCGGTGCCTATCTAGTCGCGCACCCGGGCGTAAATAAAGTCGCCTTCACTGGATCGACCGTCGCCGGCCGCGTCATAGCGCGCACCTGTGGTGAGATGCTGCGGCCAGTGACGCTGGAGCTAGGTGGCAAATCGGCGGCGATCCTCCTCGAGGATGCTGATCTTAACGACTTCCTGCCTGCCGTGCCGATGGTATCAATGCTTAACAACGGCCAAACCTGCTATAACGGCACGCGCATTCTTGCCCCCGCCAGCAGGTACGGCGAGGTCGTCGATGCGCTCGCGGACATGCTCTCGACGCTGAAGGTCGGCGACGCGATGGACCCGGAAACAGATGTCGGCCCTATGGCATCGGAAGCGCATCGTAATCGTGTAGAAGGCTATATTGCAAAGGGCTGTGTCGAGGCGAAACTGGTCACCGGCGGCGGCCGCCCTAACAACCTCAATCGCGGCTGGTTCGTCGAACCGACACTGTTTGCCGAGGTTGATAATTCGGCGACAATAGCGCAGGAGGAAATTTTCGGACCCGTATTGTCGGTGATCTCCTACGACAACGACGACGACGCAGTCCGCATCGCCAACGATTCTGTTTTCGGCCTCGGCGGATCGGTTTGGAGCCCAGACGCTGATCGTGCGCTCGACGTCGCCCGCCGCGTCCAGAGCGGCACCGTCGGCATCAACGGATATATGCCGTCGCTCGGATCGCCGTTCGGCGGCGTGAAGGCCAGTGGTATAGGCCGCGAATTTGGCCCCGAAGCAATCGGTGCTTACCAACACGTCAAATCCATCTACGTCATGGGATGATCCTGCGGGCGGTAGCCTCGACTTTCCCAGCTTCCGCTAGCACCCACATCGAACGATCGCGGCCTATAGTCGCGATGCGCCGCGGTCCGTGCTAAGATCGCGGCATGTGACCGCAAAGCCCTGAGCGCGCGCTTCTTCCGCTGCTCGACCTTCTGGCCAGCCGCGCGTGAAAGCGTTCATGCAAAACCTGAACGGCGTAACTTACAGTAGAAGGAACCTCGTAGTCCCCTACCTAACTTGCGCAATTGACCCGAAAGCAATTGACCCGAAAGCGATTGATCAGCAGATCTGCGCGAACGGCCCGCCGAGATAGGCAGGAAAACCGGCACCGACGACCAGAGCATAATCCGCCATGCGCCGCTCTTCCGACGACAGGCCCGGCGCGAGATGGCGGGCCTGTGCGAGGATCGTGTCGATCGCTTCGCGCTCCTCCCCTGCATCTTTACTGTCGACCCAATAGCCCCGGCCGGTACGATGCCGCGCCGGTGTCTTCCCAGTCGCCGCACCGAAACCCGCCTTTTGCAGCACCACTGACTTATTTTTAATCAAGGGCGTTAAAGCGGCGATGGCATCCGCCACGACAACCGGTATCGCCTGTTTGCGCACCGCACGCTCGTAATCTGTCTTGCCAAGGAACAGGACCTGGATCATGTCGCGCGCCTCGCGGCGTTGGATCAGGTGCGAAAAAACTGCCATTTCCGTCCGAATCGCGCCGTCGAACACCTGTGGCAGGCCGAATTCGACACAATCGAGGATCGCCAGCGGCGCGGGGTAATGGCCCAACGTCTCCGCCAGCACACGCGCGCGCACCGGCGCGATTACCGCGCCGATCGCAGCAGACGATTCCGGCACCCAATCGTCGCGATCCCAGGGCTGCGACGCGTCCGGCGACGACAACAGCCACGCTTCCGCCGCCGCGATCTCCTCGCCCGGTGTCGCCAATGCGTCGACCAATCCGGCCTCCAGCGCCGCCCGACCGGACAGCCGCGCGCCATCGAGCAGGATCGGCAACGACGCTTCGGCCCCAACCAAACGCGGCAGCCGCTGTGTGCCCCCTGCCCCCGGCAACAGCCCGACCAACGATTCGGGCAACCCCATCGCCACCTTCGGATCGTCCACCAGCACGCGGTGATGCGCCGCCAAAGCCAGTTCGCATCCGCCACCCAAAGCCAGCCCCGCAATCGCGATCGCAACCGGCTTGCCCACAACCTCCAGCGCGCGCATCGCCGCACCGAGCCGGAAGAAATGATCGAACGCGATGCCGAACCGGGCGCGCTCGGGCGCGGCGACGATCATATCGTACGCCACGCCGAGTTCGCCGAGATCGGCCCCGGCGCAGAACGCATTGTCCTTGCCCGACCGGATCAGCACGCCGGTTACGTCCGCCTCGGACAGCCATGCCGCAAAACGCGCGAGATCCTCGATCGCGGCTTCCGAAAAGACGTTCATCGATCGGCCCGGACAATCGAAGATCAGATGCACCAGCCCGTTGCCAGGGAAATCGAGGCGAAACTGCGTCAGCGCCGGGGCGTCGGTCATGGGATCTCTCTCATCATGGATTTACGGAATTTGCCGGCATCGTCACGCACCGGTTCGGCCCGACAGGTCAGCACCCGCGGCATTTTCTCGCGCACCAGCCAGTCGCCGAGAAACGCACGCAAGTCCTCCAGCCTCAGTGGCGCATCGGTTTCGACGATCGCGTGCACACGCTGGCCGAGATCATCGTCCTTTTCTCCGATCACCGCACAGGAGCGCACCGCAGGATGCCGCAGCACTGCAGCCTCCACCTCGGCCGGCCGGATGTTGACCCCGCCCGAGATGATCAGGTCCGTGCGACGGTCGGCCAGGAACAGATAGCCGTCAGCATCGACACGGCCGCAATCGCCTACCGACTCCCATCCGCCCGCGCTCGCCCGTCGATCGGCACCGATATAGCGATAGCTGCTGCCCGGTCCGCCCGGCGGCATTGCGAAGACCTCGCCGGTGTCGCCTACCGGCACCTCTTCCCCCGCCTCGTCCAGAATACGGATCACCGCACCGCCGATCGGCCGGCCGACCGATCCCGGCCGTGTCAGCCATTCCGCGCCGCCGATCCAGCAGCGTACCAGCCCCTCGGTCGCGCCATAGACTTCCCAGATATGGTCCGAGCCGAGCCAGCCGATCCACGCCTGTTTCAGCCACATCGCCATCGGCGCGGCGGTGTGTACGACCATCGTCCATGAAGCGAGATCGTATCCCTCGCGCGTCTCCGCCGACAGCATCCAGATACGATGCAGCATCGTCGGCACCATGATCGACCACGCCACCCGCTCGGCCGCGATCAGCCGCAACGCACCCTCGGCATCGAAACGGTCCATCGTCACGACCGTACTGCCGCGCCACAAGGCGAACACCGCCGCGCTGAACGGCGCATTGTGATAGAGCGGCCCCGGCACAAGCACGACGCTGCCTGCAGGAATACCGATGAACTCCATCGTCTCGGCAAAGCCCGCCGGCCGGCCATCCACGATCACCTTGGGCAGCCCGGTGCTTCCGCCGCTGGTGCAGGCCTTCCATGATGCAGCGATATGGCTCGTGCCTTGGCTGGGCGGCCCGTCGGGCGACACGCCGGCATCGATGAAAAGCTTTGGCCGCATGATCTCCAGAATGCCGTCGCGTTCGAACGTCGGTAGCTTGCCCGAGATCGGCGCGGGCGTCGCTCCGGCGCGATAGATGCCGAAGGCGAGCGCGATGAAATCCGGTCCGTTGGGCAGCGAGAAGGCGACCAGATCGTCCCCCACCACGCCGTGCCCGGTCAGCCAGCCCGCCCATGTCGCGGATCGCGCATCGAGATCGCCGAACGTCCAGCGCTCGGCCCCGTGCACCAGCGCGAGCCGGTCGGCCGGATAATATGAGGGTACATCGGCAAGCGCACGCACGTGTCCGAACCCGCTTCTAGAAACCGACACTGGCGCCGCCCTTCAGGCTCAATATCTCGCGCGCCTCGTCCGGCGTGGCGATATCCAGCCCCAGCCCCTCCAATATCTGTCGCACCTTGGTCACCTGCGCCGCATTGGACGGCGCGAGTTCGCCCTTGCCAATCCACAGATTGTCCTCGAGCCCGACGCGGACATGCCCGCCCATTGCCGCCGCCTGCGCCGCGACCTTCATCTGCGACGCGCCGGCCCCCAGCACCGACCAGCGGTAATCGTCGCCGAACAACCGGTCGGCAGTGCGCTTCATGTGCAGCACTTCCTCCGGGTGCGGCCCGATGCCGCCGAGCAGGCCGAAGCACGTCTGGATGAACAGGGGCGCCTGCACCAACCCCTCGGTCCAGAAATAATGCAGATTGTGCAGATGCGACGTGTCGTAGCATTCGAATTCGTAGCGCGCGCCGGTGCCGTTCAGCGTTTCCAGCGCGTAGCGGATATCCTTGAAGCTGTTGCGGAAGACGAGGTCATGGCTGCCCTCCAGCATCGCCGGTTCCCACTCGTGCTTGAAGTCCTTGTAGCGCTTCAGCATCGGGAACAGCCCGAAATTCATGCTGCCCATGTTGAGGCTGGCGACTTCGGGCTTCCACACCGCCGCCGGCTTCACGCGCTCCTCCACCGACATGTACGGCGAGCCGCCGGTGGTGAGATTGACCACCACGTTGGACGATTGCTTGATAATCTTCAGGAACGGCTCGAACGCTTGCGGGCTCTGGTCTGGCCGCCCGTCCTCGGGATTGCGCGCATGCAGATGAACGATCGCCGCCCCGGCCTCGGCCGCGCCCAGCGCCGATTCCGCGATCTCCGCCGCCGTCACCGGCAGATGCGGCGACATGCTTGGCGTATGGATCGATCCGGTGATCGCGCAGGAGATGATGACCTTCGATGCCATGACGGGCTTCCTTCAGAACTTGGTTGAATAATCCGCCCAGGCGGCGGCAAGGCCGGCCCGATGGTCGGGTGCGGCAATCGCGATCAGCGCCTCGGCGCGGGCGGCATGGGATGCGCCGCGCAGATCGGCGGCACCGTGTTCGGTGACCACCACGTCAAGGTCCATCCGCCCCAGCGACACCGGCCCTGCGCCCATCCCAGGTGCGACGATCCGGCCGATCCGGCCACCCGCCGCGCTCGCTGGCAGCGCAACGATCCGGGTGCCGTGGCCACGCGCGCCGCGGGCGAAATCGGATGCCCCGCCCGGCCCGGACATCAGCCCCTTCGGTGTCAGTTCGGCATAGGCCTGCCCGAACAGATCGACCTCGATCGCCGAATTCAGTGTGATCAGATCGTCGATCACGGCCAGATGCGCGGTGCCGTGCGTCACCGATACGGGGCGAAACTGGAAGGCGGGATGAGCCAGCCGGCCGTAAAGTTCGGCACTGCCGATCGCCACACCGACGGTCGCCGAAGCGCCCTCCGCCATTGCGCCGGATGCGACCAGTTCGAGTAAGCCTTCACCCATCAAGCCGGTGTGCACGCGCAGATCCCTTCGCCCGGTCAGCGCGCGCATCACTGCATCCGGCACTTTACCCAGCCCCGTCTGCAACGTCGCGCCATCGGCCACAAACGGCACGACATGGGCCGCGATGGCCTCGGCCACCGGATCGGTCGGCCCGGCCTCCGTCGCCAGCAAGGGTTGCGCCGCCTCGACATAGGCGGTCAGCGTATCGAACGGGATGCCCGGATCGCCGGGCGTGCGCGGCATCGCCGGGTTGATATGCGCGATCCGGACCGGGATTTCGCGCCATAGATCGGCAATGAACGCGACTTCGGTGCCGAAGCTGCAATTGCCATGCTCATCCGGCGGCGAACACATGAACAACGCCGCGTCCGGCCTGCGCGCCTGCAACAGCGCCAGGATATCCTGATAGCATAGCGGCAGGAACTCGACCCGGTCACCGGCCTTGCGCAATTCGGGCGTCATGAAGAACGTCAGCACCCGTGCCGTGTCGTTCGCCAGCCAGGTCCGCCGGTTCAGGCCCGGCACGAACACGCCGCAGAACGTCATCGCCTGCAACGCAACGCCAGCCGTCATTACCGCATCGTGCAGCAAAGCGGATTCCGCCGAACAGGACGACACCAGGGTCAGCCCGCCCGGCGGCAATACCGATGCGAGATCGGCGGGGTCGATCCTTCGCGGGATCATCCCGAATCGCCGCCGGCGGTGGATGCGGGACCGTCGATGGTTTCACGCGAAGGCGCGAAGACACGAAGGTATTGCGACCGTCCGCGAAGGCGGCCTTTCACGACCAGCAATTCCCTGGCAGCCCGCCGGGCATGAAAGGCCGGACAAGCCGGGAGAAAGCTTCGCACCTTCGCGCCTTCGCGTGAACCACCTTCGCCTGCCATCGTCGGACGCCCCAGGATCGCGCCACCAATCACTTCACATATTTGTGAAAGTCGGGTTTGCGCTTCTCCGTGAAGGCATTCACGCCCTCCTTCGATTCCGCCGTGTCGTAGAACAATTTCACTGCGTTCAGCGCCATCTGGCTGATGCCGCGGATATTCTCGCTGTCCGCGTTGAACGATCTTTTGGCCAACGCTAGCGCGGTCGGCGACCGCTCGCCGATCGTGTCGGTCCAGGCATCGACCGCGGCATCCAGTTCGGCGGCGGGCACAACCTTGTTGACCAGGCCCATCTCCAGCGCCTGTTGCGCGGTATATTGTTCGTTGAGGAACCAGATCTCGCGCGCCTTCTTGTCGCCGACATGCCGGGCGAGCAACGCCGTGCCCCAACCGCCATCGACCGACCCGACCTTTGGGCCGACCTGCCCCATCTTCGCCGTGTCCGCCGCGATCGTCAGGTCGCAGAGCGTCGCGAACACATTGCCGCCGCCGATCGCGAAGCCGTTGACGCGTGCGATCACCGGCTTGGGGATATCGCGGATGATCGATTGCAGCTCGTCGATCGGGAGGCCAACGATACCACGCCCATCATATTGCCCCTCGTGCGCGGATTGATCGCCGCCGGTGCAGAACGCCTTGTCGCCCGCGCCAGTCAGCACGACCGAGGACACGTTCTTGTCGTCCGCGGCCAGCTTGAACGCCGCGATCAGTTCCTCGATCGTCTGGGCACGGAACGCGTTGTACAGTTTGGGGCGATTGATGATGATCCAGGCGGCGCGCTTGCGCACCTCGTAGATCACGTCTTCGAAAGTGTTCGGATCGATCATGTCTGGAATCCTCAAATCATGTTCATGCCACCGGCGACCGAGAAGGTCTGACCGGTGATGAAGCTCGCATCGTCGGAGGCGAGAAACGCGACGATTCCGGCATAATCCTCCGGTTCGCCCATGCGCTTCAGCGGAATGCCGCGGACCATCGCGTCCTTCCACTTCACCGCCTGCTCGCCCTCACCCAGCACGCTGGCCATCATCGGCGTATTGGTTGGCCCGGGGCACACGACGTTCAGCAGCACGCCCTTGGTTGCCAGTTCGCGCGCGACCGATTTGGTGAAGCTGATCAAGCCGCCCTTGCATGCCGAATAAACCGCTTCGTTGCTGGTCCCGACGCGTGCCGCATCCGATGCGATGTTGATGATGCGTCCGCCGCGCCGCTCGACCATCAAGGGTGCCACCGCCTTGTGGGTGTTGAGCGGACCATACAGGTTGATGCGGATGATCTTGTCCCACAACGCCTTGTCGGTGCTGAGGAACGGAGCCGGCTGATCCCAGCCGGCATTGTTGACCAATGCCCAGATCGGGCCGAGTTCGGCCTCCACCCTCGCGACGGCATCGTTCACCGCATCGGCATCGCCAACGTCCAGCGCATAGGTCTTCACGGTTGCGCCCGCGCCCGCCAGTTCCGCGGTTTCCGCGCCGGCTTCGGGCTTCAGGTCGAAGATCGCGACCTTCGCGCCTTCCTCGGCCAGCCTCAACGATAATGCGCGCCCGATCCCCTGACCGCCGCCGGTGACGATCGCCACCTTGCCTTCCAAACCACGCAAC
>Ga0160428_1002445_pt1 | contig 11290 bp, 6 predicted proteins | sample SolpanmetagenomM_FD_108198 | JGI IMG/M metagenome (GOLD analysis project Ga0160428, IMG submission 108198) | Solar panel surface microbial communities from Lawrence Berkeley National Laboratory, California, USA - M | ecosystem: Engineered > Built environment > Solar panel > Unclassified ...
AGCTCCTGCATAGCATAAGCAAGAAAGCCTTGAGCTCGAGGGTTTGTAACCGAAAGAAACGCCTTGGCAAGCACTTTTTCGAACAGAAACGTTACAAAGCCGACAGCCTCACTCGAGGTTTCAAAGTTTGAAAGTATGATCAGTTCAGAAGTCTCTCGTACGGCTTCAATTTTGGTGGGATCTAGGCAGCCAACGATTCCCATGCATTGTGTGCATAGCTCTGATATCTCGTTCTGTTCCTGACTGTATCGAGTGCAAACATCCAACAAGGAGCGCAATAAGGTGGCGATGGTTGGGTCAGGTTGTTCTGTAATGGCAGCATCATGAATCCATTTCTGATGTTTGTTCAAGTATGGAAGAAGTTCTCGAAGCGCTTGAAGGACGACTGCAGAACTCTCGTTGCGACACCTTTCGCCAAAAGCGGTCAAGTGTTGGCTTACTCCAACCGCAGCTCGCCTTTTTTGAAGTTGAGCTTCCGTTTTCGACAACAGCGGTATGGATGCCAGCGAAGGAAGCGTCACTACCATATCCTCTATCATAGAGTTATTTTGAGTCAACAAATCCAGGATGAGCTCGTGAGCTTTATGTTGAGTGCTAGACGCGAAACGATCCCAATTCTGGACCACCATGGTGAAAGTTTGCTCTACCAGATCGCGCAGATCTTCATTGGCGCTCGGTATCGAAGGCAGTTTTGACCACGCCGAGAAGGCATCATCTCGGAGCTCTGAAGAGTCAAAAGCTGATTGGAGGCAAGCTTTGATCTAGTTTCGTAAGTCCAAGGATTTCTAGACAGCCTGCACAAGACTTACTTGCGGAAGTGCCGTGGTAACTTTGCTGCCAGCGGCGATGATCATGACCTCGATACCTCGTAGGCAGCGCCTTTTCTCAAGCCAGGATTGTGTAGGATTGTCTATAACGTTCGAGAAGGATGCCATTATACCAAGGCTGTTGTGTTCAAAAAACAGTCCTGCAGCTACATCCTTAGAGACTACACCTCTTGTTGCTGATGTGCGTGGGGCCAATATATTGGCAAATCCGTAGAATCCTTGTAAAACCTAATCACACGTTACTAAGAAAAGCGAAGTATATGCTAGTCTACCACTGACCTGTGACCTGTTTTCACCATCAATGTCACCAACGGCTTTGAGCACTTCGCACGCCACGGTTATCTTGTCAACTCGAAGGAGATTAGCAATGTCCTCGTTTTCAAACTCGGGACTAGCTGTAGCAAGACGCAGTGCTAAAAAAGACTCCACGTCTGTTGGATTTTGAGCTATCAAGGTGGAGAGGATTGCACTTAGATTCCTAGGCTGCATGCAAATATTCCAAACCGTAGTTTCGTTTCCACGAGCATGGGCGATTCGTTTCAGAACATCTCGTTTCCCGCATAGTACGAGGTAAGGAACAGTCTCGGCTTGAGTTGATGTCAGAAGTCGGTTGACAGTCCATCCAAGCAAGTCGCATAACTGCTGAGCCTTTTGAGGACGGGTGAGGAGATCTTTCAGAGCAGTAACACCGATAGTCCGCCAAAAAGGCCTCAAAAGCACCTCCAGTCCCGACTCCAATTCATGACCGAGACGCCTCAACTCAACATCAGCGAGACCACACACAAAGGGATTTGTGTGGCCCAAAAAATCGACGAGTTGGAGCAAAACTATCTCCAGTTCCTCGTCGCCACACACATCAGCAATTTGTCCCAGTGTCACAATGATTGTTTCAGTTTGACGTATGTCATCGAGCTCCGCCAGTTTTCGCAAAAAATCCAGAGCAATCACTCTGTTTTTCTTAGGTATCCGTTCGTCAAGCTCAGTTGAAATACGGAGGAATCCTGGTAAAGCTTGACCCGCGGCTATGCGAAATTCTCTTGAAGAACTTCTTAATCCTTGAAGACACCAGTTTCCGAGTGTTGATTGAGTGAGATCCAGGGTACTTTGTTTCCTTGTATGAGCTACGTATCGTCCAATGGCGATGGTCAAGAGGACACGTTGTACCCTGAGCTCATGTACATTTGTACGTTCGACCAACTTGGCGAGAATGCCATGGAAATGCTTATACGCATCAGTCCAATATGGCAAAATATCCGCTGCGGATACTTGGCCACAACCACAATCACTCAATGGAACAGCGTTATTGGCATACCTTGCATTCTTGACTGGAATACACGGCATTTTGATCAATAGCATCAGAAGCTCGTTCCTCTTATCTTCATCGGCGCAACTGAAGAACTCAGCGACCCCGTTGCAAAGAGCACCGAGGTCCTGGGAGTAGGGCATGCCAACCACCTCGCACAGTTTGTCAAGGCTTTCCGTGCTCTGGGCATCTGGACGATCGGACGGATTTTGTATGCGCCGACGTTTTCGAAACGGTCGTATGGCCTGGTTGTTGATGGCAGCTGGTAGATGATCTTTCGCATGTGCACTAGGACAATTAGGCAAACGATGTCGGCTTCTTCTTATTGGAAGAGCTGTAATTGATGGAGCTGAAGAGAATGCACTCAAAAGATTCTCGAGAGCTGCAGACAGTGACTCGGCGCAAGTTCCAGCCTTTGATATATCTAGAGCGAGATGAGCTAGGCTATCGAAGATGAAGCCGCGGGCTTCATAGTATAGCCGAGGAAACCTGGTGATCAGCATAACTACCCTCTGCAAACATACAGCTACTCGTTCTTGGAGTTCTTCACTGAAGGCTGCAAAAGGCACGAGGAGAATACGTTGAAGAATCCTGACAAAAAGCAGGAAGGTCTTGCGGAGGATGATGTTATGCACTTCGCGATGAGATGAGCCAAGCAATAACGATTCAAGCATGCCCAGCGGCGCAAGCAAGACCGCAAGAAACTCCGGATCAAGCCACGAATCCTTGGCTCGCCTGTGAAGTTCAACCTCGAAACGGTCAAGCGTAGCAAGAGACCAACTATCTTGGTTAGTTGTAGATTGCCATATGCTACTTTCGTTGAGAAAAACGTTGATTATTGATGTCAACAGACACTGAATTATATCGACTGCGTGCGGAGGAGTAACAATAGAAACCTGCGATCCCTCTCGCAAGGCAACATGAGCTTGTGCAGTCTTTGGAAATATGAAACGAGCTTCTGGGGAAGGTAGAATAAGGTCGGAGACAGTATCGCTGGAAGGCGAAGATCTTTCCAGAGCTGCCAAGGCATCTGCGAAGCGTAAGTTCTCCTGTCAGACGACTGTGCAGCACGTTCCAAACCATCAACGCATGTGCGATAAAGGCACAGCAAGGATGCGGATGCTGTCCATTGAGTTGGATCTCGTTGGAGAATCAGAACCATGGAGGACAGTAATTTGGCCACCTTTTCGAGGATGTCACTATTTGCGCAGCGGGGGCTGAGAAGCGCAAGCACTCTTGGTAAAAGCAGCAAACATAATGGGGATCCAGATTGATTGGTGTCCTGAGCCTCAATAAACAAAACTTCTGGGTTTTGGCCAACAACCAACTCGATGATTTCGAGGCTTGCCAAGACATCATCGTTTGCATTGCTGTTCTTATTGAATAAATCGTTCCACCTCGTAGGATCAAGACCAGCCTGCGCTATAACGGTGATCAAGAGCAGATTATTCTGAACGTCGGTTTTATCAACACTGGAAAGTGTTCGAAGTTCTTCTAGCAGTTGGCGGAAATTGACTCGGTCGGGTAGTTGACTTCGTTTGTCGTCCTTCAAATGATTTTGGACGAGCTGAGCGGCCATTGTGGACGGAGGTAGCTCATTGTGAACTTCGCCATACTGCTGATAGTTGACGGCGTCATCTGATACTTTTCGTGGCATATCTGTGCTATTCAAGCATTTATCGTCGCGTCTTCTGAACAACAGCTTGTAGAGGCGAGACGTGCCTGAAGAGCAGTATTAACCGAGGGCGGACGGCTGTACCTTCCGTGGCAGAACTTACGTTTTTTTTGTGTTCCTACCGCGAAGGACGAAGTTTGTGGCCGAATTTGGCGATGCTTCACTTGCCATCTTCATTGATAAATTGATATTGTTTTGAACCATGGAGGCAGGTCTTCTGCGAGACCGGATCCAGTCCACTCTGACTGCAGACGCAAACGTTCGTCGACAGGCCGAACTCGATCTCAAACGCGTATGTTTTTACAACGCATTATCGCTTTTAGTTTGCTTGCCTTAACGCATATCGCAGGCCGAGGAGAATTTGGGCTTTGTCGATGCTTTGGTCAATATACTCGGCGTCGAGCAAGAGAACGCAGTGCGCCAAGCAACCGTGGTGTATCTCAAGAACAAAGTCACAAAGGCTTGGAATCCTTCGGACGACTACCCCCAGAATAAGAGGATCTCCGAAGCCGAGAAGGCAAACTTTCGCCAGCGCTTAGTCCCCTTGTTAGCCTCAGCTCAGCCAAACATCCGATCGCAGCTCATTCCCATCCTCCAAACTATCCTTCACACCGACTTTCCTACCAAGTGGCCTGGCATCTTCGACATCACTCTGCAACTTCTCAACGCGCAAGACGCAAATTCTGTGTCTGCAGGCTTGCAGTGTATATTGGGCATATGTCGTGTTTACCGGTTTAAATCAGGGGATACGCGGGCAGATTTTGACAAGGTGGTGTCGATGTCCTTTCCACAGCTACTGATCATGGGCAATCGCCTTGTCATGGAGACAAGCATAGAGGCAGGGGAAATGCTAAGAGCCGTGATGAAGGCTTTCAAGCATGCCACTTATTTCGAACTCCCAACGCACCTCCGCGAACATCAAAACACAGTTGCATGGTGCACGCTAATGCTCACTGTTATCGCCAAGGAAGCTCCACTCTGCTCGCTTGTCGACGATTTGGACGAGCGTGAAACAAACCACTGGTGGAAAGCGAAGAAGTGGGCATATGCGAACTTAAACAGACTGTTTGTTCGATACGGCAATCCTGCAACATTACAGAAGAGCAATGGCGAGGAATATGCGGCGTTCTCCGAGACATTCTTGCAAAACTTCGCACCCGAGATCCTGAAGGTTTACTTACAACAGATTGAGAAGTGGGTAGCTCAGACTGCTTGGCTCAGCAAGACCGCTCTATCTCAAACCCTCACATACCTGGATGAATGTGTCAAACCAAAGGCTATGTGGAACCATCTCAAGCCTCACATTGAGACACTGATCGCGCATCTGGTTTTTCCTGTTCTTTGCCAATCTGATGAGGAGCTCGAACTGTTCGAAACGGATCCGCCTGAGTATTTACATAGGAAACTCAATTTCTACGAGCAAGTTTCTGCGCCTGACGTCGCTGCTGTCAACTTCCTAGTGTCGTTGACTAAAAACCGGAGGAAGCAGACCTTTACAGTGTTGAACTTTATCAATGGGATTGTCAATCGGTACGAGTCGGCCCCTGATAATCAAAAACTGCCACGAGAGAAAGAAGGTGCGTTGAGGATGATTGGTTCTCTGGCCTCGGTCATTCTAGGAAAGAAAAGTCCAATTGCGGATCAGGTCGAATACTTCTTCGTCAGACACGTTTTCCCCGAGTTCAGAAGCCCGCACGGGTTTTTGCGCGCGCGTGCGTGTGATACGCTTGAGAAATTCGAACAGCTTGAGTTCAAGGACCCCAATAACCTAATCCTCGTCTATCGAAACATCCTCGAGTCGATGGCGGACCCAGAACTTCCCGTACGAGTTGAGGCGGCTCTCGCCCTTCAGCCACTCATCCGTCATGATGTGATTCGGACTTCCATGGAGCAGAATATTCCTCAAATTATGCAACAATTGCTCAAGTTGGCGAACGAGGTCGATGTTGACGCACTGGCTAATGTCATGGAGGACTTTGTGGAAGTCTTTGCCGCACAGCTCACACCATTCGCAGTCGCGCTGACCGAGCAGCTCCGGGATACATATTTAAGGATCATCCAGGAGGTCATCGAGCGCGCTGACGGCAAAGAAGATGATGAGGATACATTCGGCTTTCTCGACGATAAGAGTGTTACTGCGCTTGGGGTTCTTCAGACCATCGGGACACTCATCCTGACTCTGGAAAGTACTCCGGACGTTCTACTGCATCTCGAAACCATTCTCATGCCTCTCATCTCGGCGACACTTGATAACAAGCTTTATGACCTGTATACGGAGGTGTTTGAAATCATTGACAGCTGCACGTTCGCTTCGAAGTCGATATCACTTACAATGTGGCGAGCTTTCGAGATGATGCACAAGACGTTCAAAGCTGGCGCAGAGCTATATCTCGAGGACATGCTGCCAGCGCTAGAGAACTTCATCCAATTCGGACCCGCGCACATGGTCCAGAACCCTGCTTATATTGAGGCAGTACTGGAGATGATTAAGGACATCTTTACCGACAAGAAAGTTGGAGGTGTTGACCGCATTTGTGGTTGTAAGCTGGCCGAGTCACTCATGCTCAGCCTACGTGGGCACATTGACGAAAGCATCGGCGACTTTATTAAGCTGGCAATGAGTACGTTTGCCAGCAGCGAGGTTAAGGTCAAATCGTACAGGGTCCATTTGATTGAGATGGTCGTCAATGCCGTTTACTATAACCCAATGCTCGCCTTATCAATACTGGAGATGAACGGTCTGACAACAAAGTTCTTTGGTTTGTGGTTTGAAAACATAGAAAACTTCACCCGTGTTCACGACAAGAAGCTTTCTATCGCCGCAATCACATCACTCCTCACGTTACCAGCTCAGAACGTGCCGCAAAGCGCACAAGCAGGATGGCCTAGGTTGCTAAACGGCCTTGCTAAGCTTTTTCAGACTCTTCCTGAAGCCATGAAGAACCGCGAAGAGGCCAAGAAAGAGAATGATTTCCAACTCAACGACGACTACGACGACGACGAAGATGAAGCGGCTGAGTGGGGTGAAGAACATGAGTGGGCTAACGACGCTGAAGAAGCTGAAGATGTGAAAGACGAGAGTTCAGCCTACTTGGACTTTCTTAATGAGGAGGTAAGCTTGACGAGAAACAGTGCACGATACACGGCGCTGACACTTATTGCAGGCTCAGAAATATGGCAATCTAGACCTTGATGACGACGACGACGACGAACTGAACGAGGAGAGCCTTCTTGAAACCCCTCTTGACGAAGTTGAGCCGTACAGCATGTTCAAGCAAAGTCTATTGCGTGGGTTATCCTGTTCTTGTGTGCGTCCCATGACCACTAACCTTTCAACCAGAACTGCAAAGCGAACAACCCCAATTTTACACGAATCTCATGGGCCAGCTCAACGCACAAGAGCAACAAATCTTGCAAGCGGCAGTACTGCAAGCAGATGTTGTAGCTTCTCAAGCGGCTCAGCTAGCGCACTAAACCAACGACGCCCTACACCGGAGCTAAAGCAGCTTTGAGTTTCTGGGAACTACACCAGGGGAGATCCTAGCACGATCTTCAAACATCCGGCTTGGTGTTGGTTGTCTAGGCTCGTCACTTTTCCACACGATTTAGCGCTGCTGCATCGCACATGAGGCGTTTTTCTTTTCATGACACGGGAAACGATGCATGATTCGATGGTGTTTTGGACTAGATTTGTCCGTGTGCGTTTTTTGAGGCTTAACAGATGGGAAAGCAAAACGGTTCTGCATACACGCGTCGAAAATTCACGAGGATCACGCTAGGTAGGGTCCAGAATGTGCCTTTAATTGTTAGTCCCTGATCGCTGTGATATGCATGACATATTGCGGTAATGACAATCTCCACCCGGGAGTCACATAGCATCTGGAGTTCAGGCAGGATGGAAGGATTGCGTGTGCTGGATCCAGTGTGACACGTTGTGAGCCGCCGTCGCGAGTTCTCGTCGGGCCTCGCCGACGTCGTCGTCGTCATCATCATGCAAGCAAAGCCGGGAGCATCTCCGCTGATCGGACTCAAGCCCTACCTACTTGCTTGCTGCACCTGACGCGACTACCATGACAAGAAAGTGCCTGATCAAGGAAGGCATTGACGCACCAGCTTGACTGTTCCCAGCGACTGCGCTGGTCGGACAATTCTTGTTGACAGTCCTGTTTCCACCTGGAAAATCTTCCTGGAAAAGCGCCGATGCGGACAGTGGAGCAAGTGACGGAACGACTTGTGATATCTCGACAACCTCGACCGGGGACAGCGGCACAGGTCCTCGATCACCATCATTCGGCCCTTGCGGCAAATGTTTGGTTGAACAGAGCGCCACCATCGGCCTCGCGTCCCTCAATTCCTTCCATTGTCAACGGAGAAACAAGCCTTAGGAGTGTGCCAAATCTTGGGACGTCCCTGAAGCTTGTCCAGGATGAATGTGCCGCCGTGTGATTTGTGTTGTCCACGGGGACAAGGAAGAAGCTTTCAGCCAAGCCTGGATCTGAAAGCATGCGGATGTCCTGGAATCCGATATTTTTTGTGGACCAGATCGTGGCTGCATATGCTGTCCTCGGACTTGACAAGACAAGGTACATGAGATGAACGAAGTAGACATATAGGGTGTTACCCGAGTCTTCTGGGAGAAGAAATTTGATACTATCGTCTTTGCTTTTTATCTGGAAAGCACCGTAGTATCACTATCGCTCTAGCTCAAGCTTCCTAACAACCATGAGGTGGAACTTCGTCTCCTTTGTTTCGCTGCTGTCTTTAGCTCAAGCATTCCCTTCACCAGCACGAGAGCCATTCGCCGAGTCTTTGGAAAAGAGTAGGTCTAGTTTCGTCTTCGTAGCCAAAGTATGCGGTCTCTGACTGCGTTTTAGGATCTGCCTGCGCCGGAAACACAAACACAACTAGAAACAAGTGGTGCAGTTATGACATCTCAACGGACTACTACAACACATACCCCTCGACGGGGGTCACAAGAACGTACACCTTCACTATTCAAAACATCACAATGGCACCCGATGGTGTACCTCGTCTAGTTCAGGCCATTAACGGTCAAATACCAGGACCCACCATTATTGGTGATTGGTAAGACGTTTCACCTTTTAAAAGTCCATGGACCAAGAGGCTAAAACTCATCAGGGGTGACACGTTTGTGATCAATGTTGTGAACAACGTCCAGAACAATGGCTCATCATTACATTTTCACGGTGTTCGGCAACTGAACAACAACCCGAATGATGGTGTTAACTCTATCACACAATGTCCTACCGCACCCGGTCAAACCACGACCTACACGTGGAAAGCCACCCAGTACGGTACCAGCTGGTACCACAGTCACTACAGCCTCCAAGCATGGGACGGCGTATCTGGAGGCATACTTATACGCGGCCCTGCGACAGCCAACTACGATACGGATCTCGGTGTGATGGCACTCAGCGACTGGAACCATGAAACGGCAGATGCTCTGTATCCGACAGCTCAGTTGGCACAAAGGCCTCCTACACTCGACGGCGGTCTCATCAACGGAACCAACACGTACGGTTCAGTAGGCCAGCGATGGGCCAAATCCGTTGTGCCTGGTCAAAGATACCTTTTGAGACTGGTCAACACTGCCATTGATAGTTTTTTCCTATTCTCGATCGATGCACACAATCTGACCGTCATCGCTGCCGACTTTGTTCCCATCAAGCCTTACAATACAAGCGTCCTCTCTCTTGGTATTGGTCAACGCTACGACGTCATCTTCACCGCCAACCAAGCGAGTGTCGCTTCAGACTTCTGGCTACGTGCCGTACCCGACACCTACTGCTCGGAGAACGCCAACGGCGACAACATCAGAGGCATAATCCACTACGGAAGCAGCACCGGCATTCCCTCGACAACCGGACATGCAGGCTACTCAACGTCGACCAACTGCATCGGCGAGATCGACGCCAAGATTGTGCCCTACGTGTCCAAGACCGTTGGGCTTCCACTTGCTATCATCAACGAAGACATGGAGTACATTCCTAACCCGGACGGCCTGCAGCGCTGGTACCTTGATGGCTCGACTTTCTTCTCCGCGTGGAACAACCCGACCGCCCTGCAGATCGTCAATGGCATACAGGTCTTGAACAAAACGGCCAACGCCATCACCGTCCCAAACCTCAACATCTGGACGTACGTCGTCATTGAGACGGTGGAGCCGTTCTCGCACCCCATCCACCTGCACGGTCATGACTTCTACGTCTTGGCAAAGGGCAGTGGGTCTTACAACGCTGCCAACGCCATCTCCAACCTCTTCAACCCGCCGAGGCGTGACACCAGTATGTTGCCTGGTAACGGTTTCATGCTGCTGGCGTTTCTCAGCGACAACCCAGGCATCTGGCTCATGCACTGCCACATCGGATGGCATCTGGCCGAGGGCTTCAGCATGCAGATTATCGAGCACGCCTTGTCGATTCCATCCCTGTACAGCAAGACCGCGCTGACTAATACCTGTTCGGCATGGAACACATACGCAGCTAAGAACGGTGTATCGCAGATGGGTCTTTTGGACGACGGCATATAGGTTGAAGGAGAGTGGCATTGAGCATATCTTGATGGCTTGTATTTGTAGACGATGAGGGTGTGTTATGGTTTTAACGAAGCTTACTGTTCTATTAATCATATTCCGCTCCCAAGCGACCTCTATTCATCCTCTGCGGCTTGTGCCTTCTGTCCCATATCCTCAATCGCCTCGGTGGTCAAATTAGTATCAGCATTATCGCCATCTCCTCCTTGCTGTGCCGCGTCTGAAAACTCCTCCGGCAGCTTCTCGGAGAGGTTGACGGCGATGAAAGACTTTGGAAGGTTCACAGTGTGGAATTTTGCACGAAGTGTTTCGATGACCTGCTTCCAATCGATGTGAGCCGTCAAGCTACGACGCTGCGCAAAGCCGATGGTATGCTTGGAGTCGAGTTGTCTGTAGATAAAGTGAGTGTCTGAGATATTGAGCGGGTGAGATTGAACTTACACATCCAGTGGCTCGAAAGTGTGACATCCAGGAGAGATGGTTATGCGGATACTGTAGTTGAACTCATCGTTCTCATCCTCACCAGTGCTGTTCTGACTCTCATACAACTCGAAACAAATGGTCGACAGGTAATCTAATTCAGGTATCTTGTTTCGTTCGATTTTCGTCTTGATACCTCCCTCAATAATACAGTTCAGCAACGTATAGATGTGACTCTCCTTTGTGAAGTAAACGCTTGTTTTGGCATCTTCAGATGCTTGCATCTCAACAAGGTCCTGCACAATCGCCTTGAGAAGAGGCAATGATGTGAGAAGACCAATCTCGAGCTTTTCGCTGTCCTTGATGCCATACTCCTGCGGTCCGATGAAGTCAAATAGGATTTTGGAGTAGAGAAAGAGTTCACGCAGCTTCTCCAAGCGAATGTCTGTCTTAGCATTCGATCGTGGCATTCCGGTGAAAAGATTGAAATAAGATTCGGCCGCGGGATTGAT
>Ga0160428_1002447_pt1 | contig 11286 bp, 10 predicted proteins | sample SolpanmetagenomM_FD_108198 | JGI IMG/M metagenome (GOLD analysis project Ga0160428, IMG submission 108198) | Solar panel surface microbial communities from Lawrence Berkeley National Laboratory, California, USA - M | ecosystem: Engineered > Built environment > Solar panel > Unclassified ...
CCATCAGCGACCTGCTCCTCTCGCGGCGCGCACCAGGTGCGCGAACGTGCTCTCCAGGTCCTCCCCGACGGGCTCGACCCGCCGCAGGGTCGCGCCGGCCCGCCGGGCCAGCGCGGGGACGGCATCGGCCAGCCCCGCTGCGCGGGGGGTCTCCACGACCACGCCGCGCCCGTCCGGGTCGGTCCGCACGGCCACGACGAGCCCCTCGGCCAGCAGCAGCCCGGCCAGCTCCGCGACGCGGGTGCCGTCCAGGCGCAGGGTCCGGGGGCGGTCGACGAGCAGGTCGCGGATGCCCGCGGGCTCCCCCTCGGCCACCAGGCGGCCGTTGACCACGACCAGGACCCGGTCCGCCATCCGCTCCACCTCGGCGAGGACGTGGGAGGACACCAGGACGGTGCGCCCCTCCGCGCCCAGCGCCGCGACCAGGTCGACGTCGGCCCGCCGCTGCGCCGGGTCCAGGCCGTTGAGGGGCTCGTCCAGGAGCAGGACCTGCGGGTCGTGCACGAGCGCCTGCGCCAGCTTGACCCGCTGCCGCATGCCCTTGGAGTACCCGCCGACGCGGCGGTCGGCGGCCTCGGCCAGGCCGACCCGGGCGAGCGCCTGCCGCGCCGCGCCCCGCGGGTCGCGGACCCCGCGCTGGCGGGCCAGGAACTCCACCTGGGACCGGGCGCTGGCGTGCGCCCAGGTGCCCTCCCCGTCGGAGACGACCCCGAGCCCGCGGTTCACGCCCGCGTCGGTGTGCGGGTCGACGCCCAGCACGCGCACGGACCCCTGGCTCGGGCGGGAGAACCCCGCGAGCAGGGACAGGGCCGTCGACTTCCCCGCGCCGTTGTGCCCGAGCAGGCCGGTGACGCCCGCGCCGAGCGCGAAGGAGACGTCGGAGAGGGCCACGGTGTCCCCGAACCACTTGCTGACCCCGGTCAGCTCGACCACGGCGCTCACGCGTCGCTCCCGCGGGAGTAGCGGGCCGCGACGACGGCGGAGCCGCCGACGACCACGACCGTCCACACGACCCAGGCCAGCGCGCCCGGCCCGCTGACCGCGCGGTCGACGATGGAGCCCGCCAGCCGGACCGGGCCGCTCGCCGGGTCCAGCGCGAGGGGCCAGTCGTCGGAGAGCACGGTCGACAGCAGGACGGTCACCACCGGGGCGACGAGGACGACGGCCAGGTACCCGCCGACGGCGAAGACCCGGCGCGAGGTCAGCGAGCCGACGAGCAGGCCCAGCACGGTGTGGAAGAGCACGACCACGGCCGCCGCCAGCACGATGCGGGGCAGGTCGCCGATGTTGTCCGCCACCCAGCGCCCCGGGTCGTCGGCCGTCGCGATCGAGCCCACGAAGAGCACGAGCAGCGGGCCGAGCACGATGATCGCGAGCAGCGACAGGGCCGCGAGCGCCGTGCCGACGAGGTACTCGACCCACGAGACGGCGGTCGCGAAGTACAGGGACAGCACCCGGTCGCGGCGGTCGCGCGTGAGCATCGAGGGGATCGCCGTCGCGACGAAGGCCAGCAGCACCACGCTGTTCGTCGCCAGCAGGGTCGCGTAGCTGATGAGCTGCGTCGGCTGCAGCGTCACCTGCGGCACCAGCAGCGGCACGGCCACGACCGCGAGCGAGGGCAGGTAGGCCACCGCCAGCAGCAGGAACGGCCAGACCTTCGAGCCGGCGCTGCGGCGCAGGCCCAGGGGGCGCCGGACGCTCGAGGCGACGAAGCTGGCGACCGCCGAGGAGCGCGGCCGCAGCGACCCGCTCCAGCGGGAGTAGCGGATGTCGTGCAGGACGGCCCGCGGGGCCGTCCCCGCCTGCGGCTGCTCAGCCACCGTGCACCCCCATCGCGTCGACGACGACGTCCTCGAGCCCGCGGGCCGCGGGCACGAGGTGCAGCAGGCCGACCCCGCGCTCGGCGGCGAGGTCGCGGACCACGTCGAGGGCGGCGTCGGAGCTGCGGTCCAGGCCGATGTCGCCGCTCGCGGTGGGCGCGAGCCGGACGCCGAGCGGGGCGAGCAGCGGCTCCAGGGCCCGCGCGAACTCCCCCACGTCGCCCGAGACGAGCACGTCGACGGGACCCGTGAGCTGCTGCTCGACGAGCACGGGCCGCTGCGCCGCGAGCGTCCCGGCGCGCAGCACGACGACCTCGTCGCACGTGCGCTCGATGTCCTCCAGGACGTGGGAGCTGGCGATGACGCGGATGCCGAGGTCGGCCGACAGCCGCCGCACGATGGTGAGCATCTCCTCGCGCCCCGCCGGGTCCAGGCCCGAGGTGGGCTCGTCGAGCAGGACGAGGTCGGGGCCGTGCACGAGCGCCTGGGCGAGCTTGGTCCGCTGCTGCATGCCGAGGGAGTAGGAGCCCACCGGCCGGCGCCGCTCCTCCTCCAGCCCGACGGCGAAGAGGACCTCGCTCGTGCGGCGCACGGCGTCGCGCCGGCCCAGGCCGCGCATGCGGGCGAGCTGCACGCACACATCCTGCGCGGACAGGTCCGCGGGCAGGCACGGGTGCTCGGGCATGTAGCCCACCCGGCGCCGGACCTCGCGCCGCTGCGCCACCGCGTCGAGGCCGAGGACCCGCAGCTGCCCGGAGTCGGGCCGCGAGAGCCCCAGCGCGGTCCGCAGCAGGGTCGACTTCCCGGCGCCGTTGGCGCCGAGCAGGCCGGTCGCGGGGGCGGTGAACGCCACGCTGAGCCGGTCCAGCGCCCGCACGGACCCGAACGTCTTGCTGACCTGCACGCACTCCAGCCCCGGGGGGCCGGCGGTCTCGATGCTCACGCGGACACACAACCACTCCCGGTCCGCGGGCCTCGTCCCCCGATCGGCGCGCCGCGGGTCGGCTCATCGGCGACGATCAGCGGGTGACTTCCTCCCCCCGCCCGCACGGCCCGCGACCGACGGACGAGGGGGTGCTCGCGGTCGACGTCGTCGTCCTGGGCACCGGCTCGGGCGGGAAGATGGCCGCGCAGGAGCTCGCGCGGGCCGGGCGCCGCGTGGCCGTCGTGGAGGCCACCCGCGTCGGGGGCGACTGCCCCTACGTCGCCTGCGTGCCCGCCAAGTCGCTGCTGCTGTCGGCGCGCGCCGGGCTGCCGTGGGCCGCGGCCGTGGCGGTGCGCGACGAGGCCTCGGCCCACCGCGAGGACGGCGCGGCCGCCGACGAGCTCGTCGAGCAGGGCATCACCGTCCTGCGGGGCACCGGGCGACTCACCGGGCCCGGCCGGGTCGCCGTGGGCGACGTCGAGGTGCGCGCGGACGTCGTGGTCGTGGGCACGGGCAGCACGCCCGTGCGCCCACCGGTCGACGGCCTCGACGGCGCCCCGACGTGGACCTCGGTCGACGCGCTGAGCTCCGACGAGCTGCCCGCCCGGCTCGTGGTGCTCGGCGCGGGGGCCGTCGGCTGCGAGCTCGCCGAGGCCTACGCGGGCCTCGGCAGCGAGGTCGTGCTCGTGCAGCGCAGCGGCCACCTGCTCTCCCGCGAACCCGCGTGGGTGGGGGACCTGCTCGCGCAGTCGTTGCGGCGCAAGGGGGTCGACGTGCGCACCGGGGTGGGCGCGAAGGCCGTGGTGCGCGAGGGCGACGGGTACGCGCTCGCGCTGGACGACGGCTCGTCGCTGCCCTTCGACCGCCTGCTGCTCGCCACGGGGCGCGCCCCGAACCTCCCGCCGGGCCTGGACGAGGTCGTCGTGGACGCCCGCTGCCGGGTCGTGCGCGACGGCGCCCCCGTCCCGGGCCTGTACGCCGTGGGCGACGTCACGGGCGTCTCGGACTACACGCACTCCGCCAACCACCAGGCGCGCACGGTCGCCGCCGACGTCCTGGGGCACGGGCGCGACGCCGACTACTCCGGCGTCCCGCGCGCGGTCTACACCGACCCCGCCGTCTTCTGCGTCGGGGACACGACGCGGACCGAGGGCGTGCTGCGGGCCTCCTTCGACGTGGGCGAGGTCGCCCGCGCCCACCTCGTCGAGGGGGTCGCCGGACCGCGCGGCGCCCAGGTCGAGGGCCGGGTCGAGCTCGTCGCGGACGCCGCGACCGGGGTCCTGCTCGGCGCCGCCTGCGTCGGCCCGGAGGCCGACTCGTGGGGCGCGGAGCTCGCCCTGGCCGTCCGCGCCCGCCTGGACGTGGACCTCCTGGCCCACCACGTGCGCGCCTTCCCCACGTGGTCGGAGGCGGTGTACCCCGCGCTGCGCGACCTGCTGGCCGCCCGCGCCTGAGGGCAGGCGGGAGCGGCGCCGCCGCGGCCTACCATGGAGGGGTTGTGCACTGCGACTACTTCGACGCCGGCGTGTGCCGGTCCTGCACCCTCATGGGCACGCCCTACCCGGTGCAGCTGAGCGACCGGACCCGCCGCGTCCGCGAGGTCCTCGGCGACCCGCCGCTGACGTGGCTGCCGCCGGTGGAGAGCCCCGAGTCCGACTACCGCAACAAGGCGAAGATGGTCGTCGGCGGCACCGTGGACGCCCCCACCCTCGGCCTGCTGGACCGCACCGGCCGGGCCGTGGACATCCGCGGCTGCGGCGTCTGCACCCCGGGCGTGCGGACCGTGCTCGGGGTGCTCGCGGACTTCGTGACCACGGCCCGGCTGACCCCCTACGACGTCGCCGCCCGCCGCGGGGAGCTGAAGTACGTCCTCGTCACCGACTCCCCCGATGGCCGGGTCATGGTCCGCTTCGTGCTGCGCTCGCAGGAGCCCGTCGCGCGCCTGCGCAAGCACCTGCCCGCGCTGCTCGCGCGCCTGCCGCAGCTCGAGGTCGTGACGGTGAACCTGCTGCCCGAGCACAAGGCGGTCGTCGAGGGCGACCGCGAGATCGTGCTGACGCCGGCCTCGACGCTGACCATGCGCGTCGGCGACCTCGACCTGCACCTGCGGCCGCAGAGCTTCTTCCAGACGAACACCGCGGTGGCCGCGGCGCTGTACCGGCAGGCGCGCGCGTGGACCGACGAGCTCGCGCCGGCCTCGGTGTGGGACCTGTACTGCGGGGTCGGGGGCTTCGCCCTGCACTGCGCCGGCCCGGACCGCGACGTCGTCGGCGTCGAGACGAGCGCCGAGGCCGTCGCGAGCGCCCGCCTGAGCGCGCGCGACGCGGGGGCGAGCCGGGTGCGGTTCGAGGTGGGCGACGCGACGGCGTTCGCCCTGGCCGCCACCGACGTGCCGGACCTCGTGGTCGTGAACCCGCCGCGGCGCGGCCTCGGGGCACCGCTCAGCCGCTGGCTGGAGGAGTCCGGGGTCCGCCACGTCCTGTACTCCAGCTGCAACGCGACCTCGCTCGCGGCCGACCTCGCCGCCATGCCGTCGCTGCGCCCGCGCGCGGGGCGGGTGCTGGACATGTTCCCGCAGACGACCCACCAGGAGGTCGCGGTCCTGCTCGAGCGGGTCCCCGCGGCCTGACGGCCCCGGCCGGGGACGCCGGTCGATCACGACCGGTGGGGCGGTGCCGGCGCGGGCGGCGGGGATGGGACAGTGGCCCTCCGCAAGCCCCCCAACGGCCGGAGGAGGACTCGTGCCGTCCACGGGTGCACCCACCCTGGAGTCCGTGGCCGCCCGCGCCGGTGTCTCCCGCGCGACGGCCGGACGCGTCCTGTCCGGTTCCGACCGGGTGGGGCAAGCTGCCCGCGAGGCCGTGCTGCAGGCCGCCGCCGAGCTGTCCTACGTGACCAACCAGGCCGCGCGGTCGCTGGTCACGCGGCGCAGCGGCTCGGTCGCCCTGGTGGTCGTCGAACCCGTGGAGCGGTTCTTCTCCGACTCCTACTTCCCGCTCGTGGCCAGCGGCGCGCAGGCCGTGCTGGCCGAGCGCGAGGTCCAGCTCGTCCTCGTCGTGCTGTCCACGGCCCGCGAGCGGGAGCGCTTCGAGCGCTACGCCCGCGGCGGCCACGTCGACGGCGCGATCCTCGTCTCCGTCCACGGCGCGGACCCCCTGCCGCAGCACCTGCTCGACGCGGGCATCCCGGTGGTCATGTCCGGGCGCCCCTACGACGACGCCTCGACGGTGCCCTTCGTGTCCGCCGACAACGTGATGGGCGCACGCTCGGCCGTCCGGCACCTGCTGGCGGCGGGGTGCAGCCGCGTCGTCACGGTCACGGGGCCGCTGGACATGCGGGTGAGCCAGGACCGCCTCACCGGGTTCCAGGAGGAGCTGAAGGCCTCCCGGCAGCGCTACGGCAAGCGCTTCGCGGTCTCGGGGGACTTCAGCGTCGCCGGCGGCCGGGCCGCCACCGAGACCCTGCTCGCGCGCCACCCCGACCTCGACGGCATCTTCGCGGCCAACGACCTCATGGCCGCGGGCGCGCTGCAGGCCCTGGCCGCCGCGGGCATCGCCGTACCGGGCGACGTGCGCGTGATCGGCTTCGACGACGCCCCCCTGGCCGCCGCGGCCACCCCGCCCCTGACCACCGTCCGCCAGCCCGTCGTCGAGATGGGCCGCGAGCTGGCCCGCATGCTCCTGTCCGTCGTCGACGGCGGCAGCCCGCCCGAGCCCCTCGTCGTGGCGACCGAGGTCGTGGCGCGCGCCACCGCCTGAGCCCGGGGCCCCGTCTGAGCCCGGGGCGCCGCCTGAGCCCGGGGCGCCGCCTGAGCCCGGGGCCCCGCGCCGCCGGTGGCACCATGGCCGCAGACCCGGGGGCGCACCCGCCGCCGACGCACCGCCGCGACTCCCCGAGAGGAGGCGGGGCCGCCTCCCCGCGGCCCCGGACCCCCATGACCAGCAGCGACACCCACCCCGCACCCGCCACCCGCGCCTTCCCGCCCGGCTTCGCCTGGGGCACCGCGACCGCGGCCTACCAGGTCGAGGGCGCCGTGGCCGAGGACGGCCGCACGCCGTCGATCTGGGACACGTTCAGCCACACCCCCGGCCGGGTGACCGGCGGCGACACGGGGGACGTGGCCGACGACCACTACCACCGCTTCCGCGAGGACATCGCGATCATGAAGGACCTGGGGCTGACGTCCTACCGGTTCTCGGTGGCCTGGCCGCGCATCACCCCCGACGTCACCCCGCAGACCACCGGACCCGTGAACGCGGCGGGCGTCGCCTTCTACTCGACCCTGGTCGACGAGCTGCTGGCGGCGGGCATCGAGCCGGCCGTCACGCTGTACCACTGGGACCTGCCGCAGGCCCTCGAGGACGCGGGCGGCTGGGCCTCGCGGGCCACCGCCGAGCGCTTCGCCGAGTACGCCGGCGTCGTCGCGGGCGCGCTGGGCGACCGGGTCCGCACCTTCATCACGCTCAACGAGCCGTGGTGCTCGGCCTACCTGGGCTACGCCTCCGGGGTGCACGCCCCGGGGCGCACCGAACCCGCAGCGGCGCTGGCGGCCGTGCACCACCTGAACCTCGCGCACGGCCTGGGCGCGGCCGCCGTGCGCCGCGCCGCCCCGGGCGCCCGCGTGGCCCTCACCCTGAACCTCGCGTGGGTGCGCACCGAAGGCGGCGGCGACGCCGACGCCGACGCCGTTCGCCGCGTCGACGGCCTGCAGAACCGCGTCTTCCTCGACCCGGTCCTGACCGGCCGCTACCCCGCCGACGTCCTGGCCGACACCGCGTCGGTGACCGACTGGTCGTTCGTGCGCCCGGGCGACCTCGAGCTGGTGCAGCAGCCCCTCGACGCGCTGGGCGTGAACTACTACAGCCCCACCGTGGTCCGCGCCCACGACGGCTCCGGGCCGCGCGCCCGGGCCGACGGGCACGGCGACAGCGAGCACAGCCCGTGGATCGCCGCCGCCGACGTGGAGTTCCCCGAGCTGCCCGGGCCGCGCACCGACATGGGCTGGAGCATCGACGCCCGCGGGCTGCGCGAGCTGCTGGTGCGCCTGCACACCGAGCACCCCGGCCTCGAGCTCGTGGTCACCGAGAACGGCGCCGCCTACCCCGACGTCCTCGTCGACGGCGCCGTGCACGACGCCGACCGGATCGCCTACCTGCACGACCACCTCGGGGCGGTGCTGGACGCCGTCGAGGCCGGGGCGCCCGTCACCGGGTACTACCTGTGGTCCTTCCTCGACAACTTCGAGTGGGCCTACGGGTTCTCCAAGCGCTTCGGCGTCGTCCACGTCGACTACGCGACGCAGGTGCGCACGCCCAAGGACAGCGCCGCCTGGTACGCGGGCGTCATCGCGGCCCACGCCCTCGGGGCGCCTCAGGCGCGGTAGGTCACGACCACGGGGGCGTGGTCGCTCCAGCGCTCCGCGTAGGTCGGCGCCCGGTCCGTGCGCACGTTGGCGACCTTCGCGGCGAGACCGGGCGTCGTCAGCTGGTAGTCGATGCGCCAGCCCGAGTCGTTGTCGAAGGCCTGCCCCCGCCAGCTCCACCAGGCGTAGGGGCCGGGAACGTCGCCGGCGGCGCGGCGCTGGACGTCGACCCAGCCGAGCTCGTCGAACCAGTGGTCGAAGTGGGCGCGCTCGTCCTCGAGGAACCCGGCCTTGCCGCGGTTGCCCTTGTGGTTCTTGATGTCGTTCTCGGTGTGGCCGACGTTCAGGTCCCCCGCGACCAGCGCCTCGCGACCCTCGGCCGCGCCGAGCTCGGCGAACCGCGCGTCCATGGCGTCGAGGAAGCGGTACTTGTCCTCCTGCTGGGGCGTGCCGACCTCGCCCGAGTGCACGTACGCGCTGACGAGCGTGAGCGGGCCCACGCCGGTCTCCACGTCGGCCTCGATCCAGCGCCCGGACGTCTCGAAGTGCTCGTCGTGCGCGAACCCGGTCCGCACCGCCGTGAAGTCGGTCTTGGCGGCGATCGCCACCCCGGCCCGGCCCTTCGCGGCGGCCTCGGTGTGGGCGATGAACGGGTAGTCCGGCAGCGCCTTGCGCAGCTCCTCGTCGGGGGCGCGGACCTCCTGCAGCAGCAGGACGTCGGGCGTGCGCGCGTCGATCCAGGGCTGCATCCCGCGCCGCACGGCGGCGCGCACGCCGTTGACGTTGACGGTCGCGACGACGAGGGACTTCTTCACGCGGGGCACGGGCCGGACGCTACCGGGAGCCCGCGACACGACGCCCGAGGGCGTCGGCGCGGGCTCCCGGCGGCACGTCTCAGCGCAGGCCGGTGGCCCGTTCCGCGGACTCCACCACGTTGGTCAGCAGCAGCGCGCGCGTCATGGGCCCGACCCCGCCGGGGTTGGGGGCCATGAAGCCCGCCACCTCCGCGACGTCGAGGGCGACGTCACCGGTCAGCTTCCCCTTGCCCGTCTCCGGGTCCGGCACGCGGGAGACGCCGACGTCGAGCACCGCGGCGCCCGGCTTCACGACGTCCCTCGTCACCAGGCCGGGCACGCCGGCCGCGGCGACGATCACGTCGGCGCGGCGCAGGTGGCTCGCGAGGTCGCGGGTGCCGGTGTGGCACAGCGTCACCGTGGCGTTGGGGTGGCGGCGGGTCAGCAGCAGCCCGATGGGCCGCCCCACCGTCACGCCGCGCCCGACGACCACGACCTCGGCCCCGTCCAGCGGGACGTCGTGGCGCAGCAGCAGGTCGATCACCCCGCGGGGCGTGCAGGGCAGCGGCGAGGTGATCTCCTCGCGCACCCGCAGCACGAGCCTGCCCAGGTTCGTCGGGTGCAGCCCGTCGGCGTCCTTGTCCGGGTCGACGAGCTCGAGGACCTGGTTGGCGTCCACGCCCGCGGGCAGCGGCAGCTGCACGATGAAGCCCGTGCACGCCGGGTCGGCGTTCAGCCGCTCGACCTCGGACTCGATCTCGGCCTGCGTCGCGGTGGCCGGCAGCTGCACCTGGATCGAGGCGATGCCCACCTCGGCGCAGTCGCGGTGCTTGCCGCGCACGTAGGAGGCGCTGCCCGGGTCGTCGCCCACGAGGATCGTGCCCAGACCCGGCACGACCCCCTGCTCGGCGAGCCGCGCGACGCGCTCGGTCAGGTCGGCCTTGACGGCCGCGGCGGCCGCCCGGCCGTCCAGGACGGTGGCGCTCACGCGGTCGCCGTCGCGGAGGGGTACAGGGGGAAGCGCTCGGTGAGCCGGGCGACGCGGGCGCGCAGGGCGTCGGCGTCGAAGGACGGCTTGAGCGCCTGCGCGATGACGTCGGCGACCTCGGTGAACTCCTCGGCGCCGAAGCCCCGGGTCGCGAGCGCGGGGGTGCCGATGCGCAGGCCCGAGGTGACCATCGGCGGGCGCGGGTCGAACGGGACCGCGTTGCGGTTCACGGTGATGCCGACGTCGTGCAGGCGGTCCTCGGCCTGCTGGCCGTCGAGCGCGGAGTCGCGCAGGTCCACGAGCACGAGGTGGACGTCGGTGCCGCCCGTGAGGACGGACACGCCGGCCTCGCGCGCGTCCGCGGCCACGAGGCGCTCGGCGATGATGCGGGCCCCCTCGAGCGTGCGCTGCTGGCGCTCGCGGAACTCCTCGCCGCCCGCGACCTTGAAGGCCACGGCCTTGGCCGCGATGACGTGCATGAGCGGGCCGCCCTGCTGCCCCGGGAAGACGGCCGAGTCGATCTTCTTGGCGTACTCGGCCTTGGAGAGGATCACGCCCGAGCGCGGCCCGGCCAGCGTCTTGTGCACGGTGGACGTCACGACGTCGGCGTGCGGGACGGGCGTGGGGTGCAGCCCGGCGGCGACGAGGCCGGCGAAGTGGGCCATGTCGACCATGAGGTAGGCGCCGACCTCGTCGGCGATCGAGCGGAACGCCTCGAAGTCGAGCTGGCGGGGGTAGGCCGACCAGCCGGCGATGATCAGCTTGGGGCGCGCCGAGAGCGCCGTGGCGCGCACGACGTCCATGTCGACGCGGAACGTCTGCGGGTCGACGCCGTAGGAGGACACGTCGTACATCCGGCCCGAGAAGTTGATCTTCATGCCGTGCGTGAGGTGCCCGCCGTGGGCGAGCTCGAGGCCGAGGATGCCGTCCCCGCCGCGGATGAGGGCGTGCATGGCGGCCGCGTTCGCGGTGGCGCCGGAGTGCGGCTGGACGTTGGCGTGCTCGGCGCCGAACAGCTCCTTGGCGCGGGTGCGGGCGAGCTCCTCGGCGACGTCGACGTGCTCGCAGCCGCCGTAGTAGCGCTTGCCCGGGTAGCCCTCGGCGTACTTGTTGGTCAGGACGGAGCCCTGGGCCTGCAGCACGGCGCGCGGCGCGAAGTTCTCGCTGGCGATCATCTCCAGCGTGTCGCGCTGGCGGCCGAGCTCGGCGTCCAGCACGGCGGCGATCTCGGGGTCGACCTCGGACAGCGGACGGTCGGTCACTCCGCTGGAGGTGGAGACGGGGGTGGGCAGGACGTCGGTCACGATCGCTCCTCGGCACATCGGGCGGTGGTGGCGACGCGAGGCCCAGGCGGACGACCCCGACAGCGGCGGACGCGGGACCTCCGCGGACGGAGG
>Ga0160428_1002448_pt1 | contig 11283 bp, 13 predicted proteins | sample SolpanmetagenomM_FD_108198 | JGI IMG/M metagenome (GOLD analysis project Ga0160428, IMG submission 108198) | Solar panel surface microbial communities from Lawrence Berkeley National Laboratory, California, USA - M | ecosystem: Engineered > Built environment > Solar panel > Unclassified ...
AATATGATAGCACCTACTCATGCTTCTCCACTGGCGCAGCTCTAAAATGGAGTCCTTCGTAAACTGTCTTATAGTCCCTATTACGATCATCTACATTGCTAGATCCTGCGGCCAAATGTGCACTGATGAAACATAATGACGTATCGAAATAGTCAAACCTAATGGCGACTCCACCTTTGTTGCCAGCAAGACCAGCTGATGGAGGTCAGCTTTATGGGCGGTAGCTCGGATGAGATGAGATGATTACCTAATCCAGTTTTCTTTGTTTCTGTTTGTACTTTCCGAATGTTTGGAACCACCGAGGCTTTGACAAATATCGACAACGACGCTCCGACTAATTGCGCAGCTTTCAGAAGCACGTATTGCTCCTTTGGTTCGACTTTGCGCCCCAATTCTCGCAGAATATGTGACTCCCATGAGAGTCTCGCTGCTGGATCGGTAGCAAGAATCTGAAGCACTCAGAAGTAATTCATGGGATGGAAAAGTCCTATACCTGCTGAGCGGACAAATCAACGATCTCCTGAAAGCCAAAAGCGAAGATATCAGGAGCGGGCTCTCCTTCTTGTCTGGGATCAATCCACGGCGATAATTTCTCTAGACCAGGTGCTTTGGCATTGACGTTCCAGGTACCGACAAAAATTGAGAGTTGGTGATTCGAAGTGAATTCGCTCTTTCTTCTGACCAGTTCCTGATCTATAGCTTCTTGTATTGGGTCATAAAATGTGACTCTATTCGGAGATTCCATTCTCCCTAACAGCATATCAATCACCTCCTGTCTTCCTTTATCCTGGAACACATTGACGTAAAGACGATTAACTAGCATCTATGGTCAGTTCGGTTGTTCGGATCTCTGCGAATTGCTTACGAGACTTCTTCGCATCAACAAGCATTCCGAATGCACTTCGAGCACCACTTCTTGTTACGTCTGATTTTAGTGCACCGGTTCCTGTATACAGTTTAGAGAGCTGATCTCCGTTGTCAGCCCAAGCGGTCATGAAGAACCCATCCCATAATTCATTTAATTGCGCATTGAGAGAAGAAACAATTGGAGCCAAAGCTTGTTTTACTAATACCGATTGCACTACATTGGTTCTACAGTCTGTTAGGTCGCTACCAGAAACAAGATGGAAACAAACTCGTGCCTACCTATCAAGACAATCCAAACAGTTGATCCGGAACACTCCTGTTTGACGTTCGGCAATCTCTCCTTGAGTTTGTATGCACACTCCAAAGTCTTTGAGGTCTTTGCTATTGTCTCGTGCCAAAGAAGAAAGGACCCCGAAATTTGATCCCTTAGTCTCAGTGTTGAAGTCATAGACAGAGTATTTAATCGCTGAGTTTTGTCTTAGCGTTGCCATTTGGGCAGCAAATTCTTCGCTCAGTTGTGCTTCAGCAGTCGTTTGTGAAAGCAGATTGAGGACCTTGAGCTTATCATAGTGTGACATTATATCTTGTATATGGGCATGAAAGGCTGGCTAAGCAGAATCATAAGATATCATTCTTATTGGTATGAAGCATCAAAGGATTTACCTGAGTCGCTTCTCGCGAACGTGAGATCTGAATTTTATGTCCGCCAACTTGCAATCCTTGCTGTTCCCAAAAGACTGGTACACTTCCTCTTACTATGATCATACTTGCTCGAGTAACGTCCTTTTCCAGAATAACCTCTGTTTCGACGTGATTTGCCACATTGCCTTCCACGAAATTTGAGTTACGGTCACGCTATGTGCTGACGCTGATACCGTCATCGTCTATCCCGCGAGTCTGGAATCTTACTCCTGCTCTCGATGTACTGAGTCGACTGATCAGTACAGCATTCACGAGACCAACTTGAGCCGAGGACACATATCCTTGTATCAGATCGATAAGCAAACCTTGCTGATCCATCTCCTCCGGGTAAGGTAACTTTTCTTGGAATCGTCTCAGTTCTTGCTGAAGATATGTGTTGAAGATGAACCTCGATTCCGTGACTGAATTTTGCACTGAAGAAGTGAGGTCGTATGTACTGGAGAAATAGAAGAATGAGCTTGCAAAATACTTCACCTGCGATTTCGGCATTAGTGAGGTGGAACATAGTTCGAATTAATGAAAGGTTTCGCTGAGCTCATTGCGACCATTCTGTAGCGTTCTAGAATATAGCAAGAGCTACCCAGTGTACTGAGAGGGAACTTACCACTTCAGCCATCGGATGGGCGTAAGTGGTTGAAGTGACATAATCTTCGGTAACCATCTTTTCGCCATTATAAACCTGTCGCTGTGCGGTACTCTTTATCGTATACACTAAGCCGGCTGCATCAATGTCATCGTATCTATATTCCCCCTAGTCAGCATCTGCTAGTCTTCTGATTTATTGGACTTTCTGCGATGGCTGTATTTACTTGTCTGTATCTAGTGCGATCAAGCTGACTCTTTCTACTTTGTATACTATATTTCCATTGTTGATACTTGCGACTTTTGTGACTTCATTGACGACGATAAGAAAATTAGCGTATATTCCAATGATTCCATATATCCTCCTTGCTGTTTGATATCCCTTCTTTTGTTGTGTTATTGTTTGTGTGAATGTTGCTGCTGTTTGTGTGAGTGCTAATGTATGTGTATTTGATGTGATCCATATTGTTCGTGGTGTTGATGTGATGTATAATGAGAGTGCTGTTGCCATTACGATCCCACTTGCTCTCTATTCGTTCTACCCTTGGAATGATCTCGCCACACTAGTCACTACCCTAGTCACTGCACTAGACAACAATACAAGTAAGAATAAGAAAGTATACGAGTATGGTGTTTCGAGACCTTTCCAGTCTCATTTCGCACTTTCTGTTTTTAGCCTTTAATGCATGCTTAAATCAGATTCAGCATTATTTTTGGACTCGGTCTGTCTCATTCATGGTCCCATAACAACAGAGATGACCTCGCCCTCGTTCTCCCTGAAAACAAGATTATACCTACTTCACACTAAATACTCTACTTTACGTTTCTATACACCCCCCACTTGGGGAATAGCATTCCAGGGAACTGCACTTATTGTATACCCAACAGCAGCAATACTTTGGCAACATCATTCTACAAACGTTTGTAGAAAAGGGAAAAAACTCGTATATACTATAAAACATCATCATACTATAAACAACAAGGGAAATCCAAAAGAAGAGGGTTTGCATAACCCCTGCACCCACACAAATCAACTACTCACTCGAGACAACCTGAGAAAGAAGACATATACAAACACTATAGATATCTAGAATAACACAAACAACAAAAGGATCAGCACAAAACATACAAGACGATCGTGGAAACTCACTTGCATCACATTTGTTCACCCCCCAATCCACCCACAATCCACCCACTTATATTCGCGAAGCCATTCACTTTTCACTTTTATAATCAACAATTCCAGGATCCAGTACCCTCACTCTGCTAGTTCAAGTCATCCTCATTTCCCAACCATCTCCTTACTGCCGTGAAGAGGGTATTCACCCAAAGATAATCCGAACAGACGATGAAGAAATCACACCATGACGATTCAACTGTCACGCAGCCGATTATATTGCATCAGCCAAGACCCACAACGGACCCGCCTATCCGATCGCCATTATCCTATGTCACTACGCAATCGGTACAGAGTGAACAGCTTACTCCCACATCACCTATATCAAGATCCAACTCTACAGAAACGGGATCACCTTTGACAGACGGCAGGGTCAAATCAGTGCCGATTCCGGCGTCCTTAAGAAGACTCAGTAAACCAGTGTATACTTTATCTGATGAAGAATCAGTTGGAAGTCCGAGTAGCAGTCGAGGGTCTCTATTAGGCGGGACGCCCGAGAGAAGCTTATCCAGGTAAGGGTCACATTCCAAGAGATTGAGAGAACCATTGGGCATGCCGAGTTCCTTAGTAGATACATCAGAGATCCAGTGTGACCAATGCACACGGGGAGAATAATCGAATGCTCTTTCGCGAACGTGTTCAGCTCCCTGGTAGTCAAACTAATACTTGACGATCCATTCGCAATCGTAATCATATTTTCGCGCACCCCAACATGTGATGGCTCGTTTCTGGTATTGACTTATCGATGATAGGGCTGAGAGCCGAGACTCGATGAGCAATCAGGAACCTGACGCAAGAAGGCTTCGCAAGTCCTCTCAGCCGGACCTCAGTAATATTATCACCGAAAGGCACCTTAGGCGTTCCTCCATCGAAAAAAGTAAGACCAGTGATCCTTTTATATCTCTGAAAAGGGATCGACCGAGACGCTCCCTTCAGAATTCTCCAAATGTTAGCATTTGGCGCTTCAATCAGACAGACAATGACGGCAGTTGCGATAGTTCAGATGATGTCAACGTTACATACTCATTATCAGAAGCTCAGACGCCTCATATAACAGAGATACCATTTCGGCCTACCTCCGCTCCAGGAGGCTCAACTCATCAATACCTTCGGAAGCAACCCTCCTCGCTCGGGTTGCAAATGACAGCTGATGTTATTTACACACCACCGGGTAATCATGATCAGAGAGAGCCGATGAGAGGGCGTCATCGTGGAACTTCTGTGGGATCTGCTCAGACCCGTAGTCGAAGTAGTAGCATTCAACCTCCATCCGATAATGAAGATTCCTGTACAAAATTACCTCTAACCAAGCATCTGATGGACCTCAAAAGATCCAGCTCCAGAGTATCGGTATCATCGCAGGGTAGTATCTTTTCCGGCGGAACACCAACTCTTGCTCGAGTGAGTGCCAGCAATGCTCCAAGCCTTTCATCGGACGATGTTTGTATTGGAAATAGCCAAACAGAGACAGAGGAGGCTGCTTTCGGTACAGCGCCATCACTATTGAAAGCGCGAATGCGAGCACGGAATCTACCCTCTGGTCGCTCTCTCTCGATCTCAACAACTAGCCCTAGGAAACCCATAGCCGAAACAAGGAGGAACAATGATCCCCCGTTATCACCACGACGGGTACCGAACTTTGTTTCGACAATAGCAGAGACACCGGTAGCGCCTATTCCTAATATAACTCGGTCTTACTCAGATGGCGACCTCTCGGAGTATCTCAAAGGATTTAGCGAGCTTAAAGATAAACTCCGGAAAGCTAAAAGCTCTTGCGATACGGTCCTGCGGGAAATTGTTTACGATCTGAACAACTTCATCGAGATAGGAGTCAATATGTGTGATAAGCTGAATACCATGGCAATCGACGAGACACTTCCCGCATCGGTGACTCCGTCTTCATGGTCCCCAGTAGCGATGGACAATGCTTCAACGCGACCCGACATCTGTGGACGGTACGACTTCAGTCAAGCCTTATCACAGCTGATTGCGATAGCTAATCAAATTTTGGAGATGGACAATACTGCACTACAGATTGCAGATAATTGTAAGGCGATAATTACCAAGATACAAGTGTTACAGACAGAATGGAGAGCGGAATGGCCATGTCGAGAATTCATTGCTAAAATATTAATGTCTTTTTCAAATGTGACTCGACTTGTTGAACACTTGGAAGCTGATACAAAGAGTTATCACCGATCTAAAAGGCCGCCTATAAGAAATGACAATACGAAATATTACATGAACTTGGATCATCCATTGCCATTACCCCCAGTCAAAAGTGAACGACACGTTAAATCTCTCGATGTCCTCAGTCGGGCACCGATAGTGCCTACATCAATCACTCAAGGTGACAATCATTTGATTCCAGATGTTTCCTCGGCTGCGGATCTACGTGAGCAGCGGGAACAACGTGATCGGAACTCCGATCTCGAAGCTCAGCAAGCTAACACCGCCGTCGATGATCCAGCATCAAAGTCGAAGGCGAAGGCAACAATCACCGATCTACAAAGCGCGGCGGACGAAGGCCAGAGCTGGAATATACTGATGGAATGGACTTTGGAAGGCGAGATCCAATACATATCTCCTGCTTGTACTCGTCTTACTGGGTAAAGTTTCAAAGCTCCACTAAATTTCCATTTGTTGATAGAACTTTCAGATATGAGCCGGCCGACTATATTGGTACCGATGGTAGTGATATGATTGATCCTCGGGATCGTACAGTCTGGAGTGAAGCAAACTACAATTTGCTGAATGATCACGACAATACTGTTGAGATCCGCTATCGTACTATATGCAAGGATGGCACAGTCCTCGAAATGCATGGCAAGGGGATGTTGATATTTGACCGAGCTACAGACACGCCTTCCCATTCCATATGGGTGATCCGTCCTGATCCGCAGTTTACAAAGCAAGCACACACGAAATCATCTCAAGCCGTGATCACTCGAGACTCTTGTGAACCAACTGCACTGGTGGAAGCACCATCGGCGGCGCTATCAGGGGATAACATCGCTACGCTTAACGCCGTTTGGGAAAATGTATTATGCAGAATTTGCGAACGCTCTGTACCTACCTTGTACTTTGAGGTCCACTCTGATCTATGTGCCTCTATGCACCGGGCAGAAATGGAGATACAGTTCTGTAACGAGGAGATTACGGAGATTCGAAGAGCGCTGATACAGAGAGTTCAGTTGCTGGAGAAAGATTTCGCCGAAGGAGAAAAGTTGCTACAACGTGTCAAAAGTTCAGCACGATCCGAAACGAAGCAGACCATGTCAGCAGAGTCATTGAAGAGAACAAGTCCCACGGCTCTCTTGCCGGAACTGCCAGTTGAAGAAATTGAGCACCGCCTCAAACTAGTTAACACGGTGCTCATAGTTTGCAACGATTTGATCAGCGTGATCGATCTCGCTCTCCGTATACCGATGCCGCAGGAGATGGAAAATGACGACATAATCGAACTTACAGATAATGCCATTGCAGCGCCAGCGTTTTCGGATTTACCGATGACATTTCCACATGATCGGTGGTATTCATCAATCATGCCTACGGAGGACTGTATTATAACAGACTGGAAATGTCCGTCGCATGATACTTTTATTGATGCGTCCCTGTGCCCTGCTGGAGCAGCGATTGAGAATCTAGTTCGACAGAAGAAGAGTAATGCGGAGAAAATGCTTCTTTCATTTTATCCCCTGAGAAATACCTTGGCGTTGAACTCAGTCACAAGTCTCTCAGATGGCATTGAAGTTCTGCCTTCTGAAGGCTTGTTTGGTCTACAACTAAACAGTGCAACTCAAGAAAGGGAAATAAAACAAGCAAAGAAATGGGCTAGGTCTCCAAACACTATAGAGATGGAAACGATACAATCGCCGCTTAGTTCACCTCGATTGCCAATACATAGTATCTCAGGCACATGCACCCCAACTTCCTCGAAAGGAGAACCATTGGAATCGCAAAAGTCTAGCCCTGTGGCCAGATCTGTGCCTAGCACCAAGGACTTTGAAATAATCAAGCCCATCTCCAAAGGCGCCTTCGGATCAGTATACCTTGCAAAGAAACGTCAGACGGGTGATTATTATGCAATCAAGGTTCTGAGAAAATCAGATATGATTGCAAAAAATCAGGTCATGAATGTAAAAGCCGAAAGGATGGTGCTCACCCGGACTGACTCTCCATTTGTGGTCAAACTGTATTATTCGTTCCAAAGCAAAGACAACTTGTACCTGGTCATGGAATACCTCAATGGCGGTGACTGTGCCGCTCTCGTAAAAGCTATTGGACAACTCGATGAGAAGTGGGCTAGAGGCTACATAGCCGAAGTGGTTCTAGGCCTCGAATTTCTACATTCTAGAGGTATAGTTCACAGGTAACGTACATTTAGACTAAGTGGCGCGTATTGGACCTCCGGCTAATGAATGAGCGCATAGGGACTTAAAACCTGATAATCTTCTCATTGATTCGAACGGTCATCTGAAACTGACTGATTTTGGATTGTCCCGCATTGGTTTTCTCGGTCGCAGAGCACGCGAAGAAACCACTGATGATTTTGGGAATAGCACGCCAGACCTGAAGACCTCTGCTAGCCGCTCAAGTTTTACATCCACTGATGGTAGTCTGCCTCCATTACCATTCAATCTTGGTGGTGCAGCAGATACAAGATCAACGGAAGGATCAAGCACCCCTTTGCCATTTCCTCAGATGTCCGCCGATTTAAGCCGACGAGGTTCGGTGGACTCTGTGTTTGACCAACTTACAGCCAACAGTAGTAACGCCGCCGAGACACGCAAAATACTAAAGAAACATCATGACAATCAATTGCTTGAGACTGGTGTCAAAGCAGAACAAGCTTTCGTTGGCACTCCTGATTATCTCGCCCCAGAGAGTATTCTAGGCACGGGTCAAGATGCTGCAGTAGACTGGTGGGCTCTTGGTGTGATATCATATGAATTTATGTGGGGTTACCCTCCATTCCATGCGGCAACACCCACTAAAGTCTTCGAGAATATACTGGCGCGTAATTTAGAATGGCACGATGAAGATGTGGATATTTCTCATGAGGCCCACGAACTCATAGATCGCCTTCTGACCACCAATCCCGCTCATCGGCTTGGTGCGCACGGAGCCTATGAAATCAAGATACAGAGTTTCTTTCAAGACACAAACTGGAATTCAGTGTATAATGAGGAGCCCAATTTTGTCCCGCAAGTGGAGAACTTTGAAGATACGATGTATTTCGATAATCGTGGGCTAACAGATGCCTCCAAGTTGGAATTGAATAGTGATGAAGAAGAACAGGAACGACGAATCTCTGTATCTAGCCACGACTTACTCAAAGTTGACGGGAAGAGCGATACTCCGGGTTCGTCTATGACTGATTCCGGCTCCTTCGATAGACGTCGATCTACAGGTGTGAATATCCGCGATGAAGTAAAGAAGTCAATCGAAAATTCCGTCTTCCAATCAGGAGTGTTCACTTCAGCAGGCCTGACAACCGAACTGCCGACAAGGCATAAAAGCTCAGATACTCTATCAGAGACAATTGAGAAAGGCCGCATCGAACAACGACGCAAAACAGAAGCTGCAAAGAAATCTCGACCTAACCTGACACCATTGACAATGACCAGAGTAAAGTCATCCCTACAGCTGCATTCTGCTCCTGTATCCTCCTATACCAATGACGAAGGCCCTGACTTTGGCATGTTTGTATACAAGAATCTGCCCCTGTTGGAGAAAGCCAACATTGAGATGGTGAAGAAATTGCGAATTGAGCAACCGTTGATGATTACAAGCACAGACAATGTCCTCACTCTTGCTCGACCGAGACAATACAGCTTACCTCCGGGTAATAGCGGGAAGCCGCGGATGGGTAAATCATCACCATGGTACTCCTTGAATTTGAACTCATCAGCTGATGTAGACTCTATTGATACACCGAGCAAAGCTCCGTCTGCAATCCAGCATGTATTGCTTCGTAGATTAACTGACTCCATGATACCCAGGAGAAACTCAATGCCCACGCCATTGCGTGTTCCGTTAACATCCGAGAGTGAGAGTGAAGACGAGGTGGAGAGCACGACCAAAATTACTATTGAGCCTCCGCTTGGGAGCAATGAAGACTCCACGCAGATATCTCTGAGGACAGCAGTAGTGCCTCACGCTGCAGTCGCTAGCGGTACATCCAATGTTGTCACACCGGCCCAATTGTCAGTCCTGGCCAGTGCAATAGCTCCGGTCCATCTACACGACTGTCTTATTGCGGATGACAATCCGATTAGTAGTAAAATTCTGGAAGTTATGCTCAGAAAGATGTCTGGCCGTTCCGTTGTCGTGAAGAATGGAGCCGAGGCGATTCGTTGCGCAATGGGTGATATCAAGTTCGACGTTATCTTCATGGACATACATATGCCAATCAGTAAATCCTCCTTTGCTCACTCATAATTGTGACTTCGCATTAACTTTCTCTGTAGTCGATGGTGATGTAGCTGCACGAATGCTAAAATCAGTGGATAATATTAATCGAACAACGCCTATCATCGCACTTACTGCGTATGAACATAACATACAGTCGTCGGATGAGTTTGATCAGATTTTGAGTAAGCCGGTTACTCGAGACATGTTGTTGCGTGTCTTCAAGGATATAGGTAGAAGAACGTAGGCAGTATAATATAGAAGGGGACTTATGGAGATTTGGAGCGTCCTTCAGGTCTCACCAAGATTATAGGTGGGTGGTAGGTATTGAGGAGCTTCAAGGGAGCTGGAGACCTGCACCAATGGAAGGAGTGATCATATATACATATCAATATATGAACAAAGTAGCAAGGAGGTAGTGAAATACATAAAAAATGTAGGCAAGAGGATATGAATCGCAGATTCCGGTTGAGATGAGTTCTGGTGAGAACAAAAGTGTAGATTATAGGTATATATATATAGGCGTATAAGTAGCTGTACAATTGGCTTGAACCTAAGGGGAAGAATGAGGCAGATGGAACAGAAAAAGCCTTTGCGGCAGTTGAAAAAGGCAAACGAAGAAACGGATCACCTGGGAGCTAGGAAGTTCGGTAATAATTACAATATAATGTATGATATGGTGACTTGATAAAATGGCTGAATATCAGCATACTCGATGTATTATTGTCTTATCAAGCTTACGATATCGTAGCATGTTGAGTTTGCTGTATGACAGGAAATGGCGTCCATTGAGTATCATACACTTCTTCATCACGAAACTTGATCCACTTGTCGTGTGAATTGAAGGTGTCGGTTTTAACCACTAAACCTCTAGCTTTCTTTACTGCCTCCATAGCTTCATCATTTTGCACCCATATCCGCTTCTTCTCCATATACCATACCTCCTCATCATCAGTAAGCTCTTTGGGCTTACCGGCCATGATGATGCCTAAGTAAATGAGACCAGGCCTACCTATTATGCCTTCACAATTCATACTCATTTCCATATTTTTGCACCTTTTCAGATTCACGCATAGAACGTTCCCGTGAGATTCTTCAAGATCCACACATTGGATATTATCATCAGAATTGATGCAGGAACGAGATGCAACGTTGTTCGACCCACCTATCATTGAGATGCATCCAATGTTCCCAATACCCCTATCACAACCTGAACACCCTTTGTTCCGTTCTCCTTCCCAACACCCTTGACAGCCAAAATTCTCTAGGCCGTCAGTACAGCCAACGCAGTGCGCATTTGCTACACCTCCAATGCAGCCGAGATTCTGTTCTGTTATTCCATTCTTCAAATGCTCGCGGAAGGCCTGGAAAGCTGCCTTTTCACTGGTGTCAGGTGAATAACTACCGAGTAAATATTTCGTATTTTCTATAGGTGCATTTTTGGTTTGAGTGACCATCATCCGTGACTTTGATGTTACAGACCGTGTATCGGAGTTGAAGATTATTCTTTGGCCCTGAGCGACCTGATATCTAAGGTACTC
>Ga0160428_1002450_pt1 | contig 11283 bp, 13 predicted proteins | sample SolpanmetagenomM_FD_108198 | JGI IMG/M metagenome (GOLD analysis project Ga0160428, IMG submission 108198) | Solar panel surface microbial communities from Lawrence Berkeley National Laboratory, California, USA - M | ecosystem: Engineered > Built environment > Solar panel > Unclassified ...
CAGGCCGCCGTGCGGGTCGAGCAGGCCCAGGGCCTGCCCAATGTAACCTTAGGCTACTTCAACCAGTCGCTGCGGGGCCCGCAAACCATCGGGGGCATTGGGGGGCCGGAACGCGACTACTCCGGCAGCGACCGGTTTCAGGGAGTGCAGGGCTCGGTGGGCATTCCCATTCTGCGGGGCCCGCAGAAAAGCCGGGTGCAGGCGGCCCGCATCCAGGAGCAGGTGGCAACTATCTCGTATCGCCGGCAGCTCGTGGAGCTGGCGGGCCGGCAGGATGAGCTGGTGGCCCAGCACGCCGAGCAGCAGCAGCGCCTGGCCTTTTACCAGCAAACGGCCCTGCCCCAGGCCGCCATCATTGTGCGGCTGAGCACGCTGGCTTTCCGGGCTGGTGAGACCGGCTACAGTGAATACCTGCTCAACCTGGAGCGGGCGCTCTCCCTGCGCACGGCTTACCTGGATGTGCTGCTGGAACACAACCAAACGGTTATCGAGCTGGACTACCTGCTCAACAGCACGCCCCAGTAATCACCATTTTCCCACTTCTGATTTTCGATTAATGACTAAGATGATATGCCTGGCGCTGCTCGGCCTCGCCCTGGTGAGCTGTGGCGCGGAGAAAGGCGCGGACCAGGAAGAAACCAAAACGGACGCAGCTGCCAAGCCGGCCACTGATAAGGGCGAGGAAAAAGGCGAGGAGAAAGAGCCTAGCGAAACGACCCTTTCCCCCGCCGAGCGGCAGAGCGCGGGCATTGCTCTGGGCCGCGTCCTGAATCGTCAGCTGGGCACGGGCCTTTCCGTAAGCGGCACCCTGGACGTGCCCCCCGAGAGTGCAGTCGCCGTGGCCACGCCACTCGGCGGCTTTGTGCAAAGCACGGACTTGCTGCAAGGCACTTACGTGCGCAAGGGGCAGGTGCTGGCCATTATCCGCAACCCGGATTTTGTGCAGTTGCAGCAGGACTACCTAGAAACCAGGAGCCGCTTGCAGTATGCCCAAACTGAGCTGGCCCGCCAGCGCGAGCTGTACCAGCAGGAAGTAGCGCCGCAGAAAAACTTTCAGCGCGCCCAGGCGGACTACAATGCCTTGCTCGTGCAAACGCAGGCCCAGGCCGCCCGCCTGCGCCTGTCCGGCCTGCCGGTCGGTGGAGCCATCGTGAGCACAGCCGCCGTGCGGGCACCCCGCGCCGGCTACGTGCGGGCCGTCAATGTCACCGTGGGGCAGAGCGTTACGGCTTCGGATGCCCTGTTTGAATTAGTAGACCCTACCCACCTGCACGTTGAGCTGGCCGTGTTTGAGAAAGACGCGCCGCGTATTCAGAAGGGCCAGCTTATCCGCTTTTCCCTGCCTAGCGACTCCACCACCGGCCACGAGCGCACCGCTCGCGTGTACCTGATTAGCCGCTCGGTTAACGGCACCGACCGCACCGTGCGCGTGCACGGCCACATCGACCAGGAAAAAGACCCGGCCCTGCTGCCGGGCCTCTACGTGCGGGCCACCATCGAAACGGGTCGCAACTCGGCAACCACGCTGCCCGATGCGGCCGTGGTGCGCTACGCGGGCCAGACCTATGGTTTCGTGGCGGCGACGCCGGCCGGCACCTACCGCATGGTGGCCCTGCCCACCGGCCGCAGTGAAGACGGCTACACGGAAGTGAAGCTGCCGACTGACCTGCCCGCGACTACCACGTTCGTGGTCAAGGGCGCGTATTCGCTTTTAGCTAAGCTGAAGAACGCTGAAGAGGAAGAATAGCCTGTCTGGCTACGGGCTACTCATCCACTACCTCTCTACTACTTCTTATGCTCTCCCTGGCCAAACCTCTGTTGCTCTTCCTGCTGGCCGGCCTCTGCGAAATAGGGGGCGGCTACCTCATGTGGCAGTGGCTGAAGGCGGACCGCCCGGCCTGGGTGGGAGTGATGGGCGCGCTGCTGCTGGTGCTCTACGGCTGGGTGGCGACGTGGCAAATTACCTCGTTCGGCAAAACCTATGCCGTGTACGGCGGCGTTTTCGTGGTTATGTCCATTGCCTGGGCCTGGTATTTCGACGGTTTCCGGCCCGACCGGCTGGACGTCATTGGGGGTATCGTCTGCTTTGCCGGCATCGGCATCATTCTCTTCTAACCCCGCTCCTAATTTCTATTATGCTCGAACTACTCACCGGCACCCTGCTGCTCAGCCTGCTGCACGCCGCCATTCCCAATCACTGGGCGCCGGTGCTGGCCGTGGCGCGGGCCGAGCACTGGCCCGTGCGCCGGGCAGTGGGCGTCACGATGGCGGCGGGCCTGGCCCACGTGCTGAGCACGGTGCTGCTGGGGTTGGTGCTGGGCTGGCTGGGCTGGCGGCTATCAGCCCGCTTCTCGCAGGTTGCCAGCGTAGCTGCCCCGGCCCTGCTCATCGTAATCGGCTTGCTGTATGCGCTTTCCGGCCGGGGGCATACCCACCCCGACCCGGCCCCGGTGGTGCCCCGGCCCCACGGACGCGTGGTGCTGGGCCTGGCCGCTACCATGTTTCTAGCCCCTTGCCTGGAGATTCAAACCTTTTTTCTGGCGGCCGGCACGCATGGCCCCCTGACGCTGGCTTTGGTGATGGCTACTTACCTACTCGTGTCGGTGGGCGCCATGAGTACGCTGGTAGCCCTGGCCCTCACGGGCCTGCGCCGGCTGAACCTGACGGGCCTGGCCCACCAGGAGCGCCGCTTTACTGGGGCGGTGCTGGTGCTGGTGGGCATCGCCGGCTTTTTCGTGGACTGGTAGCCCAGGGCCCGTCACCGCTTCTCTTTCACTACGCTACTTAACTTTCCCATGCCTAATCCATCATCCGATAATACCGGCGAGGAGCTCAACACTGCCAAGCAGGTAGACCTCGACAACGTGGGCGCGCTCAATCGCGAGCAGCTCACGCCCAAAGCCGCCGCCGAGTCCCAGGGCCACGACGTGCCGGGCCACGACCACGCCCCCGCCGAAGGCCACGACCATGCCGGCCACGACCATGCGGGGCACTCCCACAAAGGACACGACCACGCCGGCCACTCCCACGACCCCGGCGAGTTGGGCCTGGATGCGGACGACGAGCACGACCATGACCACGGGCCGGCCGGCGACAACCCCTACCTGCTGCCGGGCATCAGCCTGGCGCTGCTGCTGGCCGGCCTGGCGCTGGACTACTACAAGGTGGGCTTTTTCACCGGCTACGTGCGGCCAATCTGGTACGGGCTGGCCTTCGTGCTGGTGGGCTGGAACGTGGTCAAGGCCGCCGTGCTCAGCATCCCCAGCGGCAACATCTTCAACGAGTTCCTGCTGATGAGCATCGCCACCATCGGCGCGTTTGCCATCGGCGAGTACCCGGAAGGCGTGGCCGTGATGCTGTTCTACACCGTGGGCGAGCTGTTTCAGGACGCGGCCGTGAACCGGGCCAAGCGCAGCATCCGCGCCCTGCTCGAAATTCAGGCCACCGAAGTAGCCGTGCTGCGCGGTGGCCAGCGCCTGGTGCTCGACCCCAAGGAAGTCGTGGTCGGCGACGTAATTGAGGTGAGGCCCGGCGAGAAAGTGGCGCTCGACGGCACGCTGCAATCGGAGCGCGGCTCCTTCAACACGGCGGCCCTCACCGGCGAGTCGGTGCCGCAGACCAAGCAAAAGGGCGAGGCCGTGCTGGCGGGCATGATAAACCAGGACACGCTCAGCCAAATCACCGTCACGGCCGCGTTTAAGGACACCAAGCTGAGCAAGATTCTGGCGATGGTGCAGGACGCGGTGGGCCGCAAGGCGAAAACCCAGCAGTTCATCACCAAGTTCGCCAAGGTCTACACCCCCATCGTGGTGGTGCTGGCCGTGGGCCTCACCCTGGTGCCCTACTTCGTGGTGCAGGACTACGTGTTCCGCGACTGGCTCTACCGGGCGCTGGTGTTCCTGGTCATTTCCTGCCCCTGCGCGCTGGTTATCAGCATTCCGCTGGGCTATTTCGGCGGCATTGGCGCGGCCTCGCGCCAGGGCATTCTCTTCAAGGGCTCCAACTTTCTGGACACCATCCGCGAGATGGACACGGTGGTAATGGACAAGACCGGCACGCTCACCAAGGGCGTGTTTGCCGTGCAGCAGGTGCAGCCAGCCGCGGGCCTCGACGCCGCCGGCTTCCTGCACCTGGTGGCCGGCCTCGAAAGTAAATCGACGCACCCCATTGCCAAGGCCGTGGTGGCGCACGTGGACGCAAAGGGCACGGGCCCGGCCGTGGGCGACGTGGAGGAGATTGCCGGGCACGGCCTGCGGGGCACCGTGGACGGCCGCCAGGTGCTGGCCGGCAACACCAAGCTGCTGCAAAAATTCAGCATTGCCTACCCCCCCGAAATCGACCGCATCGACGACAGCATCGTCGTGGCGGCCGTCGATGGGCAGTACGCGGGCTACCTGACCGTGGCCGACGAAGAAAAAGAGGACGCCGCGCAGGCCGTGCGGGAACTCAAGGCGCAGGGCATCACCAAAATCGTGATGCTCTCGGGCGACAAGGACAGCATCGTGCAGCGCGTGGCCAAGACGCTGGGCATCACCGAAGCGCACGGCGGGCTGCTGCCCGAGGACAAGGCCCGCTACGTGGAGCAGTACAAGGCCGAAGGCCGCAAGCTGGCCTTCGTGGGCGACGGCGTGAACGACGCGCCCGTGGTGGCGCTGGCCGACGTGGGCATCGCCATGGGCGGCCTGGGCTCGGACGCGACCATCGAGACGGCCGACGTCGTCATTCAAACCGACCACCCCAGCAAGATTGCCACGGCCATGCGCATCGGCAAGGCCACCCACACGGTGGTCTGGCAGAACATCTGGCTGGCCTTCGCCGTGAAGGCCGTGGTGCTCGTGCTGGGCGCGGGCGGCCTGGCCACCATGTGGGAGGCCGTGTTTGCCGACGTGGGAGTAGCGCTGCTGGCCATCCTCAACGCCGTGCGCATTCAGCGCATGGACTTTACCACGCCCCCGGCCGGGGGCGCGGCTTCCCCACCGGCGGCCAGTGCCCCCTCCCTAAACAAGTAGGCACCTATGCTAGCTTCCTTATTGCTCTCCGTGGGGCCGGCCGCCAAGCCGGCCTGGTCCACCATTCTGCTGTATTCGCTGCTGCCGGCGGCTATCATGATAGTCGGGGCCGTGGTGGCCGTGCAGCGCCCGCCCGGCCCGGCGCTGCGCAGCGCCATTCTGCACTTCGCGGCCGGGGTCGTGTTTTCGGTGGTGGCCGTGGAGCTGCTGCCCGACATCGTGCGCCAGCACGCGCCCCTCGAAGTAGGCATCGGCTTTGGGCTGGGGGTGGCCGTGATGCTGGGCCTGCGGCAGCTCACCCGCCGCCTGGAAAAGAAGGAAACCGCCGCCGCTGCGTCGGGGGCCCAGCCGGTCGCCCCGGCCCTGGCCGGCGCGGCCCCGGCGGAAGCGGCCGGGGCCCTGCCCTGGGGCCTGCTGGTCGGGGTTGGTATCGACATTTTCATTGACGGGCTCCTGCTCGGCATCGGCTTTGCGGCCGGGGCCAAGGAAGGCACCCTGCTGGCCATCGCCCTCACCGTGGAGCTGCTCTCGCTGGGCCTGGCCACGGCCGTGGAGCTGCGGCAGGACGGATTTGGCAAGCTGCGGGCCGTGGGCATTGTGGCGGGGCTGGCCCTCGCGCTGCTGCTCGGGGCCGGCGTTGGCACGACGGTGCTGAGCGGGGCCACCGGCAACCTGCTGGAAATCGTGCTCTCCTTTGGCCTAGCTGCCCTGCTGTTCCTCGTTACCGAGGAGCTGCTGACCGAGGCCCACGAAGAAGAGGAGTCGCCCTGGCTTACCTCCGCGTTTTTCGTGGGGTTTCTGCTCTTCCTCATCCTGGGCATGGTGGTTTAGGCGGGTCGGGCCGCGGGGGTCACCCGTGGCTCGCACCCCGATGTTGCGGCTTATCGCCCCTCGCGGGGCCCTGCCCCGGTGCCCGGTGCTTTTTCCCGCACACGCGCTGCCTACTAGTAGCCGCCCGGCAAAAGTGCGCGGTGCTGGTCCCTGCTACCCCTATTGCTTCCCACCCACGCGTTCCGCGCTTCTGATGCCGCTAGCCCCGTTTTTTTCTTCCCATCCTTCTCAGCAGCGCCTGCTAAATCTGAGTGCCCGCCAGCGCCTGCTGCTGGCCCTGGGAGTAGCGGCGCTGGCCTGGCTGGCGCTGCCCGGCTTCCTGCAGACGGCCACGCGGCTGGTGGCCGCCTGGGACGTATTCTGTCTGAGCAGCTTAGGGCTGATATGGGCTGGCACCCGCCGCGCCGACGCCGCGCACATCCGCCGGGTAGCAACGCGCCAGGACCCGGGCCGCACCTGGGCCTTCGTCGCGGTGCTGGTCGGCAGCACGGCGGCGCTGGGGGCGGTGGTCGCGCTGCTGAGCGGGCTGGCCGCCATGCAGCGCCGCGAGGTTATCGCGCACGTAGTGCTCTCCATTGGGGCCGTCGCCGGCGCGTGGCTGCAATTGCACACGGTTTTCGCCCTGCGCTACGCCCACCAGTACTACCGCGAGAACCTGACCACCGAGCCGCCGGATAACCTGGGCGGGCTGGAATTTCCCGGCCAGCCGCCCAGCACCTACTGGGACTTCGCCTACTTCGCCTTCGTGGTGGGCATGACGGCTCAGACGGCGGACGTGGCCATCACGTCCACGCCCATGCGCCAGCTGGTGATGGCCCACGGGATGCTGGCGTTTGCCTTTAACGCCAGCGTGGTCGCCCTCACCGTCAGCCTGGTAGGCGGGCTGTTTTAAGTCGTTCGGCTTCTTTTTTTCCTGCTACCTCTGTCCCGCAGCAGTTTCCTTTATGTACGTTCGAAAGCATATCCACTGGCGCGTTATCTGGGCTTACTCCTGGAAGGACGTGCTCATTTTCCTGTTTTACGACACGCTGGTCGCCGTGCTCCACGGCCCGCTACAGGTACGCTGGTTCGACATACCGTGGCAGCTGGTCAGCATCGTGGGCGTAGCCGTTTCGTTCTACGTAGGCTTCAAAAACAGCAGCGCCTACAACCGCTTCTGGGAGGCCCGGCAGCTGTGGGGCGGCATCGTCAACCGCAGCCGCAACTGGACCATGCTGGTGCTGGCCAACACCGAGCCCACCACCCTAACGCCTGCGCAGGTAGCTTGCCAGCGCCAACTGGTGTACCGGCAGCTCGCCTGGGTTAATGCCCTGCGCCTGCACCTGCGCCGGCAGCCGGAGCGCTGGGCGGCCGAAGTAGCCCCGTGGCTGACCCCGGCGGAAGCTACCCACCTGCCGGGGGTAGCCAACCCACCGGCCCAGCTGCTGCTGGGGCAAATGCGGGCCCTGCGGGCTGCGGATAGCCTCTACAGCGACTTGCAGCGCCGCACTCTGGCCGAAGACCTACGGGAGCTAACCAACTTGCAGGGGGGCTGCGAGCGCATCAAGAACACGCCCTTTCCCCGGCAGTACGCCTTTTCCAGCGTGGTATTCGTGTGGCTCTTCATTGCCCTGCTGCCCCTGGGGCTGCTGGCCGAGTTCGAGAAGCTGGGCCACACGCAGTACTGGATGACGGTCCCCTTTTCGGTGCTCGTCTCGTGGGTGTTCGTCACCATCGAGCTGGTGGGCCACATCAGCGAAGACCCCTTCGAGCACCGGCTGAACGACGTGCCCATGACGGCCCTGTGCCGCACCATCGAAATCGACCTGCGCCAGATGCTGGGCGAAACCGACCTGCCCCCGGCCGTCCAGCCCGTCCACGGCGTGCTGGATTGAGCAGCCTGGCCCTTACGGGTCCTGGGGGCGCGGTCAGTCCCCTGGCCGCGCCGCTGGCTTGGCTGCCACCGCTTCCGCTTCCTCATCATTTAAACCCCTACCCATCATGAGGCTATTTTCTCAGCCGAAATCCTGGCTTGCCAGCTTGTTGCTCACCTGCTGGCTGGGCGCCGCCCACGCGCAGCAGGTACCGCCGCCACCGGTACCCGCGGCCGACACCCTGCACAAGTACGAGCGGCCCGCCACCGGCCCGGCCGCCGTCGCGCACAAGGGCTTCTTTCAAAGCAAGGGCTTTCGGGCCACCATCGTGCCGGCCGTGCTCATCGGCTACGGCATCAGCACCATCAATGGCAATGGGCTCTACTCCAGCTACGCCGCACAGCACGACGTGCGCGACCTGTTTGGCTCCTACCGCAGCACGGTCGATAACTACCTGCAATTTGCGCCCTACGCCATGCTGGGCGGGGTACTGGCCCTGGGGGTCGAGTCGCGCAACGACCGGGTGAACCTGCTGCTGGTCATCGCCAAGTCCGAGGCCATCATGCTCAGCTCCGTGTTCGTCGTCAAGGCCACCACCGGCATCCTGCGGCCCGACGGCTCGGACAAGCTCTCGTTTCCCTCGGGCCACGCGGCGCAGGCCTTTCTGGCCGCCAGCATCGTGCACGCCGAGCTGCGCGACAAAAGCCAGTGGTACGGGGTGGGGGCCTACACCATTGCCACGAGCGTGGCCGCTTACCGCATGATTAACAACAAGCACTGGCAAAGCGACGTCGTGGCGGGAGCGGGCTTCGGCATCCTCTCGGCCCACCTGGCCTACCTCACCCACCGCTACCGCTGGGGGCAGAAGCCGAAGGGCATGGCGACGCTGCGCGTCACGCCGCTTTACTACGCCGGGGCCACGGGCCTCACCCTGAACTGGCAGCTGCACTGAGCCGCCCCGCGGCGAGTGGCTACAGCTGGGTCAGCACAATCACTTTTTTCGTTGGCATGAGCCCGACAAAGCGCGCCGAAACCCCCTTCTGACCCGCTGCTGGCCGCAGCCGCAGCCGGGGGAGCAGCCCCAGCCAGCTGTTCTGCCACTCGGCCGTTCCGGCCAGCGACGGCGCGGCGGCCTCCGGCAAGGCCCGCGCAAAGGCGCGGATGGCCGCGTACGCCGCCGGGGTTACCCGCAGCGTCACCTGGTACAGGTGCAGCGCGGGGCCCTCGAAAATGGCCGTCAGCTGGAAAAACGTGCCTCTCAGCGTCAGGTACGCCCGACCGAGCCGAGTTTGCACGGGGGCGGCGGCGTTGGCAAACGGTTTCAGCCGCTGCTGCACCGTGGCCTGGGTAGCGGCCCCGGTTTGCAGCAGGCCACTCAGCAGCTCAAAAAGACGAACAGGTTCCGCTAAGGGCATGGGGCATTGGAGGAAAGGTGGCCAGGCCGCAGGGCCGGCGCAACGCCCGCCCGACCAGCGCCTGAGTCCCGCGCAAACTTACGCCTATCCCCTTCTTTTCGCCGGTCGGACCAGCTCCCTGCTGCCTCGCCCCGGTTTCACTTTACCTCAACTCGCTTGCTTATGGCTACTTCTCCCGTTGCTATCGAACTACTGCTGGTGCCGCAGGGCCGGCAGCTAAACTTTGCCAAGGAGCTGCTGGAAATCATCGACATCTGCCGCCGGGCGGGGGGCGAGTCGGCCCCCTGGGAGCTGGTGGCCCACAATGCCCGCTCGCCGTTTGTCGATACCCGAAATTTCCCCGCCGGCACGCTCATCGAGTACTACGCCCAGCACCTAAGCCAGCACGGGCAGGAGGTGGGCCGCAGCAACGTGGTCAGCACCACCCAGTCGTAACCTCACCTTTTATTTCCCGCGCATGGCTGTTTTACCCACCTTTTCTTTCCGACTACCCCCCGGGTTGCTGCTAGCCGGCAGCTTACTGCTCGGCAGCTGCACCGGCAGCCCTGATGCCACTAATGGGACCGGAGTCACGGCCTTACCGCTCAACATGATGGCCCCCCTGCACCTGATGGCCCAGAACTCCCAGGCCCTGCCGCCCACCGGTGACCTGGACGTATACTTCGCCCAGCTGATGCGGGAAAACCACCGGGCCGCGGTGGCCATGTCCGCCCTGGAGCTGGCGCAGGGTCGCGACCCCACCTTGCGCAGCATGGCAGAGGAGATGAATCACGCCCACCAGCAGCTCATCTTAGGCCTGGATAGCGCTATCCGGCGGCTGACCGCCCGCCCCCCCCGCTTTCCCGAGCACACTACCGGCAGCGACCAGTTTGCCCGGCTGCTGGCGACTGCCACCAACGGTCTTTCGCCCGCGGCCCACCAAACCATTGTGCGGGCCGAAGGCGGCCCCAGCTCCCCGAACCTGGGCATGCGGGAATACCACCAAGATGCCGGCACGGGCAGCATCGACCGCGACTTTGCCGTGCTGCTCGTGCCCCATCACCAAAATTCCATCGAGCTGGCCCAAGCGGAGATGGAACACGGCGAGGACGCCGGCCTGCAAAAGGCTGCCTTGCTGATTGTGCGCGACCAGCAGCGGGAAATCGACCAGGCCAACGCCTGGCTGACGCAGCATCCCGCCCCAGTCCGTAGATAAGCTGTAAAAAAACCGCCGGGCGGCCAGCTTTCTCCGTATACGCTCTTACCCAAAATTCCCATTTCAAACCGCTTCCATGACACCCCAGCAAGACCACCCCGAAGAGCACCAGAAAATCATCGAGGCCCATCAGAAGGCCGCCCACTTCTTTGAGCACGCCGTGCAGAACCACCGCGCTGCCGTGGAACACCTCAAAAAAGGCGACCACGAAAAAGCGGCCCACCACGGCTACACGGCCTACGGCTTTGCGGCCCACGCGAAAAAGCACGCCGAAGAGGCGGCCCTGCACCACTCGCACGAGCACGGCGACAAGGAGCCGCTGCACGCCCATGAGCAGACCGGCAGCTAACCCATCCGAGTCTTTGTAAGGCCAGCGCTGTCTAGCAGCGCTGGCCTTTTTTTGTTTCTCTTCTTTCCGTTTCCCGTGACTTTACCGGAGGAAATTGCCCACGCAGAAGCCGCGTACTACCAGCAGCTGGCGGAGGCGGACCTGACGGCCCGCGAGTTTGACGCCTTCCTGTCCCACCTGCCTCCCAAAGCGCAGCTGGCCGTGGCCGCCAGGGGGGTTGAAGCCAACCGCGACCTGCTGCCGTTTCGGCGCTACGTGCTGGAGCAGCGCGGCCAGCCGCTGGCAACGTATCTGCTGGCTGAGCTTTCGCCGGCCGCCTTTGCTTACTGGCACGCTAACCGGTAAGCCTCACCCGACTTTGGTAGTGACGTGCACGAGGCGATAGCCCCCCGCCTCCAGCGTGGCCCGAATAGCTTCCTGATGAGGGCCGTTGGCCTGGGTGGTGGCTACTTCCGCCTCGCCCACTACTACCCGGTCTACTATCAGCCCCAGGCCGACCAGCTGCGAACGTACCCAGGCGATGCAATCCGGGGCGCACATGTTGTCGATGGTCAGCACGTAGCGCACCAGGTGCGTCAGGTCGGCGGGTTCAGCAGATTCAGGGGAGGACATGGCGAAGTGATGGGGATGG
>Ga0160428_1002452_pt1 | contig 11282 bp, 1 predicted proteins | sample SolpanmetagenomM_FD_108198 | JGI IMG/M metagenome (GOLD analysis project Ga0160428, IMG submission 108198) | Solar panel surface microbial communities from Lawrence Berkeley National Laboratory, California, USA - M | ecosystem: Engineered > Built environment > Solar panel > Unclassified ...
ACCTATCCTAACGAAAACATATAGTAATACTAGGTTCTAGATCCTACCGTAATACGGAGGAGCGTTTATAAGCCTTAACTATACTACTATTACCTTTAAAAGTACTCATTTTAGTATAGGTAGAGAATTTTTTATATATTTTAGCTTTAGGTTTTAGTTCGTGATCCAGTAAACAAAATAAACGTTTATAATCCCCGAAAACTTTACTCTATAAATAATTACGTAACTCGGCGGATAGCCGAGTAGTTAAGTACGAAGTCTTAACCCTTTAGAGAGCGTGTGTTTAAAACCAACCAAGGATCTAGGCCCGCTATACTTTTTTTACTTTTTCCTATATACGGGTCTAATCCTTGTCTATTATTAATAATAATACCCTTTTTACTTAAGTCCTTTACCTAACTCTAACCCCTCCTTTATTTAGAGCCCTAATACTAGAGGGTAAAGTATTAAGACTATTTACTTTATTTACTTTTATTTACTTTATTTACTATTCGCTTATCGCTAGAGTAGCCTTTTCGTATAAGACTAGAAGTATCTATAGTATTAAGCTTTTTAGAGCTTCTTATACCCGAGGACCTTAATTATCCCGCCTAGTAGCTAGTAAGCTACGGTAGCTAATTCTAACTTCGATTAGAGTATCGACTAGTTTAAATTTAGAATTTAAGAAATTATTCTCTTATCGGAAAACCGCCTATAATAGCCTTCTTATCTACTTTTATTAAGTTAGTACTTACTAAACCGGAAGTCGCGAAGAACTTTCTTATTTATACCGCTAGAGTCCTTTCGTCCGAGAACGGTAGATATATTCTACTCTAAGAAAGAAGTATCTAATAAGCTATTAGAGAGACTTAGAACTCTATATAGCGAGGATATATTCTTAGGACTCGAATTTATCGTTATCGTTAAGTAGTAATAGACCACTAAACGGACTAGAATCTTCTCTAGATTTACTAACTTCTAGACGTTAAACGGTAGTTAAATTTAATATAATACGTCTATAGACTTTACCACTTTCGTTAGTACCTCTATTACTATTTCTATTATCGAACTCGTATAACGACCTTACTACTTTACCCTACTAATTAATATTAGAGTTATAGACCTCTATATTAACTATTATATCTCTAGATTATAAAGCGCCAGCCGTTATCGAATTAGTTATCTAAAATATATATCTCACCTATCGAATATAGTACTATAATATAACGAGTTTATTTACTATACCCTTTTCTAGCGCTTCCGTTAAGAAACTATTTAAACGATAGTTAAAACGCTTTAAAGTTAATACCGAGCTTAATTAGAAGAGCCGTTCCGATCCTATAGCAGCTAAATATAGTATAATCTCCCGATTACTTAAAGATAACGTACTAGTATTCTATAAAGACTTAGATAATAATAACTAGGATAATTTCGATAAGCTTACCGCCGCTTTAAAACGTAAGTTCCCCGCCTATAATAAAGTAGAAAGGAAAGTCGTAGCGATGCGTGAATACTAGAGTCTTACTTAGAATACTAATAAGCCGATTTAATTATACCTTTAGCGCTCGAGAAAGATCTATAACGAGTTAAGAACCGAGCTATAGCCAGCCGTTATATAGTAGATACTTAATAGTCTAAAGAATCGTAGAAAAACTAAAGCTTTTTAGTTATACGTAGATACTAATAGTATTAAGTAGGACTTTAAAAAGATCTTAAAGGCTTTAACTAGGTCCGCTAAGCGGAGTAAAAAAGACGTAAAAGAGGACGTTACCTCGGTTTATAAGCCTACTAAATTAGAACGCGATAAGGAGTACCTTAGTAACGTTCTAAAAGAAGTAAACTAGGGATTAGCCGATAACTTAATTATATTCTTTCGCGAGTTAAACCTAGGTCCCTCTAAAACTAGTAATAATAACGTATATAATATATCTTAAAATTACTAGCCGTAGAGCAACTAGTAGTAGAGTCGCGAAGATAACCGTAGTAAATAGTAGTAAGGCCTAGCTACTAACAATAACCGTAATAACCCTAACTAGCGTAGCTATAATTCGGAACTATAGAATAGTAATTAGAATTGGTTAAATTCTTCTAGAAATTAACGGCAATCGAATTACCACCTAAATAATACTTAACGTTTCCCGAACCTAAACGGCTATAGTAACTACCCTAATTAATATATAAGGCCTAATTCTATATATTACGGCTACTATAAGATCGGCCATTATAGAACGAACTACCGTAAAGAAGCCTTTTTAAATAAAGACGAAATTAGGTCCTAGAAGAAAGTTTTCGAGGACTAGACGAAGAACTTAATCCGTCTAGGTTCTATCCTAGGTATTAATATATAACCTTAGGAAATTGCCGCTCACGCTGCTATTTCGAACTTTAATAACTAGTTTAATTACGATATCGATGATTTAGTTCTAGCTATTTTCTAGAACCCTTATATAGATATAGTATACCGTAATCCTTACGTGAATAATGTCGGAAGTATATAAAAACCCCTAGATATTAACTAGGCTATCTAAGTTAACGCCGGTAAGTATACTAGAAATAGTAGAGAAAGTAACGAATATACTTATATAGTTCGCTAGTTTATAGGACAGCCTCCCCTTAAATTAGCTCGCCGAAAGAATAATTTAGATACTAATATAGTAGAAATATCCTTCCGTATAAAGAAATCGCCTACGAAGCGAGCCCTAAGAAAGTTTCGTTATACTTATATAATAGGAAGCGAGTTATCTCTTAACCTAGTATCTAGGCTTAGGGGAACGGAAATTACTCTAACTATAGGAGAATTCCTTAACGCCTCTCCTTACGCCTTAGCTCTTATACCTAAATTACTTATTTATAAACCGACTAAAGTAATAAAGAGGGCTATAGAGAAGAGAAAACTAAAGAAGTACGGTTATATAGTACCCCCTCCTCCTTCGAATATTACGCCATTACCTACTATACCGACTACTACCCTAGTACTACCTATAAAGGCTACGAATATATAAGCTAAATACCTAGTCTATCTTACTATCTAGTCCGAACCTACTAAAGTCTCTCTATTCTACGTTACTAGTAAGGTTTCTTACGACCTATCCGATAAACTCTTTACTATTAAATTAATTCTAATCGATAGTAGCTCATAAAGTATTTTTATACCTCGAGTCATCGCTAAAAAGCTTTAGCTACTAATTAGGCCGCTCGTCGAACCTCGTATAATAAGAGGGTTTAATAGTTCTTAAGAAATGCACAGGCATTACGCGACTATAACTCTTCACCTTCCTAGAGTTAATTACCCTATTTTAGCTTATATTACTAAGAACTTACGTTCTATCTACTCCCTTCTACTTAGTAAGAACTAGATTTAAGAATATTTAGCTTACGAAGATTTTACTACGGAGCTACTAATTATAATTCTCTCCCGTACTAATAGTTTACGCTACCGTATTTACTAAGGCTCCATAATATATAATAAAGATCTTATCGTAGTCTCTAATCTAAGCGACGTAGATAATAAATCTAATAGCGCTTACTAGCTTAATCGTAGTAATAGATACGCTTATATAGCCGCGTGCGAATCCGAAGAAGACGAAGAATTCCTCTCGAGTACGATAGCTAAGCGTATTATATTTACGGAAAAAGAATACCGCTAGTAGACGTTTCTATATTCGCTAGTCGGGATAAGAAGTAGGACGAGTTAAGAAGATATTCTTATAATACCTAGATTTTATAGTAGTATACGGTCTCTCACTAGGAGTTACCGTAAGTACTTTTATTTAAGTCCGAATATATATCGTCTAAGCTTAATTATTAAAAATTTTTTACCTACTAGCTTAGGCCGCGTACTACGCTATCCTCTTACTAGAAAGTTACTTCTCTATACTCGTCTACTAAAACGACGAAAATTATAGAAAATACTATTACTACTCCGTTTAAAGTTTATCTAAATTCAAAATACCCTATTCGAGATAGATTTTACTAGAATCTCGGGAAGTATACTATAACTTAAGACTAAGACTAGAAAAACGTCTATATACCTCTATACCGTCGTTATTTAAAGACTCCTAGCGAAATTTCCTTATTACGGACTTCCGACCCCTAGCGATAATCGATAGCCGTTAATAGTTCTATAGAACTACGTCGGATTATACTAAAATTACTAAGAACTTATTCTATTATAAAGTCTAGCGTAGAGCTTAGAGGTATATAGTTTATTCGTATTAACGTTATTAAGGATTATATAATACCTAACGGTAGTTTAATTTAGTCTCATTAAGTAGCTATTACTAATAGTTAAGTCGCTACACCGAATACTTATCCTAAGAAGTTTAAGAAAGACATCCCTACTATTGTAGAAGAAGAGGAAGAATATAGTAAATAGATTTATGGTTTCCCAACTACTAGACGTCCCACTAATTATCGAAGAACTTTATCTAGTAAGAATATAAAACCTAATTCCTAGTATATTATATTCGAAACTATAATTAGTAATATAGCTATAACGGATAACTAAATTAAGAAGGCCAAATAGCTAATCGACACTTAGCACAATATTTTTATTACTAATATAAGAGATATACCGGCTACGGACTTAGTTAAATACTAGATTCCTACGACTATAGATATAAGACTAAGATTCGTATAACAACCTCTATACACTAAAGACGAGCTATAGTATTAACGAAATATAATCCCTAAAATATTAGAGGTAGAAATCTTAATATTATATAACTCTCCTTAGTTAGCGAAAACCCTCTACCTACTAAAGAAGAATAGAGAGAAGCGTACGGTACACAACTTCGGACCTATTAACGAAGTTACTATTAAGGATAGCTATCCTATAAGATATTAGGAAATTATTCTCTAATCTTTAATTTAACGCGAGTTTATATACTTCTTTAAGGCAGATGGATCTAACGGTTATTAGGCTGTCCGAACTACTCTATAATACGCTTTTAAAACGGCTTAGACTTCTTATCTTAGCTAGCTATATTATCTTAGGATAGAATAGAGCCTAACTAGAGTACTATCCACCTATAGTAGGCTAAAAGACATCGTCGTTAGCCCTATTCCTACGCCGAATCTAGAACTATATTTAAACGAAGTACTAACGGGGGTTAATTTCTAATATTTTATACACGATAACTTTAGAGCAGCGCTTAATTTCGATAGCTTATTCGATTTTCTCTATAACTACTACTTTCTAAGGATTAAGTAGGCTTAGTTAACGTTGAATCCTACTAAATACTATTTTTTTATATCTAAAATTAATATTTTAGGGTTCTTAAAGGGTAAGGATGGGCTCCGACCGTCCGTAAAGAAAGTTACTACTATTATTAACTATCTACCTCCGGACGATAAGAAGAAGCTCTTAGTATTTATTTATATACTCCCGTTTTTAAGAAGTCTTATCCTAGAACGTGCGGACCTAGTAAGGTAAATAAAATAGGCTATAATAGAGGAGAAAGTAATAGCCGTTGCTAAAGGTAAACGTAAAATAACCCGAAGCTATAAGACCTTTTCTTAGACTAAGGATTATTAGTAGGTAATAGATCGTATTAAGAACTACGTAAAAGATATCTTATTAGAAAGTAGCGATCTAGAACGGTAGTATTATTTAGCTACCGATACTTCTAGAACGGGAATTAGAGGCGTTTTAATCTAATTACCTAGATTTCCGACCGGTATAAATATTATAGACGTTCCGCTAGAGAAATAGTCTTTTATTATATTTATAAGCTTCTAGCTTAGCGACGTAGAAACTAGGTATTATACTACTAATAGAGAGTACCTTATAATTATTCGTTATCTTAAGGAAGTAGATTATCTCGTTAAGGAAAGAAAAGACGCTATTAAGCTTTATACCGACTACTAAGCTCTCGTTAGTATTCTAAATAAGGGAGAATTCTCCAGCTAGCGAATTAATAAGTAGCTATATTAGCTAGTAGAATTTAACTTCGATATTATTTATATTCTAGGAAAGGAAATGGCTATTACGGACGGCCTTTCTCGCATTACTAGACTAGGCGTTACTAATCTAATACTAGATAACGAAGAGGAGTTTCCTTTTATAAGCTTTTCTATCTCGGCCGCACCCGCTAATTCTAAAAATAACCTAACTCTAACTCTAGTAATAGATTAATAGGTTTTCGATAAGGTTTAGGTAGAATAGCTAATAGATCCTAACTACGGCCCGATTACTTATTATATTCTATATAGTATACTTCCGGAAGTATATAACGATATTAGAAATCTTTAGCCAGCCGTTCTTAAGTAGTTAAAGAGAAAAGTAGCGAAGTATTAACTTATTAACCTTAGGACCCCGACTCTAGCCTATAGGGAGCATAACGGAACCTTAGCGAGGTATATCCGTAAAGATAATATTAAACTACTATTAATAGTTCTCCATAAGGTATATGGCTATTTTTCGACTTAAATTAACCTATAGTAAGCGATTAGGAGGTACTTTTAGCTAACGCGAGCAGCCGATATCGCGAAATATAGTAAATTATACTATTTCTATTAGATACTAGGTTCTTTACGGCCGTCTATTAACTAGCTACTAGTACTATAGTTAGCTCTAATAGATCTTATCGCTATAGATTTTATAGGCCCGATCTTACCTATCGCTCGTAGTAGTACGCGATACGTTTTAGTAATTATAGACTACGGCACCTAGAGATACTAGGGTTTTCTAGTTTAACGCGTAACGGTAGCTATAGTTAACCGATATTACTAGTTTATTATACGGGATTATAGGTTTAGAGTAGCGTACTACACCGATAATAGAATATACTTTACGGTATATTAGCTGGTCGATAAATAGAAAAGAAATAGTATTAAGGTAATAAACGCCCTATCTAGCTATCTATTATCTATTGGTTTAGCGGAGAGATATATACGACTAGTAAAAGAAGTATTATAGGTCTCTTTATAGGACGACAACTTTCTTATTAACGACTAGAATATCCTTCTTATAGAGTACGTTATCCTAGTAATTAATAGCCGAGCTATAAAAAACTCCGGAGGATTCTTAGCTTACGAGCTTATATACGGATATTACCCTTAGATATCTAATAGTAGTTAAACTATTAAATAGGAGCTTCGCGTTTTAACTATTTCTAAGGCGCTAAAAACGGGGTCCGACGTAGTCCTACTAGATAATAATAACTAGGAAGTACGTATGGTATAAATTAACGAAATCCGTAAACGCTCCGTAGCATTACGCATGAAACTAGCGATAAAACAAGTTATAAAGAGCTATACTACTTAGGTTATTCCTAAATAAGAAGATCTAGTCGTACTAAGAAGGACGGCGCTTAATATATAGCGAGGGCGAAAACTAGAGCTACGTTAGGAGGGTCCTTACCGCCTCTTAAAAACTACCAATAATAGCCGATCTAGGATCCTCGAGTATATTTATAGCGGTAAGATTCGGGGTAAATATTACCTTAATAATATAAAAGTTTACTTTACGCCTAAAGGAGATAATACTAAAATCCGTACGTAAGAGTCCGAAAGATTTAGTTAGATCTAGGATAGAATTACCTTTAAAACGGAAGTAAGCTAATAGCCTTTCGAATAAGTAGGTATCGATAATAAGCCTAATCTAGACGACTTTATAAATTTATACGTATATTTTAGTAAAGATAAGAATAATAAGGAAATACGTAAAGACGAGATGCAAGGCTTGTAGATCGGGAAAAGCCTTAATCTACTTACTCGTTAATTACTCTATTTATAATACTTTATTCTTTTATATTTACCTTAGAAATATTAAAAAACACACTAAGTGACTTGCGAAAAAAAAAAAACACTTAATACTAGCAGAATCATCTAGCCGTTATATATATTATAATATTATTTTAATTAGAAGAAGAGAAGTAGACGTCGCCGAAGCGTCGTATAGTACTATAGATAATCCTATTAATATATAAGAATTAGATAGCCGTTACTCACGGGCATTCGTCGAGCTATACTTATAAACTAATACTTATTATTATCTTTTAACTCGGCTAAACCTCCGAAGACTACGCTATTAAAGTAGCCGTTATAGATCTTCCAATAACCTTATTTTAGCCTAGTAGGTTATCTAATCTACTAGAGCCGTATTTAAGAGTTAAGAGTTAAGAATCTCCGTCGCTCGAAGATAGGGAGATATCCTTAAAGTTACTTATAGGAACTTAGCCTATACCTAACGGTAGTTATTTTCTAAGTAAATCCGAGGGATATCTAGATAGTTATACTCGTTACCTATATACACTCGTTATATAACGTAGAAAAAGATCTCTCTCGTCCTAGTACTCTAGACCCCTAGACCCCTATTATATACCGTTTCGCTTAGCCTTAGCTAAGATCTTTATTACCTTCTTCTCTACTTACTATATCGTTCTCTTCTATTTAATCTTCTTCTTTTAAGCTAGTTTATCTCTTTATACTTATCTTCTTATTTATATTAATTATATCTTTACGGATTAAGTAGCTATTCTATTCTTACTATAGCGGACCTAATTTAGGAACCGGATCTTACGCTTACGGAATTAAGTTAGTTAAGTATTAATATCTTCTAGCCGGAAAAAGAACATCCTTTATAAGTAAAAGATCTTCTTAACCTTTACGCCGACGAGGTCTTATCTTCTATTATTAATACGGTATAACTTATACCTACTAAGTTTATTTCTTTCTTCGAGTAGAATCCTCCTACCGTTATCTAATAACTAACTATTCTACTAACTACGATTCCTAATAAACCTCGCTTTCGACTTACTCTTAATTCTATTCCTATTAGAGAAGTTACTTACGACTAGGATAACACGGAGATATAGACTCGTAAAATTAAAAGAGTCGATAAAGAACTTATAAGGTTTAATAAGGAGGAAGATTCTAATATCTACTACTAGAATACTTTATAAAACTATAAGATTAGAGCAGCGAGAAGGATTATTTATACGGTATAGTATAAAGATTAGTAGTTCGAATAGATATTATAACTTACTAAATTAACCTAGAACGAAGGGGTCTCTATATAGTAATAACTAACGGCTATTAGTATTCTAAATTCTAACGCGCCGATTACCCTATAGCTATCGCCTAAACGTAAGGCTACCGCCTAGCTAAAGTTAGAGGAAAAGTAAAAGCTTATAAAGGTAGTACAGGTAGGCTTACTAGCGGCTAACTATTTACTAAAGGATATAAAGGCTTTAGTATAATTAATTAAAGAAATCCCGAAAACTAGGAAGAGTTATAAGTACGATAAACTAATATAGAGTCGCGACGCTTTAAAGAAACTATCTAGTAATAATCTTCGTCGTAAGGGAAAGCTTAGTTTAGAATCTATCTTAAGGACCTATACTACGAAAGAGTTAGGGTTTACTAAAATAGAATAGGAATTTCTAGACGGAGGTATATTAAAAGAGAAGCACGATAATTACCGGAACGATCCTATATTATATAATATAGACGGATAACTTCGAAAACATAAGATATCGAATATTACCTAGCCCCGCGATAAAGTTGGTAAAGTTATAAAGTATAATTCTATTAACCCCTATAATCTTCTAGAAGAATAAAGACTATCCGCTATATACACAGCCGAAGTCCTTATTAGACTATCTAATACGTTCGAAGCCGCTTATAAGTCGGAACTAGATCCTTCCGGTAAGAATAGACGTTTTAGAAAATTAAAGTAATCGATTAGAGATACCGGCTTAACTACCGGATATTAAGCTATAGCTATTCTCGTAAGCGCTAAAATAACTCGAAATACGTTTATATAATAGTTAAGATTATAGAATAAACTAATTAATAGTCTTTAAAAATACTAGGCCGTACTCTAGAAAGAGATTAATAATCTACGTTTCTTTATTACTACGAATAACCTTAAAACTAATATTATAGAGTCTCTAGCTTTCGTAACTCTAAAGATTAGGATTTTAAAGAAAAACGTAGATCCTAGGCTTCTCGTTTCGCCTAATACCTTTAATAATAATAATTAAAGCTATAGCCTAGAGAAATCCCCTAAATCTAATAATATAGCCTTAGAATAGGATATTAAATAACGGCTATTAATTCGTTAATAATATTATACCGACGTAAAAGATCGAGAATAATAACTTACTACTCTATATCTATAACTCCCCCGAATATATAAAACATCTCTTATAATCTTTATAATATTATACTAAAAGCGGAGCTGATTATTTCCTAAGGACGGCTTATTTAATACCCTAATTTATTACTCTATAACGGGAGTTAGTTTCTAAGACTTTCGTTAGTTATATTCTTTTATATTTAATATATAACGGCGGGCCTTTCTTATAGTTTAGATCGGGACCTATATAGCTTAGGAAAAAGGTAAAAATATTATAGCTTACTTATATAGGGACTGGCTTAGGGAGTTAGAGTATTTTTACGTAGTTTTAGTAGGTTTTAGCTCGATTAACGATATAGTCGTTAATAAAAAGATAGGGGGGGATAACTATTACACCTTCCTAAAACAGCCTCTAATTAGTCAGTATTTTTACTTAGGGATTTATCCTCCTTCAGAGGATCCATCTATCATCAACAATAACACCCTTTTTGCTTAAGTCCTTTACCTGACCCTAACCCCTCCTTCAGAGCTCTTTGCGGTCTTCAATGTTCACACTCCGTGCCACTTTCGTACGAGTACTCTTTCTTCTCTAGGCTATCACCACCGGATGCCCTCGCCTGAGAATCATAACTATGGCAATACCGACCGAGTTTCCATGCGCTCTGTAAGCATCACAATTGAATAGCACCAAAACACGAGCAAAGACTAACAACGACCTCAAGCACAATCCGCATTCCCTTTCCTACACACCGCCTGGCCTCAACCGCCCTCCAAGCGCTTCGTGTCGACGAAGAGCTCTCCCCGCTTGTTCGCCGCTCCTTTTCGCTTTCAAACTCCTCCCAAGACGACAACATCAGTGACGGCAATGTCCTCGTAACGCACTACACAGCTTCGACGAACCGTATGCTGCGCGTTGCGACTAATGGCTTTTTCGAGAGTGTTGGAGTCGTCCTGGCTTGTATGCGCGAGTTGGATATCGATGTCGTCGAAGAGCCTTGGATAGGAGAAGGGAAAATCGAAGTCGATGAGTTGAGGCGCGTACAGGGTTTGGAAGAAAGAGGTGTCATTGGACGGTGAAGAGGACACAGAAACATTGTGCTTTCATGTTAGAGACGGGGAGACTTCAAATGGTTTAGGTGCAGAAGGGAGAAAGGAAACTAAACCATCGACACGGATTGAGTGGAAGGTCTTGAGAGGAAAGAGCTGCGACGACTCTTGG
>Ga0160428_1002453_pt1 | contig 11277 bp, 9 predicted proteins | sample SolpanmetagenomM_FD_108198 | JGI IMG/M metagenome (GOLD analysis project Ga0160428, IMG submission 108198) | Solar panel surface microbial communities from Lawrence Berkeley National Laboratory, California, USA - M | ecosystem: Engineered > Built environment > Solar panel > Unclassified ...
CAGTAGTTCGAGCTGATCGATGTCGTGCTCGAGCTTCTCCGACGAGCGCCCGAACCGTGCCCGGCGCAGCACCGCCAACTGCATCTTGAGCTTTTCGATGTGCAGCGTCTTGGCATGGATCTCAGCCGCATTGGCCGCGATCTCGAGCTCCTTGCGCGCTAACTCGGCCTGCAGCCCGGCAGCAAACGCCCGCAGCGCGTCCAACTCGCTTGGCAGGGGATCGCGCGCCAGGGACATGCCCGAGTGTACCAAAGCCAGGCCGCGACGTACACCGATTTCACCGCCGCGCCAGTGTTGCCGGCGTGACTAGGGGTCGATCAAACGCTGACCGGCTGGCGGGGCAACGCTGGCGCCACCGTGCGCCGCCAGTCGATCGCCTCGATCGAAGGCCTACAGAAATATCCCCTCTGGTGAGGCTGACGAATCCTCGGTCGAGACAATTCAGGTCCTGGATCCACGGCATCCGCTTTATGGACGATCTTTTCGAGTGATACGGCGCTCATCGTATAAAGGTGGTAATTTTCCGCCCTCATACGAAGTCGAGCACCAAGGCCGCACGAGCCTTCTGATCCCGATATCAGCGGTCGAGCCCGATGTTTCGAATGCGAATCGTACGAAGTTAAGTCTAGCGTCACTTTGCGAGCTTATATCAGCGGTCGAATGTCTCGAATGCGATGAGCATACATCCGAGAGATCTTTGGACGATGCTGCCGCCAGCACTGCGGCGACAGATCGTCGACGACGTCGCCGCAGTGCTGGCGGAGAAATCTCGTGAAGTCCGAACTGGTCAAGCCGACCCACTTGGCGCGCAAAGCGGTGGTCTATGTCCGGCAATCAACACCCCACCAGGTGGTGAGCAATCAGGAAAGCTTACGGCTTCAGTACGCGCTTCGCCAGCGCGCACACGAGCTCGGATGGCATGAGGCCGACGTCGACGTGATCGATGCGGATCTCGGCTTGAGCGGTGCTTCGGTCGCTCGGCGGAGCGGCTTCAAGGAACTCGTTGGTCGGGTTGGTCTCAGCGAAATTGGACTGATCCTGTCGATCGACGTCACACGCTTGGCCCGCAACTGCTCCGATTGGTATCCCCTTCTGGATATATGCGGCTTGCGCGGTTGCCTTATCGCTGACCGTGATGGCGTTTACGATCCGGGCAGCGCCAACGGCCGGTTGCTCCTGGGGTTGAAGGGTACGATCTCCGAACTTGAACTGCACACAATCCGCAGTCGCCTAACCGCCGGCTTACTTGCCAAAGCCGAGCGCGGCGAACTTGCGCTGTCCTTGCCGGTCGGCCTTCTGCGTGATCCCAGCGGGGTAGTTCTTAGAGATCCCGACATGGCCGTCCAAGAACGGCTGGAGCTGGTGTTCCAGATGTTTCTGAAATTCCGCACCGTGGCCAAGGTCATGCGGCTACTCAATCATCGAAGTCTCGATCTGCCACGCCGCGACCGGCATGGCGATTTGTGCTGGACACGAGCGACGATCTGTTCAGTAGCGGCGATCCTGAAAAATCCGGCCTACGCCGGCACGTTTGTCTATGGCCGCACCCGGATGCGCGAACTCACAGCCGATGGAATATTGCGGGCGAAAACGCCGCGGCCGATCGAGGATTGGCGAATCGTCGTCCACGGTCGATATCCCGCCTACATCGACTGGCCGACTTATGAAATGATCCGCGGCGTTATCAGGGACAACCGGGCTGAATACATGCGCACCAAGACAAGAGGCGCTCCCCGTGATGGCGATCTCCTGTTGCATGGCATCGTTTGGTGCGCACGATGTGCCCACAAAATGTATGTCCGCTACAAGGGTGGTGGGGAGTATGTGTGCAATCACCTCCGCTCCAACGAGGGTTTGCCGGCCTGCCAATCCATGCGCGCTGCACGCGTTGATGCGGCTGTGGCAGATGCTTTTCTGACCGCCTTAGCGCCGGCCGAGCTTGATGCGCTGTCGAAAGCCCGTCTTGCTCGGCAGCAAGTGGACACGGCGTTGCTGATCAGCACGCAAAAGCAACTCGAGCGGACCCGCTATGCCGCCGCGTTAGCAGAACGCCAGTTCAACCGTGTCGACCCTGATAATCGTCTCGTTGCCGCGGAACTTGAGCGACGCTGGGAAGCGGCCTTGAGCGAGGTCCGAGCGGCCGAGGAGGCGCTGGCTCAGCAATCTTCACCGCAAGCGATTGCTCCAATGGGGATGGACAAGGTCTTGCATGGTAAGGTCGTCAGCCTCGCTGGCCGCCTCCCACACATCTGGGCGGACCCAGCCACGATGGATGCTCAACGCAAAGCACTATTGCGCTGCCTCGTCGACAAAGTCGTGCTCGACCGTGGCGAGCACGATGTTGCGCTGGTTAGAATCGTCTGGCGTGGCGGCGCTGTGAGCAATCTCGACGTCAAGATGAAGGTAAATTCCGTCGCCAAGCTCACGCGAGGAAAAGAGATGCGTGATCGGGTGCTTGATCTCGCCCGCAACGGTATCTCTGACGATAACATCGCCGCTGCCCTCACTGTCGAGGGTCATCGGTCCCCAAACTGCGAAGACAAAGTGCTATCGATAACGGTCGCGCGGATCCGGCGTGGCGCCGGCGTTCCAGTCACCGAGCCGCGCAGCAGGTGGTCCCACACAGCGTGCCAGCTTAGCGCTCCGCAACTCGCTGCCAGGCTCAATATTCCTGTGAATTGGATTTACGTGCAGATCAGGCAAAGGCGTCTCCTGATCGACCAACAGCTGACCGGAGCATATCTGTTCCAAGACACCCCTGATGTTCTCGACGGGGTTAAAAACCTGCGCAGTCACACCGTCGATTACCTTGACCTCAGAATCTGTCAGCCTCACCAGGAGGGGTATCAACATGCGTAGTCGTCCGAGGGGATCGACTGGCGCACACCGGTGCGGACATGGCGGCCGGAAATGATCGTCTGAGCGCAAGTTTTGCTTGGCGCGACGCGGGGCCATGCGTGATTCTGTGCGTATGCCGATCGATCCGGACAGCCTGCCGAACGACGTCGCCACCCTAAGGGCGATGCTGTCGGCGCAGGCAGTCGAGATGGCGGAACAGGTGGCTATGGTGTCGGCGCAGCAGACGGAGCTGGCTGCCGCACGCGCCGGGCTGCTCGAGCAGCGATACGAGATCGAGACGCTACGGGCGCGGCTGGCCCGAGCACTGCGCGTTGCGTTCGGACGCTCGTCGGAGAAGCTGCGCGATCAGTTGGAGCAGCTCGAACTGACGCTGGCCGACCTCGACGAGAGGATTGCTGAGACCGAGCCCAAGGATGCGGGCGCCATCGAGCCGATCGCGGCCGAACCGATCAAACCGGCGCGCCGCCCGCTGCCGGCAGCGTTGCCGCGCGACGTGATCAAGCATGCCGCCCCGTGCGACGACGCCGGCGCATGCGCCGCCTGCGGCGGGGTGCTGCGTGCGTTGGGCGAGGACGTGACCGAACTGCTCGACTACGTGCCGGGCTCGTTCCGTGTCATCCGGCATGTGCGTCCGAAGCTCTCGTGCCGCTCGTGCGAGACGATTACGCAAGCACCGGCGCCGAGCCTGCCGATCCGCCGCGGCCGGGCCGGGGCTGGCCTGTTGGCGCACGTGTTGGTCAGCAAATACTGCGATCATCTGCCGCTGCACCGCCAGGCCGAGATCTACGCCCGTGAGGACGTCGACCTCAGTCGCTCGACGATGGCCGATATGGTGGGCCAGAGCGCGCGCCTGCTGCGGCCGCTTGTCGACGCGCTCGGACGGCATGTCATGTCGGGCGAACGGGTGCATGCCGACGACACCGTCGTGCCGGTGCTCGAGCCCGGGCTGGGCCGCACGCGGACCGCGCGGCTCTGGGTCTACGTGCGCGACGATCGTCCGTTCGCCGGTCCTGATCCAGCGGCGGTGTTCTATCGCTATACGCCTGACCACAAGGGCGAGCACCCGCGGGCGCATCTGAGCGATTTCCGGGGCATCTTGCAGGCCGACGGCTATGCCGGGTTCGCCAAGCTCTACGGCGGCAACAGTATCATGGAGGCCGCGTGCCTCGCCCATGCGCGACGAAAATTCTGGGACGTACACCAGACGACCAAGTCACCGCTCGCACGCGAGGCGCTTGACCGGATCGCCGCGCTATATCGGGTCGAGGACACCATCCGTGGCAGACCACCCGATCAGCGGCTGGCGGTTCGCGTGGCGCACACGGCGCCGTTGATGGGTGATCTCCGCAGTTGGTTGTGCGCGACCCTCTCGCGCATCTCCGGGCGGAGCGACCTTGCCAAGGCGATCCGCTACGCGCTCTCCCGATGGGACGCGCTGACGTTGATCCTTCGGGACGGTCGGGCGTGCATCGACAACTCGGCCGCCGAACGCGCCATGCGCCCGGTTGCAATCGGCAGACGCAATTGGACGTTCGCCGGGTCAAACGCTGGCGGCGAGCGCGCGGCGGCGATCTACAGTCTGATTGAGACGGCTAAGCTCCACGGCCTAGATCCTGAGGCGTATTTGCGCCACGTGCTCGAGCGCATCGCTGATTACCCAATCAACCGTGTCGGCGATCTGCTGCCGTGGAACACAAGCGGTCTGCACCAGCGGCTCGATCAGCGCATCGCCGCCTGACCATCCGCCGCGGCCTTGGGCGGACGCTTACAACTTACACGAGGCGGTGTTGATGGAGGAAGTGAGTTTGTCGGGGCAGAAAGGATGCCAGGGTTGCCTAGAGGCAGATGCGATCTTCCCATTCACGATGGCTTTCCAGCCGATCGTGGACATCCAACGCAAGCGAATCGATGCCTACGAGGCTCTTGTTAGAGGCCCAGCCGGTGAAAGCGCGTTCCACGTGTTGAGTAAGGTCAATGACGAGAACCGCTACGCCTTTGATCAGGCATGCCGCACCAAAGCCATCAGTCTCGCAACGCGGCTCGGCATCACCTGCCATCTCAACATCAACTTTCTTCCAAACGCAGTTTATGAACCCAAAGCCTGCATACGCGCGACGCTTGCAGCTGCAGCCCGCACTGGCTTTCCGCTTGATAAGCTCACGTTTGAGTTCGTGGAAAACGAGGAGGTTCGAGATCAGCAGCATACGCTTCGAATAATCGACGAATATCGCCGGCACGGCTTCAAGATTGCTCTGGACGACTTTGGCACGAGCTACTCCGGTCTGTCACGGTTAGCTCAGCTACGGCCTGACATCGTCAAACTTGACCGCGAACTTGTCCGTGATTGCGATCGCGACAAGCTACGTCTCTCCATTGTAGCGGCTGTGATCGCATTGGGGACGGACACTGGTATCAAGGTCGTCGTGGAGGGCGTCGAACGGGTTGAAGAGGCACAGGCCCTCCAATCGGTCGGAGCGCGATTCATCCAGGGCTTTCTTTACGCTCGTCCACTGTTCGAGGGCGTTGTTCCCGAAGCTGCCATCCATTGGTAAACTGCTCTCGACAAGTTAAGGTGAGTGAGGGGGCAGCGCCCAGAGAAGAACCAATAGCAGCTATCCACAAAACCCGATTCTGCAACTACCTTGTGCATTAGCATTTCTGAATAGCTTGCCTGAACTTGGCTCTGGATCAGGACGCATTTTTGCTTGCCGCTGCGTGAAGTTTTTCGCCAAGGGTCCGGAGGCTGACATCGCCCTTGTTGAGGATCTGGCTCGCGCCCTGAAGGCGGCGCCGATCCTCCCGCGTCAAGTCCAGCGCCGTCAGCACGACCACGGGAACGTCGGCTGTTTGAGGTATCCCGCGCATCTTCTCGAGAAACGTGAAGCCGTCCATCACGGGCATGGTCAGATCGAGCAGAACAACGTCTGGGCGATTGGCTTCAAGCTGCTTCAAACCTTCCAACCCGTTTTCAGCTTCCGCAACCCCCCAGCCGTCTCGCTCCAGCATCTCACGAACGCGGTGCCTCGTGTCTTCATCATCATCGACGACCAGGACCTCGCCGCCTGATGAACGATAGCGGTCCATGACTGACTTGAACCGTTCCCACTGCACGGGCTTGAGCACGTAGTCAGCAGCGCCCAGAGATGCCGCAAGGGCACGCTGCTCCACAAAGGTAACCATGACGACGGGAATGGCCGCCAACTCGGGATCGTCCTTCAGTGCATTTAACACCGACCAGCCGTCGAGACCGGGCATCATGACGTCGCAGAGGATGGCCCGAGGTTTAAGAGTGCGGGCAAGCTCCAGTCCCACTATACCGTTTTCAGCGGTCTGTGCCGCAAAGCCTTCCCGATGGAGAAAGCGTGTCATCAGCGCCCGCTGATTAGCATCGTCGTCGATCACCAGCACGAGATCCTGCTTCGACGTATGATCGGCGAGGTCAGCAGACGGAGCGTTTTCCGCTAGCGCCTCTTCGGTCGGCTGGTATGTTGAAGGTAAGCTGACCGAGAACGTCGAGCCTTGCCCCTCGACGCTGGTCACCGACACGGTACCTCCCAGCATCTCGACCAAAACCCTGGTCAGTGACAAACCAAGTCCGGTGCCGCCGAAACGGCGCGTTGTTGAGGCATCGGCCTGACTAAATCTCTGGAACAGACGGGTCAACTGCTCGTCGGTCATGCCAATGCCGGTGTCGCGCACCACGAAGCACATAGCGGCGTCCGCTCCGGCGCCCTCTTGTGATACAGCCAGCGTGATGACTCCCTCTGTCGTAAACTTGGCCGCGTTGCTGAGCAGATTGAGTAGCACCTGGCGCACCTTCGTCAGGTCGGAATGCATGATGCCCAGCCCCGGCGCGAGCTCGATGGTCAGTCTATTCTGCTTCTTCGCCATCAGGCTCTGAACCGTACCGGCGAGATCGTTGACCATCGCGTCGACGGCAAAATCTTCGGTGAAGATCTCCATCTTGCCGCTCTCGACTTTGCTCAAGTCGAGCACGTCATTGATCAGGCCGAGCAGGTGACGGGCGTTGCTCTCGACCTTACCGATATCAGCTAGAAGGTCGTCTGGCTCGACGCCTTCGCTAACCTCCTCCTGCAGCATTTCGCTGTAACCGATGATGGCTGACAAAGGCGTGCGCAGCTCGTGGCTCATGTTGGCGAGGAAGTCGCTTTTAGCCCTGTTTGCTTCTTCAGCCGCGGTCTTAGCCGCAGCAATCGCTTCTTCGGCGTGCTTGCGCTGGGTAATGTCAGTATGGCTTCCAACCCACTCGCGGATTGAGCCGTCCGCTTCTAAAATCGGAACCCCGCGTACCTGCATCCATCGCCATTCACCATCAGCACGCCGGACGCGCTGCTCCGCTTCATAAGACGATTGAACCTGGACAGCGTGCTGCCATACGGCCTCGGTGTCTCGGTCGTCGGGGTGGACCGCATCGAGCCAGCCCCGCCCCTTGAGTGCCTCGAAGTCCTGACCGGTGAAGGCGCTCCAGGTGGGTTGCGGCTCCTCGAACTCGCCTGTGGCAGATAAGATCCAAACAATCGCAGAAGTAGACTCGATCAACGATCGAAAGCGTTCTTCGCTTTGCTTCAGCCTGCGCTCCACCCGAGTGCTGGAGGTGACATCCGTGACAACCATGCCAGCTCCATCGACTTCCTGCTGCCGGTTTGCGTGTCGCAAAGGATAAAAGGTCATCAGGAAGGATCGCACCAAATCCGGATTGGTGGCCGAGGTGGCCTCCACCTCCACATTCGGGATTAGGCGCCCACCTTCGACTACGGAACGCAGCCTTGGCTCCAACTGGCTCCGAAGTTGCGGCAGCACCTCCCAGATCTCCCGGCCGATATCGGCCCCAAGCGCGCGGTCGCTCATTACGGTGAGTGCCTTGTTGAGATGGCGAACTCGCAATGTGCGGTCGAGAAAGCCCAGCCCAATCGGCGCGTTCTCCAGCACACCTTCTAGTAGAAAGTTGGTTGCCCGCTCCGTTCGTCGGCGGCTGACAGCAAGCCAGGCGAACCATCCGCAGGCCAGCAGCGCCCCTACTGAGGACAGCGCAGCCAAACGGATTGTCTGCACGTGGCTCGCCCGCTCCACAGCAGCAATGCTGTCACCCAGACTTTGTTGAAGGGTAGCCACACGCGCCCGCACCGCGTCCATCGTTGCCTTATCTTCGCCGGACTCGACGAATGCCATGGCTGTGTCCAGGCCCTGAGTGTTGCGAGTGTCGATTGCTTGCGCTGCGATGGCGCGCTTGGCAGCTACGAGGCGGCGCAACTCGGGCAAATCAGTTTCTTCGGTGGCGTGGGCAGTTCCACTGCGAGGTAGGAGCTGTTCCAGTTCAGCCTGTGCAGAGCGGTAGGGTTCTAGAAATCTGTCCGCGCCGGTCAACAAGAAGCCGCGCTCGCCCGTTTCCAGATCCTTCATTGCCGAAAGGATTGCCTCGGCGCGACCTAACAGCACGCGATCTCGCACGATTTCGGTCGCGGTATTACCGCCCGCCATCGTGATCCAAACCATTGCTACTATGGCAATGGCAAGCAGCAGTCCGGCGAGCAATGAGCCCAGCCCGATCCTAGCCATAATGCCAGGCCTGATTGGCAGTCCTTCGCGCGTCGTCATGCCTGCTTCCTACTAAATTTCTTCTCGCGGCATGAGGCCGCAGTTCCGAGACATATCAATCCCCGTTCATCAAATTGCCTAAGCTGACATCTAAGGAACTGCGTAGCACTAACCCTTCTAGCGACCATTTGAGAATGGTTGTGGCGGCTCGGCGCGGGATGATTGAAGCTTGGGATGGGGACCCGAGAGAGCCGTGGCCGGATGGCCGATATTGCACGCAAGACCAAGCGCTACCCGTCTGATTTGACGGACGAGGAATGGGAGCGGATTGCGCCGTTGATGCCCAAGCCGCCTCGGCGAGGACGCAAGCCTGCGGTGGACTTCCGTGAGATCCTGAAAGCGATCCGTTACATGGCGCCTAGCGCCGGAACTGGCGGATGCTGCCTAGCGAGTTCGGTCCGTGGCAGACCGTCTACTGGTAGTTCCGCCGCTTCGTACGCCGGTTGCTGTTTCGCACCATCCACGATGTTGCGCTCATGCTGGATCGCGAGCGGGCGGGACAAAAGGCAAATCCCACTGGCGGCGTGATGGACAGTCAGACGGTCAAGGCGCCGTTTGCAATTGCGCGGCTATGACGGCGGCAAGAAGATCGTCAGCCGCAAGCGCCATATCGCGGTCAATACTGACGGTCGGCTGCTCATGGTCAATCTGACCACGGCCGACGTGTCCGACAGCGCCGGCGCGCAACTCATCCTGGACGGCATCCGCAAGCGTTGGCCCTGGCTGAAGCATCTGTTTGCCGACGGCGCCTACGATCGTACCCGGTTGATGGACAGGGCAGCTTTCCTCGATTTTGTCATTGAGGTCGTCCGCCGTTCGGACACGCAATCCGGCTTTGCCGTAATCCCGCAGTGCTGGGCGGAGCCGTCAAAGGTTCCGCGTGCATAGCACGTGGAAGGATGGTGGAGGGGGTCGAGCGCACCTTCGGATGGATGATCCGCTGGCGCATGGCCGAGGGGACGAGCGCCCGAGGCGGTCTCGCAGTTTTCGGAACCAAGGTCTTCGAGGGAACTTGTAACGTAGCGAAGCTGGTGGAGAGAACGATGAAGGAGAATCCCGCGCAAGACTGGCCGGGCAAAGCCGATGGTGTCCCTCGCCCGCCAACGGCGGACGAGTTGGACGAGGTGAGCCGGCAGCAGGTCCTCATCACTGACGAATGGGGATCAGAGCCTCCGCCGGAGCGACCGCCTGGACCGAACGCCCCAGAGGCAACCGACAAAGTATAGGCCCAGATCAGGAGGGAACCTCACAAGTAGCGCTGTTGCATGGACCCGGCCGGTGGCGTGGTTGGCAGGGCCGACGTAGGGGTTCATCCCTTTGATCCTCGGATGCCCACCTTGCCGTTCAAGCTGAACCAAGACCGCCGTCACCACATCTCCAAGCAGAAGCACAGGATCACGAACTCGGCCGCCTATGATACGGCTCTGCGTCAGCGGGGCAGCCTGACAGTGTGGTTCACCGACGAGGCGGTCGCAGCCTGGAAGGCCGAACCACGCACAACCAGCGGCGGGCAGCGCTGGTAATTCCCTCTGGCAATCTTGACGGCGCTGACGCTCAGGGCCGTGTTCCGCCTAGCCCTGCGCCAGACCGAAGGGCTGATCGGCTCCATCATCGGTCTGCTCGGGCTCACTCTGGCCGTGCCGGACCACTCCACGCTGAGCCGCCGGGCCAAGACGCTGGAGGTGCCGCGCCCACGATCGCGCCGTGACGGCGAGCCGCTTCACCTGCTGGTGGACAGCACGGGCTTGAAACTTGTGGCGCGGGCGAGTGGCTGATCGAGAAACATGGCACCAGGACGCGCCGGTCCTGGCGCAAATTGCACATTAGCCTGGATGCCGACACCGGCCAGATTGTCGCGGCGGCGCTGACCGCAAAGGAGGTCGACGACGGTTCTGAGGTTGGCCCCTTGCTCGACCAGGTCGCCGCATCGATGGCCTCGTTTACCGGTGACGGCGCCTACGATCAGGAAGGCGTTTCGCTCGCCGTCGCCGAGCGTTGTCCCGAGGCGGCGATCATCGTGCCGCCGCGTTCCACAGCCGTGCCGTGCGAGACGGCTGATACCGCTCCCACGCAGCGAGACGGTCACTTGCACAGCATCGCCGAACACGGACGAGCCGCCTGGCATAAGGCGTCCGGCTACACGAAGCGGGCGCGAGCCGAGGCAGCCATCGGCAGGTTCAAGCAGGTAATCGGTGACGGCCTACGCTCGCGCACCGACCAGCGGCGGGCAACCGAGGTGGACGTCGCCGTTTGTACGCCGAACCGAATGCTGGACCTTGGACGCCGGATCTCCGTCCGCATCGCCTGACCCCGAACGGGGCTCGGGTTACTGCGCCCGTATACCTGGTCTGTGCAACAGCGCCTCTCCCGCCATAAACCTGCATACTTCTGTCCATGCCCACCCCGTCCCGCCCAGGAAGCTGTAGCCGGTGCGCCGGCTATAGCTCCACCTTGGTCCCCAGCTCCACCACCTGCGACGTCGGGATCAGGAAGTAATCCGGTGCGCTGACCGCGTTTCGGGTCAGGAAGGCATAGACCCGCTCCTGCCAGATCGGGATTGCCGGATGCAGCGACGGAATCGGGTTCTCCCGGCCCAGAAAGAAAGTAGCCACAGCCGGATCGCATCCGGTTTGGTCAGCATGGGTCGCTAGCGCTGCCGGCACATCGGGCTTCTCGGCGAAGCCGAACCGCATCTCAGCCAGGCTCAGTCCGCTCGACAGGCCCTCCGTGGTCAGCCTGGCAGTTTCAGCCACCCGTGGCGCACGTTCGGTCATCACCTTCAGCAGCAGCACCCTTTCGTGC
>Ga0160428_1002454_pt1 | contig 11276 bp, 10 predicted proteins | sample SolpanmetagenomM_FD_108198 | JGI IMG/M metagenome (GOLD analysis project Ga0160428, IMG submission 108198) | Solar panel surface microbial communities from Lawrence Berkeley National Laboratory, California, USA - M | ecosystem: Engineered > Built environment > Solar panel > Unclassified ...
CATCACGTCGGTCTGGAAGCGCTGGTAGCCGAAGCGGATCGCGAGGTCGCCAAGACCGCCCGCGCCGACCACGCCCGCCATCGCGGTGAACGACACCAGCGCCACCGCGGTGACGGTCGCGCCAGAGATAAGACCTGGGAGCGCCTCGGGGATCAGCGTGCCGGTAACGATCTGGAGCGGGGTCGCGCCCATCGCCTGCGTCGCCTCGATCGTGGTCCGGTCGACTTCGCGGAGCGCGCCCTCGACCAGCCGCGCGTAGAATGGCGCCGCGCCGACAACCAGCGGGAGGATCGCGCCGACGACACCGAGCGACGTCCCCACGAGCGCGACCGTCAGCGGGATCATCACGATCAGCAGGATAATGAACGGCAGCGAGCGCAACACGTTGATGACCACCCCGAGCACACCGTTGAGCGCCCGGTTCGCGCCGATCTGGCGCTTGCCGGTCACGTACAGCAGCACGCCGAGCGGCAGCCCAAGCACCACCGTCAGCGCAAGCGACGCGCCGAGCATCACCAGCGTATCGCGACAGGCAGCGGCGATATCCGGCCAGTTGACGTTGGAAAACCAGCCGGTCATGCGTGCAACCCCGCGAGCATCCGCTGCGTCGCGGCGTGGCGCGCCTCGGCGAACACGGTGTCGACACGCCCGCTCTCGACCACGCGCCCCTGTTCGAGCACCGCGACGCGGTCACACACCGCGCGCACCACGTCCATCTCGTGCGTGATCAGCACGATCGTCAGCCCGAGCTCCTGGTTGAGCTGCCGCAGCAGCGCGAGCACACTGCGCGTCGCCTCGGGGTCGAGCGCGCTGGTCGCTTCGTCGGACAGCAGGATGTCGGGTCCGGTCGCGAGCGCGCGCGCGATGCCGACGCGCTGTTTCTGCCCGCCCGACAATTGCGCGGGATATTTCGCGGCATGGTCGGCAAGCCCGACGCGGTCGAGCAATTCGGCGACGCGCGTCTTGCGCTCGGCGGCGGGAACGCCCGCGAGCTTGAGCGGGAAGGCGACATTGTCCGCCACCGTCCGCGACGACAGCAGGCCGAAGTTCTGGAAGATCATCCCGATCCGCCGCCGCAAGGCGCGCAAGTCCTTCGGCGGAAGTGCCGCGACATCGACCCCGTCGACCTCGACCCGCCCCGCGCTCGGGCGTTCGAGCGCGTTGATCAGCCGGATCAAAGTCGACTTGCCTGCCCCCGATGGCCCGATCACGCCGAACACCTCACCGCGCGCGATCGACAGCGAGACGCCGTCGAGAGCGGGCGTGGCACTGGCGTCGAAACGCTTGGCGATGTCGATCAGATCAATCACGGCGTGTTGGTCACCGGCCCGATCACCTGCGCCGCGAACCGCTCCATTTCCTCGGCCTGCGGGCTCATCTGGAGCAACAACAGGTCGAGCCCGACTCCTTCGTAATCGGCAATGCGCTGGCGAAGCTGCTCGGGGGTGCCGACCAGATGCGGTCGCAACCCACGGTTCGACACCGAATATTCCTGGATCTTGAGGTCGCGCTCGAGCTGCGTCCCCGACAGCCACTGGTCGAAATTGGCATAACCTGCGGGCAGTTCGGTCACGGTCGTGATCCGCTCGAGCTCGCGCTGCGCCTCGGCCTCGCTGTCGCGCACGATCGCATAGGCCGCCATGCCGTACTGCATCGGCACGCCCCCGGCGGCTTGGCGGCGCGCGGCCATGTCCGCGATCTTGGGCGCGATCGCGTCGACCGGGTCGCCGTGCATTACATAGGCGTCGCACTGCCGCGCGATCAGCGTCTTGGCCTTTTCGCTTTCGCCGCCGGCATAGACGGTCGGGCGTTTGGCGGGCTTGGGCGCGCAGATCGCATTCTCGGTGCGGTAGAATTGCCCGGAGAAGCTGAACCGTTCCTCGGTCCACAGGCCGTCGACGACGTCGAGCCATTCGGCGGTGCGTGCATAGCGATCGTCATGCTCGTCGAACTGCAGGCCATATTGCTTGGCCTCGTCCGCCCACCACGACGACACCACGTTGAGCGCAAGCCGCCCGCCCGCGATCCGGTCGATATTGGCCGCCGCCTTGGCGAACAGGGCGGGGTGATGAAAGTTAGGGCGCACCGCGACCATCAGCTCGATCGTCTCGGTCACCGCCGCCAGCGCGGCGGCGGTCGACCAGGCGTCGAGCGCGGGCTGCTCGACACCCTTGATGTCGTTGAGGTTGAGCTCGGCGATCAGCGTGAGGTCATAGCCGATCTGCTCGGCGCGCTGGGTCAGCCGCTTCGTATAATCCCAGCTCGCCTCCATCCCCTCGTCGGCGACGTTGCGCAGCCAGCCGCCGAACACCGGCGTCCAATATCCATAGCGCATCAGCGGGCCTCCGCGATTACGGTCTCGAGGTAATCGACCAGCCGGTCGTGCGGATCCCAGCCGAGCACGTCGAGCGGTTTCGCGACGAAATTGGACAAGGCGTTGATGTCGTAGAAGCGCGGCACGCCGTCGCGGTCGTCGATCATCACCTCGACCCCGCCGACGTCGAGCCCCGCCGCGGTCGCGATCGCCTCGGCAGCGGCGCGCAGTTCGGGGCCGGGGTCGGTCGACACCATCGGGATCGGCGCGCCCGGAACCTGGCACGCGTCCGCCGGGCACAGGTCGAACGTGCCCCCGCCCGCAATGTCGAGCGCGTAGAGATAGGCGCGGTCGAGCGTTTCGATCCGGGTGACGGTGCCGTTCCGCGCGGGGACATAATCCTGCACGAGCAACACGCCGTCGACGCTGGTCGGGAGCGCGGTGTCGGCAACCGCGGCGCGCAGCTCGTCCATCGTGTCGTAGCGGACGATCCCCGCGCCCGATCCGCCGATATTGGCCTTCACCACCAACGGGAAACCGATCGTCGCGGCGGCGGCCTCGACGTCGGCGGCACGGTGCACCACGCGTGTCGCAGGGATCGCGAGCCCGAGCCCGGCGATCAGCGACAATTGCCGTGCCTTGGAGGAGTCGATCGCGAGCACTTCGGGCCCGTTGACGATCCGCGCGCCCGCGCGGCGCCAGTGGTCGAGCAGCGCGATGCCGTGGAAGATCGGATGCTCGTCGCTGCGCAAGAAGCTCGACATCGCGATCCGGTTGAACACGACGCGCGCCGGGGCGGTCCGGTCCGCCGGGTCGAAATGCCCGTCGGGGCGCACCGCGACATAGTCTATTCCACGCTTCCCGAGCGTGTCGAACAACGGCGCGAACCACGCCGGATGTTCATAAAGCAAAGCCAGATCCGCCACGCTGTCTCCTGCAAAAGCCGCGCCCCCAATGCAACCTGCGCCCCATCGCGTCGGCAAACACCTGCTTGCGGCAAAAGAAGGATTTCTTTGGGCGGCGAGTCAGGCCGTGGGCAGCGCCAGCTTTGGGCGGCCGAGCAGAAAGCCCTGGCACAACGTGATCCCGAGTGACCGGATTGCCGCGAGTTCGTCGGCGGTCTCGATCCCCTCGGCGAGCGGGACGATGCCGATCTCCGCCGCCAGCGCGACGATCGCGCGCACGATCGCGCGCTTGGTCGGCGAGCGGTCGATCCCGCGGACCAGCGCCATGTCGATCTTGAGCACATCCGGCCGCAATTCGGTCAGTAGGCCAAGCCCGGCGTAGCCAGCGCCGAAATCATCGATCGCGGTGGTGAAGCCCTGCGCCTGATACGCCGCGATGATACCGCGGAGATGACCGATGTCGCGCATCTTCTCATTCTCGGTGAATTCAAACATCAGCCTGCCCGGATCGAACCCGACCCGTTTCGCCGCGGTCAGCGTCGCGCGGATACAGGCGTTCGGCTCGTAGACCGCGTTGGGCATGAAGTTGATCGACAGCCTGACGTCTGGATCCGCAGGAAATAGCGCGCCGGCAAGCTCGACCGCCTTGATCCGGCACGCCTGATCGAAACCGTAGACATGTGCGGGCTGGACCTGGTCGAGCACGAACGCCGCCCCCTCGCCTTCCACGCCGCGGACGAGCGCCTCATAGCCCCAGATCCGTTCCGCCGCGACATCGACGATCGGCTGGAACGCCATCGTGAAGTCGAACGGCAACAGGGTTCCGTCGCGGCAGCCACCGCATCTGGCAGGTGCCGCGACAGACGCGGCCTCGGCGCGGATCGGTTGCATGAAGCTCACGTCCAGTCACACGGCTTGCCCAACGCGGTGCGCGGCAGGTCAGGTCCCAGGGCGTAAGACGTAGGTCGCTGTTCGGGAAGCAGAAAACGCCGGACATATTGGGTCAGTCGGTCAAGCAAGGCATCCTGGTCTTCAGGATTGGCGGGAACGACGAACGCCTTGAGACGGTGCTGGTCACCGAGTCGGACACTGACGTCGGCGACGCCCGGACACCGCCGCAGGACGATCTCGACCTGTTCAGGCCAGACATTGACGCCGCCCACCTGCACCGCGCCGTCACGGCGGCCAATGACGGTAAAGCGCGTGTCGTCAACGCGCGCGAGGCGATCCGGCACGACGACCTCGGTGCCGTGGCGGTCGGTCAGTAGGGGCCCGTCGTCCGTAGCGGTCGCGGCGAACCGCCAGCGCGTAAGCAGCGTATGTGCCGGATCGGGCAGGTCGCGGATCGCGACGGCTCCTGTCTCGGACGTACCATAGACGTCGAGTAGCCGACCAAGCCCCGCATCGAGCAAGGTTTCCGCCAGAAGATCCTCGAGCGGCGCGCCGGCGCTGATACCGATAATTCCGGCGGGCCAGGACTTGCGCGCGCGTGCGAGCGCGCGCCAATGGTCGGGCACCGCGACGATCAGGTCTCCGGCGTCGAGCCGCGGCAGCGTCATCGCGGTTGCGGCGACCACCGGAACATCCAGCGCCGCCGGGAGCAGCGCGGTCCAGACCAATCCGTAGATGTGATGCGCCGGGACAAGCGCGACGACACGCCGCACGTCCGGCAGCATCGCGCCGAAATGCGCCGCCTCGGCCTGAAGATCGCGGATCGCGTGGACGCAGGGTCTCGGCCGCCCGGTCGACCCGGATGTCATCACCGTCAGGCAGGCATCCTCGGCGTGCTGGACGCGTGCGATATCGTCGAGCCATTCGCCGACCGTAGCGGGTGGTCCCCGCGTCGGGTCGTGCCGGAGCGCCTCGAGCCCGAACATTTCGTAGAGCGCGGCACCGGCGTTGACGGTTTCCAGCGAATCGAGCGGGATCGACCCGACCGACCATTGCCGATCATCCGCCCAGCCCGCCGGATCGTCGGGAACGGCCCGGCTCGCCTCCCCGCGCTTCCGGCTCGTCTCTGCCGTGACGAGGCTGGCGACGATCCGGCGCAACGCCTCCCGGGGGATCGCACTGGTCATGCGGCGTCCGGGATCGAGGCCCGCGCGTGGACGCGGTTCCGGCCGGCATGTTTGGCGGCATAGAGGTGACCGTCCGCCAGCCCGATCATGCCATCGACGCTCGCGCAGGCTTCGGTCGCGGTCGCGCAACCGAAGCTCGCAGTAATCCGCAGCGGCCCGTCAGAGGTCGCGATGACCATTGCCGCCACCGCCGCGCGAAGCCGGTCGGCCATCGCGACCGCTTCGTCCAGCGCGGTATCGGGCAGCAGCACCGCGAATTCCTCCCCGCCCAGCCGCGCGAACAGGTCCGACGGGCGCAGCATCGCGCTGCAGACTTGCGACAATTGCTTGAGCACCACGTCCCCGGTCGGGTGCCCGTGGAGATCGTTGACCGCCTTGAAGAAATCGACGTCGAGCAGGATCAGCGACAAGGGCTGTCGGTTGGCCTGCCAGCGCCGCTGTTCGCGTTCGAACATCTGGAGGAAATGCGTCCGGTTGGCGGCGCCGGTCAGATGATCGAACAACAGCAGCCGGCGCAGGTCGGAGGTGTCGGATTCGTCGCGCGCAACATCGCGCAGGACCACGAAAAAGCCCTTCGGCTGGCAGACGCCATCCCCCTCGGGCCGCGCCGCGAACAGCCGCTGGCACCAGTAGCGTTCACCGGTCGTACGCTGCTGCCAGCTTTCGTCGAGATACCAGCCGTCCCGCTCGGCCAGTCGCAACTGGTCGCACAGGCTCGGCGAGCCGGCGGCCATGTCGACCTTGAGGATTCGGTCGACCGGTTGCCCCGCGACATCCTCGGTCGGCCGCCCGCTTTGCCGGGTGAAGGCGTCGTTGACCCCGTCGATCGTGCCGTCGGCGGTGATCGAAAGCACCGCGTAATCATTGATTCCGCTGATCAAGGAGCCAAACCACGTCTCGGTCTGCCGCAGCCGCCGTTCCTGCCCGACCTGGACGGTAATATCCGAGAAAGTGGCGATCGCGCGGTCGGGCGCGAGCTTGACGAGCGTGCAGGCGAGCACTTTGGGATCGGTGCCGCGCCGCCCGACACCGATGTCGACCGCGATCCGGTGCCCATCGCAGATCGTCCCGCGGTCCTTGGCGAAATCGTCGTACAGATTGCGCAGTTCGGGCGCACATTCCTGCAACATTGCGAACAGGTTACCCGGATCGCGCGGGCCCGCCAGCGGCAGCAGATGCTTCATCGCGTTCGGGTTGATCATCAGGATCGCTCCGGTCGGATCGAATTCGACCAGCCCGATCGGGCAGGCATAGAGGAACTCGAGCAACTGCTCGTGATCGCGCGCCAGATCCTCGCTCATCCCCGCGTTACCGTTCGATTAGAATGTAGTTCAGCGGTTCGCTGCTGGTGGCGAGCAGTCGGAGCCGCACGCGGGTGGGGCGCATCCGCAGCGTCAGGACGTAGGGGAGCGTTTCGTCGAGTTCGGTCTCGTCCTCAAAGCGTTGCGCAACCATGAAATTGTTCATGCATTGCGCGACCGAATCGAAGTACGGCTGGCCGATGACGGTATCGCGGTCCAGCCCCGCCATCCGGGCCTCGGCGGCGCTGTAGACGACGACCAGCCCTTCCGAGTCGAGGCCGGTGACGCCGTAGGGCAGCGCGTCGCGCTCCGCCTCGGGAAGCGCGACGAGCGTGCCAATCTCGATATCGTCGAACGCAGTCGATACAGCCACAAAACTCCCCTTCAACAACACACGTACAGCGGGAAAGTTAAGCGACCGTCAACTAGACCGCGCAGACCGGACACACTGCCCGATATGCGCGGAATAAAAGTGGTTTACTCGCCCGTGGGACTCTTGGCGTTGACGTTCTTGGGGGCTGACACCGCACCCAGCGTCTGCACCTGCGAGTCGGGATCGATCCGCCGGGTGCGCTGGAACGGGGGGAGGTCCTCGCGCTGGCCGCTCTTGAGCGCGCGGACGATTCCCTCGATCACGCGGAGGTCGGCGATGCCTTCCTCGGCGTCGGGCTCGGGGTCGCGATCATTGAGGATGCAGTCCGAGAAATAGCGCAATTCACCACCGAACTGGTCGGTTTCCTTGAAGGTTTGCTGCTGCTTATCGTCGCCCGTGCGTCGGTTCTGGACGCTTCCTTCCCCGAATCCGTAAGCGGGGCTCATGTGGATGCTCCCCTTGGTTCCGGCGATGATCAGACTATCGACGCTGTTGGCGAAATAGGACACCGTAAACTGTGCGAGCCGGTCGCCGGGCATGCGGAGCGTGACCGCGACGGTGTCGTCGAAGTCGCCAAGGCCATTGCCGGCCTGCCGCGTGCCGATCGCGGCTTCGACCGCGAGCGGCTCCGCGCCGAACAGATAGCGGATCGCGTTGATCGGATACGGCGCCATGTCGAACAGCGGGCCGGCCTCGACGCCGTTCTGCGCGCGGTGGTTGGCGGGGTCGACCTTCTGGGTGAAACAGGAGGTGAAGGTGATCAACTCGCCGAGCTCGCCCTTGCGGATCCGGTCGATCGCGTCGAGCGTGCCGGGCTCGAAATGCAACCGGTAGGCGACCATCAGCTTGGCGGTCGAGGCATCTGCCGCCGCACGGATCGTCTCGGCCTGCTCGACCGAGATTTCGAGCGGCTTTTCGCTGAGCACGTGGATGCCCGCCTTCAGCGCGGGGATCGCGAATTCGGCGTGACGCCAGTTGGGGGTGCCGAGGTAGACCGCGTCGATCTCGCCCGAGGCGAGGAGCTGGTCGAACTGCTCGTAGGAATAGGTGTGCTTGACGCCGTAATGCTTGGCGAGCGCCTTGGCCTTCTCGGGATCGCCGGTGACGATCGCGGTCAGCTCGGAATTGCCGGTGTGCGCAATGCCCGGCATCAGCGCGGACTGGGTGATGTCGCCTGCGCCGACGACGGCGTAGCGAACCTTCTTGGTCAGCCCGAGGGCGGATGCGATGCTCATAGAAAACTCCGGGGAAAGGATACCGCTGCCGAACGCGCCGGAGGCGATGCGGCTCCCGCAAAACATTTTCGGGGACTTTTGCGGCGGATCGCGAGTTTGCTGGATGGAGGCGGCACCCCGCCCCGCTGGAGCCATGCGGTTTTGTCACAAATTCAACAGTTTACCCCCAAGAGGGACGATAGCGGCGCGCTGCCGCTCGAAGATTATGGCGCGCTCGGCGACGGGCGGGCGGTTGCCTTGTGCGGGTCCGACGGGTCGATCGACTGGTGGTGCGTCCCCAATATCGATTCACCGCCGCTGTTCGACCGGTTGCTCGACGGCGAGAACGGTGGCCGGTTCGCGATCGCGCCGACCGCACCCTTCACGGTCGAGCGGCGGTATCGTGCGGCGAGCAACGTGCTCGAAACGATCTTCACCACCGCGAGCGGACAGGCCGTCCTCGTCGAATCGCTCAACAGCGGGACCGCGGGGCGGCTGCCATGAGCGGAACTGGCGCGGCGGATCGAGGGGATCGAGGGGCGCATACAATTCGCGATCGACCTGCGCTTCGGGCGGCGTGCGGATACGGTCAGCCCGTATTTCTCGCGGACCGGCAAGCATGACGTGTTCCATGTCGGGAGCGTGCTCGGGCTGTTCCTCGCCAGCGACACCGTCGCCATAAAAGAGCGCGAGGATGGCGGGATCGCCGCGTCGGTTACGGTCGGCGCCGGCGAGCGCGCGACCGTCGCGATCGTCGCGGGATCGGACGAGCCGCTGATCGTTCCCGAGATCGCCGAGATCGATGCGCGGATCGACCTGTCCGACGCCGAATGGCGTGCGTGGACCGAACGGCTGCAGCATGACGGGCCGCATCGCGACCTCGTGTTGCGCAGCGCGCTTGCGCTCAAGCTGCTGCTTTACTCGCCCAGCGGCGCGATCGTCGCGGCGGCGACGACCTCGCTTCCCGAACGGATCGGCGGGGACAAGAACTGGGACTATCGCTTCGCGTGGATCCGCGACGCGGGCTATACGATCAAGGCGTTCCTGCGGATCGGCGCGACCGCCGAGGCGAAGGCGGGGTTCACCTGGCTGCTCGAGCGGCTCGGCTATGACGTGCCGCGGGTCTGCTACACCGTCGGCGGCGATCCGGTCGATCCGGTCGAGGAAATCGCGGTGCCGGGGTATCGCGGATCGCTCCCGGTGGTGACAGGCAACCTGGCGGGGGAGCAGCACCAGCACGGCATTTACGGGGACATCTTCGAGACCGCGGGCGAGTTCGTCGCGTGTGGCCACATCCTCGACGGGACCAGCGCGGAGACGCTGGTGCGGCTCGCGCATCAATGCGCGGATTGCTGGCGGCAGAAGGATGCCGGGATCTGGGAGCTTCCCGAGCAGCAGCATTACACGACCTCGAAGATCAGTTGCTGGCAGGCGCTCCAGCGCGCGATCGAACTGGCGGACGCAGGGCACCTCCCCACCACCGGGCGCGACCGCTGGGCGCGCGAGCGCGACCGGATCGCTGCGTGGATCGAGCAGCATTGCTGGTCGGAAGCGCGCGGGGCCTATGTCATCTATCCGGGCAGCGAACGGCTCGACGCGGCGATCGCGCTGGCGGCCCCGTTCGGGTTCGATGGCAAGGACCGGCTGACGCGGACGCTCGACGCGGTCGACGCCGAGCTGGGGGTGGGAGGGTTCCATTACCGCTATTCGGGCGCCGCGCGCGAGGAAGGGTGTTTCCTCGCGGTCACGTTCTGGATGGTCGCGGCCCGCGCCGCGCTCGGGCAATGGGATGCCGCCGAGGCGACGTTCGGCGAGGCGATCCAGCGGCTCGATCGCGGGGTCGGGCTGTATACCGAGATGGTCGATCCGGCGTCGGGGGCCTTCCTCGGCAATCTGCCGCAGGGACTGACTCATCTGGCGGTTCTACAGACCGCCGTGCTGCTCGATACGCGACCACGTTGATCGGGCGCGCTGCGGTTTTTGCATTGCAGCATACGGGGTCGCCCCTACCTAGCATGGTAATGTCTGTGGTTTTTCCCTCCGTTCGTCCCCTCCCCGCCGTATCCAGGAAACCGAAGTGAGGTTGCGCCGTCGCGGGCTCGCGTCGATCAACAGCGAAATCCGCGACGGCATCCTGCCCGCCGCGGGGAGGATCACGCAGGTCGCGAAGGAGCCGGGGACGCTCCCGCATACCCCGCGCAATTACCGCGTCACGGCGCTGATCATCGCGTGCGCGCTGTTCATGGAGCAGATGGACTCGACCGTGCTCGCGACCGCGTTGCCAACAATGGCGCGCGACTTCGGCGTGCCCGCGACGAGCATGGGGTCGGCACTCACGTCTTATCTCCTCGCGCTCGCGATCTTCATTCCGGCGAGCGGACGGATCGCGGACCGGTTCGGGTCGCGGACGATCTTCCGCGCGGCGATTCTGATCTTCGTCGGCGGGTCGGTGCTGTGCGGGTTCGCGACGAGCCTGCCGTTCATGATGGGCGCGCGGTTCCTGCAGGGGCTCGGCGGCGCGATGATGATCCCGATCGGGCGGCTGGTGCTGCTCCGCAGCGTCGCCAAGGAGGATATGGTCCAGGCGATGTCGTGGCTGATCATGCCTGCGCTGATCGGGCCGATCCTCGGGCCGCCGGTCGGCGGCGCGATCGTCACCTATCTCGACTGGCGCTGGATCTTCTACCTCAACGTGCCGATCGGACTGCTCGGCGTGGTGCTGGTGACGCGCTATATCGGCGAGGTGCGCGAGGCGAACCCCGCGCGGTTCGACGTGCCGGGGTTCCTGCTGTCGGGCGTGTCGCTCGGCTGCCTGTTGTTCGGGTTCGAGATGACCAGCCGGACCGGCGAGTTCGCGCAGGCGGCCGCGCTGATTGTGGTCGGGCTGGTTTCGGGGGCGCTGTATATCCGCCATGCCAAGCGCCGGAGAGATCCGATCCTCGACCTGTCGCTGATGCGGATCGCGTCCTTCCGGCTGTCGGTGATCGGCGGGTCGCTGACGCGGATCACGCAGGGGGCGCAGCCGTTCCTGTTGCCGATGATGCTCCAGCTCGGCTTCGGGATGACCGCGGCGGCAAGCGGCGCGATCACG
>Ga0160428_1002455_pt1 | contig 11275 bp, 8 predicted proteins | sample SolpanmetagenomM_FD_108198 | JGI IMG/M metagenome (GOLD analysis project Ga0160428, IMG submission 108198) | Solar panel surface microbial communities from Lawrence Berkeley National Laboratory, California, USA - M | ecosystem: Engineered > Built environment > Solar panel > Unclassified ...
AAGCCGTCGGGCGAGATCATCGAGACGCCGATCATCTCGAACTTCAAGGAAGGCCTGACCGTCCTTGAATACTTCAACTCGACCCACGGCGCGCGCAAGGGCCTGGCCGACACCGCACTCAAGACCGCCAACTCGGGCTACCTCACGCGTCGCCTGGTCGACGTGTCGCAGGATTGCACGATCGTGGAGCTCGATTGCGGCACCGAGCGGGCGCTGGAGATGAAGGCGATCGTGCAGGGCGGCTCGGTCATCGCGTCGCTGGGCGAGCGCATCCTGGGCCGCACCACGGCCGAGGACGTGGTCGATGCCAAGACCGGCAAGGTCGTCATCCCGACGGGCACGTTGCTCGACGAGCCGATGATCGCGCAGATCGAGGGCATGGGTGTCCAGGGCATGAAGATCCGCTCGCCGCTGGTCTGCGAAAGCAAGATCGGCGTTTGCGGCAAGTGCTATGGCCGTGACCTCGCGCGCGGTACGCCGGTCAACATCGGTGAGGCGGTCGGCGTGATCGCCGCACAGTCGATCGGTGAGCCGGGCACGCAGCTCACCATGCGCACCTTCCACATCGGTGGCGCGGCGCAGCTCAACGAGACGTCCAACCTGGAGGCACACGCCGACGGCACCGCAGAATACCGCGACCTGCGCGTGATCGTCGACCAGCGCGGCCGCCGCGTGGTGCTGAGCCGGTCGGGCGAGATCGTGATCAAGGACATGGACGGCCGCGAGCTGGCGGTCGATCGTATCCCTTACGGTGCGTACGTCATGTTCGACGATGGACACATCGTGTCGAAGGGCGACCGGATGGCGGAGTGGGATCCGTTCACCATGCCGCTCATCACCGAAACCGGCGGCACGGTGAAGTTCCAGGATCTGGTCGAGGGCAAGACGCTGACCGAGCAGGTCGACGAAGCGACGGGCATCGCCCAGCGCGTCGTCACCGAGCACCGCGCCACCACCAAGTCGAAGGAGGATCTGCGTCCGCGCATGACGCTGCTCGACGAGGGTTCGGGTGAAGCGGCACGCTACATGCTCGCGCCAGGGGCGGTGTTGTCGGTCGAGGACAATGCGGTCGTTCACGCCGGCGACGTGCTCGCCCGTGTGGCGCGCGAATCGGCCAAGACCCGCGACATCACCGGCGGTCTGCCGCGCGTTGCCGAGCTGTTCGAGGCGCGCAAGCCGAAGGAGAATGCAATCATCGCCAAGGTCTCCGGTCGTGTCGTGTTCGGCAAGGATTACAAGGCCAAGCGCAAGATCGGCATCCAGCCGGAGGACGGCAGCGAGGTCGTCGAGTATCTCGTGCCGAAGTCGAAGGTCATCGACGTGCAGGAAGGCGATTACGTCAAGCGCGGCGACAACCTGATCGGCGGTTCGCCGGATCCGCACGACATTCTGGAAGTGCTCGGGATCGAGCCGTTGGCCGAATATCTGGTCAGCGAAATCCAGGAAGTCTACCGGTTGCAGGGCGTGAAGATCAACGACAAGCACATCGAGACGATCGTTCGTCAGATGCTGCAGAAGGTCGAGATCACCGACGGTGGCGACACCACGTTGCTGGCCGGCGAGCAGGTCGATCGTGCAGAAATGGACGAGATCAACGAGAAGCTCGAGAAGAAGCAGGTCCGTGCGCAGGGCAAGCCCGTCCTGCTCGGCATCACCAAGGCGTCGCTGCAGACCCGCAGCTTCATCTCGGCGGCGTCGTTCCAGGAGACCACCCGAGTCCTCACCGAAGCATCGGTGCAGGGCAAGAAGGACACGCTGACCGGTCTCAAGGAGAACGTGATCGTCGGTCGCCTGATCCCCGCCGGTACCGGCGCGGGCATGGGCCGCATGCGGATCGCGGCCTCCAGCCGGGACGCGGCGATGCGCGTGTCGCAGCGCAAGATGGCGGAAGTGTCGATCGCGATGGCCAATTCGGCCGCCGAGGAACGCGCCGCCGAGAAGCTGCGCAACGTGGCGGACGATACGGGCGACGATGCGCTGGGCGCAGTGACGACCAGCGGCACCGGCACCGACGCGGATGCGGGCGAGTATCTGATCAAGGAGTGATCGCCCCTTCCCTCTCAGGGAAAGTGCTAAAGTGAATGAGCCGTCGTCCGGGCAACCGGGCGGCGGCTTTTTCATTGGGTGACGTGCGGGATGGGATGGCCCGGCAACAGACAATTGCAGCGTCGAGCGGACGGGCCGCTAACACCTGAAACGGCCAGCCACACGGGTCGCAGCGTTAGTGCGTCAGATCGCTCCGGCGACCATAACACATGATTCACCGCCCCACGGTACGCTAGCTATATGCCATTTCAGCTGTCCATCACCGGCCGTCTAACAGTTCGGCACCCGCGACTGACATCGACTCCGGAGATTATGGAACGCCTTCGAGCCGCACTTTTTGCCCAGACTGTCGATACCATTGCGATGACCGGAGATACGATCCAATTTACTCCGCACGCCAAAGGCGGAGAAAGTAAGCCGCGTCCGGAGGGCGGAGGATGGATGTTCAACAACCTGGGAAGCTGCTCGCTGCATCTATACGAGGAAACCGAAGGCGTAACGGTCGAATACAGCCTCTATTGCCGGCTGTGGCTCGGTACAGCAACGGCGTTTTCGATTATTGCCGGCCTGGTAATTCGGCTTTCTGCTGGACCAGATAACGAGTGGGGTTGGGTCTTCGCGTTAGGTTATTGGGTCCTGCTCTTTCTCTCTGGCTTCGTCAGCAAAACTATCGAAATTCGAAATTGGCTTAATACCAACCTTACGTCGCTCGAGTTGCCTCCCACGAAACGACTTCGTGTTCCCGTAAATCCAAGCTGACGAACAAATGCTTTCTCCCTCGGCTACCGCAAAGCTGTCGATCGGTTCCCGTAAGCCTCGATCCTCCTCGGCAAAGACACAGCGCTCGCGATGTCGGCAATTGCCTAAAGTTTCCGCAAGAGGACAGTCCACCGTCCGTCAAAAGCATGCCCACTGTCCTACAGTCCCCTGCCGCGCTAAGCACATCACCGCTCTTTCACATCGCTGGAACGCTCCCTACCGACCGCCAAAGAATCGAGCCGCACATAGTGTGACCTTAGTGTGACCCTAGTGTGAATCTAGCCCTTCGGCGGCCTGACTGACCTTCCTTGCGCGGACCGCTGGACGTCGTGTCCCGCCCGGCCTAGCCTCCTGCGATGAAAGCTTTATTTCCCGCCGCAGCGCGTCCGTTGCTGGAACCGCATCTGCCCGCCGGACTCGACGTGTCGTGGTTCGCCAATCACGACGAGGCGAACGCTTTGGTCGCGGAGGCCGAGATCGCCTGGGTCGACCAGATGCGCCCGGACTGGACCGCGGAGACGATCGCCAAGGGCGTGAAGCTCAAATGGTTGAATACGATCTATGCCGGGGTCGATTCCTTCCCGATGGCGGATCTGCGCGATCGCGGCACGATCCTGACCAACGGTGCGGGGATCAACGCCGTCGCGGTCGCGGAATATGCCGTGATGGGCATGCTCGTCGCGGCGAAGCGCTTCGACGAGGTGGTGCGCATCGCGGATCGCAAGCAGTGGCCGTCGGATGCTCCGGGCAAGATCGAATTGTGCGAAAGCAGCGCGTTGATCGTCGGCATGGGGACGATCGGCCAGTTGATCGCCGATCGGCTTGCCGCGTTCGGCGTCGCGGTGACGGGCGTGACGCGGAGCGGTCGCGACGGGACGCTCACGCCGGATCAATGGCAGGAAAGGCTCGGCGAGTTCGATTGGGTAATCCTCGCGGCACCATCGACCGACGCGACCAAGGCGTTGCTCGGCGCGCCGGAACTCGCGACGATGAAGCCGCGAGCGTGGCTGATCAACATCGCGCGGGGCGACATGGTCGATCAGGACGCGCTGATCGCGGCGATCGACGCGCGGCACATCGCCGGCGCGTTCCTGGACACCGTTCATCCCGAGCCGCTCCCGGCCGACCATGCTTTGTGGTCGACCCCGAACGTGATCCACTCGATGCATCTCTCGGGCCGAAGCCAGACGAAGATGTTCCAGCGCGGCGGTGCGCTGTTCCTTGAGAACCTGCATGCCTTCCTGGCCGGCACACCGATGAAGAACGTCGTGGATCTCGACGCGGGATATTGAGGCGTTCGAATTGCGCGCGGGATACGGCACGTGCCCCCCGTCATACGATGATGCCAAGGCCGCGATCCGCACTTACCCGATCCGGGAAAAGCCGCTTGCTCTGCTTACCCTAGCTGGGTAAGAGCCTCGCCATGACGACGTTGGCGGGCATCAAGATCAAGCGTTTCCGCGAGGAACGGACCCTTAGCCGGGCGGCATTCGGCGCATGGTACGATGCGCCGGGTTCGACCGTCCAAGGCTGGGAGGAAGACGGCAAGCGCGCCAATTCCCCCGTCGTCAATCAGATCGCAGCGAACGGCATCGCCACGCACGCCGACTGGTACATCACGATCCGCACGGAGAACGACATGAGCACCTGGGCCCCCGACAGCTGGACGAAGGCCGAGGCGCGGCAATTGCCGACCTATCCGGACGCGCAGGCGCTGGACGCCGCGACCGACGCGCTGGCGACCTATCCGCCTTTGGTGTTCGCCGGCGAGGCGCGCAACCTGACCGCGGATCTGGCCAAGGTATCGCGTGGCGAGGCGTTCCTGCTGCAGGGCGGCGATTGCGCGGAGAGCTTTGCCGAGCATAGCGCGAACAACATCCGCGACACGTTCCGCGTGCTGTTGCAGATGGCGGTCGTGCTGACCTTCGCGTCCAAGCTGCCGGTGGTGAAGCTCGGCCGCATGGCGGGGCAGTTCGCCAAACCGCGCTCGGCCGATATGGAGCAGGAAGACGGCGTCGAACTGCCGAGCTATCGCGGCGATATCGTCAACGACATCGCGTTCACGCCGGAAGGCCGAACGCCCGATCCGCAGCGCATGATCCGCGCCTACAGCCAGTCGGCCGCGACGCTGAACCTGCTGCGCGCCTTCGCCACGGGGGGCTATGCCAACCTCCACCAGGTGCATCGCTGGACGCACGACTTCATGGGTCGATCGCCCTGGACCAGGAAATATACCGAGACGGCCGACCGGATCGGCGAAGCGCTGGACTTCATGGAAGCGTGCGGGATCAGCCCGGAAACCGTGCCGCAACTGAGCCAGACGCAATTCTACACCAGCCACGAGGCGTTGCTGCTGCGCTACGAACAGGCGCTGACGCGGCAGGATTCGCTTACCGGCGACTGGTACGACACGTCCGCGCATATGCTGTGGATCGGCGATCGCACGCGCTTCGAGGGATCGGCGCATGTCGAGTTCCTGCGCGGCATCGGCAATCCGATCGGCATGAAGTGCGGCCCGAGCCTCGAGCCGGATGCGCTGCTGCGCCTGCTCGACACGCTCAACCCGGATCGCGTGCCCGGGCGGATGACTCTGATCACGCGCTATGGCCACGACAAGATCGAGGCGGGGCTGCCCAAGCTGGTCCGCGCGGTGCTGCGCGAGGGGCATCCGGTGGTGTGGAGTTGCGACCCGATGCACGGCAATGTCGTCAAGGCCGCCAACGGCTACAAGACGCGACCGTTCGACCGCATCCTTGCGGAAGTGCGCGGCTTCTTCGCCGTACACCGCGCCGAGGGCAGCATCGCCGGCGGGATCCACGCCGAGATGACCGGGCAGAACGTCACCGAATGCACCGGTGGAGCGGTCGACGTGACCGAACAGTCGCTCGCCGACCGCTACCACACGCACTGTGACCCACGCCTCAATGCCGGCCAAAGCCTGGAACTCGCCTTCCTGCTCGCCGAGATGCTCAACGTCGAAATGGCTGAGCGCCGCCGCATCGCGGCGTAGCGGCGACAGCGAGATCGTTCCTCCTCGCGGTAAGTTAAGACCCGGCCGCGTTTGTAATAAGAAATGCGGCTATCCTTCGGGATAACTGCGATTTTACAAGCTATGACGGCATATTGAGCTCGTCGGCCGCGAGCGAAGTCGGCTGACCGCCAGCCAGAAATCCCAAGAGATTGTAGTTGTTAACGATTTCCGTCATATGATGACCGGGGATCGGGGACGGGCAATGCAACAGCTTGAGGCGTTCGAGCGGCCGGCGGTGGCCGAGGACGAGGTTCGTACGCCGTCCGCGGTAGCGCGGGATATCGGGACGATCATCGGTGGTGCGGCGACGCTTGCGGCATGTGGTGGCGGGGGCGGATCCCCTGCCCCGACTCCCAGCCCGTCCCCCGCACCGCCGCCGGTCGCCGTCATCACCTCTGTGCAGGCCAGCCGCTTCCTCGCGCAAGCGACGATGGGCGCGACGAAGACGATGATCGCGGAGGTGGTGTCGGGCGGCTATGCCGGCTGGATCGACGCGCAATTCGCCATGCCACGCGCGACGAGCCATTGGGACTGGCTGATCGCCAACGGCTATGGCGCGGTGACCAACATCAACTCGACCGCCGGCTTCGACCCCACCGTGTGGCGGCAGGCGATCGTCGAACCGGACCAGCTGCGCCAGCGCGTCGGCCTCGCCTTGCTCGACATGCTCGTGGTCGGGATCGACGGGCTGACCATCAACTGGCGGCAATTCGCCACGGCGGCCTATATCGACGTGCTGCTGGACAATGCGTTCGGCAATTACCGCACGCTGCTCGACGCGATCACCACCAATGCGGCGATGGCCTCGTTCCTGACCTTCCTCGGCAACCGCAAGGCCAATCCCAATACCGGCGCGCAGCCGGACGAGAATTACGCGCGCGAACTGATGCAATTGTTCACGCTCGGGCTGACGCAGCTGAACATCGACGGCACCGTCAAGATGTCCGCCGGCGTGCCGCTCGAGACGTATACGCCGTCCGACGTGTCGCAGCTCGCCCGTGTGTTTACTGGGCTGAGCCTCGCCACGAACGTCTCCACCACGCCGGACCGGTACCGTGTCCCGCTGGTGATGAACCCGGCGATCAACGAGACCGGCAGCGCGAGCTTTCTTGGCGTCACCGTCAGCGGCGGAGGGATGGCGGCGATCAAGACCGCGCTCGACACGATCTTCGCGCACCCCAACCTGCCGCCGTTCGTCTCGAAGCAACTGATCCAGCATCTCGTCACCAGCAATCCCACCCCCGCCTATGTCGGTCGCGTCGCCAACGTCTTTGCAGATAACGGCGCGGGCGTGCGTGGCGACATGAAGGCGGTGATCCGGGCGATCCTGCTCGACAGCGAAGCGCGCAGCGATGCCGCGTTGACCGGCAGCACCGCGGGAAAGCTGCGCGAGCCGGTGACGCGTCTCACCAACTGGGCGCGTGCGTTCGGCGTCGCCTCCCCGTCCAATGCCTGGGCATTCGGCGATACGAGCAGCGCGAACAGCCGCCTGGGCCAGTCGATCGGCCGCAGCCAGACCGTGTTCAACTATTTCCGCCCCGGCTATTCGCCTCCCAACACCGCGATCGCCACCGCCGGATTGGTCGCACCCGAATTCCAGATCACCAACGAACTCTCGGTCGTGGCGTACATCAACTACATGTCGTCACTGATCGCGAACGGCGCGGGCGACGCGAAGGCGGATTATACCGACATCCTGACCAAGGCGAGCGACAGTGCGGCGCTGGTCGGGGAGATCAACACCGTACTGGCAGCGGGCCAGTTGAGCGCCGGCACCGTTACCTCGATCCGCGCGGCAGTGGACAGCATCTCGTCCGCCACCGCCGCCGGTCAGCTCAACCGCGTCTATACCGCGATCCTGACGACGCTCGCCTCCACCGACTATGTGACGCTGAAGTGAGGACATCGGCATGAGCCACGATCAATCGCGCCGCGCCTTCCTGAAACGCAGTTCGGCGCTCGGGCTTGCCGGCGTCGCGACGCCATTTGTGACGAGCCTGGGAGCGATCGGCGAGGCGGCGGCGGCGACCGCGACCGATTACAAGGCGCTGGTCTGCGTCTTCCTGTACGGCGGAAACGACTACGCCAACACGCTGCCGCCGTACGACGCGGCAAGCTACGCGCAGTATCTCGCCGCCCGCGCCAACATAGCCCACACGCGGGAATCGCTTGCCGCGACAGTGCTCACCCCGAGCGTCGCGCTGCCCGGCGGCCGGCAATATGCCATGGCGCCGACGATGGCACCGCTCGCACAACTGTTCGCCGCGGGCAAGACCGCGGTGATGCTCAACGTCGGCACGCTCGTCCAGCCGACCAGCAAGACGCAATACGCCTCGAACGCGGTCAAGCTGCCGCCCAAGCTGTTCAGCCACAACGACCAGCAAAGCTATTTTCAGGCGAGCAGTCCGGAAGGCGCGACCTCGGGCTGGGGCGGGCGGATCGGGGATCTGTTCCAGAGCGGTAATGGCAGTTCGACGCTGACCTGCATCAACGCCAGCGGCAATGCCGTCTATCTGACCGGCAAGACCGCAGTGCAATATGCCATCGGCACGGGCGGGCCGGTGCCGTTGCTCAACAATGCCAGCACGATCTACGGCTCCGCCACCGCCGCGAGCACGTTGCGCACCCTGATGACCGGCGCCTCCGCCAATGTGCTGGCGAACGAGCACGCCAAGGTCAGCAAGCGTGCGCTGGACACTTATGCACAGGTCAGCGGCGCGCTGGCCGGCGCGCCCGTCACCAATTTTCCATTGTTCCCGGCGGGGAACAGTCTCGCCGACCAATTGAAGATCGTCGCGCGGATGATCTCCGTATCGCAGGAACTTGGCGCAAAGCGGCAGGTGTTCTTCGTTTCGCTCGGCGGATTCGATATGCACGACGCACTCGTCGCCAATCACCCGCGCCAGATCGGGTTCGTCGCCGATGCGATCAAGGCGTTCTACGATACCACGGTCGCGATGGGGATCTCCGACAAGGTGACGAGCTTCACCGCGTCCGATTTCGGCCGCACGCTACAGTCGAACGACGACGGCTCGGACCATGGCTGGGGTGGCATGCACTTCGTCACCGGCGGCGCGGTGGCCGGCCAGCGCTTCTACGGCGTGGCGCCGCTGATCGGCAACAATACCCCGGACGATGTCGGCCAGGGACGGCTCCTACCCACCATGTCGGTCGATCAATATGCCGCGACGCTGGCCAGCTGGTTCGGCGTCACGCCGGGCAACATGTCGACGGTGCTGCCGAACATCGACAACTACAACCCGTCTACCTGGAACCTCGGCTTCGTCTGATCGCGTCAGACCGCCTTGCGACCGGTGATCAGGCGGAACAGTACGACCACCACGGCGATGACCAGCAGAAGGTGGATCAGGCCACCGGCGACGTGGAAGACACCGAAGCCCAGTGCCCACAGCACCAGCAGGATGATTGCGATTGTCCAAAGCATGGCGTTTTCCTCCACGTACGCACCGACGCCGATCATCGGTGTGCCCCGAATATTCAGGGTATTCAAGGCGCGAAACGATCCCGACCGGCGAGCGGTTCCCGCAGTACCCAAGCATGCCCGCTTGACGCCCGCCGACGCGCGCCTTAGAGCCCGCGCTTCCCGCACGGCCCCTTCGTCTAGCGGTTAGGACGTCGCCCTCTCACGGCGAAAACACGGGTTCGATTCCCGTAGGGGTCACCAACGGCAAGTGATTGATTTAGCTGGCTTTTTTGGGCCAGTCATCGAATCAACGGACGTTTACGAGGGGGCAACCTTAAAAAACGTGACCTCGAATGAAGCTCATCGGTTCTGGACGGCAACGGGGGACAAAGATTTTAACCGTCGGAATCCTTGAACAGCGCTGTAATAAGCCGGCTCCTAACCAGTGGCGGCTGATCTAACTTGTCGATAGATGCTCGGTGAGATTGATCGAGTTTAACGCGCTGAACGGAAAAACCCGTAAATCGAATAGCTATGCCAAGCTACAATGTGACCATCATCAACGGACATTTCTCCTCAAGCGGCGAGTTTGAGGCTCCGGACAACACGGAAATTTGGAAAAAGGCGATTGCCAGCGCGATCATTATCGCCGCTGACCAGGTGTCTCACGGCAACCCGTTTTTTGGCGCGGAAGTGACGGTTACGCTGGGGAAGGAACAGATCGGACGATATGTCGTGTCTGTCGGTGCGACACTGCTTAAAGACTGACTCCCTGCTAGGCCTCTGTGAGCGTGACACGCTGCCGCCCATGGTGCAGGTATTGGGGATTGAAGCCCGCCATCTTGATGGCTGCGGCCCGGTTGGGAAAGCTGATCGTGCGACCGTTTCGCTCGATCCAGCCACCGCGTTCCAGCGCCATCAGCGATCGGTTTACATGGACGGCGGTAAGGCTTGTGGAATCACCAAGCTCTTCTTGCGTCATAGGGAGTATGAAGCCGTCGCGGGTCGCATGTCCTGTGTTCTCGAGCCTTACGGAAATCTCGCAAAATAGGTGCACCAGTCGCTGCTGCGCATTCCGCCGACCGACATTGAGTAACCATTCCTGAAGGATGGACGCTTCAATTTGGCCGCAGATGGCAAAGGCGTGGATCAATCCCGGCCGCGCCATGACGAGAGCCCGAAGATCTGCAAAAGGTATCATCGCTACAGTGGCAGGCCCAAGCGCCTGAATGTTGTGATCCGCGCGATCAAGAAACAAATGCTGCACGTCAAGCGGATCGCCTGGGATTTGCAAAGATACGATCTGCCGCCCCCCATCCAACGACAGCTTGTGCCGGATCGCATACCCTTCCAAAAGAACAGCGCAATGCTCGGGTGTAGTCCCTTCGCGAACCAAATACGTCCCTCCGCTCACAGCTTTGCGGAAGTGAGATAGGCTAGATAAAGACCTCCTATCGTCGTCTGCAAGCGCCGCGTAGCTGTCCAGCTTGTCTATCAGTACTTGGAGCGGTGGCGTTCCGTGCATGTCGCTCTCCAAACGCGCGAGCGAGTGGCGCTCACCTGCAGCGCTGATTCGAGATTTCAGCGACGACCCGATTCTAGAAAGCGCTTGATTGATTTCACTAACATAGATCTATTGTTGTTTATTTCCGGCAACTCCAAGCGTCGCTCGACCTAGATGAACGCGCTTTCCAGTCATCGTACCCCACGCTGTTGCGCGTATCATCCGACGCCGACAATCCAGCGCATCAAGTTTGCCCCTATAAAGCTAAGTCATTGATTTCTATAGCGTCAGATTTGCTAGAAAAAAGGGCAAACCTCGTTGTTTTTATTGGATTTTCCCGGTCCACGGCGAAAGCACGGGTTCGATTCCCGTAGGGGTCACCAGGCGGTATTTACCCGGATATACCGTGCTTCACCGCTTGATGCGCGGAGTCCCCATGAAGTCGCGTTTGCCGACCTGTACGCCCTGCGCGCGCAGGATCGCGTAGGCGGTGGTGGCGTGGAAGTAGAAA
>Ga0160428_1002456_pt1 | contig 11269 bp, 10 predicted proteins | sample SolpanmetagenomM_FD_108198 | JGI IMG/M metagenome (GOLD analysis project Ga0160428, IMG submission 108198) | Solar panel surface microbial communities from Lawrence Berkeley National Laboratory, California, USA - M | ecosystem: Engineered > Built environment > Solar panel > Unclassified ...
CGAGTTCGGGCGATTCAGCCGGAACGGGCGTGAGGCCGTCGCCCACGGTTACAGGCTGGCTCGGAGACGCGCGAACACCTGCCTGGGCGGGCGGAGACTGGGTCACGGGCGGCAGGGCCGGCATCGCCTCCAGCGGGGCGTTGATATCGTTGCTCAGTGCCGGCAACGCGCTATCGAATTGCTGGTCAGTGACGATCGGCGTGTCGACCTGCGGATCGATCGGCTGCGCCTGAACCGGTTGCGTTCCCCGGGGTATGGGAGCACCAGTTTGCTGGACGGGCGAAAGGCCGGCCAGAGCCAAGGCCACCGAACTCGACGTAAACCACAGACCAGTCAAAACGCACGCTTCCCCTTCGGGGAGCAGCCTGACGGCCGTCTGGTCCCCACCTTATGTGAGTTTACGCATGAAAAAACAAATGGTTCCCGGAAAATGCGGGCGCAAGTCCGGGGCAAAGAGAGGCTCTCAAGCCCCGGTCTCCCCCCGGAAGCGCTGGAACATCGCGAAGCCGCGATCATGTCTTTTGACAGGATATCAGACCATCGCCTTCACACGCCTACGGAATTCGTGAAGCAACGGTTCAGTATATCCGCTCGGTTGCTGGACGCCATCGAACACCAGGGCGCGTGCCGCCTGGAAAGCCAGACTGGTCTTTTCGTTACCCGACATCGGTGAATAGGAAGGGTCGTCGGCGTTCTGCGCGTCGACCTTCTGCGCCATCCGCGCAAAGGCGGCATCAATATCGGCTTCGGTCGCGACGCCGTGCAGCAGCCAGTTGGCAATATGCTGCGATGAGATGCGCAGCGTCGCGCGATCTTCCATCAGGCCGATATCGTGGATGTCGGGTACTTTCGAACAGCCCACCCCCTGATCGATCCATCGCACGACATAACCCAAGATGCCCTGCGCATTATTGTCCAGTTCCGCCCGCACTTCCTCTGCGGTCCAGTTGCGCCCGCCTGCGACGGGAACGTCGAGCAGCCGCTCCAGACCCGGCACCGGCTCCCGCGCGATCGCCTTCTGCGCGACGAAGACGTCGACCTCGTGATAATGCATCGCGTGCAAAGTCGCGGCGGTAGGAGACGGCACCCAGGCGGTGTTCGCACCCGATTTCGGATGCGCGATCTTCTGCGCCATCATATCGGCCATCCGATCGGGCGCCGCCCACATGCCCTTCCCGATCTGCGCCCTGCCACTCAGGCCCGCCGCAAGGCCGATCCGCACGTTGCGATCCTCATACGCCTTGATCCAGTCGCTGGCCTTCATCTCCGCTTTCGGGATCATCGGGCCGGCGCGCATCGCGGTGTGCATTTCATCGCCGGTACGGTCGAGGAAGCCGGTGTTGATGAACACGATCCGGTCCTTTACCGCGGCGATGCAGGCGGCGAGATTGGCGGAAGTGCGCCGCTCCTCGTCCATCACCCCGACCTTCAGCACGTTCCGGTCGAGCCCGAGCAGATTCTCGACCGCGTCGAACACGGCGTCGGTGAAGGCGCATTCCTCCGGGCCATGCATCTTCGGCTTGACGATATAGACCGACCCCGCCCGGCTGTTGCGGAACCGCCCCAGGCCACGCAGATCGTACAAGGCGATCGTACTGGTCAGGATCGCGTCCAGAATCCCTTCCGGCGCTTCCGATCCGTCGGCGAACGTGGCGGCCGGCGTGGTCATCAGGTGACCCACATTGCGCACGAACAGCACGCTGCGGCCCGCAAGGGTCAGCGGCGTGCCGTCGAATCCGACATACTCGCGATCCGCGGCGAGGGTGCGGACGATCGTGCGGCCGTTCTTCTCGAAGCTTTCCTGCAGGTCGCCGCGCATCAGCCCGAGCCAATTGGCATAGGCCGCCACCTTGTCCTCTGCATCGACCGCCGCGATCGAATCCTCGAGATCGACGATCGTCGTGAGTGCGGATTCGAGCAGGACATCCGCGATACCGGCGGGATCGTCGCGACCGACCGGCGAGCCGGGATCGATCACGACTTCGATGTGCAAGCCATTGTGTCGCAACAGCAGAGCCGAGGGTGAAATCGGATCGCCGCGATAGCCGGCAAAGGCCGCGGGATCGGCCAGCGCGATCGTCGCCCCCGACAGCGTGCGGGCCTGCACCGCATGACCCGTGATCGTCAGAGCGGCGACACCGTCCCACCGGCCCTCCGACAGCGGCACGGCCTTGTCCAGGAACGCCTTCGCCGCTGCCACGACCTGCGCTCCGCGTTCAGTGTCGTATGGGCCCGGCTTCGCTTTGCCCGGAAGCGCGTCCGTGCCGTAAAAGGCGTCGTACAGGCTGCCCCACCGCGCATTCGCCGCATTCAACACGAAACGCGCGTTGAGCACCGGAACGACCAATTGCGGCCCGGCCATCGTCGCGACTTCCGCATCGACATGCTGCGTACCGATCGTGAACGGCTGCGGTTCGGGCACGATGTACCCGATCTCGCGCAGAAACGCCTCGTCGACCCGTTCCCCCGCCGCATAGCGCGCGTCGATCGCGCTTTGCAGCGTCTCGCGGGTTTCGAGGAGGCGGCGGTTTTCCGGCGTGAAACGGTCGAATATCCCCGCAACACCCGACCACCAGCCGGTCGCCTCGATGTCGAGGCCCGGCAGCACCACGTCTTCCACGAACCGGACGAGGGGTTCGGCGACGGACAATCCGGCGCGGTCGATCATCTCGGGCATTCAGTCCTCCTTGGAATTGGTCGTTCGGGCCTGGGGAGGGCTAGCGCATCGCTTAGGCCGAGCACCCGATTCCCGCAACGACCATGTCGGCGTACGGCGTAGCCATCACGGGTCCAGCGCGGCGGCCGACGCCTCGAGACGATCCAGCAACGTACGGAACGTGGCGATCTCCTTCGGGGAAAAGCCATCGAAGACCTTTGCTTCCAGCTCCAGCGCCTTCGGGGCGACATTCTCGTACAGCACCTGGCCTGCCGCGGTGAGCGACAGCAGATGCGAACGCTGGTCCTGATCGTTCGGCCGCCGCGCGATCAGTCCGCGTTCGACCAGCGCGATCGCGGCGCGGCTGACCGTCACCTTGTCCATCCGCGTCGCCAGCCCAAGCGCCTGCTGGGTCAGCCCCTCCCCTTCTGCGATCACCGCGATGAGCCGCCATTCCGCGATCTTCAACCCGAACAGGGATTGATAGGCGGTAGCCACCACCGACGATACGCGGTTCGACGCGATCGACAGACGATAGGGCAGGAAATCGTCGAGCTTCAGCGTCGGCAACCTTTCCCGATCATCCATCGACGGCAGTCCTGCCGATGCGCACCAGTGCCAGCCAGGATGCCATGCCGAACGCACCCCCCGCCGCAATCCACAATCCGCCGATGCCGATCCAGCGATAGCCGAACGCCCCGGCCGACGCGCCCGTCACCAGGCCGGCCCAGAGATACAGGTGCGGTACCCAATCCCAGCGCGCGCCGCCCGCAAGCGCCGCCGCGATCCGCTGTCCCAGCTTGACCAGCGTGCCGGTCATATAGGTCAGCCCGAGTGCGACTTCGCCCTCTACCTCGAACACGGTGTTTTCCGCACCCATTGCGAACGTCGTCACCAAGGCCGCGGCCCGTAACGCCCCCCATTGCCCGAGCATCGCGGCACCTGCGAGCGTCGCGGCCATCGCCGCCAGCAACACCGCGCGGCGGCGATGCGCACCAGCGACCCGTCCCAGCAGCGACCCCGCAGTCACGCCGGCGACGAATGTGACGATCAACGCCGCCGCGAACATCGCCTGCGGGCTGCCCGTGGCCAGCGCCACCGACAGCCGGGTCGAATTGCCGCTCATGAAGGACAGGAAGAAACCCCCGGTGGCGAGAAACCCCGTCGCATCGACATACCCCGCCAATGCTGCCAGCCCGACGGCAAACGCCCGGTCGCTTCGATCATATCGTGTCACCCCGGCATCATACCGGCCGGACACGGCGACGTCATCATTCATCCCGAAGCCCGATCATCGCCGCTGGACCGCCAGGCCGTTTCGGTGTATCTAGTCTCATCTGTTACCAGTTTTTAAAGCCGGAGACGCCACGATGCCTGCTTCCGATCTTACGCCAGCCGAAAATCCGATGGGCCTGAACGGCTTCGAATTCGTCGAGTTCACCTCCCCCGACCCCGAGGCGCTGGGCGGACTCTTCTTAAAGATGGGGTTCACGCATGTCGGGAATCACAAGTCCAAGAATGTCCGCCGATATGCCCAGGGCGACATCAATTTTCTGCTCAACATGGACGAGGCCGGACAGGTCGCCGGATTCCGCAATGCGCATGGTCCGAGCGCCAATGCGATGGCCTTCCGCGTCGCGGACGGCGAGCAGGCGCTGAAGCTGGCGCTCGATCGCGGTGCCGCCGCGGTGAAAGGCGAGCATGGCCCGGGCGAACTCGACATTCCGGCGATCGAGGGCATCGGCGGGGCCAATCTGTACCTCGTCGACGAGAAGTCGAAGATTTACGAAACCGATTTCGAACCGGTCGCCGGTGCGTCGCCGAACGACAACAGCGCCGGCCTGCACACGCTCGACCATCTCACGCACAATCTGCAGCGCGGGCGGATGGACTATTGGGCGAACTATTACGAGAGCATCTTCAACTTCCGCCAGATCCGCTATTTCGACATCGAGGGTCAGGCGACCGGCCTGTTCAGCAAGGCGATGACCGCGCCGGACGACAAGATCCGCATTCCGCTGAACGAAAGCCAGGACGAGCATTCGCAGATCGAGGAATTCATCAAGGATTATAAGGGCGAGGGTATTCAGCATCTCGCGCTCGCGACCGACGATATCTTCGCCACGGTCGATCAGCTTCGCGCCAATGGCGTGAAGTTCCAGACGACGCCGCAGACCTATTTCGACCTGATCGACAAGCGCCTGCCCGGTCACGACCATGACGTCGAGGAGATGCGCAAGCGCGACATCCTGATCGACGGCGCACCGGAAACCGGCGGCGGCCTGCTGTTGCAGATCTTCACCGAGAACATGGTCGGGCCGATCTTCTTCGAGATCATCCAGCGCAAGGGCAATGACGGCTTCGGCGAGGGGAACTTCAAGGCGCTGTTCGAAAGCATCGAACTCGACCAGATGCGCCGCGGCGTCATCCCGGCATAAGCGTCAGGGCGGCATGAGGTCGATCGGTCCAACGGACCGGCGAGGTGGAGGAGGATGACGTGGCGGCAGGCGACTTTATGACCGGCTTCGGCAATCACTTTGCGACGGAAGCCGTCACGGGCGCGCTGCCGGTCGGCCGCAACTCGCCCCAGAAGCCGCCGTTCGGCCTGTATGCGGAGCAACTCAGCGGGACTGCCTTCACCGCGCCCCGGCATGAGAACCGCCGCTCATGGCTCTATCGCCTGCGCCCGAGTGCGGCACATCCGGCGTTTACCCGCTATGACGGTGCGGCGCTGTTCGCGCCGGGAACCAGCGACGCACCGCTTGCGCCAAACCGGCTGCGCTGGGGGCCGCTGGACATCGAGCCGCAGGACTGGCTGGACAGCCTGACGACGATGGTCGTCGCCGGCGAAGGCCCGGCGACGCAGACCGGCGTGGCGATGCACATCTACCGCGCCGGCAAGGACATGGTGAACCGCGCCTTCGTCAGCGGCGACGGCGAGTTGCTGATCCTGCCCGAACAGGGTGCGCTGACCTTGCTGACCGAACTCGGCCGGATCGAGGTCGGGCCCGGGGAGGTCGCTTTGATCCCCCGGGGCGTGCGTTTCCGCGTGACGCTGCCGGACGGCGAAGCGCGCGGCTATGTCGCGGAAAATCACGGTGCACCGTTCCGCCTGCCCGACCTCGGGCCGATCGGGTCGAACGGCCTCGCCAATCCGCGCGACTTCGAAACGCCGGTCGCGTGGTTCGAGGATGTCGAGGGCGAGTATCAACTGGTCCAGAAATTCCTTGGCAGCTTATGGAGCACCGATCTCGGCCGTTCGCCCCTGGACGTGGTGGCGTGGCACGGGAACTACGCGCCGTGGAAGTACGATCTGTCACGCTTCAACACGATCGGCAGCATCAGCTTCGATCACCCCGATCCGAGCATATTCACCGTGCTGACGAGTCCGTCCGATCTGCCCGGCACGGCGAATGTCGACTTCGTGATCTTCCCACCGCGCTGGATGGTCGCGGAGAATACGTTCCGGCCGCCCTGGTTCCACCGCAACACGATGAGCGAGTGCATGGGCCTGATCACCGGGCAATATGATGCCAAGGCGGAAGGTTTCCGTCCCGGCGCGCTGTCGCTGCATAACCAGATGAGCGGTCACGGCCCCGACGTGGCGAGTTGGCAGGGCGCGTCGAACGCCGAACTCAAGCCGCACAGGATCGACGGCACGATGGCGTTCATGATCGAAAGCCGCTGGGTATTCCGGCCAACCGACTTTGCGCTCCAGACCGGCGCGCTTGATGAAGATTATGATCAGGCCTGGACCGGATTTCCCAAGGCGCAGCTTCCTTCCTGATCCAGATCAAGCGTATTTCGGGGAACGTCTCCCGGGACTTAGGCGTCTCTCCGCGACATGCCTGCACCCTCGACACCCCTGTTCAAATGGCAACACGACGCGCAAGCCGAGCTTGAAGCGATGATGCATGCCCATGTTGCAGATCCCGCATTCCCGTGCGTTGGGGCCAAGGCCGCGCTGGCCAAGGGAACGTTGCATGTGCTTGCCTGCAACCGGATCGACAGCGGGTGGGACGATCTGCGCATCCATGACGGGCTGTTGCGTTTCGCCGAGGCTTACCGCGAAGAGCCGGCCCTGTTCCGTAGCTTCGCGGTGATCTTCGAAGGTCCGGACGATCTGTCCGAGGCCGCGTTCGAAGCGCTGCTGTGGAAGCGGGTCCAGTCGCTGTCCGACAAGGACGTGTGGCGTGGCCAGTCGTATGACGATGCCGTCAGCCCCGATCCCGAAAACCCGCATTTCTCGCTCAGCTTCGGCGGCGAGGCGTTCTTCATCGTCGGGCTGCATCCGCATGCCAGCCGCCCGGCCCGCCGCTTTCCGCGTCCGGTGATGGTGTTCAACCTGCACGACCAGTTCGAGACGCTGCGGGCGCAGGGCAAGTATGAGAATATGCGCGAGAAGATCATGGTGCGCGACGAAGCGTTGGCGGGCACGCGCAACCCGATGTTGCAGCGACATGGCGAGGCAAGCGAGGCGCGGCAATATTCCGGACGCGAAGTCGGTGACGCCTGGAAATGCCCGTTCAGCTATGCCGGCGACGCGAAATGAACGAGCCGATCGAGATTCCGGAACGCAGCGGCACGGCGTTCGAACTCGCCAGGGGCGACACGCTCGTCGTGATCGATCCGCGCGGCGAACAGGTGTCGGATCTGCTGGCATTCAATGCGGCGGACCTCGACGAAGTGATCTCATCCGGACGGACGCTGGATTTTGCCGAGACGCTGTACCTTACGACGGGGCACATCCTCTATTCGAACCGCAGCCGGCCGATGTTGAGCATCGTGGCCGATACGGTCGGCCGGCATGACTTTCTGCTGACGCCCTGTTCGTTCGACACGTTTAACCATTTCTACCCGACGCTGCCGCCACACCGCGGATGCTTCGGCAATCTGGCGGCCGCGCTCGAACCGTACGGCGTGGCGCCCGATCGAATCCCGACCGCGTTCAACTGTTTCATGAACGTGCCGATCGATGGCGAGACCGGCAAGCTGAAGGTGCTTCCGCCGATCAGCAAGGCGGGCGACAGCATCACGTTCCGGGCGGAAATGGATCTGATCATCGGGATGACGGCCTGCTCGGCTCCCGACAGCAATGGTGGAACGTTCAAGCCGATCCACTACCGGATCGAACGCGGCTAAGCCCGATCTCGCGCCCCGTTCCTGACTGCTGCCACTAGAAAAAGGCGCGCGGTTCGCCTACATGCGCGGCTTCCCATGGCAACGATACTCCCCTCCCCGCCGAAGATCGGCATGGTCTCGCTCGGCTGTCCGAAAAATCTCGTCGATAGCGAACGCATCCTGACCAAGCTGCGCTCGGACGGATATGCCATGTCCGCCGATTATGCCGGCGCGGACATCGTGCTCGTCAACACCTGCGGCTTTCTCGATTCGGCCAAGGAGGAATCACTGGAGGCGATCGGCGAGGCGATCGCCGAGAACGGCCGCGTCATCGTCACCGGGTGCATGGGCAAGGAAGCGGAGCTGATCCGCGATCGTTTTCCCAACGTCCTCGCGGTCACCGGTGCGCACCAATATGAAGAGGTGGTCGGCGCCGTTCACGACGCCGCGCCGATGCCTCCCAGCGCGTTCCTGAACCTCGTCCCCGATAGCGGGCTGAAGCTGACGCCGCGGCATTACAGCTATCTCAAGATCAGCGAAGGCTGCAATCATCGCTGTTCGTTCTGCATAATCCCGTCGCTGCGGGGCGATCTGGTCAGCCGCCGTCCCGACGCGATCCTGCGCGAAGCCGAGAAGCTGATCGCGGCGGGAACGCGCGAATTGCTCGTGATCAGCCAGGATACGTCGGCGTACGGCGTGGACATCAGGCACCAGCCCCGCATGTGGCACGGCGATGAAGTCCGCGCCCATATGACCGACCTGTCGCGTGAACTCGGCAAGCTCGGCGCGTGGGTGCGGCTGCATTACGTCTACCCCTACCCGCACGTCGACCAGGTCATCCCGCTGATGGCGGAGGGCCTTGTCCTGCCCTATCTCGACATTCCCTTCCAGCATGCCAGCCGCACCGTCCTCAAACTGATGCGCCGCCCGGCGAACGAAGCCAAGGTGCTGGAGCGGATCAAGAACTGGCGCCTCGTCGCCCCCGATATCGCGATCCGCTCGACCTTCGTCGTCGGCTTTCCCGGCGAGACGGAGGATGATTTCAAATATCTGATGGATTGGCTGGAGGAAGCGCAGCTCGACCGCGTCGGCGCGTTCCGCTTCGAACCGGTCGAAGGCGCCGCGGCGAACGATCTGCCCGACGCCGTGCCCGAAGAGATCAAGGAAGAGCGATATGCTCGCCTGATGGAACTGACCGCGCGGATCTCGGCGGACAAACTGCAGGCGAAGATCGGTCGCACGCTCGACGTGATCGTCGATGCGGTCGATGCCGAGGGCGGCGCGACCGGGCGGTCGAAGGCCGATGCCCCCGAGATCGACGGCGAGGTCTTCCTGCGCGATGCCGGCCATTTGCAGCAGGGCGATATCGTGGCGGTCGAGATCGAAGACGCCGACGACCACGATCTGTACGGTGTGCCGGTCTAGCCGGCATTCCCGTTAGCGATCACTTCGGCCCCGGAAAATTGTCCACATACTTGATCTTGAAGTCCGGGAAGTTTTTGACGATTTTGATTTTATAATCAGGAAAGTTGTCAACGACCTGCCACTTCCCTGGAGCGTTAGGAAAGTTCTTAACGATTTGCACATGCAAGTCCGCAAAATTGTCCACCACCTGGACTTTGTAGTCTGGAAAATTCTCGACGAATTTTATTTTACCAAAGACATGCGCTCCACCGGCCATAGATCATCTCATCGCTCTGTTAAACCCATGCGATTAGAGCTTGTTGAGCGCTCACTGTCTATCCGAATGGACCAAAATGGTTCATCATAGAGATCCATTCCCGCCGCCCTGAAGCTCGCGAGAAGGCACAGTCTATGAAGCTATCTCCAGCGTGCTTCTCCATCGAAGAGTGCCCGCCCGCGAAGATCACGGGAAACTCGTGGCTGCTATGCTCATAGACCATCAGCGATGTCTTTCCGCCCGCGGCTAATTCGCAGGCCATCGCGTATGTATCGGCGGAGCGGCGGTGCCGTTTTCGATTACCCGGTGTTTAACAAGCCGGATGCCATCGTCTAGGACAGGCCGGCGTCGCCACTTCGCAGGATCGCTAGCCTCATGACCGATTTCTCCGCGCTGCTCCAACCCGATCGGGGGCAGAGCGCCCGAACGCTTCATGTCGTCCATCCGGACGCCTACGCCGATTGGCTGGCCAGACAGCCGGCCCGCACGCGGACGGCGGTGGCGGCGCATCGCCTAACCGGCAAGCCCGGCAACCGCGCGGTCCTGCCTGGCGACGCGGCGGACGACTGGGCGATGCTGCTGGTGTGCAACGAGAGCGTCGAGTCGCCGTGGCGCATCGCGTCGCTCGGCGAGCAACTTCCCGCCGGCACCTATCGGCTGGCCGATGGCGAGCCCGGCGCGGCGATGCTCGGCTGGCTGCTCGCGCAATATCGCTTCGACGCCTATCGCAAGCCGGACGAGACCGGGCCGCGCATCCTGCTGACCGGAGAACCGGCGAAGATCGACGAGACGGTCCGTCTGGCCAGCGCGACCGCGTTGGTGCGCGACCTGGTCAACCTTCCGGCATCCGACATGGGGCCCGCCGATCTCGAGCGACAGGCCGGGACGCTGGCGCAGACCTATGGGGCGACGCTCAGCGTCACCAGGGGCGACGCGCTCGCCAAGGGCTATCCGATGATCCACGCGGTCGGCAAGGCCGCGACGGCGGACCGGGCGCCGCGTCTGATTGAACTCGAATGGGGCGATCCGAAACATCCGCGCGTCGCGATCGTCGGCAAGGGCGTGACGTTCGACACGGGTGGGCTGAACATCAAGCCGGGCAGCGGCATGGCGCTGATGAAGAAGGACATGGGGGGTGCCGCGCAAGCGCTCGCGCTCGCCGGGCTGATCATGTCCGGGCGACTGAAGCTGCGCCTGCATCTGCTCGTGCCGGCCGTCGAGAACAGCATAGCCGGCGACGCCTTCCGCCCCGGCGACGTCCTCAGGTCCCGCCAGGGGCTGACGGTCGAGAACACCAATACCGACGCCGAGGGCCGGCTGATCCTCGGAGATGCGTTGACCAAGGCCGGCGAAGGCGCGCCCGAGCTGATCATCGACTTCGCGACGCTGACCGGCGCCGCGCGCGTCGCTTTGGGCCCGGATCTACCCGCGACGTTCAGCAACGACGATAGCCTGGCCGACGATCTGCTCGCCGCCGGCACCCGCGTCGGCGACCCGCTATGGCGCCTGCCCTTGTGGGACGGGTATGACGACATGCTCAAGTCCGACATCGCCGACATGGTGAACTCGGCGGAGGGCGGCTATGCCGGCGCCAGCACCGCCGCATTGTTCCTGCGCCGCTTCGTGCCCAAAGACACATTATGGGCGCATTTCGACACGTTCGCCTGGCGGCCGAGCGCCAAGCCGGGGCGACCGAAGGGCGGCGATGCGCTGGGTCTTCGTGCGAGCTGGGCGGTGCTGAAAGCGCGTTACGGCTGAACCGGCGCTACAGCCGCGCCGCCGCCTCGACGATCGGCACGAACTTGGCGGCG
>Ga0160428_1002457_pt1 | contig 11261 bp, 9 predicted proteins | sample SolpanmetagenomM_FD_108198 | JGI IMG/M metagenome (GOLD analysis project Ga0160428, IMG submission 108198) | Solar panel surface microbial communities from Lawrence Berkeley National Laboratory, California, USA - M | ecosystem: Engineered > Built environment > Solar panel > Unclassified ...
CCCAGGTCCGTAGGCCGTCGAAGAGGTGGACGTTGCGGCCCAGCCCGGTGGCCTCGGTGGCGCGCTTGGGCAGGGTGCGGGGGAGTAGGTCACCGAGGCCGGTGGCGAGGTCGCGCAGCTCGTAGGGCTGGGCGCGGCCCCACGTCGGGTACCAGCCCTCGTGGGTGGGATTCTTAGTCAGGAGCCCGGCGTAGCCGGCGTCGCCGTCCAGGGCGCGGCGCAGGCCCTCTTGCACCCGGGCGGCGAAGGCCAGCGGCTCGGGGCGGGCGGCGTCGGTGCGGCAGACCGGGGCGGACAGGACCCAGCCGACGTGTCCGCGGCCGCTGACACCCTCGGCCACCCACGACGGCTCAGGGTGGGTCAGGGGTCGGCTGATGGCGCGCAGGAGGGTGTCGGAGTGGTCGACGTCGACGACGAGCATCGACAGCAGCGCGCGGGGGGAGTGCTCGAGGTAGCGGCGGTCCAAGGCGCTGTCGCGGCTCTGGCGCCAGCAGCCCCGGGCCAGGTCGTCGGTGGCCAGGGGCCGTCGGGGGGTCCACTGCGCGGTCCACGCCGCCGCACTGCTTCGCCCTGTCATGGCCCGAACCGTGACAGGAAGATCGTGATCGACCGTCAGGACACGCCGACATGTCGTCATTTTTCTTCGAGTAGCGCAGTCCACCTGTCGCTAGCCAAATCAGGTACTTCAGCTCCGCCCTCTCCGTCAGGCCCCACCCCGGCCTCCAGCCTGCTCAGACAGGTGCGATCCAGGTAGGCCGCCTCCGGCGCTCCATCGCCGCGTTCTTCAGGTAGCGCAGTCGAGCTGTCGCTAGCCAAATCAGGTACTTCACCGACCTCCCGCGCGCACCGACCTCCACCCCGTGTCGCAGGTGTCTGGTCTGCTGCGTGCAGGTCGTCGACTGGGCCCTGGGTGGGGAAGACCCAAGGCTTCAGTCGACGACCGTCTTCGTTGCTCGAGCGGCAGCCCATGCGGGCAGGCCTGGACGCAGCTCGTGGACGCGGTCTGACCACGGACAGGCGACCCGTACGGCGGTGACCGGCCTTGCTTTTCGGCGTGCCCTTCACTCAGCCCCGTGCGCACCTCAGCCACGTCCTTCTCGTCGTGTCATCTAGGCGGGCAACGGCGCTCCAGCGGCAGCCTCTTGCTGCTGCCGGCGGGGAGCTCAGCGCGTCGCGAGCCGGTGGAAAGTGGACGGTGGCCGCGGCCGTTGGGCCGCCGTCGCGCGGGGCGCGACGTGTGTCCTGACACGGCCGCCACCACCTCTTGATCGCGTCGTGCGGCGCCAGGGCGCCGCACGCTGGGCAGCCCTTCGGGCTGCTCCGGCGCGTAGGGCGCGCCGGCCAAAGGCGGGTGCTCACCGGGACGTGAAGGTGTCCGGTGGTGGTGGCCGATGGGCCGCCGTCGCGCGGGGCGCGACGTGCGTCCTGCCACGTCCACCACCACCTCCCGGCCGCACGTACGGCGCCGGGGCGCCGTACGTCCTACAGCCCTGCGGGCTGTCCCGGCGCGCTAGGCGCGCCGGGAAGAACCGGCACCGGTAGACTCGGTGTTAACCAGAGCGAGGTATGCCTACCGCTAGCGGTCGCTGCGCGACCTCAGCGGCAGTCCCCTCGCCCCCGGCCTGCACGTCCTCGCTTCGCTCGTCCGCTGTGGCCGGTGGGGTGCTCGCTTTGCTCGCTGGTGGTCGTGCTCGCTGCGCTCGCTCGGTAAGTCCAGGTCGTCGCCGGAAAGGGCTGGTCGTGGTGGTGCGTGAGGTGGCCCTGGTGGTGCGGTTGAACGAGGACGAACGCGCCGGTTGGCACGCCGCGGCGCGTGCTGCGGGGTGGGGCAAGACCGCGGGATGGGTGCGCTCAGTGGTCGCTGCCGCGGTGTCCGGCCGGAGCGGCACGGCGCCTGCAACGACGGCGGGCAGGGCGTCGACGCCAGCGCTGGATCCCCGGTTGTTAGGGGAGCTGTCGGCGATCGGATCGAACGTGAACCAGCTGGCCCGGGCGCTCAACGCCGCGGCCCGCAGTGGGCAGCCATTGACGCTGGAAGCAGCGGCGGTCGAGGCGCTAAGGGTGGACGTGCTGGCGCTGACGGCGGCGGTGAAGGCCGCCTCGACCGGCGCCCCGATGGGCGCCTCGAGCTCGGGCGATCAGCGGTGATCGCGGCCATCAGCCGGGGCTCAGACGTAGCAGGCCTGGGGCGCTACTTGCATGGTCCGGGGCGGGCCAACGAGCACGTCTACGGCGGTCGGTCGGGGGGTGCGGTGATCGGCGGGAACCTCGGTGCAGACGGGGATCGGGGGCCGGCGGTGTGGACGTCGTCGATGCGGGTGGCGATGGAGGCACGCCCGGATGTGGTCAAGGCGGTGTGGCACATGAGCCTGCGTACGGCACCGGGTGACCCGGTCCTGTCGGATGCGGTCTGGCGGGATGTGGCGCAGTCGATGGGGGAGTCGATGGGGTGGGCGGATCGGCCGTGGGTGGTCATCCGCCACGGCGAGGACCACGTGCACATCGTCGTGTCCCGGGTCGGTTTCGACGGGTCGCTGTGGCACGCCCGCCACGACTTCCGCGCAGCGCAGCAGGCCCGCACCGCCGTCGAGGTCGAGCTGGGTCTGACCCAGGCCCCGGTGCGCAGCCAGGGGGTGGCGCCGCCGTTGACGCGAGGCGAGGTCGCGGCGGGTCTGCGTACGGGTGCGGCGCCGGCGCGGGCGGTGCTGGCCGAGCGAGTCCAGGCGGTGGTGGAGGCCTCGCGGGGTCTGGGGCGGGAGACCTTCGAGCAAGCACTCGGTGAGGCAGGAGTGGTGGGGCGGGCCAACGTGGCCTCCACCGGGCGGGTCAGCGGCTACTCCTTCGCCCTGGACAGCTACCGCGACGAGGCCGGGGAGCTGGTCTGGTTCAAGGGCTCCGCGCTGAGCCGGGACCTGTCCTGGAGCCGGTTAGGGCCGGTCGTGGAGACCCCGACGAAGGCGATGCAGACGGTGCCGGTCGTCGACGTCCCACGGAAGCGGTTAGAGCTGCCCGGCCGGCACCAGGCGCGGGTTGAAGCCGCCCAAGAAGCCGCAGTCGTCCGGCGCACGGAGACGGCCAAGCGCGAGGCTCCCCGGGCCGCGGGGCGGGAGGCTGGGCACCGCTCACGGCAGGTCCGCCAACGCTGGGCGGTGCGCTCGGAGAGCTCGCCACGGGTGCTGGTCCCGGCCCGTCGGGCCGCGCTGGCTCAGGCGCAGAAGCTGCACGCGGTCTCCTTCCCGACACCGTTGAAGACGACGCGGCCGGCACCGGTGCAGCCGTCGATGAAGGGGCTGAGCCTGCGGCAGCGGGCGGCGGCGTTGAAGGCCGCCCAAGACGCTGCACCGACCCGGTCGGGGCCGACCCGGGACGTCACCAGAGGATCCGGTCGAGACTTCGGCGGTCGTGGTCGCTGAACTGGGATGAAGCCCTGGTCGGCGACCTGGGCTACGCGCACCGACGTCAACCGAGTCCTTGCCCTGCGGCAGACGGCGCCGGCAGGCGCTGTGGTGTGCATCGCGGGAAGCGGGGTACCAGGGGGACGGGATGGCCGTTCAGCGAGTAGCGGATCATGGGGAGTTCAACCACGGGCTCGCCGGCGGGCCGCAGTCGATGTAGATGCGGCCCGCTCCTACCTGCCCAGCTTCCCCGCCATCTGGACCGCGTGTGATCGGCTGCCGGGTGAGGTGGTACCTGCTTGCGTGGGCACGCCACCGGGCCGGCGCGGGGGCAGGACCAACGCGAGGGCGTCCGCAACGTCGGTCGGTAGCTGAGCGCCGCGGGCGATGCTGCTGGTGATGAGGTCGGCGACGTCGATGAGCTTGCGGTTGGTGGTCATCGAGACCTGTTTCAACGCAGCCACGGCCATGGGCTCATCGCACGGCATCAACATCATGATCATGCCGACGGCGTGCTCGATGCGGGGGCGGTTGTGCAGAGCTTGTTCCAGCTGCTCGACACGGACCTCAAGCTCACGCCAGGACTCCTCTGACCGCGTCACGTTCGCTCCTCATCGGCTGACAGCTCCCGCGACATTAGGGCTGCCCCTCACGCTGGGCTACCTGGTCGCCCTTGGTGACTCGCGGGCTTCCTCTGCGGCTTGCAGCAGCTCCGTGGCCGCCACGGTGTCGATGTCGTCGGCCACTGCGCGGGTTCAGGCGACAGCGGAGGGCACCATGTCGCGGGGGTCGGTCGGCAGCAGACGCACCGGGGCAGCGGTCACCACGAGGTCATCGACACGTTGCTCATTCCAAGCGGATGCTCTGTCCGGGCTGAACCGGCTGGCTCGAAGCCGGTGCTGGCGCGGTCCGCGGTTGGGGACGGCTTCGGTCCACCGAGTAGCGAGATCATTGGGTGCTCGAACGCGGGTTCGATGACGGTGTACGTTGCCGGTCGTGCCAGCCACGCCAGGGAAGCCGGGTGCCGCGGACGTTCGATGATCAGGCAGGAGACGGTGTGAGCACCCGATCCGTGGTCTGGGCCTGGCGCGGCGACTTGGACAGCGCTGATGTCCCTGCGATGGCTGATGCCTTGCAGGACCTGCTTCGGGAGCACCCGGCGAGGTTGACCATCGACCTGAACGCGGTGACGTTCATGGATTGCGGGGTCTTGTCCCTGCTGGTCCGGGTCAACAACGATCCGTCCACGGCGCTGGTCCTGCGGGACGCCTCGGTGTGCGTCCAAAGGCTGCTGCAAGCCACCGGCCTGAGCACGGCCTTCCAGATGACCGTGGGCTGAGGCGGCCTAACTCACGTCAGCAGCCGGCACCAGACCGTCTTGCCTTGGGTGAGCTCGCTGCCCTCAGTGCTCTCGGTTCGACCGTGCACGCCGTCGACGTGGTGGTGCTCGACGCCCCAGTCGGCGCTGAGGAGGTCGACCAACCGCACACCCCGACCGCCCAACGCTTGCGCCCCGACGTCTCTGTGCTCGGGCGGCTCGCGGCTGCCGTCGCTGACGGAGAGGAGCACCCCGTCCCCGTCGCGGCACTCCATGCTCAGCGTGATGGGTGGACCACCGTGGCGTACCGCGTTGGTGACCAGCTCCGTTGCCAGGAGGTGGACGTGCTGGCGGTTGTCACCGCTGTGGGTCGCGCACCAGTTGTTGTCAATGAAGGTTCGGGCGAGATGCCCAGAGGCCAGCTCGGGGGGCAGGAGCACGCTGGAGGGGTCGGCGCAGGAACACACGACGCCATGGTGAGTGCGGAGTGAGCGTTGCGCCCACTGAGGATGAGCGCTGGTTTCGACCTGCTCCGGCGGGTAAAGGTCACCCGCAGATGAAGGACGTTCTTCGCGGGTGAGGGCGGTGCCACGCTCCGGGGCCGAGGCGTTTGAGGACGTCGTCCAGGGCGGGGCGGGGTCTAGGGCCGAGGTGTCCGCTGTGACACCCAGGTGGTACGCCGCAGGCTCAGACGCTTCGGACGGCAGCCACTCCAGACAGGGAGGGTGCTGGGTCGTGTGGTGCGGGGTCGCGGAGTGCGGGGTTGTCCTGGTTGGTGTCCTCGGGGATCCATGCGGTTTGGACGCCGCCCTTGCCTTGTTGCTTGGCCGCGTACATGGCCAGGTCCGCGGCGTGCAGCAGCTGCGACACGGTCAGGGGCAGCTGTGGGGTGGAGCAGGCGACTCCGATGCTCGCTCCGACGTTGACGAGGCCTCTGTGCAGGTGCACGGGGCGCTGGATGGCGTCGACGAGCACCTCGGCGGTCGAGCGGCTGTCGGTGGGCGTGGTGGAGGGGAGCAAGACAGCGAACTCGTCGCCACCGAGGCGTGCGCAGACCGCGCCTGCGGGTGTGTGGGCGATCAGGCGCTGAGCGACCTCGAGCAGGAGTTCGTCGCCTGCGCCGTGACCGAGTTGGTCGTTGACCGGTTTGAAGTCGTCGAGGTCGATGAAGAGGAGCCCCACACCTGCACCGCCGTCGTGTACGGCGTGCTCGACGCGGTCGATCAGCGCCGTGCGGTTGGCCAGCCGCGTGAGGCCGTCGGTGCGGGCCTGCAGCAGGAGTTCACGTCGGACTTCACTGTTGCGCAGGGCCAGCGCGACCTGGTTCATGAGGGAGCGCACGGCGAGCACCGCTTCGCGGGGGACCGTCTTCGGTGCCCCCAGCAGCATCCACCCTTCACCGTCGGGCATGGGTACGGCGGTCCAGGAGCACCGCTGGCCGACTGCTGCGTCTAGGGGAGCGCTGTCGGCGACGTCGTGGAGACCATCGACCCCGGCGGTGTAGGCGGCGGGGGACATCACGGTGGCGGGCAACGTCGTGGGTGCGGTGTCGAAGTCGCCGGCGGTCCCCTGCACGCGTAGGAGGGTGTCGGAGGCCACGACGGCGGCGATCAGTCGGAGCCCGGGGGTCGCTCGGCAGATCTGCGCCGACGTGGCGCCGGCCTGGGCCAGGATGGCGTGCGGCTCCTCCAGCGAGAGCATGGCCGTGCCGACTGCTGCGAGTGCGGCGTCGCGTGCGGCGGCCTCCTCGCGGGAGAACAGGCAGGCGCCGAGCAGGCGTCCGACGATGACGACCAGGAACATGACGGGGAAGACACCGACCAGGGACATGATCTTCAGCGGTGTCCCTTGTCCTGCCAGCAGGGGCCACAGCGGTGCAGCCGCCACGATGCCGGCGCTGTAGAAGGTGCAGCGCACCACTGCTCGGGCGACGGAGCCGTACAGGGAGCGGAACCAGAGCCCGGAGATGGCGAAGCTGAACACGGCAGCTGGCTCTGGACAGGCCGCGGTGATGATCGTCAGGGCGAGGGCGTCGACGACGTCGAACCCGATCGGGCAGCGGCGCCAGAAGTAGCCGCCGAGCCAGGAGGCGCTGAGGATGGCCGCCCCGCTCAGAGCCCACCACGGGCTGATGTCCACCCCGGACGACAAGGGTGCGGGAAGCGTGAACAGGAGCGCGGCGACGGCGGTGACGGCGTACAGCCACCGCATGCCTTCTACGGTCGTCTTGGGTCGGCGGACGACCTGCAGCAGCGAGGTGACCCGGTGCATCCACCGGGAACCGTCACGCGTGATCTTCGCTGATGGCATGAGAGCGCCCCTCCAACGTGATGAACCTGCAACACACCAGTGGCTTGCGCGGTTCTGGCTAACGCTGAGGTATCGGGTTGCTGAACGTCGCAGTGAAGTCCCGTTACCTTTGGAGCAGCGACCGGCTCGGCGCAGGGGTGCGCCGAGCCGGTCGGGTGTGGGTTGCGGGCGGTCTGACCTTTTCAGCTCCAGCGGGCGGAGGACCAGCGTGCGGAGTCCCAGCTGCTGTCGCTCCAGCGCGCGGAGGACCAGCGCGCGGACTCCCAGGTGCTGCCGCTCCAGCGTGCGGAGTCCCAGCTGCTGTCGCTCCAGCGCGCGGAGGACCAGCTGTCGGAGGACCACCGGGCGGAGGACCAGCGCGCGGACTGCCACGTCGAGCCGCTCCAGCGCGCGGATTCCCAGCTGTCACCGCTCCAGCGTGCGGAGTTCCACACCCCGCCCGTCCAGGCGGTGCTGCCGGCGGACAGACCGGACCAGGACGCCGCGTCGAAGGGCTGGCCTTGGACGTCGACCTCGCCGCTGAGCACCGCGCCTGTGGCGTGGTCGACGAGGTGGGCCCCGCCGCGGGCCGCCTCGAGCGAGCCGGTTCCCGTGGCGACCGGGAACCGCTGCACCGCCGCCTTCAGTGCGGTCTGTGCGGTCCCGGGCTTCAGCGCCGCCCGGACGAGGCCGACGGCGGCCTCGACGTTGAGCTCACCGGCGCCCTGGGAGACGGCGGGGACCCCGGCCAGCGGGGTCGCGGTGTTCACGAGGGCCGCCTTGACCTGGTCGGGGGTCAGGGAGGGGTTGGCCTGCACGAGCAGGGCCGCCGCGCCGCTGACGACCGCGGCGGCCTGGGAGGTGCCGCTGCCGCGGAAGAGGCGGGTGCTCGTGTCGCCGGCCACCAGGCCCTCGGGGTGCTGCTGGTCGATCGAGGAGCCGGGGTCGCGCAGCGACGTGATCGACTTCCCGGGGGCGAGGAGATCCACGTGGCGGTCGGCGGTGCCGGTGTTGGTGAACGCGGCGACCGCGGGGGCCTTCCACTTCACGTCCAGCTGCGGGTCGGAGGCGCCGACGGCGATGACGTAGGGGTCCATCGCCGGGTCGGTGAGGCGGAAGCTCTGCTGGCCCTCGTTACCACCGGAGACGACGACGACCACGCCGTGGCGCCACGCGTTCTCGGCGGCGGCGGCGAGGGGGTCGAGCTGGTAGGGCTGCAGGGAGTCGGTGCCGAAGGACAGGTTGACGACGCGGACGTTCACCCCGCTGTCGTGGGCGTGCTGGCTGACCCAGTCCAGCGCGGCGATGACCTGGCTGACGTCGGTGCTGCCGTTGGTGGTCGCGAGCTTGATCGGCAGCAGGGTCGCGTCCGGGGCGACGCCGAGCTGGTCGTCGGGCTTGGTGCCCTTCAGTGCACCGGTCTTCGCGTCGTGCTCGATCGGGTCCTCACCCGCGATGATCGCGCCGAGGTGGGTGCCGTGACCGAAGGTGTCGAGGTTGCGCAGGGCGTCCTGGCCGCTCTCCAACGACAGGTCCGGGCCGTTCACGATCTTCCCAGCCCCGTTCAGGCCGGCGACCGGGGAGATCCCGGAGTCCAGGAGCGCGACCGTGACGCCCTGCCCCGTCACCGCACGCCCGGCAGCGTCCGTCTGCGCCCAGACCTTGCGGGCCCCGATCGCGGTCGTGACCGTGAACAGCGAGCCAGGGTCCTTGTCGGCCTTGTACTTCCCCTCCAGCGACTTGGAGACCTCGTCGGCCACCGGGTCACCCCACTGGTCCTTCATGACCGTGACGCCCTTGGGGGGCTTCGGGGCCTTGTCAGGCCCCGCGAGGGCCGGGGTGGCGGAGAGCAGGGGGAGGCCGAGGGCCCCCACCAGCACCACCACGGCACCCCTGCGGGTGCGACCCCGCCGTGTCGTGCGATCCATCGCCATGTCTGACTCCTGTGTCGGGAACCTTCCTTGCCCGGGAGTCCTCGACACGCAGCGGTGGCGGCTTGCTCCGCCATTCAGGTCCCATCGGCCACCACCCGCCGAACTTGAGGCCCGTCGACGACTTCACAGGTCGTCCGAGTGGAACCGTCTACCGGTCGTCGTAGAGCGTCCACCCCGCTCGCTCAGTCACGGCGGCTGACGCTCAAGCACGTGGGACTAGCGCCGGACGCGGGCGAAGTAGTAGAGGGGAAGTGCTCCTCCGCTGTTCACCAGGACCAGGGCTGCTGCCCATCGCCCCTTTGAGCCGCGCACCCCGTGCTGCGGCCTCCTAGCCAGGTCAACGAGGGCTGCCACCTTGAGCGCCCCTTCCACGCCTGCTGCGATGAGGAGATTGCGCCTCACGTTGGGGTCGAGGTCGTTCCATTGCTGCTTGACGCTCATGGATGCAGGCTAGAACTCCGCGTGGCTGGGGCACAGGAAAGGGGCACCAGCGGCCTCGTAACCCGGCTATGGGGCTGCTGAAAGAACCAGCCAGACGGCCGTCCCGATTGACGGACCGTCTACCGGGACGCTCCCCCACCGACGCGACGGCTGACTCGCTGGCGCACCAACGTCGTCCCTATAGACCTGTCCGTCATGGTCGTCTCAGACGGGGGCCTCATGCGGCCCATCGCGCGAGGACATCAGGGTGCTGGGTTCAGGGCTCGGTACAGACTCGCTCGAGAGACACCGACCGCGGCCGCGGCCGCGGCGACGGAGTGCTTTTGGGCGAGCAGGCTTTGAGCGGCGGCGAGCTTCGCCGGTGTCATCACGGTGGGCCGTCCCCCACGTCGGCCCCGGGCGGTAGCCGCAGCCAACCCGGCGGCGGTGCGCTCCCGCAGCAGGTCCCGCTCGAACTCCCCCAGCGCACCGAACAGGTGCAGCACCAGGCGACCGGTGGCGGTGGTGGTGTCGATGGACTCCGTCAGGGAGCGAAAGCCCACTCCCCTGCTGGTGAGCTCGTCGATGAGCTGCAGCAGGTGGCGCAGGGAGCGCGCGAGCCGGTCCAGACGCCATACGACGAGGACGTCGCCGGGTCCAAGGCGCTCGAGGACGTCGTCCAGAGCCGGGCGGATGGTCAGCGCGCCAGAGGCGGTGTCGGTCCACACCCGGTAGCAGCCGGCGGCGACGAGGGCGTCGTGCTGCAGGGCGGGGTCCTGCGCGGTGGTCGAGACACGGGCGTAGCCGAGCAGGTGGACAGGAGCGTGAGCGGGCACACCCGGACGGTCTCAGAAAGCCCTGATGTCGCGTGAGTGAGACGCCGGTTGTGGACGCGGGTTGTGAGACGGCGTGTCGGGCTTGGAGGCCGCTCCCCCGCCGTGTCTCACAACCGGTCGGTTACTAGACGCCTCACCAGCGCCACGGCTTCTTGGTGATCGTTTGATCAGGCTGAGATGCGATCCGTGGTGAGCGACGGTGACGGGGCTGATCTTGGGTGAGGATTGGCTCCGCTCGCTCGCCGCTGAACGGGTCCCCCGGTGCTTGGGCAAGGCCCTTATCCAGCCGCGACGCGCGAGAGCAGCTGCTGCAGCAGCACGCGGTCCGGGATCTGGAGCCTGGTGGTCTACGGGCCATCGTCTTGCGGGACGGTCTGGTGCCCGCAGTCGGGCTCCCACCGCGGCGCCTGCGTGTGGCGCCTCCCTGCGCGCTTCGGGGTCCCCGGCCGACCCTCTGGGTCGACGACGTCGAGGAAGCTGCACGACCTGGCCCTTGGGCCGCGATGCAACCTGCGTGGTGATGGTTCCGTCGTAGGGGCATGGGCGCTAGGCAGAGCCGGTGACGGCGGCCAGGGATGAGCAGTTCCACGCCTTCGTCGTGGCGGAGCGGGCGGGCATGTTGCGCACTGCGAGGTTGCTGGCGGCAGGCGACGGGCACCTGGCGGAGGACCTGGTGCAGTCGACGTTGACAGCGCTGTACGTGGCCTGGCCGGCGTTCCAGCGGGCCGGCAACCGGGGCGCCTACGTGCGTCGGTCCCTGGTCAACGCGTTGATCAGCGAGCGTCGACGGCCGTGGCGGCGGCGCGAGCAGTCCCTGGCCGTGCTCCCGGACCGCCCCGATCCATCGGCTCGCGATCAGCCCTTCGAGGAGGTGCCAGACGGGGCGCTGGCGTTGTACCGGGCGCTGCGGGACCTGCCGCCGCGGATGCGAGCGACGGTGGTGTTCCGGTACTTCCACGACTTGAGCGTCGCGGAGACCGCCGACGCGCTCACCTGCTCGCAGGGCACGGTCAAGAGCCAGACGGCGCGAGCCTTGGACAAGCTGCGCGAGGTGCTCGGCGCGAGGCTC
>Ga0160428_1002458_pt1 | contig 11260 bp, 10 predicted proteins | sample SolpanmetagenomM_FD_108198 | JGI IMG/M metagenome (GOLD analysis project Ga0160428, IMG submission 108198) | Solar panel surface microbial communities from Lawrence Berkeley National Laboratory, California, USA - M | ecosystem: Engineered > Built environment > Solar panel > Unclassified ...
AGTCACCCGAACCGGCCGTACACGGAGAGCACCCGGACACCCGGACCCTCAGCGCCCTGCTGCAACAGGTGATGGCCCTCAGCCGCCCAGACCAGATCCGGCTCACCCGGTACATGGAAGACCTGCCGGACCTCGAACAGGCGCTGCGCCACAACGAACAGCGACCGGCCCTGCTCAGGCGCGACGACGAGGACGACGCCGCCCTGATCATCGGCAACCTCAGCCGGCGCTGGGGCGACGAAATCACAGCCAGCGCCACAGTCAGAAACATGCAGGCCTTCCTGTCCGGAGCGTCGGTCCCCCGAACAGCGGAACCTGCGGAAAATCTGAAACTCGGCGACAGCGCGGCCGTCCAGACACCTGAGGAACTAACGTCCCCCACCACACCGGCAGACGAACCGCAAGTCGGGGGCGGAAAGGTGGCCAACAGCGCCCGCTCAGGCGAAGTTCAGATCAATGCACAGCCGGGAACAGTGGGCACCCGATCGGCCTGGCAGGAAAACAGCCGGGCCCGACTGAGCGCCCTGCTGACGAACGGCGTTGACCTGAACGTCCTCTATGAAGGAATCACGGCCGCGAACGACAGCGGAAAACACATCAGCAAGTCGATGGTCCGGAAAACCGCCAAAAAGGAACCCAAAGCGCACTTGCCGGACGCCTGCTACCACTACATCTGGAGCGTCGAACTGCCCCAGGAGGCGACACCCGACCACCTGATCGACATGATCGGCAAGGCCAGGCGGGTCTACACACAGCACGGCGTCACCCCGGCGGCCGTCGCCGAACTCATCGCCACGTGCATGCAGGACCCGGCAAACAGCCCGGATGAGCCGTCAAATGACGACAGAACTCGCGCCTTCGGGGAATTCTCCAAGTACCGCAACGCCGGGCACCTCGACGAAACCGACCTGCAGATGCTGCTCGAAGGCATGATCGAATACCCGGAACTGAACTTCGATCCGCTCGCCGAAACGCTGAGCGTCGAACTGATCCTGAACAACACCGTCCTCGCGGCGACCGGCCTGCACCTCAACCGTCTGGTAGACCTCGGCTACTCCCCCGAGGACCTCGACGCGCCGCTGCGCCAGCTCGGATGGGCCGGCCTGCCGCTCAAGGAATACGCGGCGCTCCAACCCAGAGACCTGCAAGCCTTGATCGAACTGTTCCAGAAGATCGTCACACCCAAGCCTGAGCAGAACGACCAGAACACCAAAGCGCAGAACGTGGTCATCGAAGACACGCACGCGCGGGTGTCGTACATCGACGACATCCTCGACCGGAACGGCAGCATCGTCACCAACCAGATCACCCGGGTCTTCGGCATCCGGAGCGGCACAGCCAACCAGTACCTCCAGGACCTCGGCCTGATCGCGATCTCGGATGGACGGTACCGGCGTCCAAGGTCCTGACCGGACCGGTCCTCCAGTACGGCCCGGACGGACCACCTCCAGCCGCAGGCGGGCGCCATGTCCTCCCCAATTCAGGAGTCCACCCCCTTCACCCGTCTTTCAGGCGGGTGAGGTCCGTCTGTACAGGAGGCATCCATGAAACTGACCATTCACACCCCGGAAGACCCGCTGGTACTCACTCACGTCCTGATGGTGTACGAGAACGCCAGCGAGAAGGTGCTCCAGCGCGGCAAGATCGCCATTGAGGACGACCGCGCCGTGATCAAGGAGATCGCGCCCGTCACCGAATCGCTCACGGCCATCCTGCTCGACACCCGGGAACGCTTGGCACCGCTCACCTACATTCCCGAACCGGTCGTCGGCGTCACCGACAAGGCCTGTGCCTGGTTCGTTCCCGCGCAGTCACGGCCCCTGTTCTTCAGACCCACCCGCGACGTCACGCTGAACGACCTGAGCGGACAGCACTTTCCGCAGCCCCCGCTGCTGATGATCTCCACACGCAACAACCTGAGCGTCTACGCGCTGGAGCACAACGTCAGACCGACGCTGGCCACGCCTTTGATGAACGCGCCGTACTACAACATCTTCGACACCGACACGGTCTGTCTCGGCAGTGCCTACCGCCCATTCGACGGCACGATCGAGCACCTGCACGAGTGGGAGGCCAGCTTCTACGGCAGCCAGTTCACCCACCGGGCCGGAACGACGACCCGCTGGATTACCGACCGCACCCACCGCGAACTGTGGGAGTCGGCCCACGAAGCTGGAGCGTTCGACCCCGGCTGGCTGATCGCGGCCAACACCACGCTCGCGGACGTCCTCGGACGGGCCCGGTGAAGGCCGGCACACCGGCACCGGTCGATCCTCACCCGGACGCCTACATTCCCGACAGCTACGTCCCCCCGGCCTCCGCAGAGGCCGCCAGCTACAAGGTCAAAGCCCGCCTGCTCACCAACCGCACTCCGCTGCGGGTCGCCGTGGTCGGCGTGGGCGGTACCGGCAGCGAGGTCATCAGCGGCCTGATCCATCTTCACCAAGCACTGGTCGCCATCGGTCGCCCCGGACTTCAAGTGTGGGCGTTCGATCCGGACACCGTCAGCACGTCGAACCTGGTCCGGCAGCGTTACCATCAGCAGGACCTCGGACGAAACAAGGCCGAAGTGCTGATCCGGCGTGTCAACAGCGCCACCGGTCTGAACTGGCAGGCCATCAGCGAAGTGTTCGACTCGAACGCCGCTGCCAACCCGTGGGACATCGTGCTGTCCTGCGTCGACAGCCGCCGGTCACGCAAGAAGTTGCACGGGTACTCGCAGCGCCAGCGCTTCACCAGCTGGGGCGCCTGGATCGACTTCGGGAACGACAACGACCGCGGCCAGGTCATCTGGGGCGACCCCGGCCCCAGACCACCGGTGCATGCCCTGCCCTGCGCGACGACGCTTCACCCGGACCTGATCGACATGACCCTGCCCGAGGACACCACGCCCTCCTGCAGCACCCTCCAGGCGCTCACCCGACAGGGCCTGATGATGAACAAGACCGTGTCGACCCTCGGACTTCAGATGCTCTGGGACGGGCTGTCGACCGGCCGACTGATCCACCACGGCTGGTACTTCAACTTCACCGCCGGCATCTTCAAGGCGCTCGACGTGCCCCAGAAGCCGGTGAAAGTGAAGCGGGACGGCACCGATGACCAACTCGAGACGCCCGCACCGACTCCGATCAAAGCCGGAACGGGCAAGGCGGCGAAGAAGAAACCCACTTCACCGAAGGCCGCCACCCGGGCAAAAAACCCATCCCGCACAGCGCCCCGTCAGACCACCCAGACCGCATAGCGTCACCCGTTCCGACCGCCCAGGAGGCATCCAACGCATGACAAGGACGTTCACACACCATCAGACCACCGGCCGGGCACTCCTGACCGCCCTGTGCCTCCTGCTCGCTCCAGTGACCACTTCCGCCCAGAGCGACACGGCCCCGGCCAGTCCGGTCGATACCGTCACGCAGATCCTCACACCTCAACTCGGAACGAATGGGCAGACCAACTACACGCCAGTCCAGACGGTCCAACACGGTCAGACGGTGATCGTCCAGACCACCCTCCAGACCAACCAGGGCAGCCTGCGCAACATCAGCATCGACGTGCCGGTGTTGCCACAGAGCGGATTCCTCGGCATCGAGTCGGTCACTCCCGGCGTTACCCTGACGTACAGCCTCGACGGCGTGAACTACGAGACCGTTCCGTTCGTCACCACCTCACGGGGACGCCTCCCCGCCCGCCCGCGCGAATACCGGGCCATCCGCATGAACATCCCGGAGCTGCTGCCCGGTCAGGGCGTGATCCTGCGGATGATCGTCAACATCAACTGAACTTCGCGCGGCCATCCGGCCGTGATCGACCCCCCTTCGCCCGGTCCGAACGAAGGGGGGTCGATCTGTGTCCAGAACACCGGCCACCCCTGGACCGGAGGCCAGTCGGAACCGCACGGCCGCAGCAACAGCCCAGGCCACGGTTCAACAGGCCCTTCAGGCCCGTTCGTGTCCACACGCCCCCATCCGACCGAGGACTCCATGACCGTTTCAGACTCCAGCACACCACAGAGGCCGGGAAAGGCCGTGCCCACCGCCCACAACGAGCGCCTGATGAACACCGTGGTCAACCTCGTGTACGTCAAACCCAGAACGGCCGAGGACCTGGCGAAACTGCTGCGCGTGTCGACAGTGACCGTCAAGGCTGTTCTGGAACGCCTGATGGACGACCGCCGGGTCTACGAAACCCGCAGCCGCCGCAAGACCAGCTTCCACGCGGTCGTGCTCCAGGGCGTGCCTCCTGCCACCCACGAGAGCGACAAACACGCCGAGAAACTCAGGTCCGTCCTGGCCCGGTCCCCGCACAAGAAATTCACCGTGGGCGACCTCAGCACCCGGACCGGCGAATCACCCCAGGACACCCTGGTTCAGCTGAACAGCGGTATCCTGGCCGGCTGGGTCACCTTCCTCAACATCGGCGCGCTCCGGGTCTACGGCCTCGACCCCAACCAGGAACAGCACCGATAACCCACAGCCCTGAACACACACCCGCACCGGCACGGCAACAGGCGCCCCGAACGCTTACCACAAACCCGAACGCGCAATTCACACCTGCCGTGAGGATGTTGCTCCTGAATCCCGTCCTGACCGGGCTTGCCGGGGGTTCAGGGCACCGCGCGTTAACGTCGCAAAAACGAAATTAGCGACGGTCACCGCATATTCAGGCATGCGTTACCGAGAGCATGGACAGACCGTCACCCTGCACCCGACCGACCGGTGCTTGATCCTGAAATCACCCAACACTTCCATTCCACACACCGATCACGTGGGCCTGAGTGAATGGCCGCACCTCAGCAAACAGCGCGACCTCGGCGAACTCACCACCACCGTCACCGACGAACAGGTCATGACCGCCCGCCAGCGCTCCGGCGGCCAGCTGACCCTCTGGAAGGGCCAGTTGAAGGTCGACGGCGTCCGCGACCCGGACCGGGACCTGGCCCTGAGGCGACTCGGCAGCTGGAGTTGGCAGAACGCGCCCGTCACCCGCCTCACCGACCTCGACGCGACCATCCGGATCTGCCGGATTCACCGCGTCCTGATTCCCGAAATGCTGCCGGACCTGGAAACGGTGAAGAACGTCGCCCACTGGTGCAGCGCCCTCGAACAGCGTCTACGGGAACGGCAGCACTGGCTACCGGCCGTCACCAGCGGCCTGTTCCAGCAAATGATCCTCAGCCTCTGGATGAAGTCCGCTCCGACCGAGCATCTGCACCTGGCCGCCGAGGTCCTGATCCGCGCGTTGACGGCGCACGACTACTCGCGTATCTTCGCGGGCCTCGACGAGAACGTCACCGACACGCTCAGCGAGCGGCTGCTGACCGACCTTGGTCTGACCTGGCAGCTGCAACTGGTGACGATCAACGCGGCCACAGAGCGGGTCTCGTGAGACAGGACGGCGAACAGGATGAACAGGGGAGACGACCGACCGCGCAAGCGCCTGCAGCGCCAACACCCGCCCCACTGGTCCGCAAGGTTGGCGGATTGTGGCAGTTCGATCCACTCCTTCAGATCGCCGTGACCTGCACGGTCATGCTGTTCACCGCCCGACTGATCGGCTCCTCCCTGCCGCACCACGACCTGAGACGACAGGCCCTGCTGATCTCGGACCTGATGAGAGACGGCGCCCTGATCGCCGCTTATGCCAGGATCTACCTCGCCGTCTGGACCAGGCCCCGCGACCGGCGACCGCTGATGATGGTGATCGCCGTGTCACTGATCCCGGTCATGCTGCTGCCGACCATGCTCGCCGGTCTGCCCGGACAGACCGCCGCCGCCCTGATCCCGGCCGTGCTGCTGTTGGCAGCCCTCAACCACCATCAGCGGCAGAGACCAGTCAGGGGACGACTGTCGGGCTTCTACGAACCCGGTGAGTGACCGGCAGCTTCAGGCACCGGCCACCGCCCGCACACACTTTCCTGATCGCCGGTGACGGCGTTCACCGAAGTCACCCCTACACTCAGTCCATGTCCAGCGCCGGCCCCGCCCGTACTCTTGTGATCGTCGAGAGCCCCGGAAAGATCAAAAAGCTTCAGGAATACTTGGGCCCAGATTACGAGGTCAAAGCCAGCATCGGCCATGTACGCGACCTGCCCGCCAAGCGCGACCAGATTCCGGCCGCCATCGCCGGTGAACCGTGGGCCTCACTCGGCGTCAACCCGGAGACGTTCCGGCCCTACTACATCATCAGTCCGGACAAACACGACGTGGTCAAGGGCCTGCAGGCCGCCCACAACCGGTGCGACCGCACCCTACTGGCGATGGACCAAGACCGGGAAGGAGAGTCGATCGCCTGGCACATCGCGCAAGAACTGCGCATCAGAGATCCGCAGCGCATCTCCTTCAGCGAGATCACCCGCAACGCGATTCAGCAGGCCATCGGCCATCCGAGGCCGCTGAACCTCAATCTCGTGGCCGCCCAGGAATCCAGACGCATCATCGACCGGCTGGTGGGCTTCAAGGCTTCGAATCTGCTGCGGGACGCGATCGCGCCGAGCCTCTCGGCCGGACGGGTCCAGAGCGCCACGTTGATGATCCTGGTGCAGCGAGAACTGAGCCGGATGAGCTTCGTTGCGGCCGGTTACCACGTGCTGAGGGCCGACAGCGACACCACTCCGATCTTCGTCGCCACTGTCACGCACATCCGTGTCCGAACCGCTCCGCAGCCGCAGGCGCTGGCCAAGCCGTCCAACTTCACCGTGACCGGAGAGCTGCAGAACGCGGAGAATGTCATCAACCTGACGACCGAGCAGGCCCGCGCCGTAGCCAAAGCCATCGACGGCGTGGCCGCGACCGTCACGGCCGTCACCCGCAGCGAAGTTCGCAGCCGGCCCGCTCCGCCGTTCGTGACCAGCACCCTGCAGCAGGCCGGTGAACGCCTCGGCCTCAGTATCGACCTCGTGATGAGCACCGCCCAGAAACTCTACGAAGCCGGCTACATCACCTACATGCGGACCGACAGTGTGGCGCTGTCCGAAGAGGCCCTGACGGCGGCCCGCAGCGAGATCATGCGGCTGTTCGGGCCGTCTGCGCTGCCGGACGCTCCCCGGCGCTACGCCACGCACGACAAGGGCGCCCAGGAAGCCCACGAGGCCATCCGCCCGTCCGGATCGGTGTTCCGCTCGCCAGACAGCACCGACCTGCAGGGCGTGGAACTGCGGCTGTACGAGGCGATCTACGTCCGCACCCTGGCCTCACAAATGCACGACACGGTGCATGACAAAACCGTCCTGACCCTGACGAGTGGACCGGCCACCCTGAGCGCCTCAGGCCGGGTACTGAAGTCAGAGGGCCACACCAGACTCACCGGCGCGGCCAAGTCGGACAAACCGGACGAAGACGACCAGGACGCCCCACAAGGGCTGCCGAACCTCCAGGAAGGCGACACCACGGTGCTGAGGGCCAGAGGGCCGGAACTCAAGAGCACATCGGTCCCCCCGCGCTACTCTCCGGGCGACCTGATCGAGGCCATGAAACGCGCCGGCATCGGCCGACCGAGCACCTACAAAGACACCCTCTCGACCTTGGCGAAACGTGAATACACCGTGCAACAAGGGAAGTTCCTCAGCGTCAGCGCGACCGGGCTGCTGGTCGGCACCTACCTGCACCGGCAGCTGACCAAGCTGGTGGCCAAAGAGTTCACCTCACGGATGGAGTCGCAACTCGATCAGGTCGCTGGCGGAAAACTCAGCCGCGTCGATTACCTCAAGGAAGCCTGGACGGACGAACTCGGCCCGGCCATCGAGCACGCCGAACGCACCGAACCGTTCCTGAACCTGCCCCACCTGCCGGGCATGAGGGTCCTGGCAAAACGCGGACTGGTGATGCTCAACGACGGCCAGACCGAAGCGGAAATCCCACCGTTCCTGGTTCCCGGCGACCTCACCCGCGCAAACGCCGCACAGATTATGACCGGCACCTTTGCCTTTCCGAAACGACAAGTTCAGGAATCGGCAAAAGCCTACGCCAAGTCCGGTGACAAACCCGAGGGCGCCAGAACGAAGACGTCAGGCGGCAAGAGCCGCTCTGCATCGGCCAACAAACCCAAAGCCGTCAAAGGTCGAAGCGTGAAAAAGAAGCGCGGGGACTGAATTTAAGCCCGAACATAAAAGGACATCGGGACACATTCCTTCAGGTAAGCTGAAGCATGACATATCGGTCAGCCCTGCTTCTGAAAGACAGATCCACACTGATTCACGATGTCTATCAACAGGTCGATCGACTGATCCTGACAGACGCGTACACCTTCAATGCCATCACACTCCAGGGATTCCACCTGAAATCCACCCAGGCCGGCCTACAAAACCAGCCCATCACCAGCGTCAGCACCGTCACCACCGACACGCTGATCGTGGTCCACGCCAGAAACCTGGTCCACGTCAACGCCGAAATGCCGGGGGGCAATGGCCGGTCCGTGCTGCTGCTCACCCTCGATCAGAACCTGCTCGGACAGGATGACCGCGCCCTTCTGGGACTCCTCGAAAGTACCAGAGCCGACCCGGTCATCGTCATCACCACAAAGGTGAAGCCACCACCGCAACTCCTGCCGGACGGCACACCCAAGCCGAGCCGAACGGCCAAGGCCAGAGAAGCGAAAAAGGCGAAACGAGACGCGAGACTCGCGGCCGCCGCGGCCGCCGCACTCGCCGAGGAGGCATCCGCCTCACTCGGCGTTCCGTCCGACACCACCGAACAGGTAGGCACCAGACCGGACATTCCCAGCCAAACCCCCACCGGGGACCCCGCACGCACCCCGACCCCGAACGCGCCGCAGGCACCCAGAACACCGGAAACGCCCAGGAGCGACAAGACACCCAGAACGCCCGTCACGACCGACACCGATCGTAAGCCGACCAGCACGCCCGGGAGAACCACCCTACCCGGCCAGGACGGCACAGAACGGCGCCCCAGGAGAACACCGGCCAAAACGGCGGGAGCCCGGTCGACCCAGACCTCGCCCAACCTGCCAAACCTCAGCTCCGGACTGAACCTCACCTCCCCGGAACCTCCCGTACTGGACCTGCCGATCGTCCCAATCGAACGCCGTGACCCCAGCGCCAGTAATCTGAGACAGATCAGCGGCCGGGCACCCGACCCTGACACTCTCTACGAGGAACCCGAAAACATCGATGACATCCCCGAGGATCTGCCGTTCTGACCCCAAAGCCGGCTGAATGCCGCCACTCCACCTGACCTGGGAGAATTTCCTGCTGATCGGCGGCATCGTCACCGCCGTCCTGACGCTCCAATACCTGAGCCATCAGCCCAGGCGCGTTCAGCACGAACAACGGCAGGGCGGGCAGGTGATCAGCAGGCCAGGCACGCTCTACCTCGCCCTGGTCCTGCTGCTCTGCGCGGTCAGCTGGAGTTACGCGGCGTTCGTCGCCTACGACACGCTCACCTCGCTGGGACAGGGGACGTACTCACTGCCTCAGATGGTGCTCGCCGTCGCCGCCGCCTTCACCACCGACCGACTGTTGCGGCGCGGCCTGACCCAGCAGGTGCTGACAACGCCAGAAGGCCTCTACATCGAGCAGTGGAACCACAGCGTCTACCTGCCGTGGGAAGCCACCGAGGGCCAATGGAATCTGCGCGCCGGCAGAATGCCGTTCTACGGCGTCATCCAACGGCGCGGAACGGCGCCACTCATGCTGAGACGGTACCGCCTCTCGGTCTGCCTGAAGGAGACGCTCACCCGGCCGCCCCGTACGCTGAACAGACCCGGTCATGTCATCGACGTGACCACCAGGGACTGAACATCCACCCGGAGCGACATGAACAGCACCGATTCATCAGACCGGCCGGCACCCGATAAAACCACCGACAGCGGACCCGTTCCGCTGGTTCGTCGTCCTGCCCAGAACCACACCCGCGGCACCGATTCCCCGGACGCGCCCAGCTCGGCAGGAACGGATTCGCACGCACCGGACACCGAGCTTCAGGGAACCACGGGAAACAACAAGAAAATCCTGCTGGTGAGTCTCGCCGGGGTGGCCACGATCGTCGGCGCCCTGATGGTGACGCTGCCGAGCCAGACCGACCGTCGGCAGAGCGGCCAGCAGGTGTTCCGAACTGAAGGCCGACCCGTTCTCGGCAACAGGGCGCGTGGCGGGGAGGTGATCCTCTTCGCCGATTACAGCTGCCCCGCCTGCCGACAACTCGAAGAAACCCAGATCAAGGCGATCACCAGAGAACTGGTCGATACCGGCCAGGCGCACGTGATCTTCATGCAGTCGCCCTTCATCAACGAGAGCAGCCACCGGGCCGCCCTCGCCGCAGAGTGCGTCTACCGGACGGGCGGCAACGACGTCTTCTGGAGATATACCAAAACGCTGTACGACCAGCAGGGAGCGGAAACGACCGATTGGGCCACCCCGGCCCTGCTGAAGGCAGCAGCCACCGACCTGAATGTCGACCCGGTCCGGTATACCGCCTGTATCAGAGGCACGGACGCGCAGGCCGCCGTCGACGCCGACCTGGCCCAGCACCGCGCGGCCGGAATGCAGGGCACCCCGGCCGTCTTCGTGAACGGCTACCGCACACCGGCAGGAGGCCGCGACATCCAGAACGCCCTGAAGGCCCATCCACCTGGAGGCGGCAGCTGAACCGCCCCCACCAGCCAAACGCTCTCCCACCCGCAACGCACGTCCCGGAGGTCTCCATGAACACCGACCCAACCCGCCACCGACTCCTGACCACCTGCCTGCTGCTCGCCGGTTCCCTCGCCATCGGAACCGCCTCCGCGCAGGGGGCGGCGACCGACCCACCGGTGTCCACCGACACGTTCGCCCAGGACGCCGCCCCGCAGACACAGTCCTTCAACCTGCGCTCCACCTACACCAAGGATTCCACCACCCTCACCGACCAGGACGAAGAGGTCGCCACTGCACCGGTCGCCGTTCCAAGTGTCGCGGCTGTCCAAACCACGGCTCCAGCGAGCGCGGCGGCCACCGCGTCCGAACCCACCGTGGCCGGCACACTGGCGCTGCGCCCAGCCGCCCGAACGACGAGCACCGCCCCGAGCGATACCAGCGAACCGCCCGGCAGCTCGCTGACCAGGCAGCCGGACGTGGTCCTCGCGCTTGGTCGGACCAGCCGCCCGGTCACCCAACCCCCCGCTGCTGCGCCGGTCGGTGAGGCCGTCACCGAGAACGCCCCGATCCTTCTCGCCAGGGTCAGCACGGCCCAGACCAGCGCGCCGCACCTGAACGTGCAGCCGACCGTCGTACTCACCGCCGTTGCCACGACCACCGCGCCTGATACGGGCA
>Ga0160428_1002460_pt1 | contig 11243 bp, 10 predicted proteins | sample SolpanmetagenomM_FD_108198 | JGI IMG/M metagenome (GOLD analysis project Ga0160428, IMG submission 108198) | Solar panel surface microbial communities from Lawrence Berkeley National Laboratory, California, USA - M | ecosystem: Engineered > Built environment > Solar panel > Unclassified ...
AGCTCGAGAATGTGTGGGATCACACGGTCAGGTTTGATGCCGCTGTACTTCTCTAAGAGAGTACGGGTGGAGTCGTCCAGACTGTCCAGCTTCTCGCTGTACCACTGTGCCTTGTTGTCGCCGCTGGCCATGTTGTAAGATGCTGTGGGATATTGGTAGTGACTGAGATTGTTTCTGCGCCTGATATACAACGACGACAAGCCCAGCACCTTCCGCATATGAATGACGGGGCACGACGGACGTGTGACGCGCCCTTCATTTCCTTATCCTTATCGGTCGATGCGTTGCGAGTCAACCGCTGCTTACCCAGTGGTGTCACCGAGTCACCGAGTCTCCGGTCCCCGCACTTCCCCTCATCTCATTACGCGGGAATTCTCGCTCAAATGAAGGATGATGACGATGATGTTTAATTGTTTATTCAAGGTCCCCCCAGACCATCATACGCTGTTCGCTGCACAAGAAGGCTTCTTCGCTCTTCGGTTCGTCTCAACCTTGGACGACTACCCTCTCCTTCGAAAGCAGCGACAAACTCTTGAAATGGCACCTACATCACCTGAATGGTGGAAAGACATCGTCGTCTATCAGATCTGGCCTGCCTCGTACAAAGACTCCAATGGTGATGGACTCGGTGATCTCCAAGGCATCATCGGGACCTTGGATTATCTAAAAGACCTTGGCGTGACTTGCATCTGGCTGTCCCCAATGTACGCGAGCCCGCAATACGACATGGGATACGACATAAGCAACTACGAGGACATCTATCCCCCGTATGGAACAATGGCCGATATGGATGAACTAATCAGACAAGTCCACGCGCGGGGCATGAAGATGGTGCTAGATCTAGTAATCAACCACTGCAGTTCAGAGCACGCGTGGTTCCAAGAATCGAAAAAAGACAAGACCAACCCAAAGGCGGATTGGTTCCACTGGAGACCGCCACGAATGATTGACGGCAAAAGACATCCGCCTAACAATTGGCGTGCGATATTCGGTGGGAGTGCGTGGGATTACGTGCCCGAGCGTGACGAATACTACCTCCACCTGTTCGAGCCCGAACAACCCGACCTCAACTGGGAGAATCCAGTGTCCAGGCAGGCCGTTTACGATTCAGCCATCCGCTTCTGGTTGAAAAAGGGCATCGATGGCTTCCGTGTGGATGTTGCCAACATGTACAGCAAGAACCTCGACTTTCCCGACGTGCCCACTGAAGATATCGGCGCCGAGTTCCTGCTGGGCGACTACAACAACGGGCCCCGCATCCATGAATACTATCGAGAGATTCGACGCAATGTTCTGAGCGAGTTTGGTGAGGTTCTTATGATTGGCGAGTGTGCGTTCACTCCCTTCGAAGAGGTGCTCAAGTACGTTTCGGCCGAGAGGAAGGAAATGGACATGATCTTTGACTTCGATATCGTGACTCTCGGAGGGAACATGGTGAAACCTAGGCACGAGATGTTCCGGCAGTCCCTACGGGACTTCAAGTCAGCCATTCTCAAGGTGCAGCAGTTCTCTGCTGGGACAGACGCTTGGGCTACGGTCTTCGGCGAGAACCATGACAATGGCAGGTCGATCCCCAGGTTCGCGACAGATGATCCTGAATATAGGGTGAAGGCTGGCAAGCTCCTCGCGATGCTGTTCGGCACGTTGACAGGAACCCTGTTTATCTACCAAGGGCAGGAAATAGGCATGACCAATATTCCTCAGGACTGGACAGTTGACGATCTAAAGGATATCTCGGCACTGAAGTATTGGAGGGAGATCACTGCAAAATATCCAGATGATAAGGAGCTCCACCAGAGGGGGCTGCGCGGTCTCCAACTGGGTGGAAGGGACAATGCGCGAACGCCTGTGCAGTGGAGCAGCGAGGCCAATGCAGGTTTCACAACAGGGACACCTTGGATGAGAGTGCACGACAACTACAAAGAAGTCAATGTTGAAGCGCAGCTAGACGACCCGAAAAGTCTGCTCTCGTTCTGGAAGCAGGTGGTGAAGCTTCGGAAATCGCACTCGGAGCTCTTTGTCCATGGTGGTTTTGAAATCCACGACTTTGAGGATGAGAATGTTTTCACCTACACCAAGATGGCTAGGGACGGCAAGAATAAGGCGCTTGTTGTACTGAACTTCACAGAAAAGGATCAGAGCTTCAAGCTGCCTGCGGGTGTTGAGAATTCGAAGCTTGAGCTTCTTGTATCTAACGTTGATGAGCCCAAGGATACACTATCCGCCTGGGAAGGACGGGTATACGTTTTTGAATGATTCCGAGGTTCGAAGGAGACGGTTTATGAGAGCGATTGACAGGGCGGTGTCTTTCTAGCTTGGTGAAGCCATCTACGCAACCACCGATGGCGGGTCCGACTTGATACCCTGAATTTCCTCTCATCACACACCACCCACGCATCGAAATGACCAATAGTCATGTGTTACTCCAATGAAGTAGGCCCAGTTGAGTTGCTCAGTGCGCATTCGTGGTTGATAAATAAGCGCGCATCAATTCGCAGGGCACGAAGATCTCCCAGCCAACCGATCACCTTTAACCGCTGCTGCATCAACAACCTCCTCATCCTGTGCCACTCATCACCTTTGCTCTTCCATTGGGCACGGGCTTGACTTGGTATCATGTTCCTTCGAGTACGTTTGAGGCTTCAAATACACGACTTGTACCCGCCGCTCTGGATCTCCTCGACTGTCATGCTTGTCTTTTCCATAGTGATGTCTCACGTAGACTGTAAAACATGCTAAAATCACTGGTCCTTGCCGTTTTGACACTCGCCGTGACTCTACAAGCATCCGATGTTGACATATGGAACTTCGATATCGACAACGGACCGGCACCGTCGCCAGAAGATGGACCGCCTCTGGCAAGAAACGCAGTTCGCGACCCGGCTTACTTGAAATATCAAATCGCTGGCATTATCGCTGGTTACTTTGCGTTCATTCTCCTCTTTGGGTTATTTCTACTTCTCGTTGGGAGACCGTTGCGCCGGAAGGCTCTGTCGACACATGGCTCCGTTGCGATCGAACTGGTCAAGCGAAAGAAGCATATTCTCGATCCTTCTCCCATGTCACCCAGTGGTAGCGCACGCTCCTGGCGCAAATGGGCGAAGCCAAAGCACTTGGGCATGAGCTTGTCTGGGCTTGTTTCAGGATCTGCCGCTTCCTCTCGCTACGTCAAGTCACCAAAGGAAGCGATTGTACATACACAGGAACTTAGCACGAACCCGAGTGTAAATGGGCCAGGCGCAAGTACTCAAAGGATGCCGCTGCGCCTGGACACATCTGGAATCGCAACGTTAACAGCCCACGAATCAGCAACGGCCAGTCCTCGAAGTCTGTTTCGGGTAGTCTACCCACCGTACGATACCACAGTCGAAGGTGCAGTAGCAGCACCCAGTGATGTTGGCTTCACGAACTTCACACCAGTGCATCAGACTCCTACGCAGCCAATCCACCGGACGTCACCGGTGCAAAGCAACCAGAGCCGTTCAACTCGCCGCATGATACACAAAGGTTCGAGAAGCTCTCTCCTCAGTCGCAGCACCAGTCTCCGGAGTCTCAATATCTCCTCGCCTATAGCGCAGCCGGAGAGTGCGATCAGTCTGGAATACCCTCTATCGCCGCGATATTACCCAGAGCCAGGCCCAGCACCCGTGCCACCTATGATCCCGGAAGACGAATCACGACCAGCTTCTCTTCGAGCCACCCCTCCAGGTACTGAGGAAGAAACGTACGGAGAGGAAAACATCTACAACTACACACCACAACATGCATACCACTCGTCGTCAATCTACGACGACGAACCACCCCACTCCTTCAACTCCCCCCGGCCCGTGCCACTCCCCGCGCCACAGCGCCACACGACGGGCGCACGACCCTTCAGCCCACCCTCACCCCCGCCAGCACGCACCTCACTAAGCCCAAAGCCACTGCCATTCCGCCTCCTGACCAGCAACTCGACATCCACCTCTCCCACGGCAACTTCAACAGCACACAACGCGGGCCTTGCAGCATTCGCCGCGTCGCCCACCCGCGTGACGTTCCTGTCGCCGCGGCGCGATGCCTTCAACACCGCCGCCACGCCGCGCACCGGGGCGTTTGTGCCGTATACGCCGTACATGCCCTTCACGCCGATCACGCCGGTGACGCCGCACTTGGTGAGCCGGGCGGAGCGTCTGCAGCGGAGGCGGCGCGAGGCGGCGGTCGAGGAGGAGGACGCGGTGAAGAGCGAGGGGGAATTGTGGGGAGATGCGTATCATGCGGGGTAATTTTTGTGGTCACGTGGGTTGTTGTTGTTGTTGTTGTGGTGGTGTCACTTTCCGACATGGTTTTCCTTGGGGTTATTGATGCAGACGATGCATCGAAGGAAACTTCTCGTTTCGTTTGATCTCATCTCGTCTCGTCTCGTCTCGTCGGCGTTTTGTCGTTGGTCAGGTACTGTAGCGACAAGGGTTTTTGGGTTTGGCGGACAGGCCATGGAAAGGCGTCCGGGACAGTTCAAGCCTCGCTCTGGTGCTACTGTATCAGCATGTCCCGTTCTCCCATGTTTCAAGAAGGGATGGTAGACAGAGCAAGCCAACGATGAATAGCAATAGCAGCATCAGCATCCGCATCAGCAGTAGCAGCAGCAGCAGCAGCATCAGCAGCATCACCACCACCACCACCACCACCACCGCCATGAAGTTGATACAGGAACGCAAAGCCCACGGAACAGTCCGATGTGACTGACTGCGCGGTTGCGGTGTCCCGTCCGGTCAGCGTCAGTGTCAGACGTCAGTGCGTCATCTTCTGTCATTTTTCTTGTTTTCTTACTTTGTTGTGTGTGTGTGTGTGTGTGTGTGTGTGGGTGTGTGTGTGTGGACTGCGTGTGTTCCCCTCCAAGACAAACAACGGCAGCGTCTAAAAGAGAAAAAAGGTTTGGCCGAAATCAGGTTTCCTGGTGGGCCATGCATGCATGATGATACTGTAATAATAATAATAATAATAATCACAACTCACAAAGAACACCATGTATCATCCATCCATCCTGTCAGACGCTGCTGTCTTCGTCTCTCTGTCTCTGTCTTCGTCTCTTCACTCCATCTCTCTCTTCCTCTTCTTCTTCCTCTTCTTCCTCCTCCTCCTCCTCCTCATCTGTTCTTCACCACTCCATCTTCCTTCTCTCTTCTCTCCCTCCTTCACCCCCTCTTGCATCATCATCATCATCGTCTTCTCCGCCCCCGACCCGGCAGATCCACTTCCGTCCCGTCGTGCATTTCAATATACCTCCGCTGCATCATCACATCATCTTCTTGCCTACAGTCTCGCATCGCATCGCATCGCATTTCCTCGTCATCTGCTTCCTTGCTACCTCTATCACTCGCACTCTCACATCTACGAATGAACCACCAATAACAACCATTGACCTTTCTGCTTCCTCGCAGTTCACCTCCCCTTCGTCTTCAACATGCTAAACCAAGGCCTCTCCCTCCTGCTCGCTCTCCGAGCAGTATCGGCAATCTCTCTCGACACCTCTAACCAAGGTAAGCATCATCTCTCCAAACAATTCCCCCAACAATCAGACACTCACCTTTCTCGCATAGCTTCAATCCGCAATGCCGCCTCTCAAATTGTAACAAATCTCTTCACATATTATTCCAACGGTGGCGCCAATACCCCCGCAACGGCCGTTGGACTGTTCCCCTACCCTCCCTACTACTGGTGGGAGAGTGGTGGTGTTTGGGGCGGAATGGTCGACTACTGGGCCTACACCAAAGACACAACCTGGCTGAGTGATACTATGAACGCCTTGTATGCTCAGGTCGGACCGGCGTATGACTTTGTCATGCCCGGGCAGCAGTTCGATACGGTACGACAGACTTCTCTCTTTCTCTTTAAACCCATTAGCTAACGCCGCGAAAGGGTAACGATGACCAAGCGTTTTGGGTCTTCCCGGCCCTCTCTGCGCTCGAGTACGGCATGCCGGCTCTGCCGTGTCCAGCGGGCACGAGCAACACGGCGACACAAATGTGTCAAACAAATTATCTGAACTTGGCGGTGAATGCTTTCAACGATTATGTGTACCGATGGGGGTTGGACTCAAACTCCTGCGGTGGTGGATTGAAGTGGCAGTTCTACCAGTCCAATGCCGGCTACGACTACAAGAATGCCGTCTCCAACGGAGCATTCTTCCAGATCGCGGCTCGGCTCGCGCGCTATACGGGTAACGCGACATACGCCACCTGGGCGGAGAAGGTTTACGACTGGTCCTACGACATTGGCCTCATCGACAATGATTACAGCGTTTACGACGGAACTGACGATACCAAAAACTGCTCCGATGTGGACCACACAGCATGGACGTACAACTCCGGTATGTACATGTACGGTGCTGCGGTCATGTACGATTACACCAAGGGATCCGCTTTGTGGAAGACACGAACAACAGGCTTTGTGGACCAAGCAGTCCAGTCTTTCTTCGGCCTTTACAGTAACGCCACTGGTATCATGTACGAAGCACCCTGCGAGTCCATTACGAGCTGCACCACAGACCAGTTCTCGTTCAAGGCATATCTCGCTCGCTGGATGGTGAAAACAGTAGTCATGGCGCCTTACCTGAAGTCTCAAGTCATGGGTCTGCTCACTACTACGTCGACAGCGGTGGCGCAGAGCTGTACAGGTGGCAGCAGCGGCACCGCATGCGGAGCAGCGTGGTGGAAGGGAGGCTACGACGGTAGTACGGGAGTCGGCCAGCAATTGTCCGCGCTCGAGGTTATCCAGGCACTGCTTATCGACCAAGCACCCGTACCGGCGACGACTTCAAGGGTGCCTGCTTTGGTTATCGGATCGGCTGGTGTCGCGGCGGCATCAAGTGTGCCTGCGGCATCAAGTGTGCCTGCGGCGTCAAGTATGCCCGCGGCGTCAAGTGCGCCCGCGCCAGCTCCGACTAGTACCACGGCCAACGCGGCTGCACAGACGACAATTGTAACGTCGACTACTCAAGTCGCAGTGGTACCCGTACCAATTCCGGCGTCGTCATCCGCCGCGGTGGTTGTGCCAGTACCGGCATCGTCGTCCGCTGCTCCCGCTACAGGCACTGTGGCGACCTCCCAGGTTGCAGTCGCAGCGCCATCCTCGCCTTCGACATCCACTACGACGATACGAACGAGCGTAACGCCAGCAAGTTCATCGCTTGAGGCAGTAGCAGCGAGCGCGACCAGCGCAGTGGCTGCAGCCACGTCGAGAAGCTCAATGTCGACGACTACGATCCCCATCGTGGCGGCCATTATCACCACCATCTTCTTCCCGGCGATGTCGTGCGGATGCTAATGTTTTTGTTATCCACTGGCACATCCCCGGCGTTTCCTCCTTTTCTCTTCTAATGCATATATGGGTTGGGAACAAGGCTTTGCTGCGGAAGGACATTTGCATATAAAATCTTACGCACGATGCTCTTGGAGTATACCAAGTAGAAGAGCAATACGATTTCATGACCTTGACCATTCGAGTGTTTTGATGTGTTTGCACGTGAAAAACGCTGCTCAACTGAACTGGACTGGACCCTTCCCCTCTTCGGAAAGAGCCGCCCTCATCCCTGCTCCTCCACACTTTCCTCCCGGCCTGCCATCACCTTGTCAATGACCAACTCGGCGTGCTCCTGTTCGTCGCTCGTTGCACTAGGCTTCCTCGTCGACACTCAATGACGTCTGGTTACGTGCGCGTTCTGATTGACGGTGCTCATGGATGCCCGAATAAATAATACCGAACCATGAATAGGCAGGCCCTTGCCAGGAGTCCAACGAGCTATGGAGGCTCGTCCAATACCCAGTCACTCGAGCCTTACAGCCCCAGCTCGGAACACTTCTCCGACCGAACAAACAGCATGGCTACAAACAGTGGTGGGCATGGAGCGGGCGAGTTTGACCACCCATCGGCCACCGCCTTGATGGAACGGTTCAAGGACAACATTCCTGCCGCCAGAAATGGACAACCAGCCGAGGCAAGAGCACAAGATATCGACTCAATGACCATGCACCTCCTGGTCGAAACGGCTATCGAAGACAGTCTGGACTACGAGATTCTTTCAACCGAAGATCTCGACGCCCTCAAGAAGGACCAGCGCAACCTTCGGCGGCGGACTGAGACGCTCAAGTTGAAACTCCAGCTGGAGGTCAAAGTTCGCGACTCGGCGCAATCACTTTTCAGTCTTTTCCCCGAACACGAGGCAGCGATGGCTCCTACAAAACGACGGAGTCTACTTGGATCACGCAAGGACAGTGGGAACTCGGTACGAACTTCGAGCTTCCAAAAGGCAAAGGAGGAATTGGCGAAGAGCGTGCGGACCTGCGAGGACTTGGCAAAGGAGATATGGGGCTGCGATTGTCGACAGCGTGATTTAGAGGAGAGACAGTTGAGGCACACGGCAGGAGTGTTCCAGGCGCAACATCGGCTTTTAGTGCAGGAGCAAGAGCAGGACGCGGCGCAAAACGGCAATGAAGCGCGTGATAGCTTCGACTTTCGAAACATGGGCCAAAACGGAACAGGCAGGGGTTACGATGGCATCATGGAGATTCCTCAGCGGCACAGTATTCTCGGGCGGCAAATTGCACACCAGCAGAACGATCTGATCATGCAGAGGGATGCCTTGGCACGGACAGAAACACGGTTACAACACTTCCATCGTCGGCTCCACTCCCTGGTTATTGAATATTCGCCGGAGGTTCTGCCACGAGAGGAATTGGAATTCTATGCAACCGACACCCCGTCTGCCATTTTCAAACATTTGGATCATATGGAGCAAGGGCTTGCGACGATAGAGCGCGCCCCGATGCGCAACCAGCAAGTTGAATCGACAAGGGTGAAAGTGAGGGAGCTAGGTGCTATGATGCATGGTGTCTTGAATAAGTCGGGGACAGGCCAGAGACGACCTTTTGAATCACAAGATTCAAATGATGTGACATCTGGCTTGTTACAGTTGGAAGACGGTCTACACGTATTACAGGAACATCAGTCCAGATTGGATAGTCGTATTGAGGAGTTCCAGGCAAAGGAACTGACTCAGGACCATGAAGTGCAGCGTTGCACCGAAGCACTTCATCGGTTGTGGGACACCTTGGTGTCGAGCGAGAAGCGATTGGCCAAGCTGAGAACGCCGGAGAGCGAAGGCGAGAGCCCATTTGGATATGACGCGTTCGATGAAGACCAAGAGCAAGGCACTTCGTTTTCCATCGCGTCGACTCTGACCAAGACCCAAAGATTATGCGACCGTGCTGCGAGGCTGTATGAGCAGCAGCTGGCGCTGCGCAATCAGTTTCAGCAAGAGCAAGAGAGGTCTGTCGACTCGGGTTCCACACTAGGTGCGGAGCGAGAAAAGTGGACGGAGGCGAAGAACGCATTGAGCACTGAACGCGAGGAATTGATCGCAGAGTTGAACGCCACACGCCAGCAACATTTCGCAGGGCAGCAAGCCTACGAACATAAACAGTCTCAATTTGATCATGCGAGGGCAGAAAACGAGCAGATTCTTGACGCACTAAACGCGGAGAGGGAGCAGCATGGTATTGAACTCGGCACAGCGCGCTCTGAGCAGGAAAATCTTTCATCACAGCTGGGCGTTCACTTAGCGCGGATACAGGATCTCGAAGGCGCTCTGACCAGCCACGTTGCTGGTCTAGAGTCTGCGCAAGCGGATCATCGGCAAGCTGAAGCTTCGCGGGGTGCTGCGTTGGAAGAACTCGACAGTACTCGTCGGGCGCATGAGACTGTTGTACGAGGACTCAATTTACAACTGGATGGTGGTGTTGCGCAGATCACCGACCTCCAAGAATCCCTGGCCTCTTACACTAAGAGCTACGAGTCTATGGCAGCCGCTCACAATGAAGCCGAAGCGGTGCAGAATTCCTTGCAGAAAGAACTTGACACCACTCGTAACGCAAATCAGGAATCGGCCGCCCAACTCAATGCCATAATCGCTCAAAAAACCAACCTTGAGGGAGCCCTGGCGTCGTCTGCTACGAACCTTGAGTCCCTGCAAACCGCTTATATTGAAGCTGAAGCATCAAGAAAGGCTTTTCAAGCAGAGGCAGACAGTACCCGCAAAACACATGAAGACCTCGCAACCCAACTGGAGGGCAAGATCGCCCAAATATCCAACCTCGAAGGAGCACTAGCTTCGCATGCCGCGAACCTCGAATCCATGCAATCCGCATACCGCGACGCCGAAGCCTCACGGCTACTCATGCGCGAGCACCTCGAAGAACGTGACGCCAATACTGTCGCTCTCCAAACTGCCAACGAGACCGCCTCTCAATCCCTCCTCGAAGCCAAATCCCTAATCACCCACCTCACCGAAACCACCGCTCAAGCCTCCACCCGTGCTGCGGCTCTCGAATCTCAACTCTCCGCCCACACTGCCTCCCTCGCATCTATCGAGGCCGAAAAGTCCGCCCTGGAGGCTCAACTCGCCCGCCTTGCCACCGACGCTACGCTCGCCCGTGCCGAGCTCGACGCCGCCCACAGCACACGCGCCCAGCAGAAACACCTCGCCGACCTGACGGCCCGCAATGCCGACCTGACGCACCATGTTGAGGCGCTCAAGTTTCACGGGGAGCGCGCAGAGGTGCTGGAGCGCGAACTCGCCGAGCTGGTCGACGAGTACGAGGTGCTTGTGCAGGTGGGGGTGGCGGCGGAGCGCGAGCGCAGGGAGCTTGAGGCCGCGTTAGACGCGGCCAGTACCCGTGTCGAGGCGCTGGAGGTCAGACTGAACGAGGAACGCGTGCGGGGAATGGGTAGAAGCGGCAACGCTGTTAACAATGGAAAGATGAGTAATGGTCTCCCTGGTAGACCGAAACATGCATCCAAAGGCAGGGTCACATCTCAAGACCATGGCGACGCAGAGGTGGTCATGGAGCGCCGCATGGATAGCACCGTCGTCGGCGTCATGCGCGCCGAGTTTAAGAAGATGATGCGCGAGGCGCGCGCCGAGCACTTCAGAAGTCTGAAGGTGAGTTTTCTTTCGGATTTCCCTCTCCAGACACCGTCCATCCGCTTGCTCTTCGCTCCTGGCCCTTTGCTGGCTCTGCACACCATCTCAGTATCGAGATATTCTACCCCTTTCCATATATATCCCCCTTTTTGCAAAACCCCACCATGTTTTCCCTTCCCCCCCCCCCCCCACCAAACACCCCTCTCCCACACTACACAAATCCTCCCCCCAAACCACCAGCCCACACAAAAAAAAGGGACGCCCCCGTGAGGCCACCACACCGGCC
>Ga0160428_1002461_pt1 | contig 11238 bp, 9 predicted proteins | sample SolpanmetagenomM_FD_108198 | JGI IMG/M metagenome (GOLD analysis project Ga0160428, IMG submission 108198) | Solar panel surface microbial communities from Lawrence Berkeley National Laboratory, California, USA - M | ecosystem: Engineered > Built environment > Solar panel > Unclassified ...
TCTGTCCGCTGGCGCCGCGGGAGAACCGGCTGACGGCGCGGATCGCGGCGGGGGAACGGTCGTTGCAGCAGGCGCGGGCGGCGGCTTGACCGATTGATGGTCGTGGTGCCGTTCTGGATCGCCGTGCTCGGCTTGCGACGGTGATCGTGCGCGTTACTTCGTCGATAAGTCGGTCAGTTTGACGGGGTAGGCGTGGGAGCGGGTGGCGAGCATTGAGTCGATCAGGGCCAGGGCTTCGGGACGGCCGCTGTTGGTGGCTTGTTCGAAGGGGGTCCAGCTTTGGATGAAGTCCAGCGGGGCGAAGACGTCGCGGTATTTGCGGAGTTCGTTGGGGGTAAGCGGAATGCCGCGGACGAAGGCCTTGTGGGCGGAGATGGTGGTGGCGCGGCGGGGGTTGGCCGGGTCGAGCTCGAACTTCAGGGCGTCGCCGCAGAAGAGGATCTTGCGGGCGCGGTCATAGAGAACGGTGTGACCGTCAAAGTGGCCAGCAGTGAGGTGAAGTTCCAGGCCCGGGAGGGGTTCGAGGGTGTCGTCGAAGGGCCAGGATACCTGGAGGGCGCCGGACCATTCGAGGTCGCCGGGGTGCAGGGCGAGTTCGGGGTCCCAGCGTTCGGTGAGTTGCCAGAGGGCGCCGTAGCTGTGCGGGTGCGACGCGGAGAGGATCTGGATGCCGCCGAGGGATTCGATGTGGTCCAGGGCGGCCTGGCTGAAGACGGGGCAGCCTTCGAAGCCCATGTTGCCGTCGGGGGTCTGGATCAAATAATGGCTGGGACCGATGCCATCGACCGGGTCGTTCCAGAAGCGCCAGACGCCGGGCTCGAGTTCGGCCCAGTGGGTGGGCCAGCGGGATTGGGCTTCGGCGAGGGACCAGAACTTCCAGCCGGATTGCGGCACGACGTGACGGGCGTCCAGGCACATGGGGCAGTGCGCCGGGCGGTCGAAGTGACGCTGCCAGTAGTTGCAGTTATCGCAGACGAAGGCGGGGAGCTTGAGGGCGCCGGCGAAGGGGAGATAGCCGGGGCTCATGGCGCGGGCTTGGATGCTGGCGGCGTTGGCATCGAGGGGTCGGATTCCATGATGTGCTGGAGCAGCGCGGTGGTCAGTTGTTCGATGCGTTCGGACAGTTCGCGGTTGCTCTGGGTTAGGACGGTGTTCTGTTCGAGCATGCGGACCAGCAGCACGGTCTGTTCGCCGGTGCTGGTCTGGCGTTCCTCGCTGAAGCGGTTCAGCTCCTCGCGGTGCTGAGCTTCGGCGATGGCCATGGCCTTATCGCGGTCGGCCTGGCGGGTCTGGGCGAGGAGGATCAGCGGGGCGGCGTAGGCGGCCTGGAGGCTGAAGGCGAGGTTGAGGAGGATGAAAGGATAGACGTCGAAGCGCCAGATGTCGGTGACGTTGAGGACGATCCAGACGGCGACGATCACGGTCTGACCGACGAGGAAGACCGGGGTGCCGAAGAAGCGGGCGAACGCCTCGGCCTTGAGGGCGAACCAGTCGTCGCCGAAGGCGGAGTTCAGGTGGGCGTGCGGGCGGTGGAAGCGGGCGAAGCGGCGGAGCGAGGGCTTCTTTTGGGGTGCCGGAGGGCTGTCGGTCATCGGAAGCTTCCGGTTTGAGATGGGGTACGAGACCCCGCACCCACCCTACCCTTTCCCGCGAACGGGAAAGGGTTTCGGGGGTGCTCCGGATCAGGCGGTGCGGTCGACGCCGACGCCGAGCGCGGCCTGGGCGGCGGCGAGGCGGGCGACGGGGACGCGGTAAGGCGAGCAGGACACGTAGTCGAGGCCGACTTCCTCGCAGAAGGCGATGGAGGCGGGGTCACCGCCATGCTCGCCGCAGATGCCCATCTTCAGCTTCGGCTTGGTGGTGCGGGCGCCGTCGGCGGCGAGGCGGACCATGCGGCCGACGCCGTCAATGTCGAGGGTGACGAAGGGGTCTTTGGGGAGGATGCCCTGGCTGACGTAGTCGGGCAGGAAGCGGCCGGCGTCGTCGCGGGAGAGGCCGAACACGGTCTGGGTCAGGTCGTTGGTGCCGAAGGAGAAGAAGTCGGCGATCTCGGCGATCTGTTCGGCCATCATGGCGGCGCGGGGCAGTTCGATCATGGTGCCGACCAGGTATTCGATGGTGTCGCCGCGTTCGGCGAAGACGGCTTTTGCGGTCTTGTCGACCTGGGCACGGGTTATTTCTAGCTCGCGCCGGGTGGCGATGAGAGGGATCATGATCTCGGGGATCGGGGCCTCGCCGGCGGCCTTCTTGGCGTCAAGGGCGCCTTCGAAGATGGCGCGGGCCTGCATCTCGTAGATCTCCGGGTAGGAGATGCCGAGGCGGCAGCCGCGGTGGCCGAGCATGGGGTTGGCTTCGGCCAGCTCGGAGGCGCGGCGGCGCATGGTCTCGAGGTCGGTGCCGATGGTTTCGGCGAGTTCGGCCAACTCCTCGTCGCGGTGCGGCAGGAATTCGTGCAGCGGCGGGTCGAGCAGGCGAATGGTGACGGGCAGGCCGGCCATGATGCGGAACAGGTCGGCGAAGTCCTGGCGCTGAAACGGCAGGAGCTTGTCGAGGGCGGCTTTGCGGCCGGCGGTGTCGGTGGCCATGATCATCTGACGGACGGCACCGATGCGGGCCGGGTCGAAGAACATGTGCTCGGTGCGGGACAGGCCGATGCCTTCGGCGCCGAACTTCCGGGCGGTCTCGGCGTCGAGCGGGGTCTCGGCGTTGGTGCGCACGCCCATGCGGCGCACGCCGTCGGCCCATTCCATCAGCTTGGCGAAGTCGCCGGACAGGGAGGGCTCGATCATGGCGACGGAGCCGATGAACACCTCGCCGGTGGCGCCGTCGAGGGTAATGACCTCGCCGGCGCGGACGGTGTGGCCGGAGGCGGTGAGGGTCTGGGCGCCGTAGTCGACGGAGATGGCGCCGGCGCCGGAGACGCAGGGACGGCCCATGCCGCGGGCGACGACGGCGGCGTGGCTGGTCATGCCGCCGCGGGTGGTGACGATGCCCTTGGCGGCGTGCATGCCGTGGATGTCTTCGGGGGAGGTCTCGATGCGGACCAGGATAACGGCCTCGCCCTTGGCGGCGCGCATCTCGGCTTCGTCGGAGTTGAAGACGGCGACGCCGCTGGCAGCGCCGGGGCTGGCGGGCAGGCCCTTGGAGAGCAGCTTGCGCGGGGCCTTGGGGTCTAGGGTGGGGTGCAGGAGCTGGTCGAGGGAGGCCGGGCTGACGCGCTTGATGGCTTCGACCTTGTCGATGACGCCGGCTTCGGCCATCTCGACGGCGATGCGCAGCGAGGCGGCGGCGGTGCGCTTACCGTTACGAGTTTGCAGCATGTACAGCTTGTTCTGCTGCACAGTGAACTCGATATCCTGCATGTCGAGGTAGTGTTTTTCCAGCGTCTCGCGGACGGCGACGAGGTCGGCGTAGGCGCTGGGCAGGGCTTCTTCCATGCTGACTTCGCCGGGTTCGGCGCGGAGTTTCGATAGCGGCTGCGGGGTGCGGATGCCGGCGACGACGTCTTCGCCTTGAGCGTTGACGAGGAACTCACCGTAGAAAATGTTCTCGCCGGTCGACGGGTCGCGGGTGAAGCAGACGCCGGTGGCGCAGTCCTGGCCCATGTTGCCGAACACCATGGCCTGGACGTTGACGGCGGTGCCCCAGGTGGCGGGGATGTCGTGCAGGCGGCGGTAGGTGTTGGCGCGGGGATTCATCCAGGAGCCGAACACGGCGGTGATGGCGCCCCAGAGCTGCTCGTGCGGGTCCATCGGGAAGGGCGCGCCCTTCTCCTGCTGAACCATGTCCTTGTATTCGGCAACGACCTGGCGCCAGTGATCGGGGGAGAGCGCGGTGTCCTCGTTGACGCCGGCATCGAGCTTGGCGTTCTCGATGATCTCCTCGAAGCGGTGATGATCGACGCCGAGCACGACGGAGCCGTACATCTGGATGAAGCGGCGATAGCTGTCCCAGGCGAAGCGGGCGTCGCCGCTGGCCTTCTCGAGGCCCTGAACGGTGTCGTCGTTGAGGCCGAGGTTGAGCACGGTGTCCATCATGCCGGGCATGGAGACGCGGGCGCCGGAGCGGACGGAGACGAGGAGCGGCTTCTCCGTGTCGCCGAACTTGAGGCCGACATGGTCCTCGACGGTCTTCAGCGCGGTGCGGAGCTGGGCATCGAGGTCTTCGGGGTATTTGCTGCCGTTATCGTAATAGGCGGTGCAGACCTCGGTAGTGATGGTGAAGCCCGGCGGGACCGGGAGGCCGATGGAGGCCATCTCGGCGAGGTTGGCACCCTTGCCGCCGAGGAGGTTACGCATGTCGGCGCGGCCGTCATTGGCGTCGGCGCCGAAGCTATAAACCCATTTTTGCATGTGTTGGATCAGCCTTCGATACGGGAGAAGTCGGCAGCGAGCGCCATGGCTGCGCCGACACGGGAGAGGAGACGGAGGCGGTTTTCGCGGAGGGCGGGGTCGGGTGCGTTGACCGTCACATCGTCGAAAAATGCGTCGAGAACAGGGCGCAGACGGGCGAGTTCGGTCATGGCATCGGTGAAGCGTTCGTCGGCGAGGTGGGTGGCCAGGGCGGTCTCGGCGTGCGTGAGAATGGTGTCGAGGGCTTTTTCCTGGGGAGATTGTAGCAGGACCGGGTCAACCGCGCCACGGTGGGGGCCGTCCTTCTTGTCCTCGATGCGCAGGATGTTGGCGGCGCGGCGGGCGGCGGCGAGCAGGTTGGCGCCGTCGGGGGTGGCGAGGAAGGCGGTGACGGCGGCCGTGCGGGCCAGGAGGCGGACGATGTCGTCGTCGGCACCGGTGGCGAAAACGGCGGACAGGACGTCGTGGCGTTCGCCTTCGGTGCGGAGCTGGACGCGGAGGCGATCGGCGATGAAGTCGAGTAGCGCGGTCACCGGCACGGGGGCGGTAAGATCGATCGCGGCTTCGTGGAAAAGCTTGAACAGCGGCAGGCGCAGGCCGTTCTCGCGGATGATGCGGATGATGCCCAGGGCGGCGCGGCGGAGGGCATAGGGGTCGCCGGAGCCGGTCGGGATCTCGCCTGCGGCGAAGAAGGCGCAGAGTTGGTCGAGCTTGTCGGCGAGGGCGACGGCGACCGAGACGGGCGCGGTGGGGACCGGGTCGGTGGGGCCCTTGGGGGCGTAATGAGTAGAGATGGCAGCGGCGATGTCGGGCCCCTCGCCTGCTGCGTAGTAGCCGCCCATGACGCCCTGGAGTTCGGGGAACTCGGCGACCATGCCGGCCGTGAGGTCGGCCTTGGCCAGGAGAGCGGCGCGGGCGGCTTGGGCCGGGTCGGCGCCGACGTAGGGGGCGATCGCGGTGGCGAGGCGTTCGAGGCGGCGGGCGCGGGCGCCCTGGGAGCCGAGCTTGGCGTGGAAGGTGATGGCGTCCAGGGCGGGGATGCGGTCGGCGAGCGGGGTGCGGCGGTCGAGGTCCCAGAAGTGGCGGGCGTCGCTGAAGCGGGCGCGGAGGACGCGCTCGTTGCCGGCGACGACGGTGGCGCCGCCATCGGGGGCGGCGATGTTGGAGGCGAAGGCGAAGAAGGGCGCGGCGGTGCCGTCGGCGTTGCGGAGCGCGAAGTAGCGCTGGTTGACGCGCATGCTGACCTGCATGACTTCGGGCGGCAGGTCCATGTAGGCGGCGTCGATGCGGCCGAGGAGCGGCACGGGCCATTCGACGAGGCCGGCGACTTCGTCGAGCAGGCCGTCATCGGGAACGAGCTGCAGACCGTGCCCGGCCACGAGGTCGGCCAGGCCGGATTGGATCAGCTGGCGGCGTTCGGCGGCGTCGACGATGACGCGGCGGGCGCGAAGAGTCGCCTGCCATTCGGTGGCGGAGGCGACGGCCACCGGGCCGGGGGCGTGGAAGCGGTGCCCCTCGGTGAGGTCGCCGGCGGACAGATGGTGACCGGTGTCGCCGTCGGTGGCCAGGTCGATGGGGACGATCCGGCCGTCGAGGAGGCAGAGGATGCGGCGGAGCGGTCGGACCCAGAGCAAGGCGCTGCCGGCGCCCCAGCGCATCGATTTGGGCCAGGGAAAGCGGCGGATCAGCGGGGGGATGGCGGCGGCGATCAGGGCGGCGGCGGGGGTGGCGGGGGCTTGCTTGCGCAGGACCCAGAAGTCGCCCTCGGCGGCGAGCTGGTCGCGTTCGGCGCCGTGCTTGCGGAGGAACCCGGCGAGCGCCGCGTCGGGCGCCGTGGTGCGGGGGCCGCGTTCGACGGTGGACTGGGCGGGCTGCTCGGCGGCGACCGTGGCGCTGAGGGCGATGCGGCGGGGACCGGCGAACGTCTGCACCGCAGTCGGGGTCAGTGGCGCGAGCGCGTCGCACAGCAGGCGCGCCAGGTCGGCGGCCCCGCGCGCCTGCATGCGGGCGGGGATCTCTTCGCTAAAAAGCTCGAGGAGGAGTTCAGGCATCGGGCTGGTCAAAAGCCGGAAACAGGCCGGATTGTCCAGAGGCGCCCGCTTCGGTCCCGATCAGCGATTCGATTGGGCGATCTGGTTGAGCGATCTGGGGGGCGCAAAAAATTTTCCGCAGACGTAGCTCGCCATCCTTGCTCGAGCCCGCGACCCGGCTATTGTCCCAGCCCGGCGCAGATCGTCGCAATCGCTGCAGCCGGCCTGGCTTCAACAAGGCTTTAACGAGCAAGAAAGAGGCAACGTGGCCGATCCCGAGAAGAATGCCTGGGTCCAGCGCGTGCTCGGTGTCGCGATGCCAGACGCCGACGGCTTGGCCAAGCCGGGCACCGTCCAGTCACGCAAGCTGCTGATCAAGTGGCGGCAAGCGCAGCAAGATCTGTCGGCCAGTCTCCAGACTCTTGCCAGCTCCGTGCTGGCCCATCCCGGGGTCCGCTCCGACCCGCGCATCAAGGCGGTGGAGCAGGCTGTGGGGCAGCTGCCGAACCTGGTGCCGAAGTTCGGCGGCCGACTCGAAGACCTGCTCGACGAGGGCATCAACGCGGGCGGGCTGTCCGGCACGCTGGCCGCGGACGCGCTCGTCGCGATCGCGGACTACCGCAGCCGGCTGCGAGCCGCGCCGCAACTCGCGGCCTTGGAACGCTTCGGGGCTACCAATGTGGGCGTCACCGTCCGGCTCGCCTCGGCGCTGGAAAGCGTGATGAGCGAGATGGAGACGGAACTCCGCAAAGCGGCTTAGCGGACGGTTCGTTTCGACGTCGTGCGCTGGCGCATCTCAGGCCAGGAAACAGTAAATGAGCGATAGACAGGCTGTCGAAGACGAGACCCAGGACAAATACTCCGCCGTCGTGGACGAACTGGCGCTCATCTTGCCGTCGATCCCGAAGCGGACGGCTTCGACGCAGCAGAACAGGCGCCGAAATGTCGCCAAGCCGAGGCCGATGCCGCCGCCGCTCCCGCAGCCGCCGCAGCGTCCGGCCCAGCTGCAGCACGCCATCGACACCAAGCTGATGACCTTCGACGAGCTGGCCGGGAAGATCGGGCACCAGCCGCGTGCCGACAAGCTCGGCGGCCGGTGGAAGATGTCCAAGCGCTACAAGGTGCTGCAAACCCAGGTCGGCGGCAGCCAGGACAAGGTCGAGGAGCTCGAGGCGCGGCCGGCCACCGATCTGCAGAACACCCGCGACCAAGTCGAACGGGAGCTGACGGACCAGATCGACGCGCTGATCGCGGCAGCGTCGTCCTATCGCGATTCCAAGCGCAAGTCCGGCAAGAAGGATGCCGCCAGCGCCCTGATCGACCAGGCCAACACATACAAGACGGACTTGAAGGCCAATCTGGACAAGGTGCTGGCCGACCCGAAATTCGCAGACATCGCCGCGCACTGCACGATCGGCGAGGCCGTGGCGGCCAAAGTGCGGGGCCTGAACTTCAAGGACTGCAAGTTCGATCTGCACAACGATACCAAGTTGGACGCTGGCAATTCGGTGGAGAATTTCGGGTCGGGCGCGGTCAACAGCGTATCCAAGCTGGTACACGAGGACGGGACGCCGCGCGTCTTCAAGCCGGAGCCGACCGAAGACAAGAAGATGAAACCAGGCCCGAAATTGGCCGGCATCGACCCGAATTCGCCGCACTACGGCAACCGCAACGTCGCCAGCAAGATCGCCGCGGACCTGCTCGGGCTGGACGTCATGCCCGACGCGAGCTTCGCCACCCATGGCGGCGAGGTCGGGCTCGTCATGAGCATGGCCAAGGGTAACTCGCCGCGCGTCAAGGTGTGGGAAGACTACGATCAGGCTTCCGCGGAGAACGAACCGGAGGTCAACCGCAAGAATTACGGCCTCGAGAAGCGCAACGGGGTCTGGAAGCGTGGTCGGGAAGTCATGCAGAAACCCTGGCAGGGGGATTTGTCGGACAACGCGAAAGCCAACCTGCAGGAGCAGTTGAACGGGCTGGAATGGACCGACTTGCTCACCGGACAAGTAGACCGCCACTCGGGCAACTACTTCGTCGACGTCCAGGGTGACACGGTGAAAGTCACTGGGATCGATAACGATTTCTGCTTCGGCAAACAGCAGACCGGGTTGCTGAAGTACGACACCAGCAAGGGCATTACGTCCGTCGGCCAGCCTCGCTTGATCGACAAGAAGACTCATGACCGGATGGTGCAAATCGATTTTGACCGCGACATGCTGCCGAAATTGACTGGATTGCTGACCGACGACGAGATCAACGCCTCACGCGACCGGATCAATAGGACGGTGGCGCTCGCCAGACAGATGCAGATCGACGGGTTGGTGGTGGACAACTGGAAGACCTGGCGGTCGCCGGGCGCCGCGCCGAACCTGTCGGCGAAGGAGTATCTCGACGGCGGGCCTCCTCGCAGCAGTCTGATGCAGCGCGACATGGCCAGCTGGACCTGAAGGATCATCGATCAATGAGCACGACGATCAATACGGACGACGACGAGGACGACGCACCCGAGGCCGTCCTGGAGGCAGCTTTTGAGGATTACGCCGAGAGCGGGCTCCGGATGCCGCCGGTGCCGCGCGGCCTCGTGAGCCAACTAGAGGAGCAGGCCGAGTGGCTCTACGGCACCGAACTTCTGGATCTGAGCGATCGGGAGGAGTTCCTCCAGGCAGCCCGCGCAGCCGCGCCGAAGTCGCGCGTGGCGCTCGGGCACACCGGCCATGGTCAGGCGAGCTGGTATCTCGGCTATCAGCTCATCGATGGACCGCTCTGCGTCTTCGTGCGCCAACGATACGGCACGCCGTATGATGACGCTGAGCTGGCCCGGACCTTGGTGAACAACACGGTCGAAGGCATTGAGGAACTCGTCGTCCGTGCCGACGAGGCGCGCGACTCGGGCCGGCTTGCCGCTGGTCAACGCCTTCTCGTGGTGATCGACGACCTCGAGCCGGGCGGGATCGATGTGATCGGCGGGACGGAGGGCTGGCAGGAAGACGAGTATCCGCTCGCTGCCGCGAGCCGGTGGCTTTCGGCTCAGTAGAACGACGACGACGTGGGAGAGCGGGTTCCAGAGTTCCTTGAGGAATAGGAACACGCAGACCAACTGGTCCACGATCAGGCCCAAATACAGGCAGCTGCAGCCAGCGTGAACTGAACACGAGAATGGGCAAGCGACCTATCGGCTTGATCGCTGCTGCGACGTCGTATTTGGTTTGCGCCGCAAGTTACCAGTGTCCGCCCGTCGCGGTTACATCACGCGGGTCTTGCCGCCTCGCCGGTCAACCACGTGTCGCAACAGGCCTTGGCCAGGGTGCGGACGCGGGCGATGTAGGCGGCGCGTTCGCTGACGCTGATGGCGCCGCTGGCGTCGAGCAGGTTGAAGAGGTGGCTGGCCTTGATGGTCTGGTCGTAGGCGGGAAGTGCCAGGTCGGCGGCGGCCAGGCGGGTGCTTTCGCGTTCGGCGTCTTCGAACTGGCGGACCAGGAGGGTCGGGTTGTTCTGCTCGAAGTTGTAGACGCTGTATTCGCGCTCGTTGCGGAGGAACACATCGCCGTAGGTGACGCCGTCGTCGTTGAAGCGGAGGTCGTAGACGCGTTCGACGCCCTGGACGTACATGGCGAGACGCTCGAGGCCGTAGGTCATCTCGAAGCTGGGGGTGACGACGGGGATGCCGCCGACCTGCTGGAAATAGGTAAACTGGCTCACTTCCATGCCGTCGCACCAGACTTCCCAGCCGAGGCCCCAGGCGCCGAGAGTGGGGCTTTCCCAGTCGTCCTCGACGAAGCGGAAATCGTGCAGGGCCGGGTCGAGGCCGATGGCGCGGTAGCTGTCGAGCAGCAGCGCCTGGGCGTTGTCGGGGCTCGGCTTCATGATGACCTGGTACTGATAGTAGTGGCCGAGGCGGTTGGGGTTCTCGCCGTAGCGGGCATCGCCGGGTCGGCGAGAGGGCTGGACGTAGGCGGCGCGCCAGGGCTTCGGGCCCAAGGCGCGGAGCGTGGTGGCGGGGTGAAAGGTGCCGGCGCCCATCTCGACGTCATAGGGTTGCAGGATCACGCAGCCTTGGGCCGCCCAGAAGGCGTGCAGGCGGAGGATCAGGTCCTGGAAGGATGGGGCGATGCTGGAGGCTTCTGGCATGGCGCGGCACCATACGGGCGGACGTGCGTTATGCAATCATGGACGAGATTGCAGACATCCTGACGACGACACGGCGGATCGCGGTAGTGGGGGCGTCGAACAAGCCGGAGCGGGCGGGTAATTACGTGTTTCGCTTTCTGGTGGAGCGCGGGTTCGAGGTGGTGGGGGTCAATCCGGGGTTGGCGGGGCAGGAACTGCATGGGCGGCCGGTGGTCGCCACGCTGGCGCAGGCGGGGCCGCTGGACATGGTGGACATCTTCCGAGCGTCGGATCAGGCGGGGGCGGTGATCGACGAGGCGGTGCGGTTGGGCGCGCGGACGGTTTGGACGCAGTTGGGCGTAGTGGACCGGGCGGCGGGGGAACGCGCGGCGGCAGCGGGGGTTAGAGTGGTGATGGATCGTTGCCCGCTGCAGGAGTGGCAGCGGTTGGGCTTGAAGCAGAGTTGAAACCGCGCCATTTCGATGGCGCCACATACCTTTAGGGCGTGACATGACACAAGAAGAACGCGATCTGATTGCCCGTTTCGTTGCCCGCGTGGGTGGTGCGCCGCAGAGCGGAAGCTTCATCGGCAGCGGTGGCAGCGTGCCGCAGGCACAGGCGGCGCTGCCGCCGATCGACCGCGAGGCGGACAATTTCATCGCCGAACAGATGCAGAAGTATCCGGAGGCGCGGTATCGCATCACGCAGATGGCGGTGGTGCAGGAAGCGGCGCTGACCGAGATGAACAA
>Ga0160428_1002462_pt1 | contig 11233 bp, 6 predicted proteins | sample SolpanmetagenomM_FD_108198 | JGI IMG/M metagenome (GOLD analysis project Ga0160428, IMG submission 108198) | Solar panel surface microbial communities from Lawrence Berkeley National Laboratory, California, USA - M | ecosystem: Engineered > Built environment > Solar panel > Unclassified ...
GCCCGGCGTTTCGCGCGCCGGTCCGGGTCCGGCCTTCGCTGAGCAGCTCGAAGCGCAGCGCGCCCGCCACCGGCGCGGCCTCGACGAGGCGCACCTCGACCCGGTCGCCGAGGCGGAACGTCTCGCCGGTCCGCTCGCCCACCAGGGCGTGGCGGCCCTCCTCGTGGCGGAAGTAGTCGGCGCCGAGCTGCGACACCGGAACGAAGCCGTCCGCGCCGGTCTCGTCGAGCTTGATGAACAGCCCGGCCCGGGTCACGCCGGCGATCTGGCCCTCGAAGGTCGCCCCGATCCGGTCGGCGAGGTGGTGGGCGATCAGCCGGTCGATCGTCTCGCGCTCGGCCGCCATGGCGCGGCGCTCGGCCGCCGAGATCTGCTCGCCGACCTGCGCCAGCTCGCCGAGTGACACCTCGTTGGCGAGTCCGTCGTCGCCGAGCTTGCAGGCGGTGATCAGCGCCCGGTGGACGATCAGGTCGGCGTAGCGGCGGATCGGCGACGTGAAGTGCGCGTAGCGGCGCAGGTTCAGGCCGAAATGCCCGAGATTCTCGGCGGCGTAGACGGCCTGGGCCTGACTGCGCAGGATCACCTCGCTGAGGAAGACTCCGTGCTCGGTCTCGGCGGCCTGAGCCAGGATCCGGTTGAACAGGGCCGGGCGCAGCGCGCCTTCCTTCGGCAGCTTGATGCCGACCGAGGCCAGCACCTCGCCGAGCGCCCGCACCTTCTCCAGGGCCGGCTCGTCGTGCACCCGGTAGATCAGGGGCTGGCGCGCCTGCTCCAGGGTCTCGGCGGCGGCGACGTTCGCCTGGATCATGAACTCCTCGATCAGCCGGTGCGCATCGAGGCGCTGCGGCACGATCACCCGGTCGACCGCACCCTCCGGGCTGAGGAGGATCTTGCGCTCGGGCAGGTCGAGGGCCAGCGGCCCGCGCCGGTCGCGCGCCGCGCGCAGGGCCGCGTAGGCCGCCCAGAGGGGGCGCAGCGCCGTCTCCAGAAGCGGCTCCGTCGCGGCGTCCGGCTGGCCGTCGATGGCCGCTTGCGCCTGGGCGTAGGCGAGCTTGGCACGGGAGCGCATCATCACCCGGTGGAAGCCGTGCCGGCGCTTCTCGCCGTCCGCGGCGATGATCATCCGGACCGCGAGCGCCGGCCGGTCCTCGCCCTCGCGGAGCGAGCAGAGGTCGTTCGAGATCCGCTCCGGCAGCATCGGCACGACGCGGTCGGGGAAATAGACCGAGTTGCCCCGCTCCAGCGCCTCGCGGTCGAGGCTCGACCCCGCCCGCACGTAGGCTGCGACGTCGGCGATGGCGACGGTGACGATGAAGCCGCCGGGATTGGCCGGATCGGGATCGGCCTCGGCCATGACGGCGTCGTCGTGGTCCTTGGCGTCGGGCGGGTCGATGGTCAGGAGAGGCCTGTCCCGCCAATCCTCCCGGCCCTGCAGGCTCGCCGGCTCGGCGGCATCGGCCTCCGCCAGGGTCGCGTCCGCGAAGACGTGCGGGATGTTGTGCAGGTGCAGGGCGATCAGGCTCACCGCCTTCTCGGAGCCCAGCGAGCCCAGGCGTTCCCGGACGCGGCCCCGCGGCAGACCGAACCGCGTCTCCCGTTCCAGGGAGACGCTGACGAGGTCGCCATCGCGGGCCTGACCCTCCTCGCCGGGCGGGATCAGGATCTCGCGGCCCTGGGAGCGCTTCTCCACCGGCACGATCCGGCCGCCCTGCGCGCCGGCCCGGTAGACGCCGATGATCTCCGCGCGGTTCTTGCCGATGACCTTGATAACGCGGCCGCTGTAGCCGCCCTCGGCGTCGCGCTCGACGCGCACCAGGGCGCGGTCGCCGATGCCCGCCGCCGGGCGGTTGCCCTTGCGGGGGCCGCGCGGCTGCGTCAGCACGATGGAGGGCGGCTTGCCCGCGCCGTTCCACTCCACCGGGATGGCCAGGAAATCGCCGTGGCGGTCCCGGGAGCGGATGTCGGACAGGACGACCGGCGGCAGATGGCCCGCCGGCGCGAGGCCGCCGCGGCCGCGGTCGAGGGCGCCGTCCTCCTCGATCTCCTTGAGGATGCGTTTCAGGTCGATCTTGGCGGCACCCTTGATGCCGAAGGCCTGGGCGATCTCCCGCTTGCCGACGCGCTCCTTCGACTCCGCAACGAAGGCGAGGATCTGCTCACGGCTGGGAAAGGGCGGGGGAGCGGCTGGCTCGTCCGCCGGGGCGGTGGTGCGTCGTGCCAAAAGGTGGATGCCGGACAAGTCTCAAAAACAGGACCCGCGAGCGGGCATGGGACCGGACTTCGATCCTGTGATCCTAAGATGGGTGTCCGGACCGCCGGCGGCAACGCCGCCCCGTCCGTCCTCAACAGGCGCGTCAGCCCGTGGAGGCGATCTTCCGGATGTGGTCAACCGCCGCGTCCACGTCGAAGCCGGGCGCGAGGATCTCCGCGAGGGCGAACGGGCAGGCACGCGGCAGAGTCAGGTTCACCTGCCCTTCCTGCGGTGCCAGCTCGGGGGCTTCCGCATCGGAGATCGCCAGTGTCCAGGCGCCGTCCATGCGCAGGCGCGAAGGGTCCGGCGGCTCGGCGGCGAGCGCCGCGATCCTGCTGCGCGCGGCCTCCCGGCAGGCGAAACTGAGACCATCGTCGGAGAGGAGGGCTGCCTTGATCAGTTCGGCGAGGGCGCCCCTGACCTGTTCCACGCTCGCGTTCATGCGCATCCATTCCTTGCGGGACCCTGCCCAGGGCAAGCGCGATGCCAGCCCATGCGGTGGAAGGGCGCGGCGGAACCGCCGACCTTCCCACGCGATCCACCAAGTGTAGAAGGCAAGGATGATCCCGGTCCTGACCCGCCATACCGTGGCCGTGCCGCTCTATGCCGCGGCCTGCGCCGAGCTGCGCCTGCGCGGCTTCGAAGGCGACCTGACGCTCTCGGATGCCGACCGCACCGTCTTTGCCACCGACAACTCGATCTACCAGGTGGAGCCGGGAGCCGTGGCCTTCCCGCGCAGCCGCGACGACCTCGTCCGCATCGCCAAGCTTCTGGAGGATCCCCGGTTCTCCGAGATCGTGATCCGGCCGCGGGGCGGGGCGACCGGCACCAACGGGCAGTCGCTGGGCCACGGCCTCGTGGTCGATACGTCCCGGCACATGAACCGCATCCTGGAGATCGACGTCGCCGGCCGTACGGTCCGGGTCGAGCCGGGGGTGGTGAAGGACCAACTCAACCGGGAGCTCGCCAAGCACGGCCTGTTCTTCGCGCCCGAACTCTCGACCTCGAACCGCGCCACCCTCGGCGGCATGATCTCCACCGATGCCTGCGGGCAGGGCTCGTGCCTGTACGGCAAGACCCGGGACCATGTCCTGGCGCTGAGCTGCGTGCTCACCGACGGCACGGTCTGGACCGCCGAGCCGCTGGACGCGGCGGGCCTGGAAGCCGCCAAGGCGCGCAACGACCGCGTCGGCGAGATCCACCGCGCCGTCGACGCCGTCGCCACCGAGAACGCGGCCCTGATCGCCGAGCGCTTCCCCAAGCTCAACCGCTGCCTCACCGGCTACGACCTCGCCCATCTGCGCGACGCGTCGGGGCGCTTCGACCTCAAGAGCGTGCTCTGCGGATCCGAAGGGACGCTGGCGCTGATCGCCGAGGCGCGGCTCAACGTGCTGCCGATCCCGAAGGCGTCGGTCCTGGTGGCGCTCTCGTACATCGATTTCGACGCCGCGCTCCGCGACGCACAGGCGCTGCTGCCGTTCGGCGCCGCCTCGGTGGAGACCATCGACTCGACCGTGCTAGCGCTGGCCCGCAAGGATCCGATCTGGGCCGAGGTGCGGGCCTTCTTCCCCGACGATCCGGCCGGGCGGCCGGTGGACGGCATCAACCTCGTGGAATTCGTGGGCGACGACGAAGGCGCCGTCGAAGCCGCGCTCGGGCGGCTCACCGGGTTGCTGGAGGCCGAGCGCGGTACCGACACGAAGCGCCTGGGCTTCACCATCGCGCGCGGCGAGGCGATCGAGCGGCTCTGGACGATGCGCAAGAAGGCGGTGGGCCTGCTGGGCGCCGCCAAGGGCGACGCCCGCCCGATCCCCTTCGTGGAGGATACGGCGGTCCCGCCGGAACGGCTCGCCGACTTCATCGCTGAGTTCCGGGCGCTCCTCGACGGCAAGGGCCTGCGCTACGGCATGTTCGGCCACGTCGATGCCGGCGTGCTGCACGTGCGGCCGGCGATCGACCTGAAGGACCCGGACCAGAACCGCCTGATCCGCGAGGTCACCGAGGGCGTGGTGGCGCTCACCGCCAAGTACGGCGGCCTGCTCTGGGGCGAGCACGGCAAGGGCTTCCGCTCCGAGTTCGTGCCCGCGACCTTCGGGCCGCTCATGCCCGCGCTGGAGGCCGTCAAGCGCGCCTTCGACCCGGGCGACCGGATGAATCCGGGCAAGATCGCCTCGGCGAAGGGGCACGACCTGACCCGGATCGACGGGGTGCCGCGCAGGGGCGAGCAGGATCGCACCATCCCGACCCCGGTCCGGCAGAGTTTCGACGAGGCGCTCCACTGCAACGGCAACGGCGCCTGCTTCAGCTTCGATGCCGACGAAGCCATGTGCCCGTCGTGGAAGGCGACCCGGGAGCGCCGGCATTCGCCCAAGGGCCGGGCCTCGCTGATGCGCGAATGGCTGCGGCGCGCCGCGGCGGAGGGCGCCGATCCGACCGCCGAACTGGCGCGGCAGCGCGCCGGGTGGCTCCGCGAGGTGGCGGCCACCCTGCGGAGCGCGGTCCGGCGACGGTCCGAGACGGAGGATTTCTCCCATGCCGTCAAGGAGGCGATGGACGGCTGCCTCGCCTGCAAGTCCTGCACGGGCTCCTGCCCGATCAAGGTCGATGTGCCGACCTTCCGGGCCAAGTTCCTGGCCCTGTACCACACCCGCTATGCCCGCCCCCTCAAGGATCACCTCGTGGCGGCCCTCGAGCCGCTCCTGCCGCTGGCGGCGCGGTCGCCGCGCCTGAGCAACGCGCTCCTGAGCAATCCGATGGCGCGATTGCTCCTGGCCAAGGCCGGACTGGTCGAGATTCCCGCCCTGTCGCCGGTCGATCTCAAGGCGCGGTTGGCCGGTCTCGGCGTCACGGTGGCGACACCGGAGGTTTTGGCCCGGCTGGACCCGCAGGAGCGCGAGGCCTCGGTGCTGGTGGTGCAGGACGCGTTCACCAGCCACTTCGACGCGGAGGTCGTGGCCGACAGCTGCGCGCTGCTCATCGCGCTGGGCTTCAAGCCCTGGCTCGTGCCCTACCGCCCGAACGGCAAGCCGCTGCACGTGCACGGATTCCTGGCCCGGTTCGCGGCCGTCGCCCGGTCGAACGCCGCGATGCTCCGGGACTTCGCGCGCCAGGGCGTGCCCCTCGTCGGGATCGACCCCTCCATGACGCTGACCTACCGGTCCGAGTACGCGCAGGCGCTCGGCAGCGGAGACCTGCCGAAGGTCCAGCTCCTGCAGGAATGGCTGGCGACCCGGCTCGACCGGATCGCGCCGCGCCAGGGCGACGCACGCATGCGCCTGCTGCCCCACTGCACCGAGCGCACCAACGCGCCGGGTGCGGTCCGGGACTGGCAGGCGCTGTTCGCCCATCTCGGGCTGCGGCTCGACGTTCCGGCCTCCGGCTGCTGCGGCATGGCCGGGACCTACGGCCACGAGGCACGCCACCGCGCCACCTCGAAGGCGATCTACAACCTGAGCTGGGGCCGACACGTGTCCGAGGCCCCCGGTTGCACCCTCCTGGCCGACGGCTATTCCTGCCGGTCGCAGGCCAAGCTCGTCGACGGCGTGCGGCTGCGCCACCCGGCCCAGGCGCTGCTCGACCATGTCGGCCGGAGCGCCGTGGGCACGGCGCCGTTTCATCCCGGGCGCGCGGCGGCCGCAGCGCGATGAGCCGGACCCGCATGGACGACGCCGTCATGAACGTCGCCGTCGTGGGGGCCGGCGCGGTCGGCTGCTACTACGGATTTCTCCTGGCGAAGGCCGGCCACACGGTGACGCTGATCGGCCGCCCGGCCCTGGTCGCGGCGGTGGGGTCGGACGGTCTGGTGCTGGACAGCGCGGCGGGAACCGCCTCGGTCCCCGTGCGGGCGACCACCGAGGGCAACGGCGTCGCGGGCGCCGATCTCGTGCTGGTCTGCGTCAAGTCCGGCGATACCGAAGCGGCCGGCGCGATGATCGCGCCGCATCTCGATCCGTCCGCCACGATCCTCAGCCTCCAGAACGGCGTCGACAATGCCGAGCGCCTCGCCGCGGTCCTCGGACGGCCGGTCGTGCCGGTGGCGGTCTACGTCGCCACCGCGATGGCCGGGGCGGGCCGCGTCCGGCACAACGGGCGGGGCGACCTGATCCTCGGTGCGTCGGAGGCGAGCGAGGGATTCGCCGCCGCCTTCGCGGCGGCCGGCATCCCGACCACCGTGTCGGCACGCGCCCTCGACGCCCTCTGGGGCAAGCTGATCCTGAACTGCGCCTACAACGCCCTCTCGGCGCTGACGCAACTGCCCTACGGCCGGCTCGTCCAGGGGGAGGGCGTCGTCGCGTCCATGGCCGATGTGGTGCGGGAATGCGTCGCCGTCGCCGGAGCCGCCGGCGTAACGGTGCAACCCGATATCTTCGACGGCGTCATGGCACTCAGCGAGACGATGGCCGATCAGCGCTCGTCAACCGCGCAGGACTTGGCCCGAGGCCGCCCCAGCGAGATCGACCACCTCAACGGCTACGTCGTGCGCAAGGGGGCGGCCCTCGGCATCCCGACGCCGGCCAATCGGATGCTGCACACATTGGTCAAGCTCGCGGAGCGGAGGGGATGAGGCCGCCTCCGGTCGGGCAACCCGCGAGGGCCGCGCGGCTTCGCCGGTGCCGCTCGATCCGTCTCAGGCGCGCGCCGCCGCGTTGGCCTTCCGGGTCGCCGCGGCCTTCCTGGCGGAGGCGGAGCGCTCGGACGGCGTCCGCCCGGCGGACGCCGCGCCCCCGGTCGCGCCGCCCTTGTGGGCCGCCGGATGCCCGGTGGCCTTGCCCCGGCCCGAGCCACCCGGCTTCTTGCCGCCGCCGTCATCCTTATTGACGGTCGCCCACGCGCGCGCCTCCGATTCCTTGTCGGGCACGCCGCGGGATTCGTAGGACTCGGCGATGTGCTCGGCCTTGCGCTTCTGTTTGTCGGTGTACTTCGACTTGTCGCCCTGGGACATCGACCATCTCCCGACGCTCAGCCCACACCGGTCGGCCCGTCGAGGATCGCCCGCACGCGGCGGACCAGCTCCGTGCGCCGGTAAGGCTTGTTGAGGAGGTCAAACTCCGAACCGCCGATATCGGTTCGCTCCAGGCTCGCCTCCGCGTAGCCGGTCGCCAGCAGGATCTTGAGCCGGGGCTGGCGACGTCGGGCCTCCCGGGCGAGGAGCACCCCGTTCATGCCGCCCGGCATGATCAGGTCGGTGAACAGGAGATCGACCCGGCCGCTGGAATCCAGGATCTCCAGCGCTTCGCGGGCATTGCTGGCCGTCAGCGTCGTATAGCCGAAATCCCTCAGGATGGTCCGGGCGAGCTCTGCCACGTCCTCCCGGTCGTCGACGATCAGGATCGTCTCGGTGCCCTGCCGGTCCACCATGCGGAGCGCGACCTTGGAGGGCGCCTTCACGGCGCCGTCCGTGGCCGGGAACGACAGGCGCACGGTCGTGCCCTCGCCCACCGTCGACTCGACCTGCGCCGCGCCGCCCGACTGTTTGGCGAAACCGTAGACCATCGACAGCCCGAGGCCGGTCCCCTTGCCCTCCTCCTTGGTGGTGAAGAACGGGTCCATCACCCGCGCCAGCACGGCCGGCGGGATACCGGTGCCGGTGTCCCGGATCGCGATGCTGACGTAGCGGCCATCGCGCAACGGTCCGACGTCGCCACCGGAGGCGACCTCGCTGTTCTCGGTGGTGATCCGCACGGTGCCGCCGTCCGGCATGGCGTCGCGGGCGTTGATCAGCACGTTGAGGATCGCGACCTCCGCCTGGGTGGGGTCGACGCGGCAGTTCCAGAGGTCCTTGGCGAGATCGAGTTCGATCTTCACGGCCTCGCCGACGGAGCGGGCGACCATTTCGCCCATGCCCTCGACCAGGGTGTTGACGTTGACGGCGCGTCCATCCAGCCGCTGCTTGCGGGCGAAGGCGAGGAGTTGCTGCGTCAGGGTCGTCGCGCGGTCCGCGGCCTGACGGATGTTCTCGGTGGCGCGCCCGAGGCGGGCGCGGTCGGCATCCGCCTTCTCCAGGCCGGCCGCGAGGATGTCGACGTAGCCGACGATCACCTGCAGCAGGTTGTTGAAATCGTGCGCGATGCCGCCGGTGAGCTGGCCCAGCGCCTCCATCTTCTGCGCCTGGCCGAGCGCCTCCTCGGCGTCGCGGCGGCGCGACACGTCGAGCTGGGAGCCGAAGTAGTAAACCAGCTCGCCTTCGGCGTTGTAGACCGGTGAGACGAACAGGGCGTTCCAGAACGTTGAGCCGTTCTTGCGGTAGTTCAGGATCTCGGTGGCGAATTCGCGCTTCTCGGCGATCGCCGTGCGGACCTGAGCGACGGTCCCGCGGTCCGTCTCGGGCCCCTGGAGGAACCGGCAGTTGCGGCCGACCAGCTCCTCGGGCGTGTAGCCCGTCATCGCCAGGAAGGCCCGGTTGGCGAAGATGATCGGATTGTCGGGCTGGCGCGGATCGGTGACGATCATCGGCATCCGCGTGGTCTCGACCGCCGCGAAGAAGATGTCGCTCTTGCGGTCGGTGACGTCGCTCGGCGCGCCGTCCCGGACTTGCGGACTTGGTCCGACCGGCGGGGTTTCTGGTGTCTCGGACATGGAAGGCGGTCTTTATTCCCCGGGCCGTCGAAGCAGAGGGCGCGCCGCTTCCGCCTGGCGCGTGCGACTGTAATTGTCCGGAACGCGAAGTCGACCGCACCGCTGCGTCGGCTGCGCCAGGCCTGTTGAGAGGCCGGGGGAGGCCGGTCGTCTCACGCCGCCGCCGTCCGGACCGGTCTGGGAAGCGCCGCGGTCTGCACCGGCAGGGGGCGTGCGGGGGACGGTTCCCGGCAGGCATTCAGCACGGCCGAGAGCGCCTCGTTCAGCGACGTCACGAGGAAATCGGCCGAGGTCGCCCGGCGCAGGCGGTCGAGGGTGGCCGGGTCGCGCTCCCGCCAGAATCCGACGAGGATCCGGACCCCCGGCACCGCGGCCCGGGCCTGCCGGACCGTGAAGCGGATCTGCGACAGGCTCACCGGCTCCAGGTAGGAGAAGCAGATCAGCGCGACGCCGTCCGGGTTGTCGGGACGCTCGCCGGCGCGGATCGCCGCCATCGACAGGATCTGCGAGGCCAGCCCGTGCCGGCCGAGGATCTGGCTCAGCATCAGGGTCGCAGCCTCGTCGAACGGCCCCCGGCTCGACACGCACAGGACCGGCGCCTCGCTCCGCCAGTTCGGGGCGAGATCCTCCCGGGCCAGCACGATGCCGGCCACCTGCCGGTCGGGCCCCACGGCGGCCAGCGCGGCCGCTGTCTCGGTGTCCGGGCTGCGTCCGGCGGCCCGCCTGGTCCGCCGCGCGACCGGTGCGGTGCCCAGACGGTCCACCACCGTGCGGATCGCCGCGCCGACCTCCGCCTGACGGCCGCGGTCGAGCGTCCCGCGCGAGAGGTCCTCCTGCGCGAGCAGCAATCCGGCCAGGGCGACCTCGTCGTAGTAGGTGACGAGGGCGCGCTCCTTCAGGAACTGCCAGCCCTGGTCGATCGCCTCGACGGGATCGCCGGCCAGCATGCGCTGGTAGAAGATCTCGGGGGGCGAGAGCGCGGGCTGGTCGCCGAGCAGAACGTCGAGATACCAGAGCCGCTCCACATGCCGTCCCAGCACCACGAGGCAGACGGTGAGCGGCGTGGCCAGAACGAGGCCGATCGGACCCCACAGGTAGGTCCAGATCGTCGCCGCCAGGATGACGGCGACCGGCGAGAGGCCGGTGGAATGGCCGTAGAGCAGCGGCTCGATCACGTGGCCGCAGATCGGCTCGACCACCAGGAACAGGGCCGCGGTGGCGATGACCATGCTCCAGCCGGGGTCGACCGCGGCGGCCAGGATCACCGGCAGCAGCGCGCTGATCGCCGCCCCGATATAGGGCACGAAGCGCAGGATCGCCGCGAGCACGCCGAACAGCGTCGGGCTCGGCACGCCGATGATCCAGAGCCCGACGCCGATCACCAGGCCGAAGGCGATGTTGAGGGCGAGCTGCGCCAGGAAGAACCGGCTGAGCCTGCTCGTGGCATCGTCGATCGCCGCCGTTGTGCGGCGCAGGTCGCCCGAGCCGCCCGCGAGCTTGATCGCGCGGTTCCGCAGGTCCTCGCGCTGGAGCAGGATGAAGATCGTGAAGATCAGGATCAGGCCGGTCGTGGCCAGCGGGTGGAGGACCGGGCCCACGAAGGTCTGCAGCGTGTCGACGACGCTGGTGCGGGCGGGCGTGAGCTCCACGGTGAGTGGGTGCGTGCGCGAACCGGGCTCGCCCTTGACCTCCGCGGCTGGCGGCGGCTGCAGGGTTGCGCTGAGATCCTGCACCATGTCGACGATGCGCGAGAGCGTGCCGGTCCCGGCCGTCGCGCCGCGCAGGTCCTTGATCTTCGTGCGCATCACCTGCGTGTAGCGCGGCAGGTCGGAGGCGAGCTGGGACGCCTCGCTGGCGATGAGGCTGCCGATCCCGAACAGGGCGCCGAACACGATCACCACCACAAGCAGCACCGCGGGCGCGCGCGGCACGCGCAGCCGCCGCAGCATGCGGACCGCCGGGACCAGCACGAAGCTGAGGAGGATCGCCAGCGTCACGGGCACGAGGATATCGCGCCCGAGATAGAGCGCCGCCATCGTCCCCACGACGAGGAGCAGCGAGGCCAGCGCGACGATGACCGGCAGGCCCTCCCGCAGGCGCTGGGCGGTGACGGGATCCTCGCTCAACGGGACGCTCCACTCGGCTCGGATCGGAGGACGACCGCTTCCGCGGCGTCGGGACGGGCGGCGCGGGGGCCGGGAACCAGGTCGGGAGTCATATCAGCCCGCCTGCGCGGTCTCGCCCAGGGCGGCGCTGATCTGGCTGAGGAGCTTGGAGAAATCGACGGGCTTCGGATGGTAGTCGTCGCAGCCGGCCTGGATCGCCTTGTCCCGGTCCCCCGACATGGCGTGGGCGGTGAGCGCGATGATCGGGATCGCCCGGGTGTCGGAGCCGGATTTCAGCGCA
>Ga0160428_1002466_pt1 | contig 11226 bp, 12 predicted proteins | sample SolpanmetagenomM_FD_108198 | JGI IMG/M metagenome (GOLD analysis project Ga0160428, IMG submission 108198) | Solar panel surface microbial communities from Lawrence Berkeley National Laboratory, California, USA - M | ecosystem: Engineered > Built environment > Solar panel > Unclassified ...
ATGCAGAGCGTCGCGATCTTCGGCTGAAGCAAGTGCGGCGTCATCGCGCCCCTGCGCGAGACTGTGCAAAACCATCGCCGTTCTCCCGCGAAGGCGGGAGTCCAGGAGTCGCGAGCACTGTAAGCCGTTGTTCCGCTCGGCTCTGGGTTCCCGCCTTCGCGGGAAAGCAGCAAATGACGAGCCTGTCACTCAACTTTCGCAGCGGTTCCGGCGTTCGCCAGGGTGACGAATTGCCCATGCTCCCGCCCCGCGCGACACTTTGATACAGTTTCGCGGATTGTCGACATACAGCCGCGACAGCTACCCTCGATACCGTCGAGGATACCGATGCGGGCACGACGCCCTGGAAGGAAACCGCAATGCGCACGATGCTCCTGACCGCAACGATCCTCGCCACCCTCGCGCCGCTCGCCGCGACCGCGCAGCAGATGCCGCGTGCGGTCCCCACCCCGGGCGGCGCGCCAATGGCGGGGATGCAGCGCGCGGACAGCAACGGTGACGGCAAGATCCAGCGCGCCGAGGCGGACGCCCAGGCAAGCCAGCGGTTCGACCGGCTTGACACCAACCACGACGGCTTCCTCGCCGCCGACGAGATGACCGGCCCCGGCGCACGGATGCTCGACCGCGCGGACGCCGACCATGACGGCAAGCTCTCGCGCTCCGAATATCTGGTGCAGGCGGGCAACCGCTTCGACCGGATCGACGCGAACCGTGACGGCACGATCACCCCCGACGAGATGAAGGCATGGACCGAACGCGCCCGCGCGATGCAGCGCGGTACCCGCACCGATCCCGCCGACGCGATCGCGCCTGCCCCCACCCCGGCCCGTCCGGCGCAGTAGCGCGACGGGCTGCCCTTCCTTGAGCAAGGTATCATGCTAAACCCCGATCCGATGGGAGATACGCCGCACCTGCTGCTCGTCGACGACGAGCGCTCGATCCGTGAACCGCTCGCGCAATATCTGACGCGGCAGGGCTTCCGCGTGACGCAGGCGGGCGACGCCGAGGGCGCGCGCGCACGAATGAACGCCTATGCGATCGACCTCGTCATCCTCGACATCATGATGCCGGGCGAGGACGGCCTCAGCCTCACGCGCCACATCCGCGAAACAGGCGAAATCCCGGTCATCCTGCTGACCGCGCGGACCGAGGAGACCGACCGCATCGTCGGGCTCGAAATGGGCGCGGACGATTATGTCGTAAAGCCCTTTTCGCCGCGCGAGCTTGCGGCGCGCGTGAAGGTCATCCTGCGCCGCGCCGCCGCGGGGGGCACGCGCCAGCATGCCCCCGAGGCGGGCTCGTTCGCCTTTGCGGGCTGGGTGCTCAAATCGGGCGAGCGCACGCTGGTGGATCGCGACGGCGTCTCGGTCCCGCTGTCGACCGGCGAGTACAACCTCCTCCACGCGCTCGTCACCCGCCCGCGCCAGGTGCTGACACGCGACCAGTTGCTCGACCTGACGCAAGGGCGCGAGGCCGCCGCGTTCGACCGCGCGATCGACAATCAGGTCAGCCGCCTGCGCCGCAAGATCGAGGCGGACCCCAAGGCCCCCGATCTCATCAAGACCGTCTGGGGCGGCGGCTATACGCTCGCCGCCGAAGTCACCCGGCTTTGAGGCTGTTTCCGCGCAGCCTGTCGGGGCAGATGGCGCTGCTGATCGCCGCTGCCCTGTTCTTCGCGCAGGCGATCAACTTCACGGTGTTCCTGCAGGACCGGCGCCAGGCGCGGATCGACCAGGCGACTGCCCCCGCGGTCGCGCGGATCGTCGATGCCGAGGAACGGATCGCGGCGGGGCGGTTGCCCAACGACGCCAACCGCCGATTACGGCTGCTCGCGGCTTCGCCCGTCCCGCGCGGCGGCGCGCGGCGAACCGAAGTCGAGCAGGCGCTCCGCATCGCGCTGGTCGAGGCCGGGGTCCGGCCGGGCCGGATCGAGACCCAGGTCATCCCGCTGACGCGGGATAATCCCCGGCTGCGCTTCATCAGCCGCGACCGGGTCGAGCGGCTGCTCCGCGATGGCGGCGAGCTGGTCGTCGCAGTCGAGCGGCCCGATCATCGCTGGCTCGCGCTCAACCTGCCGTGGATGCGGAGCGATTCGGGGATCCTGTGGCGGCTGATCGCGCAGACGCTGATCCTCTATGCGATCGTGCTGGTGCCGCTGCTCTGGGCGGGGCGGCGGATCTCGCAGCCGCTGCAGCACCTCGCCGAAGCGGCGCGAACCTTCGTCCCGGGCGAGGTCGACGTCCCCGTCGCCGAACATGGCCCGCAGGACGTGCGCGATACGATCACCGCGTTCAACGCGCTGCGGCTCCGCGTCACCGCGATGCTCGACGAGAAGGACCGGATGCTCGGCGCGATCGGGCATGACCTGCGCACCCCGCTCGCGGCGCTCCGCGTCCGGATCGAATCGGTCGAGGACGATACCGACCGCGAGAGGATGGCCGAGACGATCGCCGAAATGAACAGCACGCTCGACGACATCCTGTCGCTCGCGCGGCTCGGTCGCCCGAGCGAGCCGCCGACCGAGGTCGATCTTGCCGCGCTGGTCGACGCGGTGGTCGAGGATTTCCGCGATCTCGGGAGCGACGTGGTGTTCGAGGAAGCCGCGCGGCTACGGATGCGGCTGCGCCCCGGCCTGATGCGCCGCGCGGTGCGCAACCTGATCGAGAATGCGCTCAAATATGCAGGGGCCGCCGAAGTGATGGTCACCGCCCTGCCGCGCGCGGTGGAGATCGCGGTGTGCGACCGTGGCCCCGGCATCCCCGCCGACCGGTTCGAGGATGTGTTCGACGCGTTCACCCGGCTCGAGACCTCGCGCAATCGCGGGACCGGCGGGATCGGGCTGGGGCTTGCGCTCGCGCGGTCGATCGTGCGCGATGCCGGCGGGGATATCGTGCTGGAGAATCGCGCTGGCGGGGGACTCGTGGCGCGGATCACATTGCCGCGGTAGAAGGGGGCGCGGTCGGGGAGGCTGGAGGGCGCAATGAACGACGAACGGTCTGATCACAGCGACGCAATCGTCCGTCGCGCCCGCGGCGTTGCCGCCGGATTCGCCGATGTCGGGCTGACGCAGGCGGAGGAATTGCTGCGTCGCCTGTCCCCCGAAGGTCGCGCGCAGGCGCGTCGCGAGAAGGAGGCACGCCACCGGCGCGAGCGGCGCATTCTTGGACGGCTTGCGCTCGCGCTGGTCGCCGCGCTGCTCGTCTGGGCCACGCTCGGCATGATCCTCGCGCCGGGCGTTGCGACGGTGCTGGCGATTGCGACGATGATCCTGCTGACCGTGGTGATCGCAAGCCGGTCCAAGGCCGCACCCCGCGGTCGAGCCGCGCTGGCGGAAGCGGCGCTACCCGACCTCGCGGCCGAGACGACGATCTGGCTGAGCGCGCAACGTCGCGGGATGCCCCTGCCCGCCATCCAGCTCGCCGACGCTCTGACTCGCCGGCTTGCCGAACTCGCCCCACAAACCGCCCGCCTCGATCCGAAAAGCCACGCCGCCGACGCGGTCCGCACGCTCGTCGCAAGTGAACTGCCCAACCTCGTCGATAACTGGCGCGCCGTCCCGGTCTCGCAACGCACCGTTCTGCAAGCGAACGGCCATACGCCGAACGACCATCTGATCTACGGCCTGCGTCTCATCGATGCCGAGGTCGCACGGATGACCGATAACCTGTCCCACGGTGCGCTCGACGCGGTCGCGGTGCAGGGGCGGTATCTGGAACTGAAATACGGCGATGGCGAGTTCCAGCCGGTCCGGGAGCAGGACTGACGACAGCGCGCCTTCCACGATCCGTTCAACCGGTCGACGGCTCGATCCGCAGCACGGCGATCGCATCCGCCTTCCCGCCGAACTCGACCATCTCCCCCACTTCCGCGCCGATCAGTGCGCGGGCGAGCGGGGCCTGGAAGCCGATCCGCCCTTCCGCCGGGTCAGCCTCGTCGCCGCCGACGATCTCGACCGTCCGTTCGGTCCCGTTCAGCACGAAAGTGACACGGCTGCCGATGCCGATTTCGCCCGGCGCGGGGGCCGCCACCACTTCGGCGGTGGTCTGTCGTGTGTGCCAATAGCGACGCTCGCGCAGCAAGGCGACGCGGTCTTCGTCGGACGCCTGTTCCAGCGCGGCGTCCACGCGCGCTATTTCGGCGTCGATCAGCGCCAGGCCGCGCGGCGTGACCAGGTTCGGCCCCGGCGCGATCGGCCGTTCAAACTTGGGTTCGAGATGTTCTTCATCGCTGTCGCGGCGGAACGCTACGCTCATTGGGGGATGCTCATGGAGGCTTCATCCGCCCCGCGACCCCGAATGTCCACCGGCGGGCGGCCACCCGGATCAGCGCTATTGGGTGCGGCGCAACATTCTGCTACGCGGTCGCGCATGCTGAACATCAACGGTATCACGGTGCGCCTCGGCGGGCGCGCCATTCTCGACGGCGCGAGCGCGGCCTTGCCGCCGAAGAGTCGCGTCGGCCTGATCGGACGCAACGGCGCAGGCAAGTCCACGCTGATGAAGGTCATGATCGGACAGCTCGAACCCGACCTCGGCGAGATCGAGATGCCGCGCGGCACCCGCATCGGCTATATTGCGCAGGAAGCGCCCTCGGGCACGACCACGCCGATCGAGCAGGTCCTCGCCGCCGATACCGAGCGCGCCGAGCTGCTGGTCGAGGCCGAGACGAGCCAGGATCCCAACCGTGTCGGCGAAATCCATGAGCGCCTGATCGCGATCGACGCCTATACCGCGCCAGCCCGCGCCGCGCGCATCCTTGTCGGCCTCGGGTTCGACGAGGAAATGCAGGGCCGTCCGCTCGACAGCTATTCGGGCGGCTGGAAGATGCGCGTCGCGCTCGCCTCGCTGCTGTTCTCCGAACCCGACCTGCTGCTGCTCGACGAGCCCTCGAACCATCTCGATCTCGAAGCGACTTTGTGGCTCGAGAATTTCCTCAAATCCTATCCCGCGATGATGGTCGTCATCAGCCACGAGCGCGACCTGCTCAACAATGTGGTCGACACGATCCTTCACCTCGAGGGCGGCAAGGTCCATCTCTACACCGGGGGCTACGACAGTTTCGAGCGCCAGCGCGCCGAGCGCGTCGCGCAGCTCGCCGCCGCCAAGGCCGCGCAGGATACGCAGCGCGCCAAGCTCAGCGAATACATCGCCAAGAACAGCGCACGCGCCTCGACCGCGAAACAGGCGCAGAGCCGCCAGAAGATGCTCGCCAAGATGCAGCCGATCGCCTCGATGGCGGAGGATCCGACGCTGTCGTTCGAATTCCCAAGCCCCGAGGAATTACGCCCGCCGCTGATCACGCTCGACATGGCGGCGGTCGGTTATGCGGAAAAGCCGATCCTCCAGCGGCTCAACTTGCGACTTGATCCCGACGACCGCGTCGCGCTGCTCGGCCGCAACGGTAACGGCAAGACCACGCTTGCCCGCCTGCTCGCCGCGCAATTGCCGACGATGGACGGCGAGATGAACGCCAGCGGCAAGATGCGCGTCGGCTATTTCACGCAGTATCAGGTCGAGGAACTCGACGGCGACGACACCCCGCTCGAACATATGACGCGGATGATGTCGGGCAAGACGCCCGGCGCAGTCCGCGCGCAGCTCGGGCGGTTCGGCTTCTCGGGCGTCAAGGCGACGCAGAAGGTCGGCAAGCTTTCGGGCGGTGAGCGCGCGCGCCTCGCGCTCGCGCTGATCACGCGCGACGCACCGCACATGCTGATCCTCGACGAGCCGACGAACCATCTCGACGTCGACGCACGCGAGGCACTGGTCCAGGCGCTCAACGCCTATGACGGCGCGGTCATCCTCGTCAGCCACGATCGCCACATGGTCGAGCTCACCGCAGACCGGCTAGTGCTGGTCGATGGTGGCACCGCCAAGGAATATGCAGGCAGCATGGAGGATTATATCGCCTTCGTGCTCGCAGGCGACGGTGGCGGCGAAGGGGCGAAGACCAAGGCGGTAAAAAAGGACGACAAGCCGCAGCTTTCCGCCGCGGCGGTCGCGCTTCAGAAGAAGGCGCACGAAGCCGAGGCTTTGGTCGCCAAGCTGACCAAGCAGCTCAACGCGGTCGACCGCGCGATCGCCGATCCTTCGGCGGCAGAAGCATGGCTGTCGCGGATGAACCCGGCGGAACTCGCCAAGCAGCATGCGCAGATCAGCAAGAAGCTCGGCGCGGCGGAAGCCGTGTGGTTCGAGGTGAGCGAGTCGCTGGAGACGGCATAACGCCCGGGCCGGCCCGCGCCTCTGCGAAAGCAGAAGCGCAGGGGCAAAGCGCGCTGCTGCGCTGAGCCTTGCTCAAGCGGTCAGTCCCGGTCGCTCACCCCCCGCTGATCAACGCCAGCGTACGCGTATCCCGCACCCCGCCGAACCACCGTTCGATCGCTGCGGCAATGACTTCGCCGCCACCGGCCGCCTCGAACAGCGTCAGCGAGGACCGCAGCTTCATCGCGTCCACGCCCCCGAGCACACCCTCGGCAGTGCCGCCGGGCAGCCCTTGCAACGCCTCCACGGCTTCCAGATACCGCATCCCCAGCACGCAATCGTGGATATAGGCACGCGCCTCTTCGAGCGTGCGGATCGCGAAATGGTTCGCGGTCGGACTCGTGCCCAATCCGGCAATTTGCGGAAAGACGAACCAGATCCAGTGGCTGCGCTTTTGGCCCGCGCGAATCTCGGAAAGCGCCGTTTCGAACATATCATTCTGAGCGCTTGAAAAACGGGAAAGATCGAACTGCGTCATTATCTTGTCCTGAATATACCTAACATATATCAGCATTAACGCGCTGCGAACCAATTCGTTCGTTAATCCTCACCATCAGTTCGCGCGGCCCGCCAGCGCTTGAGCGCCGCGGCATATGTAGCGTTGGCGCGATCGGCCGTATCGCGAAGGGTCTTGCGTTCGGCAGCTTGCTCCCGTGCCTGCTCGCGGCGCCGGCGGTCGAGCGCAGCCTGCTCGCGGTCGAGCGCGCGATTTTCTTCTGCATGGCGTTTCTCGGCATCCGCGACCGCCGCCTCGGCAGCATCCAGCGCGTCCGCCGACGGGCGCGGCTGAACGGGTTTGGGTTTGGGTTTGGGTTTGGGCTTTGCCTCGGGTTTCGCCTTTGCCATTGCCGACGCGGGACGCGTACCGGGTTCGGATTGCGCCGATGATTCCGCCTTGGGCGTGGGACGCTCGACGGCGGGAAGTGCGGCGATCTGCTCCGCGGTCGTCCCGCGCGACCGCTTGATCACCGTGCCCGGCGCCGCCAGCGGCTCGGCGGTCAACGTGGGATCGGTGACGATCTCCGCGCTTCCGCGTGCGAACAGGTCGTGCGTGGTGCCCCATGCCGCGAGCGCAGCCTTCTTGGTCGGCGCGGCGACATAGGCGTCGTGAAAACCGATCGGGGTGCGGAAGACTTTGAGCGCGCGCGGCATGCCGCGACGCTAGACCGTGCGGCCTGCGCCGACAACGCAGGGGTGGAACGCAACGGCTTGAAAAGTGGTGCGGGCGGTCGGAATCGAACCGACACTCCTTGCGGAACCGGATTTTGAGTCCGGCGCGTCTACCAGTTCCACCACGCCCGCACGCCAGCCCCGCTAGCGCAACCTACGCGCCGCTGCAACACCCTGTTGCAGCAGGATGACAACCACGCTCAATTCACCGCCGACCGCCGTCGATAGCTCAGCGCCTCGGCGACGTGCACCCGCCCGATTCCGTCCATCCCCGCCAGATCCGCGATCGTTCGCGCGGTCCGCAGCACGCGCGTATAACCCCGCGCCGACAGTCGCATCGCCTCCGCCGCCTGCGCGAGCAGCACACTCCCCGCAGCGTCGGGCGTCGCGACGCGGTCGAGCAGCGCGCCATCCGCCTCGGCGTTGGTGCGCACGCCTTCCCCCGCATAGCGGGCACGCTGGATCGCCCGCACGGCCGCTACGCGAGCGGCCACCTCGGCGGATCCTTCGGACGGGGGCGGCAGGACGAGATCGGCGGCGCTCACCGCCTGGACCTCGATATGAAGATCGATCCGGTCCAACAGCGGACCCGACACCTTAGCCTGATAATCGACCGCGCACCGCGGCGCACGCGAGCAGGCGAGCGCCGCGTCCCCGAGGTGCCCGCACCGGCACGGGTTCATCGCGGCGATCAACTGGACTTGCGCCGGGAAGGTCACGTGCGCATTGGCGCGCGCGACGCTGACGGTGCCGGTCTCGAGCGGCTGGCGCAGCGAATCGAGCACGACGCGCTGGAATTCGGGCAACTCATCGAGAAACAGCACGCCGAGATGCGCGAGGCTCACCTCCCCCGGCTTGACCTTGAGCCCGCCCCCCACCAGCGCCGCCATCGACGCGGAGTGATGCGGCGCGCGGAACGGTCGCGTGCGGGTCAGTCGTCCGCCGCTCAGCGTCCCCGCGACACTCGCGACCATCGACACTTCGAGCGCCTCGGCGGCGTCGAGCGGCGGAAGGATGCCGGGCAGGCACGACGCCATCAGCGACTTGCCCGACCCGGGCGGCCCGATCATCACCAGATTATGCCCCCCCGCCGCCGCAATCTCGAGCGCGCGCTTTGCGGTTTCCTGCCCCTTGACCTGCCGCAGATCGGGGCCGGACACGACCGGCTCGGCCTGCCCCGGTGGTGGAGGAGAGATCAGCCCGTGCCCCTTGAAGTGGTTGATCAGCGACAGGATGTCGGGCGCCGCGAGCACGCCCTGCCCCGCCCACGCCGCCTCCGCCCCCTGCGCGACCGGGCAGATCAGCCCCTTGCCGAGTTCCGAAGCATGCAGCGCCGCGAGCAGCACGCCCGGCGACGGCGCGATCCGCGCGTCGAGCCCGAGTTCACCAACGACGACATATTCCCCGAGATCCTCGGCATCGACGATCCCCATCGCCGCGAGCAGCGCGAGCGCGATCGGCAAATCGAAATGCGAGCCTTCCTTGGGCAGGTCGGCGGGGGACAGATTGACCACGATCCGCTTGGGCGGCAGCGCCAGCCCCATCGCGGCGATCGCGCCGCGCACCCGTTCACGGCTTTCGCCGACCGCCTTGTCGCCGAGGCCTACCACATTGAACGCGGGCAGCCCCGGGATCAGCTGGACCTGCACCTCCACGGCGCGCGCCTCCAGCCCCAGATATGCCACCGTCGACACGCTCGCTACCATTGCTTCCCCCCGGGCCTGCGACGGGCTTAACCATGCGGCCTGCGAAGTCCACCACCTTGCCAAGCCCGCCCGGCTTCCCACATGCTGTCGGCATGCGACCCACCCGCCACCCCGCGCTCCGGCTCACCCTGTTCTCGCTCGGCGTGGTGGTGGTCATCATCTCGCCGGTCATCGGCGCAATCCCCGGGCCGGGCGGGATCTTCGTGTTCGCTGCGGGGCTTGCGCTGATGCTGCAGAATTCGCTGTGGGCGAAGAAGCGGTTCGCGCAGGCCAAGCGGCGCTGGCCGCGCTTCGGCCATTATGCCGACATGGGTCTGCGGCGCCGGAGTGCCGCGCGGCGTCGTGCGCGCGATCGTGCAATTCATCAGGCGCGCAATTGACTAGCACGCCCATTTTGCATAGGGGGACCGCTTACGAGGCCGTCCGCGTGGCGGCCCTTTTCTGTTTGCAGTCCTAGGGAATGAACGATGAAGCGGACCTTTCAGCCGAGCAATCTGGTGCGTGCACGCCGCCACGGGTTCCGCTCGCGCATGGCGACCCCGGGTGGCCGCAACGTGATTCGCGCCCGCCGCAACCGCGGTCGCAAGAAGCTGTCGGCGTAAACCGGGATCACCGCGGCGCGACCATCGAGACGATGGCGCGCCGCGCCGATTTCCTCGCCGCGAACGCGGGGAAACGCGCGCCGATGCCGGGATTCGTCCTGTTGATGCGGCGGCGCGACGATGGTTCCCCCGCGATGCGCGTGGGCTTTACCGTCACCAAGAAAGTCGGCAACTCCGTCATCCGCAACCGGCTCAAGCGTCGGCTGCGCGCGTTGGCGCGCGAATTGCTGCCGGTTGCTGGTGTCGAGGGCGCGGATCATGTGCTGATCGGGCGCAGCGGCGGTATCGAGCGCGATTACGCGGCGATGCGCAGCGAACTCACCAAGGCATTGGCCAAGGTGGTGCGGTGAGCGTTCCCCGGCCCGACGGCGGTCGTTGATGTGCGAACCGCGCCCCACCCTCCTCGCCCGCGCGCTGATTCTCGTCGCGCGCGGCTGGCAGATCGGCCCGTCGGCGGTCCTCCCGCCAAGCTGTCGCTTCCAGCCAAGCTGTTCCAGCTATGCAATTACCGCAGTTCGCCGCTATGGCGCTCTGCAGGGCGGATGGCTGGCCGCGAAACGAATCGCGCGGTGTCATCCCTGGGGCGGGTACGGACCCGACCCGGTCCCATGATCGCCGAAACCCTGATCGACGAACGGATACGACTCGCGTGAAGCACGACAGCAAGAATTTCATCCTCTTCGCGCTCTTTGCCGCGATCATTCTGCTCGGCAGCAACTTCCTCACCCAGAAGTTCTTCCCCGCGGCGAACCCGCCCGCGACCAAGGTCGTCAAGGGCCAGTCGAAGCCGCTCGAGACCTCGACCGGCCCCGCCGCCGAGGGCGCGATGGCGGTCCGCGACCGGGTCGCGGTGCTGCGCGAGAGTGCCGGCCAGCGGATCCGGATCGAAACCCCCAAGCTCAACGGGTCGATCAACCTCAAGGGCGCGTACGTCGATGATCTGACGCTGTCGCAATATAAGGAAACGGTCGCCAAGGGCTCGCCCCCGATCCGCCTGTTCTCGCCGCGCGGGACCAAGGATGCCTATTACGCCGGCTTCGGCTGGTCGGGTGACGGCGTGACCGTCCCCAATGGCGATACGCTCTATACCGCCTCGTCCAACGTGCTGCGCCCCGGCCAGCCCGTCACGCTGTCCTATGCCAACCCGCAGGGCCAGCGGTTCGCACTGACGATCGCGATCGACGACAAGTACATGTTCACGGTCCGTCAGGTTGCCGCGAACGGTGGCCCCGCGCCCGTCGCGCTGCGCGCCTATTCGATCATCTCGCGCACCGGCGTCGGCACCGAGGCCGATACCTGGACCAACCACGTCGGCCCGATCGGCGTGTTCGACAAGGGCGCGACCTACGACATCACCTATGACAATCTGAAGGGCAAGGACGCTTCGTTCTTCGGCAAGATCTGGGGCAGCGGCGCCAGGCCCGGCGAGAACATGTTCGACGGCAATGGCGGCTGGGTCGGCTTCGGCGACAAATACTGGCTCGCCGC
>Ga0160428_1002469_pt1 | contig 11207 bp, 9 predicted proteins | sample SolpanmetagenomM_FD_108198 | JGI IMG/M metagenome (GOLD analysis project Ga0160428, IMG submission 108198) | Solar panel surface microbial communities from Lawrence Berkeley National Laboratory, California, USA - M | ecosystem: Engineered > Built environment > Solar panel > Unclassified ...
CGGCCATGCGGCGGCCGGGACCCACGGGCGCTCCACGAAATCGATCGGGTCGTAGGGAACGCAAAGCCTTCCCCAGGCCGACGACGTGCCCCCCAGACCTGCGCGGGTCGAGATGTTGAGGGGGGCGTGGGTGATCGTGTCCACGATAAGGACGGGGTGCGTCGCCGGTGATCCCGTTCCTCCGCCGCCGGCCTCCAAGACAATGACGGAATGACCACGGCCTCCGCAGGCAAGTGCGACGGCGAGACCTGCCGGGCCCGATCCGACGACGCACAGGTCGAATGTGTCGGCTCCATCGGGAGCCCCTTGTCGGATCGCCACAAGTCACCTCTCCCCCGAATACAGCACATCTCATGCCATTAGGCATGCGGCCGAGCTTGTTTGCAATCTATTTCTGTATAATGTTTATGATAAATATATAATTACCCATATCGATCTGCGTTGGACATGAGTCGAGACGGAAATCGCTCCTTGACAAGTAAATATCTGATATGATGTCGCTCAAAATGGATCTGGAATAATAATCAAATATTTCGATATCTGAGCTATCCAGCGATCTTACCGCGTCAGATTCCTCGAATGGCTGAGCACGGCGGCGTAGATCTCGCCCCCCCGGACCGCCTGCCGATCGGCCGCCTCGGCCGAATCGTCCCCATGGGATTCGCCTCCACCGGGGCCGACGCGGCCGACCGCAGGACCAGTCGGCGGGCGCCGTCGGGCGGGATCCGTCCCTGCATCGGACGGACGGGAGTGAGGGCGATGAGTCCCGAACCGCCCCTCTGAAAGGATTGCCGCCCGGGCCGGTTGCGCCGTGGTGTCGGGTGGCCGCCCCGGCCAGTCCGGATCCGCGCCGGTCCCTGCGGGCGCCCGGCGCTCGCGCGTCCGCCCATTCGGGGTTGCGCGGCGCGGCGGATCCGGACAGGTCGGGGCGCGGTTCACGCCCGGCCACCGCGCCCGCGGCGGGCCCCCGACTGGAGACCGAGGTTGCCCGCGCCGAGTCCCTCGACATCGCCGCCCGATCGCGCCCGGCGCCGGTTCGCGGCCGGACGGGGCAGCCTCAGCCGGCCCGGCGCGGACCTGCGGCGGCTGCCGACCGGCCTCGACCTGCGCGGCGTGCGGCTCGTGGAGGGCGTGCGCGCCGCCTTCGCGTTCGGCACCGTCATCCTGATCAACATCTGGGCACAGTGGCCGCCGCTCCTGACCATGGCGCTCGCCGCCAACCTCGCCTGCTTCTGCGACAACGGCGGGCCGACGCGGACGCGGCTGCGGGTCCTCACCGCGTTCTCCTTCCTGGGCGGCCTCCTCTGGGCGGGGCTGGGCCTGATCCAACCCCTGGGGCTGCCCGTCGTGGTCCCGGTCGCCTGCGCGCTGATCTTCGCCTGCTCGTACGCCCGCGTCTGGAGCGTGCAGGCGCAGGCGGCCGGCAACGTGCTGGTGGTCGTCCTGTGCATCGCCCTCGACCGGCCGCTCACCCTGGGGCAGGCCGCAACCACCGTGCTGATGTTCGCGGCCGGGGGCCTCTGGGCGACGTTCCTGGCCCTGGTCATCTGGCGGCTGCACCCCTACCGGCCGGCCCACCGGGCCGTGGCGGAGGTCTGGCGCGGCCTCGCGCGGCTCTGCGGCGATCTCGAGCGGCTCGTCGCCCTGCCGGAGCCCGACGCGGAGGCCTTCGACGGGCATGCCCGCGATCACCGGCGGGGCGTGCGGACCAGCATCGAGACCGCCCGGACCATGATCCTCGATCTCGCCCGCTCCCGCGAGCGCGTCTCGGATCGCACCGGGCAAGCCCTGCTGCGCCTGGAGAGCGCCGAGCAGATCTTCTCGGCCCTGATCGCCGTCGGCGAATTGATCGACAGCCGGCCCGAGCCACAGCGCCGGGCGCTGGCCAAGATCTTCCTGCGGCGCCTGCGCCCCCTCCTGGTGACCATCGCCCGGGCCATCCGCGACGATGCCAGCCTCGACCTCGCCCGCCTGGAGCCCGCGATCACCCGGGCCGCGGAGGGCCTGTCGACGGATCCGACCCTGGCCCGCCTCGCCGAGCGGATCGTCGGGCGGGTGCGGATCGGCGCCAAGCTGTCGACGCCGGAGGGCTACCGGCCCGGCGGAACCCTCACGGAGGGCGGCAGCCTCGACCGGTGGACCCGCTACGTCGGGCCCCTGCGGCAGAACCTCACCCTCGCCTCGCCGAACCTGCGGCACGCCCTGCGGGCGAGCGCGGTGGCGGCGCCGGCCCTGGCCGCCACCCTGACCTACGCGGGCGCCTTCACGCACTGGCTGGTGATGACCGTGGTGCTGACCATGCAGCCCTTCTACGCGGCGACGTGGCAGCGGGCCCTGGAGCGGATCGGCGGCACGGTGCTGGGCGGCCTCGTGGGCGCGGTGCTGGCCTACTACGCCACCACCCCGCTCAGCGAGGCCGGGCTGATCCTGGTGCTCAGCATCGTGGGCTTCGCGGCGCGCCAGATCTCCTACGGCTTCTTCGTCGCCTGCCTGACGCCCCTCGTGGTGCTGCTGGTCGAGCTGCTCGAGCCCGGCCACAGCTCCTGGGAGATCGTCGCCATGCGGGCGGGCTTCACGGTGCTGGGCGGGCTGATCGCGGTGGCGAGCTGCCTCGTGCTCTGGCCGATCTGGGAGCCCGATCAGGTCCGCCAGGAGCTGCGGCGGGCGCTCGGGAGCCACGCGGCCTTCGCGGAGGCCGTCCTGCGCATGCCGCCCGGACCGGAGCGGGAGGCCGCGATCCTGGCCACCACCCGCGCGGCCGGCCTCGCCCTCAACGACCTGGAGGCGGCGCTGTCGCGGGCCCTGCAGCAGCCCCGGGCCGGACACCATCCGGAGGTGGAGGCCGCCCTCGTGGCCGACGCCACCTTACGCCGGATCAGCGCCCGGCTCACCGTGCTGCGGCACGCGCCGGAGGCCGCCGATCCGAAGGCGGAGACCTGGCGGGACTGGATCGCCGCGACCCTGGCGGCCGTGAGCGAAGATCGGCCTGTGCCGGAGCGGCCGGCCCGGGATCGCGGGCAATCGCTCGTCCGGCTGGTCAGCCAGGTCGAACTCCTGGTCGGGACCCTGCGCCCGGCGGAACTTCGCGCGGCCGGCGGGCCGGCGCCCGATCCCGAGCCGAGGATGACCGACCGCGACGGGCATCCCCCCGGGCCTTCCGAGCTCTCACGGGCCCGGTGATGCGCCGCGGATCGCGGGCGGAGGATCCGCGGCCCCGGTCCGGCTCAGTAGCGCGGCAGGGCGTTGGCCGGGCCGCCGGCATGCGAGCCGGCGTAGCGGTAGGCGAGCGGCCGGCCGTAGGCGGCCGGGACCCGCGACGCCAGCGGGGCGTTGCCGACCCAGCCCGAATAGGCCGAGGCCGGGTAGGGCGCGTGCTTCGAATCCAGGCCCTGCGCGAGGGCGGGCGTGGCGACCGCGGCGACCAGGGCGGCGGCGGCGAGCATGCGGACGGTCATGATGATCTCCTAGCGTTCTCGTATGACTTCATCGGGAAGTCATCCGGTCAATCCTGTCGAGTGAGGAAGATCGTCGTCGCGATGTGCTGTCGGCGGTCTTGATCGCTCCGGCTTTGCTTGGCCGAATGTGACCTCTCAACGGCGATACTGCGCCCCGGGTTCGCCCGCTGCCGTGCGGTGGCGCACGGGGGGTGCGGGCCGCGGGCCGGAAGACCGAACGCGCGGGGGGCACGGCCGGGGCAAAGCCGGGACATGGCCGGGACATGGCCGGGGATGCGTCCCGCGCCGAAGCGTGCCACAGACCGCGGCCTGAAAGGGATGCACCACCATGCGGCTGATCGTCGGCCTCGGCAATCCGGGCGCGCGCTACGCGGGCAACCGGCACAATATCGGCTTCCTCGCCGTCGACGCCATCGCCCGCCAGCACCGGGCGAGCCCGTTCCGCCACCGCTTCCAGGGGGAGGCCGCTGAGGTGGTGCTGGGTCCGGAGCGGGCGATCCTGCTGAAGCCCTCGACCTTCATGAACGAGTCCGGCCGCGCGGTCTCGGAGGCACAGCGCTTCTACAAGATCGCGCTCGCCGACGTGATCGTGCTGCACGACGAACTCGACCTCGCCCCGGCCAAGCTCCGGGTGAAGCTGGGCGGCGGCAATGCCGGCCATAACGGCCTGCGCTCGATCACCGCGCAATGCGGCAACGACTACCGCCGGGTCCGCCTCGGCATCGGCCATCCCGGAGACAAGGCGCTGGTGCATTCGTACGTGCTCAACGATTTCGGCAAGGCCGAGCAGCCCTGGGTCGAGGACCTCTGCCGGGCCGTGGCCGACCACGCCGCGCTGCTGGCCGCCGGCGAGGATGCGAGCTTCCAGAACAAGGTCCACCTCGCCATGGCGGGCCGCGGCTGGGACGACGTGAAGACGCTGGGCGCGCGAAATTGACACGAAAACACGAGGACACGATATAGGCCGCAGAGGCTGCCATGAAGAACGTCACCGGGCCGATGAGCGAGGCCCTGCTGCGGCGGGCGCCGGTCGCCGCCGTGCGCGACGGCGAGCGCCTGTCGCGCTTCGTGGCCGATTCGGTCGAGCGGCGCGTCGGCCGGCCGCCGACGCAATTCGAGGCGATCGAGCGATCCCTGGCCGGCCCCTCGATGAACTTGACCGACGAGAACGGACGCGCACCGACGCGCGACCGGATCTCCGATGACTGACCCAGTCTTCGTGGACACCACCGTGCCGATCCATCGGCGCGACGCCGGCTGCCCCTACGTCCCGACCGAGGCCATGGCGCGGGGCGCCGTGTTCGAAGGTCTCATTCTCATCAACCCTTTCCGCGCGTCGCCCGACGAAGTGCTGCGACGGAACTGATCACGGAACCGATCCATGGGCTTCAAATGCGGCATCGTCGGCCTGCCGAACGTCGGCAAGTCGACCCTCTTCAACGCGCTGACGCAGACGGCGGCCGCCCAGGCGGCGAACTACCCGTTCTGCACCATCGAGCCGAATGTCGGCGAGGTGGCGGTGCCCGATCCCCGGCTGACCGACCTCGCCCGGATCGCGGCGTCGAAGGAGATCATCCCGACGCGGCTGACCTTCGTGGACATCGCCGGGCTGGTGCGCGGCGCCTCCAAGGGCGAGGGTCTGGGCAACCAGTTCCTGGCCAACATCCGTGAGGTCGACGCCATCGCCCACGTGGTCCGCTGCTTCACGGACGGCGACGTCACCCACGTGGAGGGCAAGGTCGATCCGGCCGCCGACATCGAGACCATCGAGACCGAGCTGATGCTCGCCGACCTCGACAGCCTGGAGCGCCGGGCCGTCGCCCTGGAGAAGAAGGCCAAGGGCGCCGACAAGGAGGCCAAGGAGAGCCTCGAGCTCGTCAACCGGGCGCTGCCGCTCCTGCGCGAGGGCAAGCCGGCGCGGCTGGTGGAGCGCAAGCCCGACGAGGAGAAGCTGTTCCAGTCGCTCGGCCTGATGACCGCCAAGCCCGTCCTCTACGTCTGCAACGTCGACGAGGGCGACGCCGACAAGGGCAACGCCTACTCGGACGCGGTCTTCGCCCGCGCCAAGGCGGAGGGCGCCGTGGCGGTGGTGGTCTCGGCCAAGATCGAGAGCGAGATCGCCGTGATGCCGGAGGCCGATCAGGCGGAGTTCCTGGAGGCGGTGGGGCTCGCCGAGCCCGGCCTCAACCGGGTGATCCGCGCCGGCTACGATCTCCTCGGCCTCGTGACCTACTTCACGGTCGGCCCCAAGGAGGCCCGCGCCTGGACGATCACCAAGGGCACCCGCGCCCCCGGGGCGGCCGGGGTGATCCACTCGGATTTCGAGAAGGGCTTCATCCGGGCCGAGACCATCGCGTTCAAGGATTACACCACGCTGAACGGCGAGTCCGGCGCCCGGGATGCCGGCAAGCTCCGCCTGGAGGGCAAGGAGTACGTGGTGCAGGACGGCGACGTGCTGCATTTCCGCTTCGCCACGTGAGTTCGGTCGCGCTCAGCCCTGGGCCGCCCGCCGTCCCGGCGAGGGGGATGAAGCAAGCCAGGGCAGCGCGACACGGGCGAGCGTCGCGCCGACGGGATCGCTTCGCTTCGCGCGCCGGGACGACCTGTCCCGTTCCCCCGTACCCCGTTCCCCTGCCGGTCACCGAGACGAGCCCGCCATGCCCGATCCCGCCCTCGAGGATTTCGCCGTCGGCGACGTGATCGTCGGCGAGCCCCTCACCGTCACCCGCGACGCCATCGTGGGCTTCGCGAAGGCCTTCGACTTCCAGCCCTTCCACCTCGACGAGGCGGCCGCTGAGGCGACCTTCGCGGGCCGGCTGATCGCGTCCGGCTGGCACACGGCGGCCCTGGGCATGCGGCTGCTCCAGCAGGGACCGTTCCAGGGCGGTTCGTCGCTGGGCGCGCCGGGGATCGACGAGTTGCGCTGGCTCGCCCCGGTGCTGCCGGGGGACGCCCTGACGCTGACCTTCCGGGTCGCGGGCCTGCGGGATTCCGCCTCCAAGCCCGGGCTCGGCTTCGTGACCGCCGAAATCGCCCTCGACAACCAGCGCGGCGAGACGGTGCTGACCCAGCGCTTCACCTTCATGCTGGCCCGTCGCGGCACCGATCCCCTGCCGCCCCGGCCGGTGGAGACCGGCGTACCCGGGCCGGTCGCGGAGCCGGACGATGCCGAGATCCTGCCGTTCCTGCGGGACGCCGAGATCGGCGCCGTGCGCGAGTTGGGCGCCTATCCGTTCAGCGCCGAGGCGATCGTGGCCTTCGCGCGGGCCTACGACCCGCAGGCCTTCCACCTCGATCCCGCGGCGGCCCGGCGCAGCCATTTCGGCGGCCTCTGCGCCTCCGGCTGGCACACGGCGGCGGCCTACATGAACCGGATGCTCACGACCCGCGCCCGCGACACCGCCCGCACGGCGGCCCGGGGCCGGGTCCCCGAGGCGGGTCCCTCCCCCGGGTTCAAGAACCTGCGATGGCTGAAGCCCGTCTACGCGGGCGACACGGTGCGGTTCAGCACCAAGCTCACCGACAAGCGCGCCTCGACCTCGCGGCCCGGCTGGGGGCTGGCCTTCGCGCGCAACACCGGGGTGAACCAGCGCGGCGAGCCGGTCTTCTCCTTCGACAGCGCGGTCTTCCACCAGTGGGAGCCGTGAGCGGGCCCGTCACGCCGCCCCCTTGCCGAGGACCACGAGGGACTGACCCAGATATACGCCCGACGGCCACGGTGCCGCCGTGCCGTCGATGAACCGGACGGTCTCGAAGCCGAGATGGGCGGCCCAGGTCTGCCAGACGCTGCGCTCGATGAAGGTGTTGAGATGCGGCACCGTGCTGGTGCGCTGCTCGCCCACGGTCTTGGTGAAGACCCCCCAGTGCGAGGGCATGCTGAACTCGAGGAACGAGGCCACGACCCGCCCGCCCGGCTTCAGCGCCCGGTACATCTCCTCCAGGTAGATGTAGCACTCCGTGTGCAGGAGGTGCGTGAAGACGCTGAAGGCCGCGAAGACATCGACGCTCGCCTCGGGGACCGGCAGCGCCAGCGCGGTGTTCCTGGCGAAGCGATACGTTCCGGGACACCGGCTCCTGGCGTAGTCGAGGAGATCCTGGACGACGTCCAGTCCGAGGTAGTCGACCGTGCAGGTCTGCGCGAGGTTGACCGCGAGACGCCCCGAGCCGCAGCCGAAATCGACGATTCTGTCGCCGTCCCGGAGCCCGAGATGCTGGAGGATCTCGCACTCGATCGCGCCGATACGCTGGTAATCGCCGCCCACGGCAACGCTCATCGCCTCATCGAGGGGCAGATCGCGCTTCAATTGCCGTACGTAGGTCTCGTAATCCTCGACGAAGTGAAATTTCGCCATGACGGCCACCTCGAAAGCCACCAGGCCTGACGGGATGAACAGTCCCTCGCCGGCCTGGACTTTCTCAATCCCGGGACAGTGCAGTGTCCGTTCTGCCGGACACGGTACGCTCGGGTAAAGTGCAGGCGGGAATACAGCGCACGGATTGAGTCCAGGGCTGCCATTTCGGCCACACCGCGCCCGCGGATCCGGGATGTCGCGGCGGCAAGGAGGACGGAGCGCTTCCCGGTCACCCGGATCGAAGTCGGGCGCTATTGAGCCTGTACCCATCCCGGGATGCCGCGCGGCCGACCTGGGGGGGACGTTCAGAGGTCGCGCGGCCGGCGGAGGGCCGCTTCCGTGGGCTCCGCCGGGCTCCCGGCGCCTCAGGATGCGGGGGCGGGCCGGAGGGTTCCGCGCAGGCCGTCACCCGCTTGGCCAGGGACTCTCTTGGCGGGGCCAGGAACTCTCTTGGCGTGGTCAGGACTGTCTTGGCTCGGCCGGGGCCAACCCCGGACCCGCCCCCCTCACGCCGCCTTCCGGCGCTCCGGGTAGAGCCCGTACAGGCCCTCGTGGCTCGCGTCGCAGACGCCGCGCTCGGTGATGATCCCGGTGACGAGGCGCGCCGGAGTCACGTCGAAGGCGGGATTTGCCACGGGGCTTCCGGGGGAGACCACCTCGATGGTGGCGAAGCCGCCGTCGGCGAGCCGCCCGGTCATGTGGGTGACCTCGCGCCCGTCGCGCTCCTCGATCGGGATCTCCCTGACGCCGTCGTCGAGCGTCCAGTCGATGGTGGAGAACGGCAGGGCCGCGTAAAACGGCACGCCGTTGTCGTGGGCCGCCAGCGCCTTCAGGTAGGTGCCGATCTTGTTGCAGACGTCGCCCGACGCGGCCGTCCGGTCCGAGCCGACGATGCAGAGATCGACCTCGCCGTGCTGCATGAGGTGTCCGCCGGCATTGTCGGCGATGACCGTGTGGGGCACCCCGTGGCCGTTCAGCTCGAAGGCGGTCAGTGCCGCGCCCTGGCTGCGCGGCCGGGTCTCGTCGACCAGCACGTGCACCGGCACGCCCTCCGCGTGGGCGGCGTAGATCGGCGCCAGCGCGGTGCCCCAATCGACCGTGGCCAGCCATCCGGCGTTGCAATGGGTCAGCACGGTGATCGGCCCGTTCCCCTTGGCCCTGTGCAGGTCGGCGATGATCCGGCCGCCATGGGCGCCGATCGAGCGGCAGCTCGCCACGTCCTCCTCGGCGATGCGGCCGGCCTCCGCGAAGGCGCGGGCGAAGCGGTCGTCCGGCGCCACCTGCCGCAGGTTGGCCGAGACCCGCTCGAGCGCCCAGCGCAGGTTGACCGCGGTCGGACGCGTGGCGGCGAGCACCGCCACCGCCCGGTCGATCCCGTCCGTCGAGGCATCCGCCCGCATGGCCAGCGCCAGCCCGTAGGCCGCGGTGACGCCGATCAGCGGCGCGCCGCGCACGATCATGGTGCGGATCGCCACCGCGGCGTCGTCCAGGGTGGCGAGGCGCTTCAGCTCGAAGGCGAAGGGCAGGCGCGTCTGGTCGATCACGTGGACGCTGAGCCCGTCCGGGTCCGGGAAGATCGTGCGGTAGGGCTGGCCGTCGATATTCATGGCCGGTCCTGTGCCACAGCGGGACGGATTTTGCACCCTCCCGGACCGGCCGGCGGATCGACGCGGCATGATCGGCGACGCGGCGGGATGGCGCGAGGCCCCCTCCCGTGCGGGAGGGAGCCCCCGGTCGCGCTCCGCGGCCGGCGCCGGTGACCGGTCGGGTCGACAGGGTCGCCGCGACCGGGGCGGCCTCGGCTTGGGGATGCCGGGCCGCGGGCCGGTCAGCCTTCCTCAACCTTAGCGGCTCGTTAAGGGGGCCATGCCTAGCCTCGCAGGCAAGTCCCCGTCCTGCGTCCGGTCCCGCATGCGCTCGCTTCGCCGTCCCGCATCGCCCTACGATACCTTCGTCGACAGCGTGCGCCCATTCCTGGGCAAGCGCCTGACGGAACTCGGCGGGCTCGTGCTCTTCACCGGCGCGGTGGCGTTCACCGTGGCGCTCGCCACGTGGTCGATCGACGACCCGAGCCTGAACCACGCCACCAACCATGCCGCCCACAACGTGCTCGGCCAGCCGGGCGCCGTGGTGGCCGATCTCGCCATGCAGATCCTCGGCCTGGGCTCCCTCGCCTTCGTGCTGCCGCCGGCCCTCTGGGGCGTGCGGCTGATGCGCGAGCGGGACCTGCCGGAAGGCGGCCTGCGCATCGCTCTGTGGATCATCGGCTTCTGCGCGGCGAGCGCGGTGGCGAGCGCGCTGCCGCCCACGACGCGCTGGCCGCTCCCGACCGGCCTCGGGGGCGTGGCCGGCGACGGGCTGCTGTCGATGGCCCGGGTGATCGTCGGCGCGGTCTCGTCGGCGGCGGCGCACCTCGTCGGCTTCGGCTACGCCGCCGTGGCGATCCTCAGCCTGACCGGCGCCTGCCGCTTCGGCGTCGTCGAGGAGGAGTCCCTGCACGACGAGCCCTACCCGGTCCGGCGTGTGCCGGCGCGGGGCCGCGACGAGCGCGAGGATGCCGACGAGCCGGGCCTCGGCCTCGTCGGCATCGGAACCCTGGCGCAGGGCCTGATGGGGCTCCGCCTCGCCGTGGGCGACCGGATCGCCGCGTGGCGCCGGGGCCGGGCCGAGCCGTTCGACGGGGCCTCGCCGGCCCTGGCGGCGCGGCGCGCCTTCACGGACGCGGACCTGCCCTGGGCCGAGCACCGGCCCGAGGGAACCCGGCCTGCGAGCCGGCGCGAGCCCGTCCTCGGCCGGGACGACGAGGTCCCGGCGGCGGCCGAACCGGACCGCCGCGCGATCCTCGCGCACGACGACGACGACGAGACCGACGCCCTCGCACCCCCGAGCCCGGCCGCGCTCCGGCCGGAGCCGGCCGCCTCGCGCGTCGCCCCGCCGGCCGCCGCGCCCGTGCCGGCGCGGCGCGCACCCGCGCCGCCGGTCCATCCCGAGGATTACACCCTGCCGGCCCTCGACCTGCTCGCCGCCCCCCGCGGTCCCTCGCAGGCGAGCCTGGTCTCGGCGGATTCCCTGGAACAGAACGCCACGCTGCTCGAGGCGACGCTGGGCGATTTCGGGGTGCGCGGCGACATCCTGGCGGTGCGGCCGGGCCCGGTCGTCACCCTGTACGAACTCGAGCCGGCCCCCGGCACCAAGTCCAGCCGCGTCATCGCGCTGGCCGACGACATCGCCCGGTCGATGTCGGCGGTCTCGGCCCGCGTCGCGGTCGTGCCCGGCCGCAACGCCATCGGCATCGAACTGCCGAACGCCAAGCGCGAGACCGTCTACCTGCGCGAGCTCCTGGCCTCCACGGATTTCGCGGAGAGCAAGCACAAGCTGGCCCTGTGCCTGGGCAAGAACA
>Ga0160428_1002470_pt1 | contig 11206 bp, 11 predicted proteins | sample SolpanmetagenomM_FD_108198 | JGI IMG/M metagenome (GOLD analysis project Ga0160428, IMG submission 108198) | Solar panel surface microbial communities from Lawrence Berkeley National Laboratory, California, USA - M | ecosystem: Engineered > Built environment > Solar panel > Unclassified ...
ATAATAATTGTGATGAAAACATACCTCTTCGTAACCAGGTGCATCTGCCTTCAAACCCTTTCTCTTACGAATCTCCTCAATAATCTTACCAGGCGCAGTGGTCTTGTCAAGAGGAGATCCACCAGGTAATACATTCCAAGAGTCGAAAGACATTGAAGGGAAAGCTTGACCAGAGGTGGCTTCTCTGAGGGCGGCGTTGAATCCGAATGATTCGTTGACGGGCATATAAGCCTTGATGTTGAAGAGAGGTGTTCCTGGACGTTGTTCTTCCGAGAAGACGTGACCTCTTCGTTTGGTGAGGACACCATAGATACCACCCATGGCGGCTTCGTTGACTTGAATGTCGACGAGGAAAATTGGTTCTTGGATGGCCGGCTGGGCGAGAAGAGTTGCAGCGTACAATACACGACGGGCAGTTGGGATCAATTGACCACCTCCTCTGTGAATGGCATCGGCGTGTAAGACTACATCCTGGATGGCGAAACGGATACCACGCATAGGTTCCTCAGCCATGGGACCTTCCTTAGATGCCCATTGGAAACCGGAAACAACAGAGTCCTTGATTTCGTTGAGATACTGGACAGCCTTTGTTTGATCGATCAAAAGATTGGCACCGTTGGTGTCTGGTCCAAAACACCAGATTTTACGTGCGTCAGTGATGTCCCAACCGTGTTCATCTGCTAAGATACGGGCACGAGCTTTGACATCATCTCTTGGTGAGATCTTTCCTTCTTCAATGGCCTTTGATACTTCTTCCCCTAAAGGTTGTGCAGTAACGAAAAGACGATTGTGTTTGTTGGGAGACTTGGACAAGGCAATCATGCTTGATTCAGCAGAGACGGTTTCACGGTATGACACGACTGGGTCGGAGATACGGAGAGGTACACCAGCGTGATCTTCTTCAAGATCCTTGAGACAAATTTCCAAGTGCAACTCACCAGCACCAGCGACAATATGTTCACCGGATTCGGTTGTTGTGCAGACAACGCAGGGATCTGATTTGGATAAACGTTTAAGACCTTCGACAAGTTTTGGAAGATCATTTGCGTTCTTGACTTCGACTGAACGACGGACGACAGGAGAGACGGAGAATTTCATGACCTTCAAGTTGTGTGCAGTCTCGATTGTGGTGATAGTTCCTGATTTGAGCAAGAATTGATCGACACCGACAAGACCGAGAATGTTACCGGCAGGGACATCCTCAATTGGTTCAGTGTAACGACCCATCATGAGGATAGTACGTTGAATGGATTTGACAAAGAGGTCGTCTTTCTTTCCAGGAACGTAGTGTTGACCTTGAATGCGGACCTTGAGACCAGACTTGACAGTTCCGGAGAAAACACGACCGAAAGCGTAGAAACGACCCTTATCAGATGTCGGTACCATCTTGGACACGTACAACATAAGTCCTGCCTTGGGATCACATTCTTGAATACCCTTGGCGGCCTCATCATCCTTGGGACCTTCGTAAAGAGTCTCCATTCTGTATTTCTGGGCGGCCTTTGGCGATGGGAGATGCAATATCATCATTTCCAAAAGAGCATCGGCAGCGGGAAGAAACTTCTTCATGACAGCCTTGAGGAGAGGCTTTCCTTCAAGATCCTTCTCATCTGATGTCAATTTTATCTCAAGCTTCTCTAATATGCTTGTGGTCTCGTCTTTCTTGAAGTTCATGACTGAGCCAAAGATTTTGAAGATTGGTTCCAAACAGAATTGACAGAAAGCACGCTCCAAAGTCTCACCGTTCTCACCGGTTGCAGACTTGACCCATTTCTTGGTCTTTGGGTTGAAGAAGTTGTCACCCTGTAATAGAGTTAGTGAATAATTATAAATCTGAGAAGTTGAAGTGATTACTGACCCATAACCTTTCCATCATCTTTGTCTTGTCGACACCAAACTTCTTAGCATATCTTGTGGCGAATTGTCGGATTGTGAAAGCCCAGCCGTGAAGACCAGATCCGAAAGCAATGGTTCCCTTTTCTGGGTAGACTTGAAGATCACCCATGGCCTTATCAAGATAAGTAGAGATGACGACGTTGACAGACTCGATAACACGACAGAAGTTTTGGTATAAATCTTCCTTTTGTAATTGAAGTTCGAGAAGAGCACGATCAACCTTGTTGACGATGACTACAGGCTTGATACGTTCACCAAGAGCTTGTCGAAGTACAGTCTCGGTTTGGACACAGACACCTTCAATGGTGTCAATGACGACAAGGGCACCATCAGTGACACGGAGAGCAGCTGTGACTTCAGATGAGAAGTCAACGTGTCCAGGTGAGTCGATCAAGTTGATCAAGAACTGATTTTTCTCAGGAGTACCGGCGACATCCTTCAAATCTTCAGCATCGGCTAATTGACCGAACAAAGAGATAGCAGTCGACTTGATTGTGACACCTCTTTCTTGTTCATCAGGACGAGTATCTGTGAAACGAGCCTCTCCTGCCTTTGCTGATGAAATGATACCAGCACGTTGAACCAAAGAGTCGGTAAGGGTAGATTTTCCGTGATCGACTATATCGAATATTAGATATTTATGCTTCAATTTGATTGGTTGTGAACATACCGTGAGCAATGACGGACATGTTACGGATGTTGAGAGGGTTGTCCATGAGACCACGGATCTTTTCTGTACATTAGTATCTTCTGCCAAATATTCTTGTAATGATCTTTTCTCGAAGCTTACCTCGTCGACAGTGAAGCTGTAGTATAATGTCAGTATTCATTGTATGACTTGTTTGAATTGTATTGTATGAATGATAACTTACTTGACCATCTTTGCGGTATTGACTGTATCTTCTCTTTGCTAATTGTCTTTTCTTGGATGTGGCGGTGGAAAAAGCGCTTAACCCCGCTTCAGGTATTTATGATATAGCTTCCTCTCTGCGACTCTTCTGATACTTTAATGTTCGTATTAGCTTGGCAATATATCGAGGCGATTCTGTCGCATATTACATACCCAGAGACGATAGCAATTGAAGCAGTAATAAGTCCTGCTTCGAGAGCGATGGGAGAAGAAATATTATATATATGCTTTGTTCGGGATCCCTTACAGATTTTGCGCTGCTCAGTGGGGCTATCCCGAAATGGCTTAGCGTTCCCGGTCGAATCATTGACCAATAAGATCGAGTCATATGATGGAGGTCACGTGCATAACAGCGAAAATCAAAACTCTCTTCAAAACCTTTAGTCCTTTGTCTTGCAGAAGTCTACTTTGCCAATTCCCATTTATAGTAGTGTTCATGAGAGGAATTTGACGAAATTACTTGTTTGGTGAAGATATCCTACCGGAATTTACATGAGTAATGATACAACCATACCCTATTCAATGCTCAATTGTACCATGTTCCCTTCGATATAGCGTGATGAATCAGATAATTTGACATTCCACGTCCGTAGACTAAGCACGATTATACCGTGCTTACATTGTGCCATGCAGTCATTTGAATCCCTATCCTGATGTGAAGATTTCGTGTAATGAGACTCTGGATTCGCACTATAATTGGTATCATGAAAAAATCAACAAGCTACGACGTCACAAGCCTATACTCATTTCATCCATCATTACAAGAGATAAGACAGCATTCTGTAGGTAGCGATTTATGGCTTGGGCGAAACCAGTCCGCGATGGTACAAAAAATAGTCGAACGTATGTCATTGTCGTGTAAAGAGTTATCAAGAGTAACAAAAGCCATACTAATAAGGAATTTGAAAGTCGTTGGGGCTATACTTTTGAGTGGACCGATGACCACCTTACGGATGCACAAAGCCAACCATATCGTGATCGATGTGATATACTAGCGGACAAAGCATTAAATGCTCTTGACAGGTTGTTTCCGCCAATCATCGGAGAAACTGATGTCGATTCGCAAGGCGGTCACCCCATTCCACCTCAACATGTTAAAAATACGGTTGATAAGCAAACGACATCAGATAAGAGGGATCTTTTCACTTTGTTACAGAATCATCACGACAAAGATGTGGATCTGCAAGGTTTTGGGACCATATCACTTTTGTCCCGTCATGGGTGGACTGGAGTCAAATAGAACGAGGTCAATTGGTTTATTTTCGATACTTCTTACAACATGCAATAGGACTTATTTTCTGTTCTTTACTCGGCGGCTTCGCCTCAGAAAAGATATCGTCCATCATTGCTCGTACAGGCGGGTTTTCGGAAGACAAGACAATGAAAAGGCTTTATGAAACGGCGCAATTTGTACACGATGTGAATCTATCAGTGCCTAACATCCAGCCTCCTAATGGTGAAGGATTCAAGAGCATTGTCAGAGTCCGCTTACTCCATGCTACTGTCCGTAGGCGTATTCTCAAGTTAGCTGCTAAGCATTCGGAGTATTATGATGTCAAAACGATGAGCACGCCACTGAATGATTTGCATTTGGCATATACTATCGCAGTCTTTAGTTCATTGCTCTATTTTGTTTCCTTTCCCCGCCAGGGCATATTTCTCCGCGAACAAAAAATTGTCGATGCGACAGCTTTATGGCGATATATTGCTTATGTAATTGGTGCACCTGAGGGGCTATTGAAGGATGTAAAAAAGTCAAAGGCAATAATGGAAACAATGTTTATAAATGACTTGCAACCTGGTACTGCTGCAGGAGCTGTAGGCAGAACTTTTATTAAGGCAATTACTGGTCAGCCGCTCCTCTACCCAAGTGAAGAAACGTGTATTGCCGCAGGACAATGGTTACTCGGTCGAGATTTGATGAAAGCTCTTGGTATCCCTCAAGCAAGATTGTTCAATTCTTTCACGATAGCACTCAAGATGTTTCCTGGTCTTTTATGGGCGTATGTAGCACGTAGTGTACCTTTCCTGGATCGAAAGAACATTGAAATTTTGAGAAAATCGACTTCGCTGTTGATTATGAGCAACAGGTTTGGGTTAAAGCAGAAACGATCGAAGTTCGACTTCCAATATGTACCTCAGCTAGATACTTTGGAAAAGTCAATATCGGGTTCGTCCCTGAGAGGAACGAGTAGAACCTATACAAGCGCGCGAGTGCTGATTAGGCTGTCGCTATTCATTACAGTTGTTGCGTGGGTTCTTTACCACATTCTCGGGGCTGACCAAGGAAAGAATGCATCAACGTCTGGCTAATTTCGCCAATGTTGCTTTGCCTGCCCGACTATCATTCCCTTTACCAAGCAATTCGGCGACCCATTTACCAACTTTGCTAATCCTCTCGAGATTGACCCCGGTGTTTATACCGAGAGTCTGCATAGCATACACCAAATCTTCTGTTGCCACGTTTCCTGTTGCGCCTGGACTAAATGGACAACCACCCAAGCCGGCCACAGCGCCGTCGAAGGTTCGCACACCCATTTCCAATCCCTCCAGGACATTCGCGACAGCTTGACCAAAGGTATCATGCATGTGCAAGGCGATATTCCGACTAACATTCACTCCAGCTTTGTTCAGCGCATTCAAAGTTTCACGAACTTGTATTGGAGTGCCCATGCCTGTTGTGTCTGAAATGGCTACTTGGTAAGCGCCCAAGTCAAGAAGCTGCTGGGTCATATCAACTACAGTCTTTGTTGTTGATGGAGTGGAAGGTCCTTCGAATGGACAGCCCATCGTCACGGATATATACGCACGAATCTTTGTTCCACAAGGAACTGAGGACGCTAGCTCCTTAGCTCGAACCAGAGATTCTGCTATAGTGCAATTTGTATTCTTTTTGGAGAAAGACTCTGTAGCTGCGAGAAAGATTGAAATCTCGTGATTACTTGGCAGTCTGAAATCATTCATGTTCGAGTGTGAGTTAGATATAGGAGGAGCTTTGTATGTATCACATACAGAAGTGAAAATATCTAATCCTTTCCGATTTGGTACGAGCCACTGGTATGTGATGTCATTATTCTGGCTTCCTGAGTGATTTCCAAGTAATGCTCCAAGTATTCTGTCCGAGTTGTTCATTTGTGGTACCCATTTCGGCGAGACGAAGCTACCCGCTTCAATTGTCGATAGTCCCGTTCTTGACAATTGATCTATGAGCTCTAATTTATGCTCTACTGACAAAACTTTGTGCTCGTTTTGCAGACCATCCCTCGGACCGACTTCCACTATTCTGACATGGTCGGAGACTGAAAAGCTGAGGAACCTATGTGTATTTTTCAGGACAAGAAATAGGTTGTTGAATTTAGTCTGATGCGACAACGATCTCCAAATTCTGTCTCTAGAATAACAATTCATTTCAATACATTTGATTACATACTATCATAGATCGATATGTCCTATGCGTACTGGTTGTACTCGATCTGTAGTACATTGGTTGGCCTTGTGACAAGTGCTAAGCAGTAATTGACTTTTTGATGACCTCGGTAGAGGAGATTTCCCCAGCTTCATGAATCGATAGAACCTGAAACAATTGCTTTCGAGAAATGCGGGGTATCTCCAATTGATTTCTACGCAATCTTGTACGCGTGTGACTTTGAGCATCGATTATTTAACTGGTCAGTTGGTCATGGTTGGGATAACCAGCGATGTCAGCTCTAGTCAGGAGCAGGACTTACCTACAAGATCTCGAAATCCTTTCACAAGAGTTGGAGATAAATTCCACGAAAGTCCCCTTCACAAACTCAAAGTCGAAGCAGTGCATTTAAAGCATAGATTAGGTAAAGTACAGAATCTGTTCAATGCCAATCACAGACACGATGAAGAGCACGAGAAAAAGACGGACGAGAAGAGAACAAATATCAGTAATGAACATCGATTTCAGAGTTTTGCACCAGAAAGACAAGGAAATAAAATAAAATGGTACGTTGATGGTAGAGATTACTTTCACGCCGTCAGTATGGCACTCGAAACCGCGAAAGAGACAATTTATATTGAGGATTGGTGGCTTTCACCAGAATTGTTCTTGAGACGCCCTCCTGGAAACAATATGGAATGGCGGGTCGATGAAGTGATCAAGAGGGCTGCAGAACGAGGAGTCCAGGTCTACGTCATTGTCTACAAGGAGGTCACACAAGCTTTGACATGTAACTCTGCTCATACTAAAAGAGCCTTGCAAGCTGCTTGTCCAAAAGGATCACCTGGACATGGAAATATTCATATAATGAGACATCCCGATCATAATTTCTTTGAAAATGCTGGCGATATGACGTTTTATTGGGCACATCATGAGAAATTCATTGTGATTGATTATAACATGGCATTCATTGGTGGATTAGATGCTTGTTTCGGAAGATGGGACATGCATCAACATCAACTTGCTGATGTACATCCTGCAGGTGCAAAGAATGAAATATGGCCGGGACAAGACTGGAACAATAATCGAATACTTGACTTTGAACAGGTGGACGATTGGAGAAGTAATAGTCTGAGCAAGGCCGATTATGGTCGTATGCCATGGCATGATGTGTCAATGGGTCTTATTGGTCCGTGCGTATATGATATTGCCGAGCATTTTATTTTGAGGTGGAATTTTTGTAAGCGTGACAAATACAAGCGTGACGATCGATTTGATTGGCTATGTTTGGAGGGAAGAGAAGGAGAAGATGAAGATTTGATTGCTGTACAGAGACCAAAACATCCTGTCGGTGAATACATCCAACATCCATTAACTCCGCTTCATGGAAAGACTGGTTGCCCAGAGAGTCATAATAAACAGGGTCCAGTCGATGCACAAATCGTTCGAAGTAGCGCTGATTGGTCGAGTGGTATTCTCACAGAACACTCGATTCAAAATGCATATTGTGAGGTCATTCGCAATGCTCAGCACTACGTGTATATCGAAAATCAGTTTTTCAGTAAGTCCAGACTATTTTTCATGGATTCCATACTACTTGCTGATAGATAATAGTAACATCAACGGGTGAAAAACAGTCTCCAATTCACAATTTGATCGGAAAAGCTATCGTAGACGCTTGTGTCCGTGCTGGTCAGGAGAATCGGAAATTCAAAGTCATCATACTGATTCCGGCAGTCCCTGGATTTGCTGGTGACTTACGTGATGATGCAGCCGCTGGGACACGTGCAATCATGGATTATCAGTACAAATCATTACATCGCGGTGAAAACTCGATATTTGGTCAGATCAAAGCTGCTGGATTTGATCCGGAAAAGTATATATTCATCTTTAATCTCCGTTCCTATGATCGACTGAATAAAACAGCTGCTCTCAAACGTCAGGAAGAAAAGTCTGGTGTTAGTTACAAGGACGTCCAAAACGCGCACGCCCATGAAGTCATGCCGGCTGGTTTACAATCTATCAAACAACATCACACTCGCGAGGATGATGATCTTGCAAAGGAAAGTGTATCGAAATCAGACGCACGAAAGATGAAGGAAAAGCTACAAAGATTTGAAGCTGCAGCTGATGACGCTGATGTCGGTGCTGACAAGGTTAAAACTCTGGATAGTATTGCCAAGGATGCAATGTTGAATGGAGGTAAGCCTAGTGAAGAAATATGGGATGAGAATGATCCCGAACAAGAAAAGGAAAACTTTGTGCAAGAGGAGTTGTATATCCATTCCAAATTATGTATTGTAGATGACAAGACTGTCATTTGTGGTAGCTCTAATATTAACGATCGGGTATGTCACTTTCGTTTGCAGTTTGTCTTTGAAAACGCCAACTAATCATGATTCTAGTCACAACTCGGTTACCATGACTCTGAACTGTCGATCGTCATGCAAGATACCACTCCTTTGGAATCTAAAATGGATGGTCAACCATATACAGCATCTCTCCACGCAGCATCACTTCGGAGGTTCTTATGGCGAGAGCATCTCGGTCTCATTCCGGCTCAACCTCTTCAAGTAGCAGAAGATGACGTCAATGCACAGCCACCAGGAGAATCCGGAAACTTCTTCCACCAAGGCGACGAATATGATTCTCTAGTCGCAGACCCACTCTCCGACGATCTATGGCAATTCTGGACCGAACGCGCGACTACAAACACCGACGTGTTCCGACATTTATTCCACGCCGACCCAGATAACGCAATCAAGACGTTTGAAGACTATCAGAACTTCCTGCCAAGAGGGGATAAGAAACAGGGACATTTGTTTAATGAATACATGCCTGTCGAAGATGTCAGGAGGAATCTAGACAAGATCAAAGGACATTTGGTATGGATGCCGTTGGATTTCTTAAAGGACGCGCAAATGGCCGAGAGGGGTTTGGCAATAAATGCTTATACCGAGAGTATATACACTTGATTATTATATTGATAAGTGATGGCCAAGTGAGATGGTGTATAGTATATTACAGGACAGATGAGACAGTATTCTTATATATCGTTGCTTTTATTCAATCTGATATTATTGTTAGTGTATGTTGTGATATTTATAAGATTGTGAATGGGCGATCAACGTCTATAATCCCTGTCTCGATCTAATACAAGGTCTTTGTTTCGATCTCTATGTTCACGCTCTCTATATCGTTGACCACTTCCTCGATGCCGATCTCTATCTCTATCATCTCTCCCATCTCGGTCTCTATTACCTCTATCATCCCCATCTCTTCTACTATAAGATTCTCGTTCTCCATGTCTACCATCTCGATCCCTTTCTCTGTCTCGTTCCCATGATCGTTCTCTATGATTCGTAGACGACCTCCTATCATCCCGATCGACTCTATCTCGTTCCCCTCGCTCACTAACAACGTCTCGATCCCGTCGTTGACCACGTTCATATTCTTTTCCACGACCGTCGTACCGATCTTTTCCTCGATTGTCGATTTTATTCTTCTTGCTCTGTCGAGAAAACAGATCCGTGTCTTGCTCTCCATCGCGATCTCGGACTTTTTCATTCTCGCGCCGATGGGATTTTCCATTATACCCTCGGTCGTTGTTTTTGGATCTACTACTCTTGTTGCCATCGTCTGACAGTGGATTTGCGCTTTTCTCACCACGTTTGGATATCTTGTCAATGTTGTTGTTATCGTTGAGTTCATCATTCAATGGGTCATTGTCAGTTAGGGGTTCTTTATCCGATTTATCGGTTCTGGGCTCGAAACCAAGTAAATCCGTGGTTTTATCATGGCTTTGACTTGACGACGATTGTGCTTTTGCATTTTGGACATTTTGGATAACTGGCTTGGCGGGTCTTTCTATAACCTCTTCGTATTCTTCCCATTCTTCTTTGAAATAACTAGCTATTACATCTTTTTCATTACGCGCGCGTTCCGCATCGAGCATGTACCTCACCGTTCCTTCTTTTCGATTAGAGAGAGATCCGCGTTCACCGTTGAAGTTGTTGGGAGACATTGACATTGCACTTTCAGACGGTATTGGAGAATGTTGAACAGTAGACGGTGCAGTAGTTGGATTTGCCGGTGACATTGGTGACGCATCAGAACTGCCATGCGCAAGACCATTGATTTTTGGCAGGGCAGGATTCTCAATCCATTCTGAGAAACGTGGTAGATTTGTAACACCTGCTTCTTTATTCAAAATTATCCGTATGGTCATGAAATGTTCCATAGAATAGTCTGGACCCAAAAGAGTAGAATGTCGATGATGGGTGTAGAGTTCTAAAATATCAAGTAGTGTTTCCATGACTTCTGATCGACTTGTACCCCATTTGTTAGCCATGGTCGTCTCATCACCTATAACTTCATTCAATCGAGTCAGAGATGCATCACTGAGTCTAGCGGCTAACTCAACACTAGCCAGAGCCATAGTCGAGGAAGTCTGTTTCACAGGAGCGTGAGTTTTGTACAAGTCGAGACAAATCTTATATGCTTTATTGCCAACAATATCTCGATCCAATCTACCGAGTCTAGTAAATTTCATGACCCAATCTTGAGGATTTCGATTTCGAAAATCAAATCCAGAAGACTCGAGCATTAATCTTTCGATACCAAGTAATCTTTTGGATTGATCTTCGAAGAGCTAAGGACAAAATATAAGAAATCATGTCTACAGATCGAAAACAAAAACTTACTACATCGTCTGGCGTTAATTGTTCTGCAAGCAATACTTTTAGATTGTATGCAGCACACAAAATGTCCCGGGACTTCTTCAAGGTATCCTCTATCTTGCAAGCAGTAAATAAAGCAGCTGCAGCAGCATCCTGTAGAACAATAAACATCTATCACCTCGTTATAATTTATGAACGAAATTTACTAACAGCATTCATGTAATCGGCCTCGATATGTGCTAGTCGGAATTTATGATAATACACAACAGCAGTCATATATGTCCTTGCTGGGCTGTCTTTACATTAATCTTCCAT
>Ga0160428_1002471_pt1 | contig 11206 bp, 9 predicted proteins | sample SolpanmetagenomM_FD_108198 | JGI IMG/M metagenome (GOLD analysis project Ga0160428, IMG submission 108198) | Solar panel surface microbial communities from Lawrence Berkeley National Laboratory, California, USA - M | ecosystem: Engineered > Built environment > Solar panel > Unclassified ...
GAAGCCGTTGGGGTCGTCGCCCATCGGGAAGGTGGTCTTGGTCGAGATCAGCAGGCGGTCTCGCTTGCCCTTGATGGCGGCGCCCAGGATCTCCTCGGCCAGCCCCTCCGAATAGACGTCGGCGCTGTCGAACATCGTCACGCCGTGGTCGAGGCAGACGTCGACGAGGCGAGAGGCACCGCCCGCGTCGGTCGACCCCCATGCCTTGAAGAAGTCGTTCCCTCCGCCGAAGGTCGCGGTGCCGAAGCTCAGGGCGGGGACACGAAGGCCCGAATGTCCGAGGCGTCTGACGTCCATGGTCGTTCTCCGTTTCGAGGGGGTCGCTTCGCCGGCGATCGGCGACCCGACCCGGGGCTTCGCCGACCGAAGGCGGCATCCGCCCCGGCGGACCGGCGCATGTCCGGGGTGCGCGGTGGGATCAGGCCTGGCGCGGTTGGCCGTTCGAGGCGGACAACCCACCGTCGACCGGCCGGTTCACGCCGGTGCCGAAACGCGCATCGTGGCTTGCCAGGACGGCGATGGCGTCGGCGAGTTCCTCGGGCCCGGCCCCGCGGTCCATCGGGATGCGGTCCGCGAACCGCGTGCCATGCGAGGCTGCGAACGATCCGCAGCCCGCGACCGACGCCGCGTCGGCGCGGACGGCATCGTACGGCGTCGCATCAGGGCGGCGATCGAAGGGCGGGACCGTTGGTATCTGCCAGGGAGGGGCTGCGCAGGTGCCACGCGGTGGCTGTTTGATAGGCATGCCCGATCCGCAATGCCATGGCCTCTTCGTAACCACGGCACGTGATCTGGAGGGAGAGCGGCAGGCCCGCCCCGGTGAAACCGTCGGGCAGGGCCAAGGCACAGAGATCCAGCAGGTTACCGAACCGGGTGAAGCGCGAGGGCAAGTGCCCCTCGTCGACCTCCGCGAGGGGAATGGCCGCCGTCTCGGTGGTCGGCGTCAGCAGGGCGTCGAACCCCTCCATCGCGGCCAGGAACCGGCGCTGGAGATCGCGGCGCAGGGATTGGGTGGCGAGATAATCCCGCGCGGTCACGCCTGCCCCGGCCAGGATGCGGGCCCGGACGGCATCGCCGAGGGGGGCGTCCGGGTCCTCCGCAAGGCGGCCGTTGACGAAGTAGGCCTCGGCATTGGTCACCGCGCTGGCCTGGACGCTCATGAGCTCGGCGAAGCGGAACGGCAGGGCGATCTCCACCACCTCGGCACCGAGCCGTTCGAACTGCGCGAGGGCCGCGTCGTAGGCGCTCAGGACCTCGGGCGAGACCCCCTCGCGTTCCACCCTCGGCATGCGGGCGAGACGCAGTCCGCGCACGCCGCGCGTCAGGCCGGGTAGCGGATCGACCGGGTCGATGCCGCGCGTCGCGGGATCGCGGATGTCGGGTCCCGCGATCGCGCGATAGAGGAGCGCCACGTCGGCGACCGAGCGGCCCAGCGGCCCCGGCGTATCCAGGGTAGCGCTCAACGGGACGATCCCGTGGGTGCTGACGCGCCCGACCGTGACCTTGAGCCCGGTGAGCCCGCAGAACGAGGCGGGCAGGCGGACGGATCCGCCCGTGTCGGTGCCGATCCCCCAGGGTGCCATGCGGGCCGCCACGGAGACGCCGGTGCCGCTGCTCGATCCACCGGGGGTGCGGGCCACCGCGAGGTCCCAGGGGTTCCGGGGCGTGCCGAGATGCGGGTTGGTGCCCCACCCGCCATAGGCGAACTCCACGGTGTGCGTCTTGCCCAGCACGATCATTCCCTGCCCGATCAGCCGTTGGGCGATGGTGGCCGTGGTGCGCGCCCGGCGGGCCCGGTGCGCGGCCGATCCCCCCATGGTGATCCGGCCGGCAAGGTCGATCAGGTCCTTGAGCACCACCGGTACCCCGTGCAGGGGACCGACGGCGTGACCGGAGCGGATCGCCCGGTCGGCGCCCTCGGCGGCGAGGCGCGCATCGTCGGCATAGACCTCCGTGAAGGCCTGCAGCGTCGTCTCATGGACGGCGATCCGGGCGAGGTGCGCCGCGACGGCGTCCACCGGCGACAGGCGACGGGCGGCGATCGCCTCGGCGAGGGAGAGGGCGTCGAGATGGGTCGGGTCGGACATGGAACGCCTACTGGACGCTGACGAGGGACAGGTCGAGGAACCACGATTGGGCCGGGATGAAACCCTTCACCCGTGGCGACATCGCGCGCGGATTGCGGTCGTGCACGACGTAGAGCCAGGGCGGGTCGTCCACGAGGCGCTCGTGCGCGGTGCGGGTCGCCGCGGCGATCACCGCCGGGTCGGTCGAGTCCGACAGGCGCTGGAGCGCGGCGTCGAAGGTCTCATCCTTCCAGTTGGGGAAGTTGAAGCCGCCCGGCGGAAAGCGATCGGAGGAGAAGTAGCGGGCCATGACGCCGGCATCCGAGGTGGGCGAACTCACGTTGAGCGCCATGGCACCCGAGAGGCTCGCGGCATCCGGCAGGGCGCGGGTGGCGTTCAGGAGCACCTGCCATTCCACCACGTCGAAGCGCACCTCGACGCCGCAGGACTGCTTCAGGTTCTCCTGCAGGAATTCGTTCATCGGCAGCGGCAGCATCTGGCCCGAGCCCGAGGTCGAGATCATCACCGGGAAGGCCAAGGGCTTCCGGGGTCCGTAGCCGGCCTCGGCCAGGAGGGCCCGGCCCCGCTCCGGGTCGAAGCCGTAATGGTTCTGCGGCGCGCCGAAGCTCGGATCGTCGGCCTTCAGCCAACCGACCGCCGGCTCGGCCGTCCCGTTGAGGAAGCCGACGATCGCGTCGCGGTCCACGCAGTAGTTCAGCGCCTGCCGGATCCGCACATCGCGGAACGGGCTGTCCTTGGCGCCGATGTTGTAGAACCACGGCCAGACATGCGGGTAGGAGCCCGTGGTGACGGTGAAGCCCGCCGCCTTCAGCGAGGGAATCGCGTCGGCGGCCGGGACCTCGATCCAGTCGACCTGTCCCGAGCGCAGGGCGGCGATCCGGGCATTCGCCTCCGGGATCGGCATCAGCCGGATCCGGTCGACCTTCGCCCGGCGCGTGGCGTCCCAGTAGCCGTCGAACCGCGCCAGATCGACGGCCTCGCGCGGACTGACCCGCGTGATCCGGAACGGTCCCGTCCCGGCGGCCGGCAGCATCGCGGTCCCGGCCCAGGTGCGCCCGCCCTTCTCGAACGAGGACGGCGCGGTGAACAGCAGGTAGACCATCATGTAGGGGAAGTACGAGGCCGCGACGGTCGTCGTGACCGCGACCGTGCGCTCATCGAGCTTGCGGTAGCCGGCGATGATCGGCACACGCGTCTTCGTGATGCCGGCGGCGGCCACCTCGTATTGCGGGCTGTCGGCCTTGAAGTAGCGGTCGAGATTCCACAGCACGGCATCGGCGGTGAAGGGCGTGCCGTCGTGGAACGCGACGCCGTCGCGCAGATGGAAGAGCCAGGTCCGCTTGTCCTCGGGCATTTGCTCCCAGCGCTCGGCCAATCCGGGCTTGAGGGTCGCGGGCCGGTCGCTGCGCGTGAGGTCCCACTGCACCAGCGGCTCGAAAACCGGATAGCCGAGGAAACGCAGGCCTTCGAAGCCGTTGTTCGGCATCCCCGTGGTGGTGGGGATGTCGGTCGCCGTCATGGCGATACGCAACGCGCTCTCGGCCTGCGCGACGGACGTGCAGGCCCCGATCCCCGCGGCGATGAGCGCCGCCCGCTTTCGACCCATCATCGTGTCGGACCTCGTGTTTCCGTGGCGGAGCGCGGGCAGACCATCAGGTGCGCGAGGACGGTGCGTAGAAGGGCTGGCGCGGGGCGTCAGGCAGGTAGCCGTCGTAGAAGGCCTTGACGTGGGGCGTGACGGCGAGGCCGAGCTCCCGCCGGGCGACCTCTTCCGGGGTCCGCGGCCGGCCGAGGGTTTCGGCGATCTCGGCGAGCACGGCATCGCGGTCGACCCGGGTGAAGCGGCCGTCGGCGTAGACGATCTGCCCGTCGACGAAGACCGCATCGACGGCTCCCGTCTTGGCGCGCTGCATCAGCGCGTCGAGGATCGGGATGTCGGTGTCCTGGTAGGGATAGGTCGCCTTGTCGTAGTCGATCAGCACCGCGTCGAAGAAGCGGCCCGGATCGAGCCGGCCGATGCTCTGGCCGAAGGCGGTGGTCTTGGCGCCGTGCTCGGTCGCCATCCGCAGGACCTGCGGGCACGTGGGCACGTCGTCGTCCATGCCGGGGGTGCGGTGCGCGCGCAGGACGAGGCGCAGCTCCTGGAGCATATCCCGGTCCTCGTTGATGCCCGCCTCGTCGAGGCCCATCCCGACGGTCATGCCCTTGGCCTCGTAGAGGTTGAGGGGCGCCACGCCGGAGCGCAGGCGGAAGTTCGACGAGCAGTTGTGGCAGATGCAGGTGCCGGTCTCGGCGGCGATGTCGGCATCCTCCGCCGTCAGCCAGACGCCGTGCCCGAGGGTCAGGTGCGGCCCGAGCACGCCGAGGTCGTGCAGGTGCCGCACGGCGGTCTTGCCGGTCCGGCGCCGGGCATATTCCTTCTGATAGGCGGTCTCGAGAAGGTGCATGTGCATGGGCACGCCGTGCTTGCGCGCGGTGGCATCGAGGGTCTGCAGCGCCTCGTCGCTGCACCAGTGCAGGTTGGCCGGAGCCAGCTGGATCCGGGTGAGGCGCTCGCCCTCGTTCTCCGCCGTCAGGGTCTCGAACAGGGTCATGAAATCCGCGAAGGGCATCGACTGCGCCTTGAGATGCGCCATCAGCTGCCCGGCGACGGGCTGGGGCAGGCGTTCGCAGAAGGCTTCGTCGGCCTCGTAGACGAGGCGGTTCTGCTCGCGCACGGCGTAGCAGTAGGAGGCGCGCATCCCGATCTTGCGATAGGCGCCGAGCACCTGCGAGGCCGCGCCGTGGACCTGCTCGTAGCCGCCCGCCATCCAGCCGTGGATGTGCTGCACGGTGGTGACGCCGGAGGCGAGCATCTCGAAGGCGGAATAAAGGGTGTCGAGTTCGTGGTCGACCCGCTTGGCGGCGATGCGCGTGGCGAACCAGAGTTCCAGGGCGTGGTCGGGCGAGCCGAGTTGCAGGGGGGTGAGCCCGACATGGTGATGGCTGTTGACGAAGCCCGGCAGCATCACGTGGCGCGGGTAACGATGCACGGTCGCGTCCGGTGCCGTGGCGCGCAAGGCCGCCGGATCGCCGACCGCGACGAGGACGCCGTCGCGCACCAGCACGGCGGCGTTGTCGTGGACGATCGGGGTATGCCGGTCCTGCACGCCCGTGATGATGGTGCGGGCCTCGACGATGATCTCGGTCATGCTGATCCTTCAGGCGGTTGAGAACGATGGCGGCGGACGAGGACGGCGCTCAGCGCGCCTCCTGCTCCGCGAAGGCCCGGTCGACCTCGTCGGCGAGGAGTTCGCCGAAGCGGTCGCGCAGGTCGTGGAAGCGCGGGTCGCGGGGATTGCGCGGGCGGGGCAGATCCACCGGTACGATGGTCTTCACCCGGCCGGGACGGGCGGTGAACACCACGACCCGATCGGCCAGCGCGACCGCCTCGTCGATGGAATGCGTGACGAGGACGATCGAGGCACCGCTGTCGCGCCAGATCTGCAGCAGGAAATCCTGCATCTTGGCGCGGGTCTGGACATCGAGGGCCGCGAAGGGCTCGTCCATCATGAGGACCTTCGCGCGCATGGCGAGGGCCCGGGCGCAGGCGGCGCGCTGGCGCATGCCCCCGGAGAGCTCGTCCGGCTTCTTGTCCATCATATCGGCGAGGCCGACCCGCCGCAGCATTTCGGCGGCGATCTCCCGGCGCTTCAGCTTCTGGACCGCGCCGATGGAGGGGCCGAAGGCGACGTTGTCGAGGATCGTCAGCCAGGGGAACAGCGAGGCGTCCTGGAAGATCAGGCCGCGCTCGGCCGACGGCCCCGTGATCGGCAGGCCGTCAGCTTCCATCGTGCCGGCGCTCGCCGGCTCCAGCCCGGCGATCATGTAGAGCAGCGTCGACTTTCCGCAGCCGGAGGGGCCGAGGAAGACCACGAACTCGCCGGGGGCGATGTCGAGGTCGACGTCGCGCAGGGCCTGGACGGGGCCGCGTCCGGCCGGCGTCCAGGTCTTGCCGACACCCGACAGGTGCACGGCCGGGCGGCGGAGCGAGGGGGTCGGGACCGGAGCGTTCATCGACCGCCTCCCTGGGGTGCGATCCACCACAGCATCCGGGCCTGGATCTGGCGCAGGGCCCAGTCGAAGCTGAAGCCGAGCAGGCCGATGATCGCCATGGTGAAGAAACTGAGGCGGGCGTTGAAGGTCGAGCGGGCGAGCGAGACGATCTGCCCGAGGCCGCTGCCGACGCCCACCGCCTCCGCGATCAGCACCACCATCCAGGCGGCGAACAGGTTGAGGCGCAGGGTCATGAACAGCCCCGGCAGGATCGCCGGCAGCACCACGCGGAAGAAGGTCTGGCGGGTATCCGCCCCCATGATGCGGGCGACGTTGAGGTAGGTGACCGGCACCGCTGCGATCTGGGTGCTCGTCGTCAGCGCGATGGCGAAGAACAGGGTGATGAAGACGAGGAAGATCGCCGGCACGTCGCCGATTCCGAAGACGAAGATCGCCACCGGCAGCCAGGCCACCGGCGAGATCGGCGCCAGCAGGAGCACCGTGGGCAGGACGAGGTTGCGGAACAGCCGGACATAGTGGAGCAGCGCGCCCACCAGGACGCCGCCGACGAAGCCGAGGACGAGCCCGACCGTGACCCGCATGGTCGTCCACCCGATGGTGGCGAGGAGCGGCATCACGCCCCCGCCCTCGCTGCGGCTGCCGATCCGGTTGGACCGGTCGAAATACTTCAGGGTCGCGGGCAGGTCGGCGAGGAACAGGTGCGGGGGCGGCAGGAGCAGGGGGTTCAGGAACCCCAGGGCCCAGAGGGCCTCCCACAGGCCGGCGAACAGGCCGAGCGAGGCGAGGCTCCAGCCGAGGGTCGCCAGACCCGCGCGCAGGCGCGGGTATCGCGGGGGAGCGAAGGGCCGCCCCTGTCCCGGAGCCGCCTGCGCGGATTGTGCAGAAACCGGCGCCACTGCGCCGAGGGGAACGTCCGTCGCGGCCATGAGGCTGCCTTTCGGAAGATCGGGAATCGGGTCCGGGAGACGCGGGGTCCGTCAGGCCGATTTCAGCTTCAGCCCGTCATAGAGCGGCCGGTTCTCGGCGATGACCTGCTCCAACAGGCTCCAGTCGAAGGCATCGGGTCCGGGCGCCTTCTTGACGTAGCCCATCTCCTTCATCGACTGCCCGCGGGCGATGATGAAGTCGGTCTGGTTGCGCTGATCCGTGCAGACGGGTTGCTTGGCGGAGGCGTCGACCGCGGCTTCCATGGTGGTCTTGTAGTAGTTGCCGACGGTGTCCTTCAGCGCCGCGGCGCGATCGGATTCGATCTGCGACTGCGCGGTGAACAGGGCCTTGATCACCGCCCGTACGGTGGCGGGGCTCTTCTCGATCAGCGGCGTCCGGGCCGCGAGGACGCAATCGGAATAGCCGGCGCCGTAGACATCGGTTCCGTCCGAGAGGAGCGTGGCGCCCTTGCGCGACTGCAGGCACTGCGTGGCGTAGGGCTCGATATGGCAGATCGCATCGACCGCGCCGGCGATGAAGGCCTGGGCCAGCTCCGGTGAGGTATCGAGGTAGCGTACGTCGAGGTCCTGGAAGGTCAGTCCGGCCTTCTTGAGGTAGTCGAACGGTAGGACCTCGAGGGTGTCGGCCTGGAAGGTGCCCAGGGTCTTGCCCTTCAGGTCGGCCGCGGACCGGATGCCTTCGCGCGCCACGATCATGCAGCCCTGGACACCGCCGCCGGCGACGATCTTCACCGGGGCACCGGCGTCGTACAGGGTCATGAAGTTCGAGTAGGGGATCATCGACATGTCGACGAGCCCGGCACCGAACATGGTCGTGATCTCGGCGTTCGAGGGCGTCACCACGAAATCCAGGCTGACCCCGTCGCCCTCGGTCAGTTTGCGCTCATGGGCGAGGAACATGCCGAGGTTGCAGAAGCCGGACCCGTGGGTCGCCTTGACGGTGGTCATCGCGCCCGCCGCGGCGGCCGGTGCGACCAGGGCCGCGAGATGGGCCGGCAGCGCGATGGCAGCGCCGGCCGATCCCGCTGCGCGGAGAAGGCCACGCCGGGAGAAGCGTTGAAAGAACAGACCGTCACGTTCGCACATGATGCTCTCCGATCCCGCAGAGGGCGATGACACCGCGACCGTTCGGTCTGCCGGACGCAGGGCTGCATCGAGGAGGGCATGATGCAGTCGGACCGGGCAGCACCGTCCAGGACGGGCATCGTCGGATGGGCACGCCAACCCATGAGAGCCGGTGGCTCTGCGCTGCGCGCCAACTCATGCAAGGCACGCGCCAAGCCGCCTATGCAGGCCGTTCACCGTCCTATCCGTTCGCCCCATGGAAGATCAATCACGAGAAAACCTATCCAGAAGGCTCTCAGAGGCGCGTATCAGGCAAGCATTCGCGTTTTGAATCTGATTCATATCGGACGACATCGCCCTCTTGTACGGTCGCTTACGGGTGCCGGCGATCGACGGCTCCGCGATCGATTCAGCGATCGCAGCGGGGTCCGGCGACGGAGCGAGCCGGCTTCGGCGCCGTCCCATCGGCAGGCCGGGCAGGGCATCCCGCCCGGCGCATTGCCTCGCCATCGATTTTTCCGCAAGCGAACGGCATTCTCCGCGAGGGCGGACCGGAGCGCATCCACCGATGGAAGACCGTTTTGAGATTGCCGTCGTCGGCCTCGGCGCCATGGGCAGCGCGGCCCTCTACCAGTTGGGCTTGCGCGGGGCGAAGGCGGTCGGCCTCGATCGCTTCGCCCCGCCGCATAGCTCGGGGTCGAGCCACGGCGAGAGCCGCATCACCCGGCAGGCCGTCGGCGAGGGCCGCGACTACGTCCCCTTCGTCCTGGCCTCGCACCGGATCTGGCGGAGCCTGGAAGCGGAGACCGGCGAAACGCTGCTGACGGCCTGCGGCGCGCTCGTGATGGGGCCGGGCAGCGGTGTTTCCTCGCATCACGGGAAGCCGGATTTCGTCGGGCGCTCGATCGATGCCGCGCGGGCTTTCGCGATCCCGCACGAGGTTCTCGACGGGCGCGAGGTGGCGCGCCGCTTCCCCCAGTTCCGCCATCTCGGCGGCGACGAGAAGGCCTATTACGAGCCCGGCGGCGGCTACGTCCGGCCCGAGCGCTGCATCGCCGCGCAGCTCCACCGAGCCGGCGCGCTCGGGGCCGAGATCCGCACCGGGACGACGGTGCGATCGATCCGCCAGGAGCCGGGCGGGGTCCGCATCGAGACCGATCGCGGCCTCGTCCAGGCCGATCAGGTGGTGGTCGCCGCCGGAGCCTGGACCGCGCCCCTGCTCGGCGCGCCCTTCACGGACCTGCTCACCGTCAACCGCCAGCTGCTGCACTGGTACGCCCTCGACGACGCCTCGGCCTACGGACCCGATGCGCCGGTCTTCATCTGGATGCACGGTTCCGGCGACACAGACTACCTCTACGGCTTCCCGCCCCTGCCGGGAGAGGCCGAGGTGAAGGTCGCCACCGAGCAGTACGCGACATCGACGCAGGCCGAGGCCCTCGACCGCGTCGTGAGCCCCGCGGAATCCGCCGCGATGCACCGACACCACGTGGCGGGCCGGCTCGCCGGCGCATCGGCGCGGGTGACCCGGGCCGCCGCCTGCCTCTACACCGTGACGCCCGACCGGGGCTTCATCATCGATCGCCACCCGCGGATGGACCGGGTCCTCGTCGTGTCGGCCTGCTCCGGGCATGGCTTCAAGCACTCGGCCGGAATCGGCGAGGCCGTGGCCGAGGAGATGCTGCAGGGCGGCGGGCGCATCGCTCTCGCACCCTATGCGCTCGCGCGGTTCGGCTGATCCCCACAGCCATGGCCTGTCGATTGCTTGACCCGATCGGACCCGAGAGGGCAGTCTCCCCGAAGAGCGCGCGTCGAGCCCCGGTCTCGTCTCCGGTCGAGCCGGATGTGCTCAGCAGAAGGTATCCTTCCATGCGCAAGCCGACTTCGACGTTTCTCGGCTCTGGTCTGCTCGCGGCGGCCACCGTGCTGTCCGCGTCCCTGGCGACGGCGGCGGATGGGATCGAGGCGATCAAGCAGCGCGGAACCCTCATCGTCGGCGTGAAGGCGGATTACCGGCCCTTCGGCTTCCGCGATCCGAGCGGGGCGATCATCGGGCTCGAGCCGGACCTGGCCGCCGACGTCGCCAAGCGTCTCGGCGTGAAGCTCGAGCTCGTGCCGGTGGTCTCCTCCAACCGGATCGAGTTCCTGCAGCAGGGCAAGGTCGACCTCCTCATCGCCACGCTCTCAGACAAGCCGGAGCGCCGCCGCGTGGTGCAGGCCATCGACCCGCAATATTATTCCGACTTCGTGAACGTGATGCTGCCCAAGAAAGCCGGCATCACGGACTGGGCGCAGCTGAAGGGCAAGCCCCTCTGCGCCACCTCGGGCGCCTGGTACAACAAGGACGTGGCCCGGACCTACGGTGCGGAGATCGTCGCCTTCGACGGCTCCGAGAAGCCGCTCTTCGCGCTCAAGCAGGGCAATTGTCTCGGCTACGTCTACGACCAGAGCATGCTTCAGGGGAAACTCCTCGACGCCGACTGGAAGGCGGATTACGGGCTGCCGCTGAAGGGCATCCTCGACGCCCCCTGGATGATGGCGGTGGCGCTCGGCAACGGCGCGCTGCAGGGCCTCCTGGAGACGACGACCAAGGAGTGGATGAAGTCCGGCTTCATCGTCGAGGAGGAGAAGAAGTGGGGCATCGAGCCGACGGAATACTCGAAGGCGATGCACGAAAAGTACAAGAACGCGACCAACTGAACCGCGCCGGGCCGAACGACCGGCCATCTCGAGGAGCACGATGGACGCCGTTCCGAACTGGTTCCGGGGCCTCTACGAGACCACGGGCTACAACTTCACGGTCTTCTACGACCCCTATGACTGGGACCGCTACGTCAACGGCTTGAAGACCACCCTGCTGCTCGCGGTGACGACGATCCTGGCGAGCCTCGTCATCGGCGCCGTGGGAGCGCTTCTGCAGGGCGGTCACTCCCGGTTCCTGCGCGGCCTCGTCAACGGCTTCGTCGTCGTGTTCCGCAATACGCCGCCGCTGGTGCAGATCTTCTTCTTCTACTTCGGGCTCGGCACCCTGCTGCCGGCCACCCAGACCGC
>Ga0160428_1002473_pt1 | contig 11202 bp, 11 predicted proteins | sample SolpanmetagenomM_FD_108198 | JGI IMG/M metagenome (GOLD analysis project Ga0160428, IMG submission 108198) | Solar panel surface microbial communities from Lawrence Berkeley National Laboratory, California, USA - M | ecosystem: Engineered > Built environment > Solar panel > Unclassified ...
ACATCCGGCTCACGCTCGGCTGTTGCGAGGACATCGTCCCACTCGCTCTCGCGCGTCGCGATATTGAGCATCGCGGTGACGCCACGCGCCCGGGCCCGTTCCAACACCGCGGGCTGATCCTCCGCCAACCCCTTGTAATTAAGGTGGCAATGGCTGTCGGCAAGCATCAGGCCGGCTCGACCGGGAGGTCGAGGCGCGGGAAAAGGCCGACCGGCTGATCGATCTTGAACGCGCTCTCGGCCAGTGGCGAATACCAATGCGAGCCGATCGCCGCCGGTGTCCTGAGATCGTCGGCGATGCCCATGCGATCCAGCAACGTCTTGGCGCTGCCCGGAATGATCGGTGCGATCGCCACCGCCAATTGCGCGATGCAGATATACAGCACCGCCAGCACGGTTTCCATCCGGGCGGGATCGGTCTTGCGCAACGCCCAGGGCGCCTGTTCGTCGACATACACGTTGCAGGCATATACCGCCTGCATCCACTGCTCGATGCCGTGCGAAAGCGCCAGGTCGCCGAATGCGGCCGGGATCGTTCCGCGCACCGCTGCGTCGAGGACGTCGAACAACGCTGTGTCGCTGTCGGTCAATCCGTGGATCTCGGGCGGGCCACCCCCGCAATTTTTGAAGATTTGCGACAAGGTGCGTTGCGCCAGATTGCCGAAGCTGTTGGCCAACTCCGCATTCACCCGCGTGACGATCGCTTCGGCCGAGTAGCTGCCGTCCTGCCCGAAGCTGACCTCGCGCAACAGGAAGTAGCGCAGCGCATCGACGCCGAACGCATCGGCCAGCTCGATCGGATCGACGACGTTGCCGATCGACTTCGACATCTTCTCGCCGCGGTGGAGCAGGAAGCCGTGCCCGAACACCGTCTTCGGCAAGGCAAGTTTCGCGGACAACAGGAATGCCGGCCAGTAAATGGCGTGGAATCGCACGATATCCTTGCCGATCAGATGCAGGTCCGCCGGCCACCATTTGGCGACGCCATCCGCATCGTCGGGATAGCCCGCGCCGGTCAGATAATTGGTCAGCGCATCGACCCACACGTACATGACGTGTCCGTCGCTCCCGGGGACCTTCACCCCCCAATCGAAGCTCGTCCGCGATACCGAAAGATCGCTCAGCCCGCCCTCGATGAATTTCACCACCTCGTTCCGACGACTTTCCGGGCGGATGAAATCGGGATTGGCGGCGATGTGATCGAGCAGCGGCTGCTGATATTTCGACAGGCGGAAGAACCAGCTTTCCTCGGCGGTCCAGTCGACCGGCGTGCCTTGCGGGGAGAGCTTCACGCCCCCTTCCCCCTCGACCAGTTCCTTCTCGTCGTAGAACGCCTCGTCCCGCACCGAATACCAGCCTTCGTAGCGGCTGAGGTACAGATCGTCGTTCGCCGCCATCGCCTGCCAGATCGCCTGGCTCGCGCGGTGGTGATCCAGCTCGGTCGTGCGGATGAAGCGATCATAGCTGATGTTCAAGGCATCATCCATCGCCTTGAAATAGCCGGACATTTCAGCAGCGAGATCGGCCACGTCGACGCCGCGGTCGCGCGCCGTCTGGACCATCTTCAAGCCGTGCTCGTCGGTGCCGGTCTGGAAGCGGACGTCGCGTCCCGCCTGCCGGTGGAACCGGGCGATCGCGTCGGCGGCGATCGCTTCATAGGCGTGGCCGATATGCGGTCGCCCGTTCGGATAACTGATCGCGGTGGTGATGTAATAGGGTTCGGCCATGCGGTTTCCCTAGAACAACGCCGAACGCAATTGAAGCCTCAGCGCGCCGGGGAAAGCGACGACGGGGCCGATGGCGCCAGCGCCGCGACCAGCCCGGCCATTTCGAACACCGTTGCCTGCGCATCGAGCGACAGGCCGCGGGCGCTGGCGGCGAGCGCGCGCGCGGCGTCGTAGCTGTCGAGTGCGGTGCGCAGCGCCCGCCCCTGGCGCCCGGGCGCCGCGGCGGCGATGAACGCCGGCGCCCGGTCCAGGAACGCTTCGTAGCGCGGTTGCGCCGCCTTCAGCGCGAGCGATTTCGCCAGTTTCGAACGCTGGCCGTTGCCCGGATCGCCATCCGCCGCGATCGAGCGCATCGCCGTATCGATCGCCGCGAGGTCCAGCCCGGCGAAGCCGAGCGCGCGACCGGGCGAGCCCTGCCCCGCCGCGATCAAGGCGGCAATCTCGGCATCCGGCGCGTTCGGCTGCTGCGCGCGCAACACGGTGTCCATCGTCGCATCGTCGAGTGATTCGAACCGCAACATGCGGCAGCGCGAGCGGATCGTCGGCAACAACCGCCCCGGCGCATGGCTGATCAACAGGAAGATCGTCCCCTGCGGCGGTTCCTCGAGGTTCTTGAGCAAGGCGTTGGCGCCCGCACGCTCGAGATCGTCGATCGCGTCGATCAGGATCACACGGCGTGACGACATGCTCGGCGTCACCGCGAACAAGGGCTGGAGGCTGCGCACCTGCGCGATCGGGATCGACCGTGCGAGATCCTGCCCCGGCTTGTCGGCATCCTTCGGCGCGCGGGCCAGTTCGCGATAATCGGGGTGCGACCCGGCGGCGATCAGGCTGCGCGTATAATTATCCGCCGGAACGTCGAAACCGGGCGCCAGCGGTGCTTTTGCAGCACCCTCCGCGAGCAGGCGTAGCGCGGCGATCCGGGCGAAACTCGCCTTGCCGACGCCTTCCGGCCCGGCAAACAGCCAGGCGTGATGCAGCGCGCCGCTCGCCATCGCCGCGGCGAAGGCGGCCTGCGCGGCGTCGTTACCCAGAGGCAGCGTCATGGCAGCAGATCGGCGAGACCCGCGATCAGGGCGTCGGTCACCGCTTCGGCGCTGGCCGTCGCATCGATCAACCTGATACGGTCGGGCTCGTGCGCCGCATAGCTGCGGAAGGCGGATGCGACGGCGGCGTGGAATTCATCGCCGCGGGCAGCGAAACGATCGGCTGCGGCGCCGTCCCGTCCCTCGGCCCGCGCACGGCCCTGTTCGACCGGGACTTCGAGCACGAACGTCCGATCGGGCAACAGGCCGCGCGACCCGAAGCCGTGCAAGGCGAGCACCGCGGCGTCGTCGATCCCGCCGGCCACGCCCTGATAGGCGCGGCTGCTATCGACGAACCGATCGCAAATCACCCAGGTTCCGGTGCCGAGCGCAGGCTGAATCTGTTTCTCGACATGGTCCGCGCGCGCTGCCGCGAACAGCAAAGCCTCGCTATGCGGGCTCCACCGCGTGACCTCGCCCGACATCAGCAGACCGCGGATCGCCTCCGCGCCCTCGCTGCCGCCGGGTTCGCGCGTGACCAGCGTCGCAACGCCACGCTCCGCCAACGCCGCGGCAAGCTTGCGCACCTGCGTGGATTTGCCCGCTCCCTCGCCGCCTTCAAGCGAGATGAAGCGGCCCCTCACCCGCCGAACAGGTCCTTGAGACCGGCCCAGGCGCGGCCGAAGAAGCCGGCTTCGTCGACGTCGCTCTCGGCGACGAGCGGTACGCTCTGCGATGGCAGGCCGGGCGACGTGACGACAAGATCCGCGATATGCTGACCCGCCTTGATCGGCGCCTTGATCGGACCGTCATAGACCACACGTGCCTGCAAGGCCGGAGCGGCGCCCGACGGCAACGTCACGGCGAGATCGCTCGGCGCGACCAGACCCACGGTCGCGGCGGTGCCGAGCTGGACTTCGGCCGTCTCGACCTTGCGGCCCTTCTTCACGATCGGCTTGGCCTGCCAGGCGCGGAAACCCCAGTCCATGAACTTGACCGATTCCTCGATCCGCTGGTTCGCGCTGGTCAACCCGGCCATCACCATCACGAGGCGGCGGCCATTCTGGATCGCCGAGCCCGTAAAGCCATAACCAGCCTCGTCCGTATGCCCGGTCTTCAGGCCATCGGCGCCGGCGACGCGGCCGAGCAACGGATCGCGGTTCGCCTGCGTGATGTCGGCGCCGGCGCCCAGCGTCTTGCCCCAGGTGAAATTCGGCAGCGAATAGAACTTCTTGTACAGCGTCGGATGATCCTCGATCGTCGCCGCGGCGAGCTTGGCGAGATCGCGCGCGGTGACATAGGTCACGCCGTTATCGGGCCAGCCGTTCGATGTTCCGAAATGGCTGTTGGTCAGCCCGAGCCGCTTGGCTGCCTCGTTCATGCGATCCGTGAACGCCGCCTCGGTGCCCGAGATACCCTCCGCGATAACCACGCAGGCATCGTTGCCCGACAGCGTCACGATGCCCTTGAGCAGATTCTCGACGCTGACGTTTTCGCCGGTCGACAGGAACATCGTCGAACCCGCGGCCGGGCCGTGCCAGCGCTGCCACGTCTCCGGACGCACCGGGAAGGTCTGGTTGAGCTTCAACTCGCCCTTCTTGAGCATGTCGAAGACGACGTAGACGGTCATCATCTTCGCCATCGACGCGGGCGGCATGCGACGGTCCGCATCCTTCGAGAACAGCACGGCGCCGGTCGACAGGTCGGTCAGATAGGCGACCGGGGCCGGCGTCGGGAAATCGGGTGCCGCTGCGATGCCGGGATTGGCGAACACCAAAGCCGGCGTCAGGATGGTTGCGGCCATCAGTTTCTTGATCGGCAGTTTCTTGATCGGCAGATTCTTCATCGACAGTCCGTGAGGCTTGGGGTTGCTCAGTTCGTTTGCACGATACGAGCATCCCCATAGCCGCGCCGGGCGACGTCGTCACGCGCGGCTTTCGCCGAAGCGCCATTTGCATACGGTCCGATCTGGATGCGGTAGATCGCGCCGACGCGCTGCACGCGGCCGCGCAGCGTCGTGGCAAGCGCCTTCGCCCGGCCTTCGTTGGACAGAGCGGCGACCTGTACGAACGTGCCGGATGTGCCGTGGGCCGGGATCGCGGCCGTACTTGGAACTGGTGGCGTGGCGGCGGGGCCTTGCGGTGCGATCACTGCCGGGCGCGAGACGCGCTCGGTTCGGGGAGCCGCGACAGGCGGCGCGAGAGGCGCGGCAACGCGTATGGCGCGCGGTGGCAATTGATGGCGTAAAGCGGTCAGCAAAGCCTTCGGCGCGTCGATCCGTGGCGCCGCGGCCTGCCCCGATCGCAATGCGGTCACGTCCAGCGGGGTCGCCGTGACCAGCCGCACACGCACCGGTGCGGTGGCCGTGACGCCGAGCAGTTGCGCCGCGCCCCGCGAAAGGTCGATTTCAAGGTCACGCGGGGTGGGTCCACGATCGTTGACCAAAGCGAGGATGGTGCGGCCGGTATCCAGCGCCGTCACCTCGATGATCGATCCCAATGGCAGCGTGCGATGCGCGGCGGTGATCGCATTGGCGTCGAACATCTGGCCCGATGCGGTGGGCGCGTTCTGCATCTCCTCGCCATACCAGCTGGCATAGCCGACCGTATCGTAGCGTTGCGATTCGCCCGACGTGCCGCGCGGCCCGGTGCTGGCGGCGACGTCGGGCGGAAGATCGGCCGGGGCGGGATAATGCGGCGACCGCGGCGCGCCGGGATCCGGGGCGCCATAGGACGTTCCCGGGCGCGGCGACCCGGCGATGGGCGGCGGAAGGATACGCTCGCCACGATCGCGTGGCGCACCCGGCTCGGGTGGGTATTCCGCCTGCAACCCAGAGCCGGGCGCTGGATTTCCGGTCGACGCGTCCGATGACTTCAAAGGCATGTCGGGCAGTGCGGCATATCCCGCCCCGCCCGCGCCGAGTGCACAGAGCAATGTGAAACCGAGAGCGATTTTAGTGTTCGACAGCATCCGCAAGTAGCCCGACTGATAAAGCATAAAAGTTCGAGCAATTGTAATCGAGGATGACCCGATAATTTCCGGTTAGCAGATATGCGGTTTTCCCGGGACCGTCGGGTTCCAGCAACGTGGCGAGCACGCGGTCGTCCGGCCATGTGCGCGTCTCCGGGCTGAGGCCGAGCGCCTTCCACTCGCCGATCGTCTTCCACCCGCTATGCCGTGCGAAGACGCGCTCGCAGCGCGGCGACAACAGGCGATTCGCGACGCCGGAGCGGTCGAACCCTGCCGGAACGCTCACGGCAATCCCCCAGGGCTGTCCCGGGCGCCAGCCGGCGTTGGTGAAATAGGCCCCGATCGACGCCAGTGTGTCCGCCGGGCTGGTCCAGATGTCGGCCCGCCCGTCACCGTCGCCATCGCGGGCCAGCCGCAGATAGACCGAAGGCAGGAATTGCGGTCCCCCGGTAGCGCCGGCCCAACTGCCGCGCAGTTGCGAAACGGGCACGCCGCGATCGACCATCTGCATCGCCGCGATGAATTCGTCGGCGAACAACTGGCGGCGGCGCCCCTCATAGGCGAGCGACGCCAGCGCGCGCGGAAGATCGAACCCGCCCATCACCGCGCCGTAACTCGTCTCATGGCCCCAGATCGCGACCATCACCGATTCCGGCACGCCGGTTTCGTTCTCGATCTTCTGCAGGCGCCAGCGTTGCGACTGATAGGCGCTGCGCCCGCGCGCGATGATCGCGGCGCCGACATGTTGCGCCCGATACGGCGCGAAGTTCGCGATGCTGGCGGTCGGACCGGTCGGGGTGCCGCCGGGCTGCGCACGGTCCAGCTCGATCACCCGCGTGTTCAGCGTCAACATCGGCAGGACCTGATCGAGCGTCCGCACGCTCACGCCCTTGGCCATCGCCTGCTGCCGAAGCTGCGTCAGATAGGCCTGGAAACCGGCTTCGTCCTGCGCGACTGCCGGCACACTGGCGACCGTACATATCGCCGCCGCCAACGCTCCGCCGAGCCATCGTTTCATTTTCTGTTCTATCCGCATGCGAGGACCTTGCCACACCGACCGACGCGCATGAACCCCCGATGGTCGCACCGCTTGCACAAAGCGACGCAAGCGGATTATGCGGGCGACGTGCCGGAAGGGTGGCAGAGTGGTCGATTGCAGCGGTCTTGAAAACCGCCGATGCGCAAGTATCCGTGGGTTCGAATCCCACCCCTTCCGCCACGGATATGAAGTCCCAGGTGTCGAGATTGGCTATCTGTTTGGAATCATGTCGATTGCATCATACGACAAGCCCGCGCTGAGGAATTCTTTGCCGTGCATGCCGCTCGCGACGGAAAGCGCGAGGTCGTTCTCCCCGACGCGGAGGGCGGATGCCGGGACGGCGATTGCATAGAGTCGATTGTTGCCGCGATACGAGCCGACCGTGAGCGTGCGCGATTTCGGCTGCGGGGTGGCGGCTTGTGGCGGGGCCTTCCAGTGGTTGATCGCGACCGCCGGCCGAGCCCCGGCAAACGCGGTGGTGACTCCGATCCTGAGCGTCATCGCGGCGATCTGCGCTTGAGTCAGCGTGAAGCGGATATGCAGCGGCGAGTTCACGGCGGCCCATTGGTAGGCAGGGAAGCCGGTCGCAGGATCCGAACGGCCGATTTCGAACGGCTCGGGCATCCAGGACGCCATGCGAACATCCGACGGATGCATCGTGGTCACCTTGTCGCCGTTGAGAAAACCCGTCGGCGTCCCGTCCCAAGCGCCGAGACGCCACACCGCTCGGGTTCGTGCGGGGTCGTGATCGGCGCGCAGCTTCGGCAGACGCGTCGTGTCACCGGCGAGCACATCGACGACGCGTGCAGCGACTTCGCGCTCATTCCTGTAGACCGTCAGCCGGTAGCGGCCGGGCAGCATGTTTTCCCGCATAAAGCTGCCGCCTTCTTTAGCGGCGTCCGTCCAGTATTGCGCCTGCGCGTTGGCGAACCCGACCGTATAGGTGAACTTAGGATCCATGTCCTCGATCCCGACGCCGGTAACGGTTCCGCGGCCACTTGGCGCGACAAAGCCTTTCAAACCCATTCGGTCGAACCATCCGATATCCAGCGGTTCCGGCGGACCGCCGTTCGTGAAGGCCAGGGCGTAACTGTCGAGGACGCCGATCCGCATCGCTTCCGTCTGCGCCTCTCCATAGTTGACGATATAGGTCAGTTCCTGGTCGGTATCCGTGCCTTGGTCGAGCAGGCTGCGGTAGAACGGACCGCCCGAGCCGCCTTCATTGTCGTCGCGCACCATCCACGCACCGACCCCGGGACCGCGCGCGCCGAAATAGCGCCAGTCCTTCAGGCGCATGTTCGAATAATGCTTCGAGCGCGTCTGTCCATCGGGACGCCCGAACACATCGTGCCCCTCGATCAGATGCGTGGTGCCGATGAGATTCGCCGGCTCCGGCCCGTCCGGCAGCGCCGAGCGACGGATGCGGGCGATGTAGCGCACCAGCCCAAGTTGCGGCTCGGTGGCGAAATAGGTCGCCATGAAGATCGTCGGCACACCGCGCCTGGCCAGATAATAATGCGTCAGATCGCCCGCCTGAACGGTGATCTTTACGTGATCCGCATCGACCCGGGTGGCCGACACGGTCACCGATGCTTGTCCGGCATACAGACCGGGGAAGCCGCTATTGACCTGGCTGCCTTTCACCGGATCCTGGAATTCGACGCCGTTCCACCTGAGCGACACGATGTCGCCGGCCCCCTTGCTGGAGTTGGCCGAAGGACGCCGGACGGTGAAGATCAACCCCGCGCCGGTATCGACGGTGAATGCCGTATCCGTCTCGGTGAGACCGAATACCGATCTGGCCTGCTGCGTGGCGACGGCTTGCGAGTCGACGATCGTCGTCGCAGCCGGGATCGAAGCCCTTGCGGCAAGCGGGTGCGCAATGAGGATCACCGCCGGCAGGGTGAGGCGGAACGCTGGTCCGAAAGAGGCATTGGCATGAGAAGCGGTATTCGGCATGGGGCGTTCAATCCTGCGAGCGGGTCGCGATCCTGCGAAAAGCTGGCCTGCGAAGAGCTGGCCGTGGCCCCGAGCGGATATCGGTGCGGGCACCTGCCGGGTCTGGTTACGGAAGATGCGACGGGGAAGTTCCCCGTCGCATCGATATGGGCCTGACAATGGCCACAGGTCCGGATTTACCAGCCGAACCAATAGTCCCGCCGCGCAACATTATCCTGATGCACGGCTGCGCGATAATCCTGCCGGGCCTGAATCCTTCGCATATTTGCGGCATGGGCATAGGCATCGGCGGCGCCATAATCCCCGAAGGAGGCTGCGACGTCGGCGGCGTGCTGGTCGCGCCGCGCCTGCAGGGAGCGGACGTCGGCGCTGCGATAGGCCTGATTGGCAAGGTAGGGATCGTAGCCCCAGATCTGCGCGCTGGCGGCAGTCGCGGTCATCGCACTACAGGCGGCGAGAACCGTAACGATGGTGATAGCGAGTCTTTTCATCTCAAATCTCCAACCGGGTTGCTGAGGAAAGGAGAGATCGTACGCGATCGCTGAATGGCAAGTTAATCTGCGGTCGAGCGGGGATCCCGACCAAACCAACACATGACCTACGCACCTTTTCTGTTCGGTTGGACCAAGAGAAATAGACTGATATTCAATTATATACGAAAAGGATTGAAAAAGATCGCGGTAACCCTTCCGAAATCTGAAATTTAATCAACAAGGATTCGCTTTATGTTCAGCGCAGCTCCGATCAGGAGCCGCTGATCCCTTTGCTGGAGAGTCCCGCTTTATGCCTGGACCAGACCCTCATTCGGCGCTCGGTGTGGCCAAAGCCGCGAGCGTCTCATACGCCTCGTCGTCAAGCGGGTGACCGAAGCGGCAGCCGGCCTCGTAATCCTCGGCCCACATTACGGTTGCGGCGACCTGACCGATCAACGGCAGCGTCAGCCAGATCGTGTCGCCCTTGCGCATCGCGGAGTAGGTCTGCAGGCGCGCGCCGTAGGGCGAGAGATCGGTGACCTTGCACAGCGTGCGGTAGAATCCGTCGCGACCAAGGCGCGCGTTGATCGATACCGGTGCGCGCGATGCATGGCGATGGCCGGTAACTTCGGCGGATTCGAACTCGGCAGCGAACATGGCTTTCCTCTCGTGAACGTCACGGAGGAAAGCCTATGCGCGCGATGCCTAATGCGTCGTTAAGGACGACGCGAAAAGTAGGATTTTACTTCTTGCCGAACGACAGTCCGCCGAAACGCTTGTTGAAGCGTGCGACCTGACCGCCGGTGTCGAGCATCTGGCCACGGCCGCCGGTCCAGGCCGGATGCGCCAGCGGATCGATTTCGAGCGTCATCGTGTCGCCTTCCTTGCCCCAGGTGGAGCGGGTTTCGTACACGGAACCGTCGGTCATCTGCACCTTGATGGTGTGATAATCGGGGTGGATGTTCTTCTTCATGATCAATCTCCGTCAGTGGCTGGTTTCCGACCAGCCGGGACAAGCGCGGCGCACTACACGCCGCACCCCGCTTGGGCAAGCTGTTTAAGGTTTCAGGCCGGTTTCGGCGGATCCGCGATCATCGCCATGAACTTCGCCTCGGCGGCAAGCTTGCCGTCGATCAGCGCGCGTCCGGCGAACTTGGTGCTGCGCGAGCTTTTCTGCACGATCTCGACTTCCAGGCGCAACAGCATGCCCGGCTCGACCGGCTTGCGGAACTTCACCTCGTCGATCGACATGAAATAGACGAGCTTGCCGGTACCGGCGAGCCCGAGCGATTCCAGCGCCAGGATTCCGGCGGCCTGCGCCATCGCCTCGACGATCAGTACGCCTGGCATGATCGGCCGGCCGGGGAAATGTCCCTGGAAGAACTGCTCGTTGATCGACACAGCCTTGATCGCGACGATCGACCGGTCGAGGATCACTTCCTCGACACGGTCCACCAGCAGCATCGGATAGCGATGCGGCAGCGCCGCCATGATCCGCCCGATATCAAGCGGACCGAGCGTCACTGCTTCCGCCGCCGGGGCTGCCGCGTCACTCACCGGGTGGTCGGCTTCTTGGCAGGCGTCGTCGTCGCCGCACCCTGGGCCGCAGCCGCACCGGCCTGGCCAGGCTGCCAGTTGGCCGGCGGCGTGATGCTCACGCTCGGCACCAGCGTGTCGAGTTCCGTGGTGATCACCGGCGTCAGGTCGGCGGCCGGCTGTGCGAAGATCACTGCGTCCGGACGCACGATCAACTGGACGCTACGCTTGGCGACGACCGATTGCAGCGCGGCTTCATACTTCAGCGCGATCTGCTCGGCGGCATATTGCTGCGCGCGGGCGGCCGGTGCTTCGAGACGACCGACTTCCTGCTGGACCGCGGCCTGCTTCTGCTGGATCGCGGCGATTTCCGGACGCTTGGCAGCCTGTGCCGCTTCGAGTTCCTGCTGGCTGACCTGGCCGTTCTTGTCGGTATCGAGCGCGAGTGCGAGCGCCTCGATTTCCTTCTGCACG
>Ga0160428_1002474_pt1 | contig 11200 bp, 7 predicted proteins | sample SolpanmetagenomM_FD_108198 | JGI IMG/M metagenome (GOLD analysis project Ga0160428, IMG submission 108198) | Solar panel surface microbial communities from Lawrence Berkeley National Laboratory, California, USA - M | ecosystem: Engineered > Built environment > Solar panel > Unclassified ...
GGGCCTCATCCGCCGGGCCCTGGCCGGCACCGTGGTGCGCGATGCGGACGGGACCGAGTCGCGCGCGGCGCGCTTCGTCGTGTTCGGCGCCGAGGCCGAGCCGCCGCGGCCCGACCAGGCCGATTGGATCCTCGAGCAGATGGGGGCCGCCGGGCAGATCGTGCCCAACCCGGCCCTGGCCGAGCGCGCGCGGGCGATCCTCCGGCCCGACCTCTACGCGGCGGCGCTGGCGGACTGAGCGACGGGGCTGCTGTCCGCACCGGCAGACTGCCCGCGGATTGTGCAGTGCGGTCGGCGGCGCGCGATGCGGCAGGCGTGCCCCCGGACCGGCCGGTCCGGGGCGGTCTGGGACGCACCCGTGAGCGTGGCGCGCGCCGCCGCGCGGTGAGGCATCTGCGCCAAAAGCCTACCCGACGAACAGCTTGGAACGATTCCGAAGGGAACCGCAGCGCGTTGATCCGGCAGGCCGGCCGGACTTGGCACGCCCCGTGCAGGGCATCGCGGGCTCGCCAACGATGACGAGCCTTATCCGTCGGCAGAGCCGCTGACCCGAGTCCCCCACGGAACGCAGATCTTGCGTTCGATGGATGTGCTTGGTCGGCGGTTTTTTCTTTGGCGGATGCTCATTGCTTTCGAGGATGTCGGGTTCGATGACTGACGGTTTCCGCAACAACCGCCGTGATCTGCTGAAGGGCGCTGCCGCGAGCCTGTCCCTGGCAGCGCTCGCCCGCACAGCCCTGCCGGGCGGCGCCTTCGCGCAGGGCGCCGGCCCCGAGGTGAAGGGGGCCAAGCTCGGCTTCATCGCCCTCACCGATGCGAGCCCGCTCTTCGTGGCCAAGGAGAAGGGCTTCTTCGCCAAGCACGGCATGCCCGACGTCGAGGTGCTCAAGCAGGCCTCCTGGGGCACCACCCGCGACAACCTCGTGCTCGGCTCGGAGGGCAACGGCATCGACGGCGCCCACATCCTGACGCCGATGCCCTACCTGATCTCGGCCGGACGGGTGACGCAGAACAACGTCCCGGTGCCGATGCACATCCTGGCTCGGCTCAACAGCAACGGCCAGTGCATCTCGGTGGCCAAGGAGTACCTCGACCAGAAGGTCGCCCTGGACGCGAAGGTGTTCAAGGCGGCGGTCGAGAAGAAGAAGGCCGCCGGCAAATCGGTGAAGGCGGCCATGACCTTCCCGGGCGGCACCCACGACCTCTGGCTCCGCTACTGGATGGCCGCCGGCGGCATCGACCCGGACAAGGATATCGAGACCATCGTCGTGCCGCCCCCGCAGATGGTGGCGAACATGAAGGTCGGCACGATGGACTGCTTCTGCGTCGGCGAGCCGTGGAACGCCCAGCTGGTGCAGCAGGGCCTCGGCTACACCGCGCTCACCACCGGCGAGCTCTGGAAGGACCACCCGGAGAAGGCCTTCGCCATGCGGGCCTCCTTCACGGAGAAGTACCCCAACGCCACCCGGGCGCTGCTGATGGCCGTGCTCGAAGCGCAGCAATGGTGCGACAAGCCGGAGAACAAGGACGAGGTCGCCGCCATCGCGGCCAAGCGCCAGTGGATGAACGTCCCGGTGGCGGACGTCGCCGGGCGCATCAAGGGCACGATCGATTACGGCGACGGCCGCGTGGTCGAGAACAGCCCCTTCGTGATGAAGTTCTGGAACGACAACGCCTCGTATCCCTACCAGTCGCACGACCTCTGGTTCCTCACCGAGGACATCCGCTGGGGCAAGTTCGACGCGCAGACCGACACCAAGGCGCTGATCGCCAAGGTGAACCGCGAGGACCTCTGGCGCGAGGCCGCCAAGGCCCTCGGCGTCACCGCGATCCCGGCCTCCACCTCCCGCGGCAAGGAGACCTTCTTCGACGGCAAGGTCTTCGATCCGGCCGATCCCGCCGCCTACCTGTCCAGCCTCGGCATCAAGAGGATCGCGTGATGGCCAACACCCCCACCATCGCCGCCGGCCCGGGCGTCGCCGCGCCGGCCAAGCCGAAGCGGGCGCCCCTGGTCACGATGGCCACCCTGAACAGCGTCGGGAAGAACCTGGCCAAAAACCTGATCCCGCCCGTCGTGGTGCTGATCGCGTTCCTGGTGATCTGGGAGATGCTGTGCTCGCGTCCCGGCGCCGGCCTGCCGCCGCCCTCGCGCGTCGTCACCGAGGCCTGGGACATCATCGCCCACCCGTTCTACGACAACGGCGGCACCGACAAGGGCCTGTTCTGGCACATCGCCGCCAGCATCCAGCGCGTGGCCCTCGGCTTCGCCCTGGCCACCGTCGCGGGCATCCTCACCGGCACCCTGATCGGGCAGTCGGAATGGGCCATGCGCGGCCTCGACCCGATCTTCCAGGTGCTGCGCACGATCCCGCCGCTGGCCTGGCTGCCGCTCTCGCTGGCCGCCTTCCGGGACGGCCAGCCGAGCGCGATCTTCGTGATCTTCATCACCTCGATCTGGCCGATCATCATCAACACGGCGGTGGGCATCCGGAACATCCCGCAGGACTACCGCAACGTGGCGGCGGTGCTGCGCCTGAACCCGCTGGAGTTCTTCGCCAAGATCATGCTGCCCTCGGCGGCCCCCTACATCTTCACCGGCCTGCGCATCGGCGTCGGCCTGTCCTGGCTCGCCATCGTGGCGGCCGAGATGCTCATCGGCGGCGTCGGCATCGGCTTCTTCATCTGGGACGCGTGGAACTCCTCCCACATCTCCGAGATCATCGTCGCCCTCGTCTATGTCGGGGTCATCGGCTTCATCCTCGACCGCTTCGTCGCCTTCGTCGGCACCCTGGTCACCCGCGGCACCGCGACCGCCTGAGGAGGGATTCCCATGAGCTATCTCAGCATCGAGAACGTCGGCATCAGCTTCACCCGCGCGGGCCGCACCAACGAGGTCCTGCGCGACGTCAGCGTGAAGATCGACAAGGGCGAGTTCGTCTCGCTGATCGGGCATTCGGGCTGCGGCAAGTCGACGGTGCTCAACATCGTGGCCGGCCTGCTCAAGGCCTCCACCGGCGGCGTCCTCCTCGAAGGCAAGGAGGTGAACAGCCCCGGCCCCGACCGGGCCGTGGTGTTCCAGAACCACTCGCTGCTGCCCTGGCTCACCGTGCGCGAGAACGTGGCGCTCGCCGTCGACAAGGTCTTCAAGGGCAAGAAGTCGAAGGCCGAGCGCAACGCCTGGATCGACCACAACCTGTCGCTCGTGAACATGACCCACGCCGCCGACCGGCGCCCGAGCGAGATCTCGGGCGGCATGAAGCAGCGCGTCGGCATCGCGCGCGCCCTGGCGATGGAGCCGAAGGTGCTGCTCCTCGACGAGCCCTTCGGGGCCCTGGACGCGCTCACCCGCGCCCATCTCCAGGACTCGCTGATGGACATCCATGCCCGGCTGAAGAACGCCGTGATCATGATCACCCACGACGTCGACGAGGCGGTGCTCCTCTCCGACCGCATCGTGATGATGACCAACGGCCCCTCGGCCACCGTGGGCGAGATCCTGAGGGTCGACCTGGAGCGGCCGCGCCGCCGCCTCGATCTGGTGGAGGACGCGACCTACACGCATGCCCGCGCCGAGGTGCTCGAATTCCTCTACGCGCGCCACGCCAAGCCCGCCATCGCGGCCTGAGGAACAGGCTCTGGCGATGAAGGAGCGTTTGGTGGTCATCGGCAACGGCATGGCGTCGTTGCGTTTCCTGGAGCGCCTGACCGAGCGGGCGCCGGGCCTGTACGACGTCAGCGTCGTCGGGGCCGAGCCGCGGGCGGCCTACAACCGCGTGCTGCTGTCCTCCCTGCTGGGAGGCGAGGTCGACGAGGCGGGCTGCGCCTTCCGCGGCCTGGACTGGTACGAGGCCCACGGCATCCGCCTCATCACCGGCGCGCCGGTCACCGAGATCGACCGCGAGAACGGCCTCGTGATGGTGGGCGAGACCCACGTCCTACCCTTCGACAAGCTCGTCCTCGCGGTGGGCTCCCTGCCGATCCGGCTGCCGAAGCCCGGCATGGAGCTGCCCGGCGTCCTCACCTTCCGCGACCTCGCGGACGTCGCCGCCATCCGCCAGGCGGCGGTGGAGCACGCGCGCGCCATCGTGATCGGCGGCGGGCTCCTCGGCCTGGAGGCTGCCGTCGGCCTCGCGCGGCTCGGCGTCGACACCACGCTCCTGCACGTCATGGACCGCCTGATGGAGCGCCAGCTCGACCACGCCGCCGCCGGCCTGGTGAAGCGGGCCATGGAGGCGCGCGGGGTCAAGGTGCTGCTCAAGGCCGACACCGCGTCGGTCGAGGGGGAGGGCCGGGTCGAGCGCCTGATCCTGTCCGACGGCACCGTGCTGCCGGCCGACCTCGTGGTGCTGTCGGTGGGCGTGCGGCCCAACGTGGCGCTGGCCCAGAATGCCGGGATCGAGACCGCGCGCGGCATCCTGGTCGACGACCGGATGCAGGCGTCGGATGCCCGCATCTACGCGCTGGGCGAATGCGCCGAGCACCGGGGCCAGGTCTACGGCCTCGTCGAGCCCGCCTACGAGCAGGCCGAGGCCCTGAGCCGCCACCTCGTCGGCGAGGCGGCGAGCTACCTCGGCACGGCCCTCTCCACCAGCCTCAAGGTCTCGGGCCTGCCGGTGTTCTCCGCCGGCCAGATCGAGGCGCCCGAGGGAGCCGAGACCGTGCTGATGTCGGATCCCGGCCTCGGCCTCTACCGCAAGCTCGTCGTCGCCGAGGACCGGCTCCTCGGGGCAGTCTTCGTTGGCGACATCGCCGAGCAGGGCTGGTGCAAGGAGCTGATCCGCACCGGCGCCTCGATCGCCGAGCACCGCGACGACCTCCTGTTCGGGCGCCCCGCGCCCGCATCCCAACCCCTCGCAGCGTGAGGAGGCTACCCATGGCTGACGCATTCAACGCCGAGCAGAAGCGCTACCTCGAAGGCTTCGCCTCCGGGATCAGTGCCGCCCGCATGACCGGCGGCCTCGCCGCCGCACCGGGCGCCGCCCCGCCGGCCGAGCCCATCGGCCCGGACGCGATCCACGTCAAGGCGCAGGACGCCACCATCAAGGCCGGGGGCAAGCTCTGCGAGCAGGAGAAGTGGAAGCGCGCGGAGAACCCCTTCGACGGCCACAACCGCCTCATCGCGGAGGCCGCCACCGGCAAGGCGCCGAAGCCGGAAGACAATTTCCGCTGGCGCTACCACGGCCTGTTCTGGGTGGCGCCGACCCAGAATTCCTACATGTGCCGCCTGCGCATCCCCAACGGTATCCTGCACCACTGGCAATTCGCCGGCATCGCGGACCTGGCCGACGCCCACGGGGGCGGCTACGCCCACGTGACCACGCGCGCCAACCTGCAGGTCCGCGAAATCACGCCCGAGCACGGCCAGCCCTTCCTCGACGGGCTCATCGACCTCGGCCTCACGGCGCGGGGCGCGGGGGCGGACAACATCCGCAACGTCACGGGCTCGCCGGTGGCCGGCATCGACGCGCAGGAGCTTCTCGACACCCGCCCGCTGGCCAAGTCGTGGCACAACCACATCCTCAACGATCGCTCGCTGTTCGGCCTGCCGCGCAAGTTCAACGTCGCCTTCGACGGCGGCGGCGTGATGCCGGTGCTGGAGGAGACCAACGACATCGGCTTCCAGGCCGTGCGGGTGCTGGAGGGGGCGAGCGTCGCCCCGGGCGTGTGGATGCGACTCGTGCTGGGCGGCATCTCGGGCCACCGGGATCTGGCCCGCGACACCGGCGTGGTCCTCAGGCCGGAGGATTGCAACCGGGTCGCCGACGCCATCCTGCGGGTCTTCATCAAGAACGGTGACCGGACCAACCGCAACAAGAGCCGGATGAAGTACGTCCTCGACGCCTGGGGCTTCGACAAGTACCTCGCCGCCGTCGAGGAGGTGCTCGGCCGCACCCTCGACCGGGTCGATCCCGCCCACGTCGCCCCGCGCGGGGCGATGGACCGCTTCGCCCATGTGGGCGTGCACGCACAGGTGCAGCCCGGTCTCAACTGGATCGGCGTGGTCCTGCCCGTGGGCAAGCTCACCACCGACCAGATGCGGGATCTGGCCAAGATCGCGGTGGAATGCGGCGACGGCGCCATCCGCATGACCGTGTGGCAGAACTTCCTGTTCTCCGGTGTCCCGGATGCCAAGGTCGCCGAGGTCCGGGCACGGGTCGCCGCCCTCGAGCTCACCACGGAGGCCTCCAGCATCCGCGCCGGCCTCGTCGCCTGCACGGGCAGCCGCGGCTGCAAGTTCGCCGCCTCCGACACCAAGGGCCACGCCCTGATCATCGCCGACACCATCGAGGCGAACCTCAAGGAGCTCGACGTGCCGGTGAACGTCCACCTCACCGGCTGCCATCACTCCTGTGCCCAGCACTACATCGGCGACATCGGGCTCATCGGCGCCAAGGTCGTGGTCTCCGAGGAGGGCGACACCGTCGAGGGCTACGACATCGTCGTCGGTGGCGGCTTCGGCGACGCGCCGAAGATCGGCACCGAGATCTGGAAGGCCGTGAAGGCCGAGGATTGCCCGGCCCGCATCGAGGCGCTGCTGCGCAGCTACCTCGCCCGGCGGACGAGCCCCGCCGAGAGCTTCCAGGCCTTCACCAGCCGCACCGGCCCCGAGTCGCTGCGCAACATCGCCGAAGAGCAACCCGTCCTGAAGGCCGCCGCATGAGCGAGCACGTCACGCCCCCCCTGGTCCTCATCCCCGAGACCGCCCCCTTCGACCCGGACCAGCGTGCCTGGCTCTCGGGCTACTTCGCCGCGCTCCTCGGCCCCGCGGTCGAGGGCGCCTCGGCCCTGGCGCCGGGCGACGCGCCGGCCGGCGGGCCGGCGCTCGCCGACAACGACGATGCCCCCTGGCACGACCCCTCCCTGCCGCTGCCCGAGCGGATGGAGATGGCCAAGGAACGGCCGGAGGCGCAGAAGCTGATGGCCGCCATGGCGCAGCAGGATTGCGGCCAGTGCGGCTACAACTGCGCCGACTACGCCAACGCGATCTTCCTCAGGAACGAGGAGCGCCTGAACCTCTGCCAGCCCGGCGGCAAGGACACGCTCCGGATGCTGAAGAAGCTCGAGGAGGAGTTCGGTGCCGCCGGCGGCGCCGCGCCGAAGAAGGCCGAGGACGCCGCGCCCAAGGCCGCCCCCGCGCTCGGCCCCCTCGGCTTCTGCCGGGAGAACCCCGTGGAGGCGACCTTCGTCTCGCGCACGCGCCTCAACGCGCCGGGTGGCGAGAAGGAGACCTGGCACGTCGAGATCGATCTCACCGGCACGCCGATCGACTACGTGGTCGGCGATTCCCTCGGACTGTTCCCCGCCAACGCCCCGGCCCTGGTGGACGCGGTGATCGCCGAGCTCGGCGCCCGGCCCGAGCGCAGGATCGGCGGCAGGACCCTGCGCGACCGGCTGCTGACCGACTACGCCCTGGGCGGCGCGCCGGACGGGCTCTACCAGCTCCTGTCGCTGCTCACCTCGGGCGAGGCCCGCCGGAAGGCGCAGGCGCTCGCCGCCGGCGAGGACCCGGACGGCGACGCCGCCCATCTCGACGTGCTGGGCGCGCTCCACAAGTTCCCCGGGGCGCGCCCCGACGCGGAGGTGTTCCTGGAGGCGCTCGACGAGCTGCAGCCGCGGCTCTACTCGATCTCGTCCTCGCCGAAGGCCGATCCGGGCCGGGTCTCGCTCACCGTCGACGCGGTGCGCTACAGCCACCGCTCGCGCCTGCGCCTCGGCGTCGCCTCGACCCATCTCGGCGAGCGCATCCCCGAGGGCAGGACGGTGAAGGTCTACCTGCAGAAGGCGCACGGCTTCGCCCTGCCGGAGGACCTGTCGAAGGACGTCGTCATGGTCGGGCCCGGCACCGGCATCGCACCGTTCCGCGCCTTCCTGCGCGAGCGCGACGCCACGCAGGCGCCCGGTCGCAACTGGCTGTTCTACGGCCACCAGAAGCAGGCCTCCGACTTCTTCTACAAGGACGAGCTCAACGCCCTGAAGGACCGCAAGGTGCTCACCCGCCTGTCGCTGGCCTGGTCCCGCGACGGCACCGAGAAGACCTACGTCCAGGACCGCATGCGCGAGAACGGCGCGGAGCTCTGGAAGTGGCTCGAGGGCGGCGCGCATTTCTACGTCTGCGGCGACGCCAAGCGCATGGCCAAGGACGTGGAGCGGGCGATCATCGACGTCGCCGGCCAGTTCGGGGGCAAGAACCCCGACGAGGCCGTGGCCTACCTCGCCCACCTCAAGAAGACCGGCCGCTACCAGGCCGACGTGTACTGAGGCGCGTGTCCTGAGGCGCGCGTCCTGAGGCGCGCGTCCTCCGCGCAGGAGGCGGGGCGCGGAGCGGGTGGACCAAGTCCCGCCCCGCGCCCAGGTCCCGCCCCACCCCCCGGTCCCGCCCCGCGCCCCGGGCCCGACTCTTGCTCCGACCCACGACCCCGCACTTCGCCGAGGATCCCGCCATGACCGCGCACGTCCAGGCACCGGCCGCCCCCGTCAAGACCACCTGCCCGTATTGCGGCGTCGGCTGCGGGGTGCTCGCCACGCCGGACGGGCAGGGGGGCGCGGCCATCGCGGGCGACACCGCCCACCCGGCCAATTTCGGCCGGCTCTGCTCCAAGGGCTCGGCGCTGGGCGAGACGCTCTCCCTCGACAACCGCCTGCTCCACCCGCAGGTGGACGGCCTCCGCGCGAGCTGGGAATCGGCCCTCGGCACCGTGGCGGGGTCCCTGCGCCGGATCGCCGAGCAGCACGGGCCGGACGCGATCGCGTTCTACCTCTCGGGCCAGCTGCTGACCGAGGACTACTACGTCGCCAACAAGCTCGCGAAGGGCTTCCTCGGCACGCCGCACGTCGACACCAACTCACGCCTGTGCATGTCGAGCGCGGTCGCCGCCCACCGGCGCGCCTTCGGCTCGGACACCGTGCCGGGCTGCTACGAGGACCTGGAGGAGGCCGACCTCATCGTCCTGGTGGGCTCGAACACCGCCTGGTGCCACCCGATCCTGTTCCGCCGCATGATCGACGCGCGGGCGAAACGCGGCACCAAGCTGGTGGTGATCGACCCCCGGCGCACCCAGACCGGCGCGGAGGCCGACCTCTTCCTCGGCCTGAAGGCCGGCACCGACACGGCCCTGTTCGCGGGCCTGCTGGTGCACCTCGCCAGCACCGGCTCCCTCGATTACCGCTTCGTCCTCGACCACACGAGCGGCTTCGACGGCGCCCTGGAGCGGGCGCGGGCCCTCGCGCCGACGATTCCCGCCACCGCCGCCGCCACGGGCCTGTCGGAAGCCGACGTGGCCCGGTTCTTCGAGCTCTTCGCCCGGACGAAGCGCGTCGTCACCGCCTTCTCGCAGGGGGTGAACCAGTCGGCGCAGGGCACCGACAAGGGCAACGCGATCATCAACTGCCACCTCGCCACCGGCCGCATCGGCCTGCCCGGTGCGGGGCCGTTCTCCCTCACCGGCCAGCCCAACGCCATGGGCGGGCGCGAGGTCGGCGGACTGGCCAACATGCTGGCCGCCCACATGCACTTCACTCCCGAGGAGGTGGACCGGGTCCGCCGCTTCTGGTCGGCCCCCAACATCATCACGGGCGAGGGCATGAAGGCGGTCGCCCTGTTCGAGGCCATCGAGCGCGGCAAGATCAAGGCCCTGTGGGTGATGGGCACCAACCCCATCGTGTCGATGCCCCGCGCCGACCGCATCCGCGAGAGCCTGAAGGCCCTCGACCTCTACGTCGTCTCGGAGGCGGTGGCCGACAGCGACAGCGCCCGGGCGACGGGACGCAGGACCGTGCTGCTCCCGGCCCTGGCCTGGGGCGAGAAAGACGGCACGGTGACGAATTCCGAGCGCCGGATCTCGCGCCAGCGCAGCTTCCTGAAGGCCCCCGGCGAGGCTCGGGCCGACTGGCAGATCATCTGCGACGTCGCCAAGCGCCTCGGCCACGGCGAGGCCTTCGCCTATTCGGGCACCGCCGCGATCTTCCGCGAGCATGCCGGTCTCTCGGCCTTCGAGAACAACGGCACCCGCGACTTCGACCTCGGAGCTGTCAGCGACATGGCCGATGCGGCCTATGCGACGACCGCCCCCCTGCAATGGCCGCTGCCGAAGCGCGGCAAGGCGCGCGCCCGGCTCTTCGCCGACGGGCAGTTCTACACCTTCGACAAGCGCGCCCGCTTCGTGGCCGTGCAGGCCCCCGCCCTCGCCGAGGGCGTGAGCGAGGCCTTCCCCCACGTCCTCAACACCGGCCGGGTCCGCGACCACTGGCACACGATGACGCGGACGGGAAAGAGCCCGCGCCTCTCGGCCCACCGCGCGCTGCCCTTCGTGGAGATCCACCCGGACGACGCCGCTGCGCTGGGGCTGAAGGAGGGGGATCTCGCCCGCCTCAGCACGCCGCACGGCACGGCGACCCTGGAGGCGATGGTCACCGACGCGGTCCGACCGGGCAACCTGTTCGCCGCCTTCCATTGGAGCGCCGCCACCGCCTCGGATGCCCGCGTCGGCGCCCTGGTGCGCGGCGTGCCCGATCCGGTCTCGGGCCAGCCCGAGCTGAAGGCGACCCCGGTCGGCATCGCGCCGGTGCCCTATCGCAACCGCGGTTTCCTGCTGACCCGCGGCGCGCAGGGATTGCCCGAGGGCTGGTGGTGGGCCCGCGCCACGATCGCGGGCGGCTCGGGCCTGCAATTCGCCACGCAGGAGAGCTCCCGCGCCGTGGCGCTGATGATGCGCGGCCTGTTCCAGGGCCACGAGCTCGCCGAATACGCCGACCACGCCCGCGGACGCTACCGCTGCGCCGTCTACGAGGCCGGCCGCCTCGTCGCCTGCCTGGCCCTCGGCCCCGCCGAGGCCCGCCCGGGCTGGGACGAGGCCAAGGCCCTGTTCGCGGAGCTGGAGCCCACGGCCTCGGCGCGACGCGCCCTCCTGACGGGCCGGGCCGAGACCGCCTCGGCCGGGCCCACCGTCTGTGCCTGCCACGGCGTCGGCCTCGACGTCATCACGGGAGCCATCGCCGCGGGGGCCGGCACCGTCGAGGCGGTGGGCGCGGCCTGCAAGGCCGGCACGAATTGCGGCTCGTGCATCCCAGAGATCCGTAAGCTGCTGCCCGAGACGCTTGCGCGCAACGCCGCATAGGCTCACTTTCGGCCAAATCGACCCCCATCTCCGAGCCTCATGAGCACGCCCCGCATCCCCCGCGAAACCCGGCCCGCCGGCTCTGA